>Ga0105045_10004600_pt1 | contig 12005 bp, 10 predicted proteins | sample MAT02_FD_78089 | JGI IMG/M metagenome (GOLD analysis project Ga0105045, IMG submission 78089) | Freshwater microbial communities from Lake Fryxell liftoff mats and glacier meltwater in Antarctica - MAT-02 (megahit assembly) | ecosystem: Environmental > Aquatic > Freshwater > Ice > Liftoff... | reverse complement strand
GGTGCTCGCCAAAGCCGGCCTGACAATCGACGACATCGACCTCTTCGAAATCAACGAAGCCTTCGCCGTCGTCGCCGAAAAATTCATCCGAGACCTCCGCCTCAACCGCGACAAGGTCAACGTAAACGGCGGCGCCATAGCACTCGGCCACCCCATAGGCGCCACAGGCTCCATCCTCATCGGCACCCTGCTGGACGAACTCGAACGCAGAGACCTCCGCCGAGGCCTGGTGACAATGTGCGCAGCAGGCGGCATGGCCCCAGCCATCATCATTGAACGGGTATAAGCCAAGGGCAGGGTTAAGCCTCCGGCGGGCAGGGCGATGTTCGCCCTGCACCCCCAAACACCGCGGTGTGCAGTCAACTTAATGCTGTTTCTTTCAAAACAATCAACGTCTTGAAAGCGCGACGATTTGGTCGTGCGTGAAACCTGGGATTCCGTATGCATCAGCAAGTCCGTTGAATGCCTTCACTACGTTCTCTTGAAGCACCTCCGCGTTGATTGAATCTATTGTGGCTAAGTACTCATATGACTGTTCTACTGCCGCGAAGCCCTCGTCCAAGAAACCATAATCAGGTCGAGGCCACCAACTGTTTCGCAAATCGTGTACCCCGAGACGCACATGAATTGGAAGAGATCCGCCGAGAGAGAGTGCCAATTTACAATTGTGAGCAAGGAAATCCAACCACAACCAATAGATGGAAGCGGAGGCCAACGAGACGCAAACTCTCTCAAAAAGAAAACTACCACCGATTCCCCAAAACTCGCCGGTCGTTTCGAACCACTGTGTCAATGCGTATGATTGGTCGATGCCATCTTCAACGCCTCCCACCGCGCAAGCCATTGTTCCGCCTTGACTCCTGCCAAATATTATCGAACTCGATCGCCTAAGGATCGCTGAAATCGTCTCGCCGGCCGCGAGCGAGTTCTTTGCGGTAGAGTTGGCCGACCATTTCGACGGAATGATGCGCGCATATCCCGGAAACTTCTTGATCAAACGCACTCTTCTGCTGCCATACTTCGGGTTATTGATCGTCTGCGGCTCCGCTGAGTCAAACCACACATCTGGATCTCCCGGAATGTGTGGATGCCAGTGCACCGCCTCACTTGGCGAGGAGGGCAATTGAGTAAATGCAAGTCTCAGCGCGTCAGCAAGTGCACGTGTCAGTTTTCCGCGCTCTAGGCGGAGTTGCTCTTTAGTGGAGCCAATAGGCAGTTCGAATGATAGAGGCCCACGCCGTCCTCTCATATCGAATGGAAGTCTCTCTACTTCTGCGCCTTCAAATGCATTGTTCCAGACTTGTACTATGCGATTCACTCCTAGTGACTTATTTGCGTAGCCCAACTCTAGAAGGACATTCGGATTAGCACATGCCTTTCCGCCTTTAGAAATTGCGATCGGAGTGACGTCGCAGACGAATACAGCAGATTCGTCGATTTTCTTTAGTATTGTTGCAACGATGTCTGGCGTTCCAGCAATACCTTGAGTGTCGGATGTCAAAGTTGGCCGATCAGCTTCCTCTAAATCCGCTGCTAGAATCTTTAACGCGTCATCTAGTCGAAGCGGATGACGTCTCGAGTAACCCGGTTGTCGAGGTCACTTTGCCAAGACCAAAACACTGTCTTTTCCACGAGCCGGTTTACCCCCTGTAAATTCACTGTAACTGCCTATATTCATTTTGGCTTGCTCGTATGTTCGTTTCAATGCCCTAAACTCCGGGGGCATGAATTCCGGAGACATTATACCTAATTCATCCGAAAGCGAGGCAGCCTCAAAGCCCCCACCTTCGCCTGACCCCGGTTCTTCCCACCTGTCCTACACCCCCCGCTTCTGCAAAATTCGCCCCATGCCGACCGAGCAGCAAAACCCGCGAACGCTTGCCGAGCGCGCCTCGCACCCACCCCTCGCGTACGCGCGCGTGCTCTGAGGGTGTGAACATTCGGGACTTTCGCGGCAGCCCCGCCACCACACCACACCCCCGAACGCCTGCCGGGGTCGGCAAGGCGCGCGGCGTGTTCGTGCCAGGAGGAAAGGGCGACTGCCAGTTCGCGGCAGATCGGCTCGATACCCAATTCCCCGTGATGAACGTCGATGAACGTCGATGAACGACATCACCATTTGCCTTGGCGGTCGAGCTCCGCCTGCGCAGAATATGCAGATGCCTTGCGCAGGATCTCGTTGGCCCGGCGCAGTTCCTTCACCTCGCGCTCCAACAGCTTCAATTGCTCCCCACTCCGAGCCGTAATCGGCCCGGTGCTCACCAACCAGTCTGACTGCCCGTTCGCAGACCTCAGGCGAAAACTTGTTCCTTGTCGTCATTAAAGCTCCTTCTCACAGACAGGAGCCTCCGGAAAAACCAGAACGCTTCACTTCGCAAACGAAAGCATATTTGAGACGATAAAGAGACTTTCGACAGTCACGAACGATATCGTCGTCGCTCTCAGCAGATTCCGAATGTCCACTGACAGTGCTGGCATGCGGCTCCAACATATGGTGTCCGCTTGTGCTGTCTTTCAGCCACCGAAGCGAAATCCGGGGGTGCAGGGGCATCATGGCCCCGCCCGCCATAGGCTTCCCTTTGCGCGCCCTCCGCCGTATCAGCGCGGCATGACCCGTGCTTTGCGCATTGCTGTCCAGATGGACGTGCTGGAGACCATCAACGTGGCGGGGGATTCCACCTTCGCCCTGATGCTGGAGGCGCAGGCACGGGGGCATCGGCTGTGGCATTATCTGCCCGACCACCTGCACTGGTTCGACGGCCGGGTGGTCGCGGATGCGCGGGCGGTGGAGGTGATGCGGCCCGCGGGTGAGGGCCAGCCGCATTTTCGCTGGCTGGATGCGCGCCAGCGGCTGGCGCTGGCGGGCGACATCGATGTGGTGCTGATGCGCCAGGATCCGCCGTTCGACATGGGATACATTACCGCCACGCACTTGCTGGAACTGGCGCAGGCGGCGGGTGTGACGGTGGTGAACGACCCGGCTTCGGTGCGCAATGCGCCGGAGAAGCTGTTTGTTCTGAACTATGCGGACCTTATGCCGCCGACGCTGGTGACACGATCCCTGGGGGCGGCGCAGGCGTTTCGCGAGCGGCATGGCGAGGTGGTGGTGAAGCCGTTGTACGGAAATGGCGGCGCTGCTGTGTTCCATGTGCCGGCGGGGGATTCCAATTTGCCGGCTCTGGTGGAGATGTTCACGCAGGTCTGGCGAGAGCCGTTCATGGTGCAGGCGTTTCTTCCCGATGTGGCCAAGGGCGACAAACGGATCGTGCTAATCGACGGGGAGCCGGTGGGGGCGATCAACCGGCTGCCGAAGGACGGCGAGATCCGGTCCAACCTGGCTGCTGGCGGCTCGGCGCATGCGACGGCCCTGACCCCTGAGGAAGAGGTGATCTGTGCGCGGCTGGGGCCGGACTTGAAGCGGCTGGGCTTGATCTTCGTGGGGATCGACGTGATTGCCGGCCGGCTGACGGAGATCAACGTGACATCTCCGACCGGGATCGTGGCGATCGACCGATTTAACGGCACCAATATCCCGGGCCTGTTCTGGGGCAGGGTCGAGGCGATCAGGGCCGGAGCGATCAGGGTCGGAGCAATCAGGGTGGGCGGATGACCGACTGGATCGGCGGGTTAATCGACAGCTGGGGCTATTTTGCGGTCGGAATATTGATGTTCGTGGAGACGGTTTTTCCGCCCATTCCTTCGGAAGTGATCATGCCGCTGGCGGGCATTCACGCCGCGCAGCAGGACCAGTCCCTCGCGGGGATGATACTGGCGGGGACGGCGGGGGCAATGGCCGGGAACATCTTCTGGTTCATGCTGGCCTGGAAGCTGGGGCTGGACCGGTTCGAAAAATTTCTGGTGCGCTACGGCCGGATCTTGACGATAGACGAGGCCGAGATTGCACGCGGACGAGCACTGTTTGATCGGCATGGCGGCGGAATTGTGGGCTTGGGGCGGGTGATCCCGACCATCCGCTCGCTGATTTCCGTGCCGGCTGGGCTGGTGCGGATGAACAAGCGAACGTTCCTTGTCTATTCGTCGGTCGGCACCTTTTTGTGGACGATGGGGCTGGCGATTGCCGGGTATATGCTAGGCAATCGTTTTGCAGAAATCGACAAAGTGATCGGGCCACTTTCAACAGCGGTGATCGTGCTACTGTTCGGGGTCTATCTGTACCGGGTGATCATGTGGAACCGCTGGAAGAAAAAGAAGCAAGCATGAGCGAGGCCATCGATGTGCGCAATCCGCGCACCGGTGCGGTGGACGCCCGGATTACGGCGCTGTCGGCCGATGGCGTGGCCGGGGTCGCTTCACGGCTGCGGGCGTCCCAGCCCGCCTGGACTGCGCTTGGGATTGATGGCCGCGTTGCCGCCCTGAAGGCGCTGGCTGCCAGCATTTCGGCGCACGGGCCGGCCATAGCCGCTGCACTGGAAGTCGACACCGGGCGGCGTCGGGTTTCCACATTGGAAGTGGAAAGCGTTGTGAGCATGCTGGGCCGCTGGGCTGGCCGTGCGGGCGCAATCATGGCTGATGCAGAAGCTGCCGGCGAAACCGCGATGCCTAGTGTGACATACCGGATCACGCTGGCGCCTTATCCGCTGGTCGGTGTGATTTCGCCGTGGAATTTCCCGCTGCTGCTGGCGCTGACGGATGCGATCCCGGCGCTTGCGGCCGGCTGCGCGGTGATGGTGAAGCCTTCGGAAGTGACGCCGCGCTTCATTGCGCCGCTGCGCGCAGCCATTGCCGCCGTGCCGGAGATTGCCGCCGTGCTGGCGCTGGTGGAGGGTGGCGGCGAGACCGGGGCGGCTCTGGTGGCACAGGTGGATTTCGTTGCCTTCACCGGATCCGTCGTCACCGGCCGCAAGGTGGGCGAGGCGGCTTCGCGCGCCTTCATTCCGGCAAGCTTGGAGCTGGGTGGCAAAGACCCGATGATCGTGCTGGCGAGCGCGGACCCGGAGCGGGCGGCAGACATTGCGCTCTCGGCCAGCTGCCGTGCGACCGGACAGGCCTGCCAGTCGATCGAGCGGATATATGTGGCGGCGCCGATCTTCGAAGCGGTTCGCGATGCGCTGGTGGCGCGGGCGCGCGCCGTTCGCCCGAATTATCCCGACATCGACAGGGGCGACATCGGCCCCTTCATCTTCTCCCCGCAGGCAGACATCGTCCAGGGCCAGATCGATGATGCCGTGGCCCATGGGGCGACAATATATTCCGGCGGGACAGTGCAGGAGCTTGGCGGGGGCAAGTGGCTGATGCCGACGGTTCTGACGGGCGTGACACACGCAATGCGGCTGATGCAGGAGGAAACCTTCGGGCCGGTGCTACCGCTGATACCGTTCGGGACGGTGGACGAAGCCGTGGCGCTGGCCAATGCCAGCGAGTTCGGGCTTTCGGCAAGCGTGCTGGCGGGAACGCTGGAAGAGGCCGAGGCTGTCGCCCTGCGGCTGAACGCGGGCGCGGTTTCGCTGAATGATGGCGCGTTGACCAGCCTGCTTTCCGATGCGGAAAAATCGAGCTTCGGGCTTTCCGGCCTTGGCCCTTCGCGGATGGGGGCATCCGGGCTGCTGCGCTTTTTCCGAAAGCGGGCGCTTCTGGCCCAGCGTGGCGCGCCGCTGCCTCTGGCGGCTTTCAGCGAGAAGGCGGGCTGAACGCGACGCGGTCCTGCCGTCTGTCGAGCCACCTCTCCAGGCGCTGGCGCATCGTGGCGTTCATTTGGCTGTAGATGCTGTCCATGTCGTTGAAGAGGCGGAAGACGGCGCGGCGGCCGACTCCGGCCCTTTCTGCCACCTGATCGGCACTTGGAGACGTTTCGCCGGTGCGGACGATATCCGGCATGGCTTCGACGATTTTCAGCTTGCTGGCGGCTGAGCGGCGGCGGCCATCCTGGTCGTCTTCCGGCTCCACGCCCATAGCTTTTTTGCTCCTTGCCCTCTTGTCTTGGTGCCTGCTGGCAGCGCCCCGATCAAGCAGGGGGCCACCCGGAGCAGCAGCCGATCTTCCCCTGTTTCCACGGCATGTCGGCGACGACTTCGCAGCCGGCCCAAGCGCATGGGCTTGCCGCTGTTCTTCGTCGCAGCGCTGAAGGCAGCCCTGCCGGCACGCTTGCGCCGCGCGGGCGGCTGGGCGAAAGCGGGGGAATGACAGCGCCTGCGAACCCTGATGCGCCAGCGGCCCTTCGGCTGCGGATCGATGGCGATGCACTTGCCGCCAATTTCCGCTGGTTCGAGGATCGGGCCGGGGTTCCTGCTGTTCCGGCGGTGAAGGCCGATGGCTATGGGCTGGGTCTGCGGGCTGTCGTGGCCCGGCTAGAGGTTGCGGGTGCCCGGGCGTTTGCCGTTTCCACCTGGGCCGAGGCCATGGTTCTGGCGCGGCCCGACCTTCCCGTCCTGATCCTCCACGGCTTCACGGCCGAATGTTCCGGGGCGGCGCGCGCCTTGCCGCTAGCGCGCCCGGTGCTGAACAGCGCGGCGCAATGCGAACAGTGGCGGACGGCCTTTCCCGGCCGGTCGGCTGACGTGATGGTGGATACGGGTATGAACCGGCTGGGCCTTGCCGCCGGAGAGCTGGCAGCAGCCAATGGTGTCCGGCTCCATACAGTCCACAGTCATCTCGCTTGCGCCGACCTTCCTGACCACCCGCTCACCCCGCGCCAACTGGCAGCTTTTCGCGATGTGGTGGCGGCGACGCCGGAGGCGTCCCATGCGCTCGCTAATTCGGCCGGCATTTGCTGGGGGCGGGATTATAGTTTCAATGCGGTGCGCCCGGGCCTTGGCCTGTATGGCGGCACGCCGCATCCAGCGGCTGTCGTGCGCCCGGTCGTTACACCCGAGGCGCGGGTGATACAGGTTCGCAGCGTGCAGGCCGGCGAAACAGTGGGCTATGGCGCATGCTGGACCGCGCATCGGGACAGCCGGATTGCGATTGTGAACATCGGCTATGCGGATGGGGTTCCACGCGCGCTGGCCGGGCACCTTGTTGTTCGCGCAGGCGGGCGAAGCCTTGGCATTGCCGGCCGGATATCGATGGACATGCTGGCTGTCGATGTGACGGATTGGGCGGTGGCTGAGGGTGACTGGCTTTCACTCGACTGGAACCTGAAGGCACTGGCTGCCGTGTCGGACGTTTCCCAGTACCGGCTGCTGGTGGGCCTTTCCCAGCGGTTCGAGCGGTGCTGGGCCTGAAGCGGGCAAATTTGAGTTAGGGCATCTTGATCCGACTGGCCGCAATCAGAGCGACGCCTGCATCATGCCGACGCTCATCGCGCAAATCGATCGCGGACGTAGCGGACCAGACTTTCCCGTTTGGTGAGCTTTGCGAATTTGCCGAGCCTGTCCCGATAGTCGCCGTACCGGTTGACCGGAAACTGCATGGCTTCGGGCCACAGGATTTCCGCCATTCGGGCGAACAGGGCCTCGGTGCCCTTGACGTGGGGAGGAGTTCGCATGAACGCCGATTGGACTGCCGCCTGGGCAAAGGGCATCATGCTGAACTTGACCGCCTTCTGTGCCCTCGACTGGCCAAGCGCCCATGTGCCGAACTTCAGCTCGTTGAATGCCATGTCCAGCACCATGGAGCGCGGCATCCAGGCCAGCCCGTCCAGCCATTGCTCGAGATCGGCGACATGAGCGGGCTCCTGCGGCAGGGTCAATCTGGACAGGACGAACGGAACCGTCGCGGGCTGGTTGTTGATCGTCGCGATATCCTGCCGATAAAGGCGTGCTCGACCAATTTCTCCGTACATTCCGGTGAGGATCAGGTCGTAGGGCACGGCGGCGAGTGTCGGGTAAATCCGGCGGTTCACTTCACGCATGCAGTGCCCGACGAGCCTTTCCCAATGCGCCTGATCCTCGGGTGAGGCATCGATGATGGGAAGAAGATGATGCTGCAGCCCCAAAGCCGCTGACATCGTGGCCGACATGTCCTGATCCAGCCCCTCGTGAAGCTGGCCGAAGGTTACGAAGCCGATCCTGTCTTTCACGGTGCGCGCTGCGGCAATCAGGATACGGCTGTCGAAACCGGCGGTCATCGTGATTGCGGCGTGATGCTCCCGCGCTGCTGCTTCGACGTGGCCCCGGATCGCGAGGCCGGCCGCAAGTGCCGCATCCTCGAGGGACATATCCATCGCCAGATCGCCTGCGAGCGGCCAGACGCGGTGTGCGACAAGCCGATCGAGATCGAGTGCATGGCCCGGAAGCAGTCGACTGACTCCTTCATGGGCCGTGAGCGTTCCGGTTATCCAGCCGTGTCCCTCGGCCAGAATCATTCTCTGGTAACGCTCTTTAAGGAAGCGCTTCTGGTAACTGCCCTCGTCGAGCACATGATCAGCCGAAGAGCCTATGATGCCAGTTTCATGACACCAGACTATCGGAATCGAGCCTCCGAAGTCTGGGTGGAGGTATCGGCCGAGGTGCCCTTCGGTAACAGCCAGAAACATGCCGTGCAGGCCGTGCAGAACGCGCCGCACGAACTCTCCCTCGGCTTGAACGGGGAAATCGGCGACAATGCCGGCCGGCCCCAAAGCAAGGCCGGGGCTCATCCAGCCGGCCAGAACCACGCCGTAAACCATTGCAATGCGGCGCCCGAGCGAATCGGTGACGGGAATTGCCGACAGCCCGGATGACAAGGTGACTGCGCCACTCCGCTCTATCCGGACACCGAATGGCTCCACTGTGCGCAGGCCGGCAAACGCCATCGAAATCCCTCTGTCGTTTCCGCCGGTGCCCGAAACTGGGCTCCCGAAGGCCAATGCCACAACGGCAGGCGGCTAGAAAGCCTTGCGTGTTCAACAAACTTTTGAGAGGAAGCGCTCTGCATCCTTGCGGATTTCGGCCTGGCGTTCGGGCGAGAAGCGGCGCCAGCCGTCGTAGGCAGTCCATAGCCGCTGGTTCTTCGAGAGCCGGGCCTCGTGGCGGGCGAGAAAGTCCCAGTAGAGATAATTGAAGGGGCAGGCATCGGGCCCGGCCTTTTCCTTCACCTTGTAACGGCAGGGGCCGCAGTGGTTTCCCATGCGGTTGAGATAGGCGCCGCCTGCCACATAGGGCTTTGAGCCCAGAAGCCCGCCATCGGCATATTGGCTCATGCCGATCACGTTGGGGGCTTCCACCCATTCATAGGCATCGGCGTAGACGATGAGGAACCATTCATGGAGCGCGTGCGGATCAACCCCGGCGAGCAACGCGAAGTTCCCCAGCACCATCAACCGCTGGATGTGATGAGCATAGGCGAGATCGCGCGTCTGTTCGAACGCTGCATCGAAACAGCGCATGCCGCTGTTGCCTGTCCAGTAGAAATCGGGGAGCGGGCGCGTGGCGCCGAGCGCGTTGCGGTGCACATAGTCCGGCCCTTCGCGCAGATAAATGGCGCGCACATATTCCCGCCAGCCCAGGATCTGCCGGACGAAGCCTTCCACTGCGTTGAGGGGAGCGCCGGTTTTGAGCGCGTCCACAGCGGCATCCATGCATTCGCGCGGTGACAAGAGGCCAAGGTTGATGGAGGTGGAGACAAGGGCGTGAAACAGGGTCGCCTCGCCTTCCACCAGGGCATCCTGATAATCGCCGAAGTTTACGAGGCGGTCCTTGATGAAGCAATCGAGCGCGACGCGGGCTTCGGCCCGGGTGACCGGCCAGTTGAACGCGCCGAGCGTTCCGAAATTTTCGGGGAAGCGGGCTTCCGCCAGAGCCAGGACATCCCGGGTGATGGAATCGGGCGTAAAGCGCGGCACAGAGGGAACGCGCATGCCTTTTGGCAAGGACTTCCGGTTGTCCTTGTCGAAATTCCACTGGCCACCCAGTGGCTGACCGGCTTCCATCAGGATGCCGGTTTCGGCGCGCTGCCAGCGGTAGAAATCCTCCATCCGCAGCCGCTTTCGCCCTTCGGCCCAGGCGGCGAACGCGGTTGGGGAAACGAGGAACCGATCATCCTCCAGCAAAAGCAGCGGCACACCCAAAGCACCCCAGCCTTCCTGCGCGGCGATGACCCGGTGTTCTCCGCCGCGAACGGAGATGATCCGACCGACCGCGTGGCGAGCGACGGCGGCTTCAACCTCTGTTGCAAGGCTGCCGCGATTGTCCGGGTCATCCAGATGCCGGTAGTCGACCGTCCAGCCTGCTGCCCGCAATTCCGCCGCGAAGTGGCGCATTGCAGAAAAGACCAGCGCCAGCTTCTGCTTGTGGTGTGGAACATAGCCAGCCTCTTCGGCGACTTCGGCCATCAACACCACAGCGTCGGGCCGGGCAGCCGCGCGCAGGCTGGCGAGCCCGTGCGAAAGCTGATCCCCGAGGATTGGCACGAGCGTTGGCGATGCATTATTCATCGCCGCCAGAGCCGTAGTGGACGCAGCGCGCTCAACCCGGCAAATCGTCGCGGCCGGGAAATCCCGACGAGAAGCGGGACAGGGCACGCGATTTGCGCCAGAAGAGCCTGGCAACTGAAGGATTGAAACGGATGAAAGCCCTGCTCGCCATCACCGCCGTGCTTCTCGCAGTGCCTGTGCTTGCACAGCCAGCGCCGGGAAAATTCTTCGCCGCAACCGACACCAACAAGAATGGCGCGCTGAGCAAGGCCGAATGGACGGCTTCGGGCCGCAACCCGCAGGGCTTTGCGATGATGGACACGAACCGCGATGGCAAGGTGACCCGGGCCGAAGCAGACACTGCCATGACCCGGATGATGGGTGGTGGTGCGCCCAAGGCCCCGGCCGCGAAGTAATCCGCACCGGCGGTTGTTCAGGCGCACTGGCCGGGCCACATCAGAGCATCCAGTCGATCGGCAGCGTGGACAGCACCGCCACCACGCCCCGTTCCAGCAGGTTGGTTCCCGGTTCGACCGTGTGAACCGTGGTGCCGCCCGCAGACTTTTCCACCCATTCGAGATCCTTGCCATTGGCTGCGAGACGCAGCCGGTAGGCATGGTCGTCCAGCCCCTCGTCCATCAGGGATTGCAATTGGCCCGAGAGCCCTTCGCTTTCGATGACGAAACCCAGTTCGGTGTTGAGGAGGAGGGAGCGCGGATCGAAGTTGAACGAGCCGACGAACAGGCGCTTGCCATCGGTGGTGAAGGTTTTTGCGTGCAGCGACGATCCGCTGGAGCGGAACACCGGGCGTGAGCGCACGGTGGGGCCGGACCGCGAGCGCGATCCGAACAGGGCGAAATGAACGTCGCCCCGCCCCTGACCCTTCAGCTCCCACAGCTTTACCCCCGCTTGCAGCAAGGCGCAGCGATGCCTGGCATAGCCGGCGTGAACTGCGGCGACATCGGTGGCATTCAGCGCATTGGTGAGAATGGTGATATCGACCCCCGATCGGGCAAGCGCGGTAAAGGCTCGGGTTCCGGCATCCGTGGGCACGAAATAGGCGGAAACAAGACCAAGGCGGGTTCTGGGCTGGCCCATTATGGCACCCAGCCGCTCCACCATCTTTTCGCCGGCCTCTTCCTTTCCGAGCCCCTTGGCGGGATCATCGCTGACCATGGCGACCGGCACCCAATCATAGGCAATGGTTCCAGAGGTGAGGCCGGTGGACAGCACATTGTCGATGACAGATTGCGCATAATCCCTGGCAAGCGGACTGTTCATGATGGCGTTCATATGAGCGTCCACTGCGGCCTGTTGGGCAGGCGAGACCGGCGGGAGGATCGACCGGGCAGGATAGGCGGACTCGCTTTCCCAGTAGCAATCGAAATCGGCCGAAACGGACGGCACTATTGCGCCGGTCGCCAGCACATCGAGATCTGCAAACAGGCTATCCTCGCTGGCGCCGAAATAGGCATCGCCGATGTTGCGCCCGCCGACAATGCTGGCCTGGTTGTCGACAACGATACACTTATTGTGCATCCGCCGGTTCAGCCGGCGAAAATCCAGGATATAGCCGAGCGCCTTGGGGCGCCGGATTGTGAAGGGGTTGAACAGCCTCACTTCGATATCGGGGTGGGTGTCGAGCGCGGCCAAGGCCGTATCGAGACCGGCGGTTCCGTTGTCGTCCACCAGCAGGCGAACCCTGACGCCCCGG
>Ga0105045_10004598_pt1 | contig 12006 bp, 13 predicted proteins | sample MAT02_FD_78089 | JGI IMG/M metagenome (GOLD analysis project Ga0105045, IMG submission 78089) | Freshwater microbial communities from Lake Fryxell liftoff mats and glacier meltwater in Antarctica - MAT-02 (megahit assembly) | ecosystem: Environmental > Aquatic > Freshwater > Ice > Liftoff... | reverse complement strand
GCTGGCTTTTGCATTTTGCATTTTGCATTTTGCATTACTATGACAACTTACGGTCGCCCGCGCCTGCTCACAGAAGAGGATAAGCACTACAAGGCCTACGTGGCCGGGTTCGCGCTGCAGCGCAAGAACCAGAAGGCCATACGCCCGCCGCGCCAGCGCGATCTGTTCGGCGGCGAGGCCGAGGCAGCGCTGCGCATATGGCTCGCCGAGCGCGTCGAGCTCGACGACCGGCGCATCCTGGAGTATGAGGAGCGGCGCAACAAGCGCGGCTTTATCAAGTACCGCGAGCTAGACGCGCTCACAATCGAGGGGCGCAGCGCATGGGTCTTCGAGATCAAGGCAAGCCGCACCGCCAGCGCGTTGCGCCGCGCCGTGGGCCAGCTCCAGGAGACGCGCGCCATCCTCAGCCTGGCTTACCAGAAGGTGCGCATCACCATTTTACTGGTGGACACCGGCATCCCCGCCACGGTCGAGCAGATCGACGCCATGATGGCCGCCGAGCGCCCGCCGCCGCGCCGCCCCGAGCTGCTGAGCGAGGTGACCGCCGCTGTGCCCGAGCTGCGCCTGATCGATAGCCTGGAGGCCGAGGCCGACCCCGCCACGATCGACGTGCTGCGCTTCAGCGTGGAGCAGATTATCGCTATCTCGGGCGCAGAAAACCTCTCGCTGGAGTGGGACGCCGACGACGAGGAGCCAGAGGAGCCCGTCGATCCTCGGCCAGCCTCATCGCTCTACGCCAGCAGCGGCGGCGACGAGGACGAGGCGAAGCCCGACGACGACGATGACAATCCGCTGGCGGCGGCGCTCAGGAAAGCCGGGCTGAAGTAGGGGAGGGAGCAGATGGCCGTCTCGCAGGCGCTCACCGTTGAGGATATTATTCTCCAGACCGATGCGTTCGGCGCTCCGGTACGCCTAGAATATGTGCGCGGTCGCACCAAATGGGAGGCGTCGCCGGCAAGCCGCCACCAGATGACTGTTGATCGTATTCGCGAGTCGTTGAAGCGAGCAGGACGGCCCGGTGCGCCGGAGTGGGGCTGTCACTCCCTCGCCGACGTGCTCGTCCGCTTTCGCGACCCCGCGCGCTCGCTGAAGCGCCCCGATATCGCGATCTTCTGCGAGGGGCCGCCTGAGTCCGATGAGGCGCTGGACTTACTCCCCGCCGCTGTGATTGAGATCATCAGCCTGGGCTACGAGGAGAAGGATCTCGGCAACGACGGGGCGCCCTTCTACATCGAGCAGGGCATCGCCGATGTGCTCGTGGTCGATCCCCGCACCAGCGTTGTGCTTCACTACCGGCCAGGCCAGCCCCGTGTTCAGCACAGCTCACCCGTCGAGCTCGACCTCGCCTGCGGCTGCCGGGTGCGCGTGTAGACGCCGTTCGCACAGAGCGCTCAGGCCCCAGACACTCACGAGCAGCACGTATGGCGATCCGACCTGCAACAACTTTTCTCCGGCTTGCCCTCAGGCGCGCCGCACGCGGCACGGGCTCGTCGGAGGCGTTTCTGAAGCGGAGAACCGCTGTGCAGCCAGTTCCAGATCTCGGAGCGATCCTGGTGTCGGTGCCATGGGTGCTTGTGGGTGGCCTCGCGCTGCGCGCATACATGCCCGAGCGCATGACGCTGGACGTTGACATCCTTGTCCACGAGCGTGACAGCGCCCGTGCGCAGCAGGCACTTGTCGCTGCCGGCTACCGGGTTACTGGGGAATTAAGCATCGGCGGCTTCAGCGTACAGTCTGCCGATGATGCCGAGCCGCCGATCGATGTGCTGACCCGCGCTGATCACTGGCTCGACGCAGCCCTTGCTGCGCCAACGCTTGATCCGGCTGGCTACCCTGTGCTTGGACGGGCATACCTGCTCTTGTTGAAGCTCCAGGCGGGTCGCACGCAAGATCTTGCCGACGTGCAGCGGCTGCTGGCGCGAACTGCGCTGGCTGAGCGCGCGGCAATCCTTCAGCTTGTGGAGCAAGAGAGCCCGGAGCTGCGCGAGGACTACGAGTCGCTCTGCACCCTCGCCGACCTGGAGTTTGGGCCGCCACCTGAGCAGGGCGGGCAGCTATGACACGTAGTGGTAGCGCGCCTGCACGAAGTCGATGCGATCCTCGCTGACGACGTAGACGAGCCGATGCTCCTGCGTGATGCGGCGCGACCAGACGCCTGCGCCCAGGTATTTGAGCGGCTCCGGCTTGCCGATCCCGTCGAACGGATCGCGCATGATCGCCTCGATCAGCGCAAAAATACGCAGGGCTGTACGGCGCTCTGTTTCGACCCAGTGGCGGAGATCCTCGCGCAACTCGGGCTGGAACACCGCGTCACGCGGCTGTGGCCCGGCGGCTGGCTCACGCTTCGGCATCAAGCCCAACCTCGGCACGCAATGCTTCGAGGGCTTGGGCAGCGCCGGTGCGCTGGCGCACTCTGGCCAGGGTGGCGAGGAGCCGCTCGGCGTTTGCCGGTGAGCGCAGCAGATGCACGGTTTCGATCAGGCCCGCAAGCTCGTCGGCGGCGATCAGGGCCACATCCTCGGCGCCACGCCGCTGAATGATGATCACCTCGCGGTTATTGGTGGCCTCGTCGAGCAGGCTGGCGAGCTGCGCACGCGCCTGGGTGTAGGTTGTTTGGATCGGCATGGTTGCTCCTTCCGCGCTATAGCGTACAGGAATACTGTACGTTATAGCGGTGAGGCTGTCAACCGCTCGCTGTTCTGGGTGTAGGCCTCACCCCAGGCGAGCATGGCTAACAGAATTGGCTCCAGGCTGCGCCCAAGATCCGTCAGCGAGTACTCCACCTTTGGCGGTACCTCGGCGTACACCATCCTATGCACGACCCCGTCGCGTTCGAGCTCGCGCAGCTGCATTGTGAGCATCTGCGCCGTCACATACGGCAGCATACGCTTCAGCGTGTTGTAGCGACATGTGCCCTGTGTTAAGTAGTACAAGATCAGCGGTTTCCATTTCCCGCCGATCACCCCGAGGGTTGTCTCGACGGGACAGCGCAGGATCGGTGTGTCCATCTTCGTGCTCCTTGGTATGATTTTCCATACTATATCATAAATTTGTGCATACTTCACAGAAATAGTATACATCGTATACTCGGTGTATGCGCGAATGCGCAGCTTTGAAGGGAGTACGAGCGCGATGGCTGAAGCTTTGAAGGTGCTTGTCTATGGCGCAACAGGTTCGCAGGCCTCGCCGGTGGTATATGAGCTGCTGCGGCGCGGCCACCGCCCGCTTGTCGTTACGCGCAGCGCGGAAAAGGCGGCGGCGCTCGCGGCAGCCGGCGCCGAGGTGGTGATCGCTGACATGGGCGACCGTGCGCGCTTAATCGAGGTGAGCCAGGGCGTAGACGCAGTCGCCCTCCTGATCCCGTTCTTCGTCAACCCAATGGACGCGCCGGCCTTCGGGCGGAATGCGATCGACGCCGCGCGCGCCGCCGGTGTTCGTTTGCTCGTTTGGAACACGAGCGGCCCCATGCCGCCCGCGCCCACCGGGGACCCGGGCATCGATGTGCGGCTCGACACCGCTGCCTACCTCCGCGACAGCGGGGTACCGCATATTATTATCCAGCCGACGGCCTACGCGGAGAACCTGCTCGGCCCGTGGACGGCGCCCTTTGTGGTTGCGGAAGACAAAGTCGCGTACCCCAACCCGCCTGAAGCCAGGGTGGGCTGGATCGCCTCGGACGACGTCGGCGCGCTTATGGTAGCGGCGCTGGAGCGCCCCGAACTCGCCGGCAGCAGCTTCGCCGTGAGCGGCCTCGAGAACGCCAGCGGTCCCGAGCTGGCTGCGGCCTTCAGCGACGCGCTTGGCCGCGCGATACGCTACCACCCGCTGCCGCCACGCGAGTTTGGGGCCATCCTCGACTCGCTGTTTGGCCCAGGTGCCGGTACCGCCGCAGCGGCACAGTACGAGCGCGCCTGGGAGAGCGGCGAGTTTCCCACAATGCACGTCGATATGGCGCCGGTCCTTGCGAAGCTGCCAGTACAGATGCGAACGCTGCGCGAGTGGGTCGCTGAGCACGCTGCCGTATTCGCTCCCGTAGCTGCTGCCGCTCGGGGCTGATGCGGTGAGGTATTCGTGAGTGGGTCGACGCTTTGATCGGCTCGACCCTTTGTGACGGTTACGGCCTACGCGGCGCACTGCATCAGCAGTGCGCTTTCGTTATGCCCTGGGCGTTGCCGTCCACGCGCACGCCGTGGCGCTGAAGCGCCCGGCTGGGCGGGCGCGCAAAGGCCGCCGGTGCGGCCTCGTCAGCCCGCGCAGGCGGGCTTCGCCCCCCTAGCCGCGGCTTCAGCCGCCAGGCAACGAAAGCGCCACGGCGGCGGGCAACCCCAAAGCCGATGGCCGCCACGTCCGAGGGCGCATGTCGCTGCATGCCTGGCGCCTCCAGAATCGTCCACGCTCGTTGGCGGTCCGAGGCATGCATCACCCCGCGCCCGCGATGTCGCGGCGCCCAAAGATCAGCGTGGCGGCGAGCAGCGGCGCGCCCAGGTAGACGGCGAGGGCCGCCGCGCTTGCGGCGGCGGGGCGCAGCGGCGCCTCTGGGACGAGACCAAGATGGCGGTACAGGTCGCTCTCGGCAACGATGAAGAGCGCCGCGCGCAGCCAGGCCGGGGTCTGCACGATCGTGGCGAGCAGGCTGTCGGCGACCAGCCAGACAAAGCCAGCGATGATCCCCGCCACACTGGAGCGCCAGGCCACCGCGCCCAGCAGCGCCACGCCGCCGTAGATCGTGAGCGCAATCGTCTGGACGGCCAGGCCGCCTAGCAGAGCGAGGGCGCCTGGGCTGGCGGGCAGGCCGGGGTCAACCAAGCCCAGCGCCAGCGCGGCCACCAGCGAGAGCGCGCCGAGGGCGGCCACGGCGCCTGCTACGCAGAGCAGCATGGCACACCACTTCGCTGCGATCAGGGCTGGGCGCGAGCTGTGGCGCGTGAGCAGGTTTTTCCAGGTGTCGTAGCTGTACTCCACGCCGGCCACGCCCGCGCCAAAGACGATCAGCATCAGGCCGCCGAAGAGCTGGCCGATGAAGCGCGGCCCCAGGAAGACGCCGCTCGTCCAGCTCACCGGCCCCACGGGAGCCTCGCCCGCGACGGCCCGGCTCAGCAGCATAAAGAGCGTCGGCACGATGGCGCTCAGGCCGAAGAGCATCCAGCCAAGCGGGCGGACATGCGTTTTTAGGAGCTCGGCGCGCAGGAGGTTGAGCATCTTAGTCCTCGGTGAGCTCCAAAAAGCGCTCCTTCAGCGTGCGGCGCTGCGGCGTCACCTGGAACACGCTGGCGCCAGCGTGGACAAGGGCGGAGATAAGGCGTGGGGCCAGCTCGGGGCCGGCCTGCACAGACATCGAGCGCGGGCCAGCAGGCGCTGCGGCCAGGCCCATGCGCTCGGCCACGGCGGCCAGCAGCGGCAGCGGCTCGGCCTCCACCAGCAGGGCGGCGCTGTTGGCGAGCAGCGCGCCCACAGTGCCCTGGGCCACCAGGCGACCGTGGCGCACGATGGCCACGTCGGTGCAGATCTGCTCAACCTCGTGGAGCATGTGGCTGGAGAGAAAGATCGTGTGGCCCTCCGCGCCAAGCCGGCGGATCAGGTCGCGCATCTCTACTGTGCCCGCAGGGTCGAGCCCGTTGGTCGGCTCGTCCAGGAAGAGCAGCTCGGGGCGGCCGAGCAGGGCGGCGGCCAGGGCGAGGCGCTGCTTCATGCCCAGCGAGAAGGCGCGCACCGGCTCGTCGGCGCGCTCGGCGAGGCCTACCAGGGCCAGCACCTCAGCGATGCGGGCGGGCTCCCTGAGGCCGGCGGTGCGGGCGAGGACGCGCAGATTATTGCGGGCCGTCATAAAGAGGTAGAAGGCGGGCGCCTCCACGATCGCGCCGACGCGCGGCAAAAACGCGGCCCGCTCGCGCACGATGTCGTGGCCGAAGATGCGCCCGCTGCCGCCGCTGGGGCGCACTAGGCCGAGCAGCATGCGGATGGTTGTGGTTTTGCCTGCGCCGTTGGGGCCGAGAAAGCCAAAGACGGAGCCCGGCGCAACTGCGAGGCTGAGGCCGTCCACGGCGCGGCGCAGGCCGTAGCGCTTGCTCAGGCCGTCGGTCTCGATCACGGGTGGCGATGCGCTCACAGCCGAGGCCCCCCTGGTAGCAGAGCGGCGCGCAGCGCGCCCGCTTCTCCCAGCGAGTGTACCACCCGCTGTGGCGCGGCGCGTCCGTACGCGGCGCGATACCAGGGGGGCGACTATGGCGGCGGCGGGTCGTACTTTAGGGGGATAGCCCCTCCAGCGCCGCAAACAGCGCGTCCAGATCGCCGCTATTGCAGATTGCAGATTGCAGCCTCGGAGCCAGAAATGGGCGGGAAATCTGTGGCATCTGTGGACAACAGGCCTGATTCATAGACGCTGCTCCGCCCTGCTTCTGCTGGCGGCGGGTCTGCGCACAGTGTCCTCCTGACGTATAATAGCCGCAGTTTCACACCCTTAGCGCAACGAGGAAGCGACCAATGGCCGAGCCGATGCTGATCGCGAAGAGCGCTATAGACGTCTGCCTGCTGCCTGCCCTGGCCAATCGTCACGGCCTGATCGCTGGCGCCACCGGCACCGGCAAGACGGTGACGCTCCAGACGGTGGCCGAGGCCTTCTCGCGGATCGGCGTGCCCGTCTTCGCCGCCGATATCAAGGGCGACCTGTCGGGCATCGGGCAGCCCGGCGAGCCGAAGCCGAGGCTGCTGGAGCGCATCAAGCAGCTTGGCCTGGAGGAGCATAGCTGGGAGAGCAGCCCCGTTACGTTCTGGGATGTGTTCGGCGAGCAGGGCCACCCCATGCGCACCACCGTCTCGGAGATGGGCCCACTGCTGCTTGGCCGCCTGCTCAACCTGAACGACACGCAGGCCGGCGTGCTTACCATGCTTTTTAAGATCGCCGACGACAACGGCCTGCTGCTGCTCGATCTCAAAGATCTGCGCGCGATGGTCCAGTTCGTGGGCGACAACGCCAAAGAGTTCACCACCGCCTACGGCAATGTCTCCGCCGCGAGCGTGGGCGCCATCCAGCGCAACCTGCTGGCCCTGGAGCAGGAGGGCGGCGAGGCTTTCTTCGGCGAGCCGGCCTTTAACCTCGACGACCTGATCCAGACCGATGCGCGCGGCCGCGGTGTGGTGAACATCCTCACCGCCGACAAGCTGATCCGCTCGCCCAAGCTCTACGCCACCTTCCTGCTCTGGCTGCTCTCCGAGCTGTTCGAGCAGCTGCCCGAGGTGGGCGACATGGACAAGCCGAAGCTGGTCTTTTTCTTCGACGAGGCGCACCTGCTCTTCAGCGACGCCCCCGAGGCGCTCACCGACAAAATCGAGCAGGTGGTGCGCCTGATCCGCTCGAAGGGCGTGGGCGTCTACTTTGTTACCCAGAGCCCCGGCGACCTGCCGGACAACGTGCTCGGCCAGCTCGGCAACCGGGTGCAGCACGCCCTGCGCGCCTTCACGCCCAAAGATCAGAAGGTGATCAAGGCTACGGCCCAGAACTTCCGCGTGAACCCCGAGCTGAATGTTGAGACGGCGCTCACAGAGCTTGGCGTGGGCGAGGCGCTGGTCTCGTTTCTGAACGAGAAGGGCCAGCCGGAGATTGTGCAGCGCGCCTTCGTGCTGCCGCCCCACAGCCAGATCGGCGCGATCACGCCCGCGCAGCGCCAGGCGATCATGCAGGCCAGCCTGGTGGCCGGCGTGTACGACACCGCAGTAGACCGCGAGTCTGCCTACGAGCTGCTGCTGGCGCGAGCCGAGCAGGCCACCGCCGCCTCTGCCGAGGCCGAGGCGCGCAAGCTGGCCGAGCAGCAGGCCGAGGCTGCGCGCAAGCTGGCCGCCCAGGAGGCGAAGCTGGCGGAGCGCGAGGCGAAGGCGGCGGCGCAGGAGGCTGAGAAGGCGCAGCGCGAGGCGGGGCGCGAGACGAAGGAGGCCCAGCGCGAGCAGCAGCGCCAGCAGCGCGAGCAGCAGCGCCAGATGGAGGGCATCACCAAAGGCGCGTTCAGGTTCATCAGCAGCCGCAACGGCCAGGAGATCGTGCGTGGGCTGTTTGGCGGGCTGCTTGGCGGCAAAAAGCGCTAGGCGCGGGATGTACACCTCGGCACAACCCTTGCATCGTACCAGCTGCGACGAATGAAAAGCAACTGGAAACCGAGGCTACGATGCTGTCTGAGCATATGTTGTTTGACCGCGAGGTGGGGGGTGGTCTGCGCGAGGCGGAGCTGCCCGCCTACGCGCCAATGCTCGCGGCCTTCCATAGCGCCCACGCCGCTGAGCTGCGCGCTGTGGTAGCCGATCTGCCGCTGCGCCCCAGCGACCGAGTGCTCGATCTGGCCTGCGGCGATGGCGCCTATGCCGTCTGGCTCGCTGAGCGCCTGGCGCCCCAGGGCGAGGTGGTGGCCGTGGATCTCTCGCCCGCCTACCTGGAGCTCGCCCGCCGCACCGCCGCCGCCTCGCCCGTGGGCGCCAGGATCAGCCTGCAGCTAGCCGATGCCTACGATTTACCATTCGATGACGACAGCTTCGACCTTGCCTGGTGTGCCCAGAGCATGTTTAGCCTGCCGGACCCGCTTGGCGCCCTGCGCGAGCTGCGCCGCGTGACGCGCCCCGGCGGCGTGGTGGCCGTGCTGGAGAACGATCTGCTGCACCAGATGATGCTGCCATGGCCGCCCGACGTGGAGCTGGCTGTGCGGCAGGCGCAGCTCGCCTCGCTGGAGGCCGCTAACCCGGATCAGCTGGCGGTGGGGCGCGATCTGCGCATGCTCTTCAGCGAGGCCGGCCTGGCCGACTGTCGGCTGACGCCGTACAGCCGCGCCCGCCACGCGCCCCTCGCCCCAGACGATGAGTTCTACCTGTGCTGTCAGCTCTCTGATGTGCGCCTGCGGGCAAGGCCATACCTGTCGCCCACGATGCTTACGGCCTTCGATGCGCTCACCGACGCCAGCTCCGAGGCGTTTATGCTGTGGCAGCCGGAGTTCGTGGTGACGTACATGGATCTGCTGGCGCTTGGGGTGAAAGGGTAGCGCCTCTAGATCGGCGAGCAGCCCTTGGGCGCGGCGCGCAGGCGCGGGTTGCCGTCGCCGCTTACAGCAGCTCCTCAGCTATATCGATGGCGCGCAGCAGGGCTGCCGCCTTGTTGCAGCTTTCCTGATACTCGGACTCCGGGTCGCTGTCGGCCACCACGCCACCGCCAGCCTGCACGTAGGCCACCCCGCCCTGCACCACCATGGTGCGCAGCGCGATGCAGGTGTCCAGATCGCCGTTGAAGCCCACGTGGCCAACGCAGCCCGCGTAGACGCCCCGGCGCGTCCCCTCTAGCTCCGCGATGATCTCCATGGCCCGGATCTTCGGCGCGCCGCTCACGGTGCCGGCGGGGAAGCAGGCCCGCAGCGCGTCCAGCGCGGATTTATCGCCGCGCAGCCTGCCCGTCACGTGGCTGACAAGATGCATGACGTGGCTGTACTTCTCCACGAACATAAAGTCGGGCACGCGCACGCTCCCAGGCTCGCTCACCCGCCCGATGTCGTTGCGGCCAAGGTCTACCAGCATCAGATGCTCGGCGCGCTCCTTCTCATCGTGGAGCAGCTCCTCGGCCAGCGCCAGATCCTCGGCCTGGTCGTGGCCGCGCCTGCGCGTGCCCGCGATCGGGTGGGTGAGCAGCTCGCCCTCCTGCACGCGCACCAGCAACTCCGGCGAGGCGCCCACAAGGTCGCCCTCCCCGGTGCGCAGCAGAAACATATACGGCGAGGGATTCACGGTGCGCAGCGCGCGGTAGATCGTCACCGGGTCGGCGCTGGTAGGCCGAATGAAGCGCTGCGAGGGCACCACCTGGAAGATGTCGCCCGCCGCGATGTACTGCTTGGCCCGCAGCACGTTGGCGTGGTACTGCTCGCGCGTGATGTTCGACGATAGACGGTTGACGGTGGACGGTAGCGCTGTGGTCACTTCCGAATGCGGCTCGTAGTTGCGCGGCGCGTCGCTCGTGGGCCGCCGGTCGTTGGTCCTTAGGGGCCGACGTAGCCGCTCCACCAGGGCCTCGATCTTCGCGGCGGCGCGGCGGTACTCGGCCTCTAGGTCTGGCGCATCCAGGTGGACGTGCGAGAGCACCTTGATCTTGTGGCGCAGGTGGTCGAAGATCAGCAGCGTGTCCACAAACATCCAGAAGCCCTCGGGCATTTCGTAGTCGCAGCGCTCTGGCACGGGCAGCCGCTCAAAGTGGCTCACCGTCTCGTAGCCAAAGTAGCCCACGGCCCCGCCCACGAAGCGCGGCAGATCCGGCAGGCGCACGGGCCGGTATTCGCTCAGGTAGCTGCCGAGCACGGTAAGCGGATCGCTGTAGGGCAGGCTCTGCTTGTAGCCGCCCTGGGAGGCCTGCGCCGTGCCGCCGTCGAGCCGCAGCACCAGGTACGGGTCGCTGCCGATAAACGAGTAGCGCGCGATATGCTGGCCGCCCTCGACGCTCTCCAGCAGAAAGCTCTGGGCGCCTTGGGCCACCTTCAGGTAGGCCGACACGGGCGTCTCTAGGTCGGCCAAGATCTCACGGTAGATCGGGCAGAGGTTGCCCTGGTCGCGCAGGGCGCGCACTTCGTCGAGGCTTGGAGAATACATTGGCTTGTTCCTTGCGTCCCAGGGCTTAGGGCGATTGCAGCGGCCAAAATGGATAGCCAGACTTAAGATCCACTGGGGTGCTTTCTAGACTGGAGGGGCGCCCTTACGGGTGGTACGAGCGCCACGGCGCACCTGTGGTTACGCAGGCAGCACAAAGCCCACGCGCTCCATCACCTGGCGGATCTTGGGCTCGGCCACGGCTCGCGCCTGCTCGGCGCCGATGGCGAGAATGCGGTCGAGCTCGTCTGGGGCTGCCACAAGCGCCTGGAAGCGCTCGCGGATCGGGCGCAGGCCCTCGATCACGGCCTCACCCACATCGCCCTTGAGGGCGCCGTAGCCCTTGCCGGCAAAGTGGGCCTCGATCTGCGGCCTGCTCTGGCCGGTGAACAGCTCGAAGAGCTGGAGCAGGTTGTTCACGCCCGCGCGCGCTGGGTCGTGGCTGAAGCCGATGCTGCCTACGGCGTCGGTGACGGCGCGCTTGAGCACCCAGCGGATCTCGTCTGGCGTATCGGTGATGCGGATGGCGTGGCCGCGCGTGAAGTCGCTCTTGCTCATCTTGGCCGTCGGGTCGTTCAGGGCCATGATCCGGGCGCCGCTGGCGCGGATCACCGGCTTTGGGATCACAAACGTCTCGCCGTAGAGCGCGTTGAAGCGCTGCGCGATGTCACGCGTGAGCTCCACGTGCTGCTTCTGGTCTTCGCCCACGGGCACCTCGTCGGTGTCGTAGAGCAGGATGTCGGCGGCCTGGAGCACGGGGTAGTCGAGCAGGCCGGTGAGCACGCTCTCCTGCGTGGTCGACTTAAGCTTGTACTGAGTCATACGCTCGAGCCAGCCGATCGGGGTGACGCAGTTCAGCACCCAGCAGCCCTCGACGTGGGCGCGCACGTGGCTCTGCACAAACAGCGTGGTGCGCTGCGGGTCGATCCCGGCCGCAAGCAGCAGCGCGGCCAGCTCGCGCGTCTGTCGGCGCAGCGCCTCTGGCGCCTGAGGCACCGTGATCGCGTGCAGATCCACGATGCAGATAAAGTTCACCTTCGCGCCCTGGCCGGCGACCCACTGCTGAATCGCGCCAAGGTAGTTGCCGATATGGAGCATCCCCGAGGGCTGGATGCCCGAGAAGACACGTATTTTTCTGGTCGTCATGGCTGTTGCTTTCCTGTTGACTGGCAACTGCGAACTGAGATAGGGCTACAGCATGGTCGGCGCTGTTGCCAGCACCCGGCGGTTGAAACCGCAGCGACCGGGCCTGCGGCCGCGCGTCGGCCTGCGCCGACGCGTCCGGACCCGCCCGCGCAGGCGGGCGCCCGGCGCAGCGCGCCACCCCGGCGCTGTTGCCAGCACCCGGCGGTTGAAACCGCAGCGGCCGGGCCTGCGGCCGCGCGTCGGCCTGCGCCGACGCGTCCG
>Ga0105045_10004597_pt1 | contig 12007 bp, 7 predicted proteins | sample MAT02_FD_78089 | JGI IMG/M metagenome (GOLD analysis project Ga0105045, IMG submission 78089) | Freshwater microbial communities from Lake Fryxell liftoff mats and glacier meltwater in Antarctica - MAT-02 (megahit assembly) | ecosystem: Environmental > Aquatic > Freshwater > Ice > Liftoff... | reverse complement strand
GCCTACCTACCCAAACCCGGACGACACTATCCACGCGAATGCAAAAGTCCCCATGGACGAAGTATTCAGCGGAGGGCTGTTAAGTGAACAACATTGGTCCTATGTCCGAGGTCCGAGGTCCGAAGTCCTCGAAACCGTCTGCGGCATCAGTGTTTCCAGGCCGTCACTTCACTAGGACGTGACCGGAGCATCCAACGATAATCGCTATCTCCGTACCGCCGACTTCAGTCGGCATGAGGCTTTGCAGTAATCCATAAAAATAGTGTTCCCACGAATCGCATCTGGGCCCCCATGAGAGCGATTTTCAATCGCGCGCATCATCCCACCCGCGTGCATTTTCCGCCAGCCACCCCGGCACCGGCTGCGGTACGATCGCGGCGACTTCATCGCTGGCCGGATCGGCCGCACACGATGCGTTGTATGGAGTCCTCCGAGACCCGCTTTTGCGCCTTGCCCGGCGCAACCTACACGGTTTTGCAGGATCTCGGTTGTCCCGGCGTCAATGATCTGGTGATTGGTCCAGGCTAGCAGCCGGACCCGCTCGAGAGGTGGGATGCGCTGATTGACGAGACCACGAACCAATCGCCTTTACGCCTCGCCCAGACCGCTGCGCGCTGCCAGGACGTAGTCGTCGATCTGCACCTGCGCGCCGTCACGCACCAGCACCCCGCAGCGGCGCGGGTCGAAGCCGCTTGTCGTCTGCTGGCCCAGGATCATCCCCCCCCCCCCTGTTGCCGTGGTCGCGGCGCGAGTTGGCTTGAGCGCCGCCAGTCTGCGCCGCCAGTTCGCAACCGTCTTGGGGATATCGACGTAGGCTTGGCACCTGCACTTGCGGATCGACTGCGCACGGGAGCGCCTGCTCAGCGATGTCCGGCCTATTGCAGGAGTGGCCATAGCTTTGGGATGGCGAGATGCAGGAACCTTCAACAGGACTATTCTGGGGGCAGTAGTAATGTCGCCCGGAGAATGGTGAAAATGCAACGCTTGAAACGTTATTTGCTGGCGAAAGCTTCCTGGGGCTGCATCGTCTGATGCGATATCTCACTGACTGACCAGCTGGTCGGCAGCAAACACCCCGCACCGGGATGCGTTACCCATTGCGTATCATCCATTCTGAGTTTGGCACCGTATCCGCTATACCGCCTTTCGAGGGACGTCACCATGACCGAAAAAGCCTTCCTGACCATTAACGAAGCTGCCAAAGCGGCTGGCCTGAGCCCCAGCGTGCTCCGCATTTGGGAGGTCCGCTATGCGTGGCCTGCTCCCAAACGCCAGCCCAACGGCTACCGGGTCTATACCCGCCATCAGGTCGATGAACTCAAGCGCATCGCTGAGTTGGTTCGGGCCGGCACCCCAATCAGTAATCTCATCGTCGATGGTCTGCCACGCTGGCCGGCCAATCCGAAGATCCACGCGGGCCCGGTCAAACTGACTGCCGCGCGATCCCTGGTCGACGCCAGCGATCGTGATGCTCTTGAATTGATCGAAGCTCTGGAGACCCGTCGTCCCCACCGCGCGGTTGAATTGCTCCAGCGCTCCATCTGGTCCTTGCGTCCGCGCGACGAAGTGCAGCGCATCCTGGTCCCGGCCCTGGTCGGGCTTGCCGAATGGCGCGCCGCGGACCGCCCGCTCAAGGACGCGGACAGCCTGGACGATTTGATCCGCGAACGCGGCCTGCAATTGCTGAAACGCCAACCGACCGATCCGCAGGCGCGCTGGGTGGTTCCGGCTAACGACGAGAGCCACACCCTAGCCGTGGTCACCGCCATCGTGCTGTGCCTGCGTGGCCAGCCAGCCCGTTACTGGTACGGCGACGACCTGCCCACGGACAACGCGAAAGTGGTCGTGGTCGGCGATGGCGATTGCACCATCTGCACCCAGCTCGGCGCCCTGGTGCCGCCCCTGTCGACCCTGCCCAGCGGCGACCGCCCGAGTTTTCTCAGCCTCGCGGCTGCGTGAATTCACGGTTACCGCAGCATTACAAAACATCCCTGCTGGTTACCCCAGCAGGGATGTTTTTTTGCTGGTTGCGTGTGGCCACTGCTCAGGCTAGTTCGCGACTGAGCCCCGTGCTGCGTGCCGCGCTGCGGCCGGCGGCGGTGGTGATTTGGTCGACGGTGCCGACCACCGTGACCTGATTCCGGGCGCGGGTGATGCCGGTGTACAATAATTCGCGGGTCAGCCAGGGGCCGTCGCCGGGGGGGATGACGACGGCGACTTGGCCGTATTCAGAACCCTGTGATTTATGAATGGTCATCGCCCAGGCGGATTCGTGGGCGGGCAGGCGTTGCAGCGGGATGCGGCGCAGGCCGTCAGCGACCGCAAATACCGCCTGATCCACGCCGACCTCACGCCAGGTCACGCCGAGGTCGCCGTTGGCCAGGCCCAAATGCGCATCGTTGGCGGTAATCAGCACGGGGCGGCCGCGGTCGTCGGGGGCACCGGCGGCGCGCAGGCGTTGTTCGAGCCAGGCGTCTAAGGCGCGCACGCCCCAGGGGCCGTTGCGCGTGGCGGCGAGAATGCGCATCTGCTGCAAGGCCTGCACCGCCTGCGCTGGGTCTGTCGCCTGGGTGCAGGCCAGCGCGGTCGGGAGCAGATGCCCGAGCGCGGCGTCGGGACCAGCGCCGTGGTCAAGGCGGGTGAAATCGGCGGAGGTCTGCCCCAACGCTGCGCGCACCGCCGCCCTGTCGCCGCTGCGCAGGGCAGCTGCCACGGCGCCAATGCCCGGTGCGTTGGCGAAGCGATAGGTGTGGCGCAGGTGGACCACCATTTCGGCCAAGGCGGAGGTTTGTGGTATGGCCGGGGGAACGGCCAGGCCCAGCTCTGTCGCCCATTGCGCACTGGCAGCGGAATAATCGCTGCCCGCTGCACGGCACAAATCGCCCAACACATACCCAGCTTCGACGCTGGCGAGCTGATCGCTGTCGCCGATGAGGATAATGCGCGCCGACGCGGGCACCGCGACTAGCAGGGCGCGCATCAATAAGACATCGGCCATCGATACTTCATCGACCACGACGACATCGACCGGCAGCACACGGTCGGCCTGGTAGCGGAAGTGATTGCGCTGCGGTTGGAATCCCAGCAGGCGATGAATGGTCGTCGCGCTCGGCGGCAAGGCTGCGCGCAAAGCCGTGCTATCACAGGTGGGTGGAAAATCTGCGAGACCGGCGTGAATACTTTCCAACAAACGCGCCGCGGCTTTGCCGGTCGGCGCCGCCAAGGCGATGCGCAGGTTTGGCTGCCGCGCCACTAACAGAGCCAGACAGCGCAGCACGGTGGTGGTCTTGCCGGTGCCCGGTCCGCCGGCGATGACGCTGAAATCGCGGCGCAAGACGGTCGCTGCGGCCAAGGCCTGCCAATCACAGGTGGTCGCGGCGGCGGGAAATAATTTCTGCATCAATGGGCGCAGGCGCGCACCATCGTGGTCTTGCGCTGGCGCCGCCGCGGCGGCGCGAACGCGGGCGACGATGGTGGCTTCGGCGCGTGCATCGCGGGCAAAGCGGATAATGCCGTGGCGCAAGACCAGCGGATGGGTGCCGCTGCCATCACCAACCACGCCGCTGGATAATAATTGCGCCGCCCAGGGCCGCTGGGGATCGCTCTCGTTCAGCGCTTCGAGATCCAGGCCGGTGTGGCCAATCGCACGCTCCGCGGCGAGGTGCAGCACCGTTTCACGGACGCAATCGGCAGCGGCTACCGCGTGTCGGCTCAGCGTATCTGCCAGCGCAATGCCCAGGGGCTTATTCATGCGTTGCTCCCTCGCTGGACGGCGACCGCCGGGGCGATGCAGGCGGCGTCCACTGCAAGAATCAGCGCAATCGGTGCTGGTGCCGTCCAAAATCCGCCGCCCTGTCCATCCAGACCGCGAATAAAAATATATGCGCAGCCACCCAGATGCTGCTCGGGATCATAGCCCGGGAGGCGGACGCGCAGGTGGCGATGCACGGCGACCAAATACAGCAGCGCTTGCAGTGGATAATGGTGGTCGTGCATCGCGCCATTCAGCGACGCGGTGCCGTAATCGTCGAGGCGATTCGATTTCCAGTCGGCAAGCCACCAACGCCCCGCATGTTCGAATAACAGATCGATGGACCCGGTCAAAAATCCCGCAGCCGCCTGCGGCGCCAATTGCCGCAGGCGCGGCGCGTAGGTGTGAAAATGGGTTGAATCACTGGCGGCGCACAAGGTCGCCAATTGTTGGCCGTCGACGCCGTCAGACGGCAGATGAAATGCCCATTCGCGCCACACCTGCGGCGCAGCCAACCTATCCAAGCGCACGCCGCAGTCTGGCCACGGTGTTTGCCGCAGGGTCTCCAAGGCCGCTGCTAACGCGGGCGCCGCCGCGGCATCCAGGGCCGCGCGCTCCAAGGCGGTCGCCACCTTGGCGGCAATAATGGGCTGCTGCCAGTCGACCGCTTCGAGCAATTCGTGCAGCACGGTGCCGAATCGTGCGCCGGCGGGCAGGGCATCCAACGGGCCGGGACTCATGCGCAGGACCACACCGGGATCGGCGTGATCGCGGATCGGTAACTCATCGCCGTGTGCCAGCCGCACCAGACTGGTGAACGATGCGGTCTGTACCGGTGCCAATCGATGGCCGGGCAGATGCAGAACGCGCGCGGTTGGCAGCGGGTCCGCCGTGCTGCGTGCTTGCCGGGCAGGAGCCGCGGCGGCGGGATCGATCTGCACCCAAGCGTGGCTGGGATGGGCCTGCGCCCGCGCAATAACCGCGGCGTGAACCTGATCGGCATCACCATCAGCGGCGCCAAGCAGATGGGCAAGGCCGCTGCTGCCGACCTCGCGATCGCGGCTGACGCCGATATAGCAGCGTTTACTGGCGCGGGTCAATGCCACATAGACCAAGCGAATATCCTCGGCGAGATTTTCGGCGTCGCTGCGTCGCTTCAGATCATCATCCGCTTCCCACGACAAGGCGATGCGCTGATCGGCGAGATGGGCCATGATTGGATCGCGCGCTCGTGGCGGCTTCGCCAGCCAGGGGCAAAATACGACCGGAAATTCCAGGCCTTTGGCGCGATGGACGGTGAGAATCTGCACCGCTTCCTCGTCGCTTTCCAGGCGCAATTCGCGGCGATCACGCGGCACTTGCCCGGCTTCGGCACGTTCGCGTTCGAGCCAGCCGAGCAGACTGCGCGGGGCGAGATGGGATTCCTGCGCCGCTTCGTGCAGCAATTCGCCGAGATGGCGATAATTGGTCACTTGGCGTTCGCCATCAGGATAGGCGAGCAGGTGCGAGGCGCCGTCTTCGCTGTCGAGCAGATGATTGATCAGCGCATGAATACCTGCGTCGCGCAGGATCTGCTGCCAAGCGGAAAAACGCTGCGCCTCAGCCAGCCATTTTTCCTGGGCATCGGCTTGATCTTCCGCTCTCTCATCAGAGAGCGCCGCAATGGCGGCCGCGTCAAAACCCAACAGCCGCGTGGCGCAGGCAGCGCGAATGCGCTGGGCGAGTCCAGGGTCCAAGACCGCAGCGAGAATAAGCGCGAGATCATCGGCTTCGCGGCTGCTGAACACATCGCCGCCGCCAGCGGTGACGGCGGGAATACCGATCGCAGTTAAAGCCGATCGTAACAATTCACCCTGGCGATTGGTGCGGGCAAGAATGGCACAATCGCTGGCGCGCAGCGCGCGATCCCCGAGGCGGGCCGAGGCCAGCAATCCAGCGATGGTGCTGACGCATTGGCGCTCAATGCAGCCGCTGTCTTCGCCGAGCCACCAGACCAGCGAGGCATCAGGGTGATCCTGCGCCTGGCACAGGATATCATCCGCATTTTCGGCAGCACGAACCGCGTGGAAGGGCACTTCCGCAGTGAGAAAAGGATTTTCCCCTGAGAATATAGCATTGACCGCTGCGACCATCGCCGTGGTCGCGCGATAATTGACGCCCAGGGTACGATGGTGATCGGCGCTGTGCACCGCCGTCACATAGGCTTGCAGGTCGGCGCCGCGAAAAGCGTAAATGGCCTGTTTCGGATCGCCAATTAGCCACATGCCCGCGGTGTTCTGGCCGGGACGCTGCCAAATACCGCGTAAAATCGCGACTTGGACCGGATCGGTGTCCTGGAATTCGTCGACCAAGACTACCGGCCAGCGCTGGCGTATCTGCGCCGCTAAGGCTTCGCCGTGCGCCGGATCAGCCAAAGCGTCGCGCAGACGATGCAGTAAATCATCAAAGCCCAAGACGTCGGCCGCCTGCTTGGCGGTGGTAAAACGATGCAGAGCGCCGTTGATCTGAGTGACGCGCACGGTTCGAATGACAGCTGTACAGGCGGCGATAAAGGCGGTGCAGCGGCTAAAAAAAGCGTGGGTCGGGACCGGTGGTTTTTTGAAATGATTGGCGGTGAGGATATCCTGGCCGCACAGCGTCGCCGCGGCGATGGCAGCTGGCGACCACGTTGCCAGCTCGGCGACATCGGTGACCAAGGAATCAGCGCCGAGTTTGTCGATGGCCTTACCCTTCAGCCAAGTTCCTCCACGCAGCCCGGCTGCGGCGTGGTCGTCCCAGGCGGCGACGGCGGCGGCGTGCGCTTCGCGCAGGCGCGCCATCGCCGCGATGAGGCTATCAGCTGCAGGCAGAATGAGCGCGTCGCGGTGCTGGCGCAGGGCGTTGACTTCTTTGCGTAATTGCGCTGGCGTGCGCTTCATTGCCACCAATACCGCGGCCAAGTGGGCATCCGGGTACACGGTGGCGCGCCAAGTATCGGCGACGGCGATGTCGAGCAGAGTATCGTCCTCGGCGAGGAATTCTGCGGTCAGGCTCAGCTGGGCTGCAAAGGCGCCGAGTTCCAGGGCCTGCAAACAAAAACCGTGAATGGTGTTGACTGCCAATTCATCGGTGCGCACCAGCGCCGCGCACAGGCGCTGCCGAGCAGCCGGATCAGCGGCGGCGATCAGGTCGGCGAGATCATCGCTGCCGCCAGACGTGACTCGTTCCACCGCTTCCGCCAAGGCGGTGCGAATGCGCCCGGATAATTCACCAGCCGCGGCGATCGTGTAGGTCATGACCGCGATCTGGGTGATATCGCTGACACGACCATCTAAAAGGAGGCGCAAAACCAAGCGGGTGATGGCAAAGGTTTTGCCGGTGCCGGCGCTGGCTTCGACCACGGTGACGCCACGATCCAAGGGATCCTTGGCGGCAGAAAAGCCGGGGGAAAATGGCGGAAGAGTGCTCACAAGGGGCCTTCGACGCAATCGAACAGGTGGTCCCACAGGCGGCGAGACCAGCGCGGAAAATCAGGATGGCTGATCGGATCGGTGTAGCCCCATAGGCGTTGTAAGACCCAATCGTCGCTCTCGGCGCTGCGCGCAAAACCGCGGTGATATTCGTCGCGCGCGGCGACCCGGGGATCTTTTTTAGCACGGGTGCTGCGGCACAATTTTCGTTCTTGATCGACCAAAGCGCGCGCTGCCCGGGGCGGCATCGGCACTGCAGTGCTCAGAAATGTGCGCCACCCAGCGAGCAGATCGCGCAAGCGCGCTTCCGCGTCAGGGACCACGGCAAAGGTGAATGTAGTCTCGCGATCAATCAAACGGCTGCTCAGTGGCGGACTGACCAAGTGGGCGACCAGGTGCGCGATCCAGGTGGTGACCAAATGCTTCGGGCCCGCCGAGCCGGCAATCCACTGGCGTAGACCTGATTCAGTGCGGTGATCTAAAAAGCCGCCGATCCGGCATTCGCCGACTACAACATCCACCGCCAAGGGCGGCAATTCCGTATCATCGCCAATACGCGCAACCAGCGCATCGGCCTCGGCCAGGATCTGGCGCCCAAGTGAATCGCCCGCAGCGCCGTGCGGTAATTCGCCAGTGGCGCGCAGCCAGCGCAGCGGTTCGGGATCGCCGCGCAGGCGGCGCTTGACCAGAATTTCGCGCTGCCGCCACTGTGCCAGAGCATTCGGGGCCATGGGTTCACTGTCGTCGAGAGCGTTGTCGTCGCGATGAACCTGGATGCCGAGGCGTTCGCGCAGGAAATACGCACAGGGATCGGCCCAGGCCTGGGCGAGGTCGCGCCAATCGAGCTGTGATGGTATTTCGGGTGGCGTGAGCGGTGCCGTAATAAATGCGGGAGCATCCCCACTTGGGGCCGCCACCAGCGGACCGAAGCCGATCAGGCGGGGATCGCTGGCATAGCGCGGGCTAAATGGTTGCAGGGGATGATCAATAATTAGCTGGTCGCGCACCGCGCCGGTTTCGCAGGTCAGCGCGTGCGTACACCAATCCAGCAGTTCATCGACGCAAGCCGAGGCCGGTTGTTCGCTGCTATTACTCGCTGCCCATGCGGTCCAGGTCAGAATCAGGCGCTCGCGGGCCGCGAGCAGGGTTTCGAGAAAGACCTGGCGGTCCTCGTCGCGTGCGCTGCGGTCACCGAGTCGGGGTTGTTCGGCGGCAAGATCACACATCGGCGGACGGTCGCGATGCGGAAAACGCCGATCATCCAGGCCGCACACCGCGATGACGCGAAAAGGCAGGCAACGCATTGGCTTCAAGGCGGCAACGGTGATGCCGCCCCATAAAAATGCCGATTCGCTAGCGCCGCCGGCCAGATGATCCTGACATAACGCTAAAAAAGCCCCTGCCGCGAGCGGGCTGCTGCTGTCTGCCTCGGCGGCCAAGGATTGCAAACGGTTGAGCCGACTGAGCACGGTGGCGAGGGCGTCGGTATCGCCGAGCAATTCTGCCAACGGTGGCGTCACTAAGGTCAGCCACGTGCCCAGCGCATGTTCGCCGGTCATGATATCCGTCAGCGCATTCACATGCTGCAGCCAGGCTGCCAAGGAGCCGAGCAAAGGATCATCGCCAGCGGTGTCGCCGGCGACCGGCAGTACGTCGCCAACCAGCGCGTCGGCGTTGCCGGTAGCGATGCCGACGAGCAGACGATCAAGTCCATCGCGCCACGAATGCCCGGTAAATGCCGGGATATCATGGCGTTGCGCGCGTTGCTCGGGCGTCCACCCCCAACACACCCCAGCTTCGGCAAGCAGACGGCGCAAACGCGGAATATCATTATCACCGAGATCAGCAGCGCTGCGTAGCACGGGGCGTTCGAGCAGATCTAAAACATCGCTCACCGTCGCGCGACCCACGCTCACGTGTAGTACCGCGAGCACGGCTTCGCCAGCGGCATCCAGATTTTGGCTGGGACCATCGGCCACCCGCACCGGCAGGCTGCGCCCTTGGCGCGGTGCGCTGAGAATACTGCGTGCGAGCGGACCGTAGGCTTCGGGATCGGTCAGTAATACTAAACAATCTGCGGGGCGCAGCGTCGCATCGGCGGCGAGGGCCGCGAGCATGAGATCACGCACCACTTCTAATTCGCGCGCCGGATGGTGGCAGCGATGCAAGGTCAACGAATCATCGTCTGCGCGCAGCGGCTGCGGTACGGCCTCGCCATCGGGGCGCCGATCAATCACCTGCACCACGTCGTGTTGCAGCAGCGCCAAGACATGCGCCATGCCCGGTTCGCGATGACCGAAATCGCGTAAGGTCTGCCCGGTGGCATCACTGGCGCTCAATAATTGTAATTGCTGGCGGCCTTGGCGTCCCAGTGACGCGAGCAGTGGATTCCCGCGCTCGCGGTGGTCGCCGGCTTTGCTGGCGCGTGCCGGGGCGCGCTGCTGCGCGCGGAGAAGTTCTTTGTCGCTGCGCAGATCAGCCCACCACTGCGGCGTCGGGCTTGGTGTCCACAACAGGACTTCGCGCTGGCGCGCCAGCGCTGACAAAAGCTGAATCACGCTGGGCGGCAGCGAGCCGCAGGCAAAGGCGTGCACGCGCTCGGGCAGGCCCGGCAGTTCTTTATCGGCAGTCAGCTGCGCCGTCACCTGACGTAGGCGGCGCCCGGGATGATCCGGTCCCAGGCTTTCGACCAAGCTGCGCCAGAGACTGGCCTGCCACTGCGCGTGCGGCGCAGGACCGGCCTCGTCGCCTCCTTCCCAGGCTTGCAGCCAGTCGTCGCGAGTGACCTGATAGCGTTCAAAGCACTGCCCGAGACGGCGGCAAAAAGCCAGGCGCTGGCGACTGTCGCCCGCCCCGAGGTAGGCCCGCACCGGCGCGAACAGGTCGCCCGGTGGTGAAGTCGCGAGGAAATCATACAGACGCAGGCCCAAGGCTTCGGCGGCCCAGACGTCGTCGCGAGCACCTTCACCGGAGCGGAGCAGGCCAAGTTCGGCGCAGAAACGTTCTGGAAATGGGGTCGCCAAACTGGCGGCGCAGCCCAGGTTGCGGGCGAGTTTATGCGTCAACCAGCGGCGCATGCCCTGGCTTTGCACCAGGATGACCTCGTTCACTAACGGCGGTAGCGGGTCGGCACGCAGCACGGCGGCCAGCCCGTCGCCTAGCTGGTCCAGATCATTGCTCAGCAACACCCGCAGAGTCATGCCTAGGGCATAGGCGACGGCTAGGCTCGCGAAAGCGCCGACCAGGGGATCAGGAGCTGGGTTTGAAACCCTCATCTGGCTCGTTGACACACTAGACGAGGGGCGTGTGATGATCAGCCATGACTGCCGCCGACGAAGACAACCACGATACCGCCGAGCGTAACCCCAAGGAAAAAGCGAGCCAAGAGGATATTTATCGAGTGATGCGCACGGACATCGAAGTCGGTTCCTATCCCGCCTCCAGCCGCTTGCCGTCTGTGCGCACCTTGGCCAAGCGTTTTCAGGCCAGCCCGAATACCATTTCCAAGGTGGTCAGCCGCCTGATGGAATCTGGTTTGTGCACTGCCCGTCGCGGGGTCGGTCTGTTCGTGCGCAGTCTGCCGAATCGTAAGCTCACCCTGCTGGTCGGCAGCACCCACAGCGAACCGCGTGATGATTTTTACGGGTTTATCGAAAAACGTCTCGGTGAACGGTTGACCGCCGACGGCATCGAAATCGAACGCTATCACATTACGCCTGGCGATCCGGCCTACGGCCCCGATGTTGATCGCATTCGCCGCCCCGGCCGGGTGATTTTGTGCATCGGCTTGGCGCACGAACCGCATCTGAAACAACTCGCGGATCTGCGCCGCCCGATGCTGGTTATCGGCACTGCGCCGAATCGCTGCGAAGCCAGCAGCATCGTGCCCAACAGTTTCCGCTCGGGCTATCTCGCGGCGCGGTATCTGATTCGCAAAGGCTGCCGGCGCATCGCGTTTATTGGCCGCGTGCGCGAAGTGCGCGGAGTCACTCTACCCGAAGCCGAATCGCTCAAAGAATTGGCCGACGTGCAGTGTGCGTTCATGGAAGAGACTCTGCCGATCCATGCCGAATTGATTTTCAACGATATCGGCCAAGTGCCGGCCCGGGCCGTGCGGCTGGCGACCCCCGCCGATGCGGTGATCATGCCCGATGTCGAAGGCATCGCCGCCGTGCAGGCGCTGAAAGCGCTGGGCGGGAAATGCGAACGTGTCGTCATCGGCGACGAACGCATTCTCGATTGGCAGAAACGTCCTGCCTGCGTCGTGGTTAAACGCGACGATGTGGTCGATCTCGCGAGCCAGGAATTGCATCGCTTGCTTGACGAACAACGTACGTCGCACCGCGCCCAGATCGTCGATTCGGAATTCCACGAACCGGCGTGAGCGGGGCTGTTGGGGCGATAGCCCCACGGAGCGCGACCCCATGGGTCGCAGGGCGATACGGTGCACATAAAATTAAAATGCTCGGGAATATCGTTTGCCTATTTCACGTGGGCAATCGTCGACTTCTACGTGCGGAATCCCCCGGCGACCCATGGAGTCGCGCTCGTGCGCCGCTGCGCACGTCAAACCAGTTGGGTGCAAGTCCCAACGCAAACAGCGGTTTTTGTTTGGAACCAGAATCCAACTGCATGCGCCGCGAGGTGCGTGTGGAGAGCAGGAGGCTGGGCATGAGGAGGCGGCAGGATGACGAACGTGTTTCGGCCTGGAGTCTTCGGCGAGTCTGCTACCGAATGACGAAGCTGGTGGCGGTGAAACGCTGCCGTGATCACGCGCAGAACGGTTGGCGTGATGATGATGCTCTGG
>Ga0105045_10004596_pt1 | contig 12007 bp, 7 predicted proteins | sample MAT02_FD_78089 | JGI IMG/M metagenome (GOLD analysis project Ga0105045, IMG submission 78089) | Freshwater microbial communities from Lake Fryxell liftoff mats and glacier meltwater in Antarctica - MAT-02 (megahit assembly) | ecosystem: Environmental > Aquatic > Freshwater > Ice > Liftoff... | reverse complement strand
CCCTTTTGCCTGAGAGGCGCAGGTGCAGCCGAGGCTTTGCCGGCCGTAGTCCTGCCCATGCTTGCGGCTTTTCTGGCAGGGCGGCTGGTCAATCCGGCGCTGGCCGTTATGGCCGCCTTTGCCGCCGGGATCGGTTTGGCGCTGGCCCTCAGTGCGGATCTTTCCACCCTCACCCTGTCCGCCCCGGTCCTGGCGCCGGTGCTGCCCCAGTTCCGCCTGTCGGTCCTCCTTGGGCTTGGGCTTCCCCTCTACCTCGTCACCATGGCCTCACAGAACCTGCCCGGTTTCGCTACCTTGCGCGCAGCAGGTTATGAACCGCCGGTGGCCCCCGCCCTGACCGTGACTGGCCTGATCTCGGCCGTGACCGCGCTGTTCGGCGCCCATACCACCAGCATGGCGGCAATCACGGCGGCGATCTGCCTTGGGCCGGATGTCCACCCCGACCGCGACCGGCGCTGGGTGGTTGGGCTGGTCTATGCGGGCATGTGGGTCTTGCTGGGTCTTCTGAGCCCCACAGTGCTGCAACTCCTCGCCGCGTTGCCCGGCCCGATGGTGCTGGCGCTGGTGGCGCTGGCACTGTTGTCGCCGCTGATGGGCGCGCTGAGCGGGGCTTTCGCCGTTCCGGATCAACGCTTCGCCGCCACGATGACGTTTGCGGTCACCGCTTCGGGCGTCGCAGCCTTTGGCATTGGCGCTGCGTTCTGGGGGCTTGCCGCAGGCATTGGCGTTTACGGGTTGGAGCGTCTGAACCTTAGGCGTCAGGCTGGTCAGAACGGCACGTCATCTACCTGATCGGGCACCTGATCGGCCGAAATAACCCAGCGCGCGACGACCTTCTTCGATCCTGCATGGTCAAACTCGATATCCAGCTTGTCGCCTTCTACGCCCATCACCTCGCCATAGCCGAATTTCTGGTGGAACACCCGGTCGCCCAGAACGTAGGGCGACACCGCCTCGGCGTCGATGACCATATGCCGCGCCTCGCGCGGTTGCGACATCGGGCGGTGCGCCGATTGTTCCTGCATCCGCCGCCAGCCGGGCGAATTGTAGACATCGGCTTTCGACACCCGCTCTTCCAGGTTGGACCCGAAGCCGACGCTTGCCGCCGCACCATAGCCGCCGCCGTACAGGCCCGGCGCGGTGAGAACTTCGACATGATCGGCGGGCAGTTCGTCGATGAAGCGGCTGGGAAGCTGGCTTTGCCATTGCCCGTAAACCCGGCGGTTCGAGGCAAAGCTGATCGTGCAAAGCTCCTCGGCCCTTGTGATACCGACATAGGCAAGCCGCCGCTCCTCCTCCAGCCCCTTCAGTCCGCTTTCGTCCATGCTGCGCTGGCTGGGAAACAGGCCATCCTCCCACCCCGGCAGGAACACGACCGGAAACTCCAGCCCCTTGGCGGCATGAAGGGTCATGATGGTGACCTTCTCCTCCGCCCCCTCGGTGTCGTTGTCCATGATGAGGGAAACGTGTTCGAGGAACCCTTGCAGGTTGTCGAACTGCTCCAGCGCCTTGGTCAGTTCCTTGAGGTTATCAAGTCGCCCCGGCGCCTCGGGCGTCTTGTCGTTCTGCCACATCCCGGTGTAGCCGCTTTCGTCAAGGATGGTCTCGGCAAGGCGGATGTGGTCGTATTCCGGGTGAAAGGTGACCGTGTGCCAACGGTCAACCCCGTCGACAAAGCCGCGCAGTTGGGCCGCGCCCTTGCCGGGGATGATGCCCTTGGCCAAAGCCTCCCGCGCGCCGTCGAGGAGCGTTACCCCTGCCCCACGCGCAAGCTGGTTGATCTTCGCCTGCGCCGTGTCACCAAGACCGCGCTTGGGCAGGTTCACCACCCGCTCGAACGCAAGATCATCCTCGGGCGAAACGGCCAGCCGGAAATAAGCCATCGCGTCGCGTATCTCCTGGCGTTCATAGAACCTTGGGCCGCCGATCACCCGATACGGCAGGCCAATGGTAAGGAACCGGTCCTCGAACGCGCGCATCTGGTGGCTGGCGCGCACTAGGATCACCTGACGGTTCAGGTTGATCGGGTCCATCCCACGAGTGCCACGCTGCACCGCCTCCACCTCTTCGCCAATCCAGCGGGCCTCTTCCTCGCCATCCCAATGCCCGATGAGGCGGACCTTTTCGCCCGGCTCTCCCGCCGTCCAGAGGGTCTTGCCAAGACGGCCCTTGTTGGCGGCAATGATGCCCGACGCGGCGGCAAGGATATGCGCGGTAGAGCGATAGTTTTGTTCCAGCCGGATTACGGTAGCACCCGGAAAGTCCTTCTCGAACCGCAGGATATTGCCCACCTCGGCGCCCCTCCAGCCGTAAATTGACTGGTCGTCGTCGCCGACGCAGCAGATGTTCTTGTGGGCCTGTGCCAGCAGCCGCAGCCAAAGGTATTGGGCGACGTTGGTATCCTGATATTCGTCCACAAGGATATAGCGGAACCAGCGCTGGTATTGCTGAAGCACATCCTCATGCGTCTGGAAGATCGTGACGCAGTGGAGGAGGAGGTCACCGAAATCGGTGGCATTCAGGGTCTTCAGGCGGTCCTGATAGGCCTCATACAGCTCGGTCCCCCTGTTGTTGTAAGCGGAGGCGTCGGACGACGGCACCCGGTCCGGCGTCAGCGCGCGGTTTTTCCAGCCGTCGATCAGGCTGGCCAGCAACCGCGCAGGCCAGCGCTTTTCGTCGATATTGGCGGCAGCGATCAACTGCTTCAGCAACCGGATCTGGTCGTCGGTATCAAGGATGGTGAAGTTGGGCTTCAGGCCGACCAGTTCGGCATGGCGGCGCAGGATTTTGGCAGAGAGCGAGTGGAAGGTGCCCATCCAGGGCATACCCTCGGCCACCTCGCCCAACATGGCGTGAACGCGATTCTTCATCTCGCGCGCGGCCTTGTTCGTGAAGGTCACTGCAAGAATTTCATGCGTCCTTGCGCGGTGCTGGCGCAAAAGATGCACAATCCGGGCGGTCAAGGCCTTTGTCTTGCCTGTCCCTGCCCCTGCCAGCATCAGGACCGGACCATCGAGGGCATTCACAGCCTGAAGCTGGGCGTCGTTCAAGCCTTTGAGGTGGTCGCTGTCAGCAGCCCCCATCCCCCGCCCCGCCAGCGCGCGCTGCGAGAGCGGGATCGGCGCTGCGGCGGCCGCGAAAGCCTCATCTTCATCCCATCCGTTCATGGGCCACAGTATATATGGATCATCCCGCAGGGAAAGGCCCGCGTTCGCTGATTGTTCAGGCGGGCGACGCAGCAGATGTTTGCGCTAACGGTCCCCGTGCCACCTTGTCGCATTTCTGTGAGAAAACGGCGGCAATCCCCCTTGCGCCGCATTGCAGCGCCCCTAATGTGGCAAGGTCCTGTCTGGGAGGCCAGCCGATGCCCGAATTCAAGAAGATCCTGATCGCCAACCGGGGCGAGATCGCCATCCGCATCATGCGGGCTGCCAACGAGATGGGCAAGAAGACGGTGGCCGTCTATGCCGAAGAGGACAAGCTTGGCCTTCACCGCTTCAAGGCGGATGAGGCGTACCGGATCGGCGAAGGCCTGTCACCGGTGGGCGCCTACCTGTCCATTCCCGAAATCATCCGCGTGGCCAAGATGGCGGGGGCCGATGCGATCCATCCGGGCTATGGGCTGCTGTCAGAGAACCCCGATTTCGTCGATGCCTGCGATCAGGCCGGGATCACCTTCATTGGTCCCCGCGCCGAAACCATGCGCGCGCTTGGCGACAAGGCCAGCGCCCGCCGCGTGGCGATGGAAGCAGGCGTGCCCGTTATCCCCGCGACGGAAGTGCTGGGCGAGGACATGGCGCTGATCAAGCGACAGGCGGCCAAGGTCGGCTATCCCCTGATGCTGAAAGCAAGTTGGGGCGGCGGGGGGCGCGGGATGCGCCCGATCCTGAACGAAGACGAACTGGAAGCGAAAGTCCGCGAAGGCCGGCGTGAGGCAGAGGCGGCCTTCGGCAACGGCGAGGGCTACCTTGAAAAGATGATCGAGCGCGCCCGCCATGTGGAGGTGCAGATCCTTGGCGACAAGCAGGGCAATGTCTGGCACCTGTGGGAACGCGACTGCACCGTCCAGCGCCGGAACCAGAAGGTGGTGGAACGCGCCCCTGCGCCGTACCTGACCGCCGAACAACGCGCCGATGTCTGCGAAATGGCCAAGCGCATCTGCGGCCATGTGGCCTATGAATGCGCCGGAACGGTCGAGTTCCTGATGGATATGGACACCCAGAAGTTCTACTTCATCGAGGTGAACCCCCGGGTCCAGGTCGAACATACCGTCACCGAGGAAGTGACCGGGATCGACATCGTGCAGGCGCAGATCCTGATCGAAGAGGGTAAAAGCCTGGCTGAGGCGACGGGGATTACCCGACAGGAGGAGGTTCCGCTGATCGGCCATGCCGTGCAGTGCCGGGTGACGACCGAAGACCCGCTGAACAACTTCATCCCCGACTATGGCCGCCTGACAGCCTACCGGTCCGCCACAGGCAATGGCATCCGGCTTGATGGCGGCACCGCCTATGCCGGGGGGGTGATCACGCGGTATTATGACTCGCTTCTGGTCAAGGTCACCGCCCACGCCCAGACGCCGGAAAAGGCGATCAGCCGGATGGACCGGGCGCTTCGCGAGTTTCGGATAAGGGGCGTGGCCACAAACATCGAATTCGTGATCAACCTGCTGAAGCACCCGACCTTCCTGAACGACACCTACACGACCAAGTTCATCGACACGACGCCCGAGCTTTTCAACTTCAAGCGCCGCAAGGACCGGGCGACGAAGCTCCTGACCTACATCGCCGACATCACGGTGAACGGGCACCCCGAAACCGCCGGACGCCCGAAACCGGCGGCCGAGGCGCGGGCACCGAAGCCCCCGTCGGCCAAGGCCGAACCCGCATTGGGCACCCGCAACCTGTTGGAGCAGAAAGGCCCGCAGGCGGTTGCTGACTGGATGAAGGCGCAGACCAAGGTCCTGATCACCGACACGACAATGCGCGACGGGCACCAGTCGCTGCTGGCCACCCGGATGCGGTCGATCGACATGATCCGCGTGGCCCCCGCCTATGCCGCGAACCTGCCGCAGCTTTTCAGTGTGGAATGCTGGGGGGGAGCGACCTTTGACGTCGCTTACCGTTTCTTGCAGGAATGCCCTTGGCAGCGCTTGCGCGACCTGCGCGCCCGGATGCCGAACCTGATGACGCAGATGCTTTTGCGCGCGTCGAACGGGGTTGGCTACACCAACTACCCCGACAACGTCGTGCAGGCCTTCGTCAAGCAGGCCGCCGAAAGCGGAGTTGACGTGTTTCGCGTGTTCGACAGCCTGAACTGGGTTGAAAACATGCGCGTGGCGATGGACGCGGTGGTCGATGCGGGCAAGGTCTGCGAAGGCACGATCTGCTATACCGGTGATCTTCTGGACCCCGCCCGCCCGAAGTATGACCTGAAATATTATGTCGCCATGGGGTTGGAGCTGAAGACCGCCGGCGCGCATGTGCTGGGGTTGAAAGACATGGCGGGGCTTTTGAAACCCGCTTCGGCCCGGGTCCTGATCAAGGCTCTGAAGCAAGAGGTGGGCCTGCCGATCCACTTCCACACCCATGATACCAGCGGTGCTGGCGCGGCCACCATCCTTGCCGCATGCGATGCGGGCGTGGATGCGGTGGACGCCGCGATGGATGCGTTTTCAGGCGGCACCTCGCAGCCCTGCCTTGGGTCCATCGTAGAGGCGTTGAAGAACACCGAACGCGATACGGGCCTTGATATCGGCGCGATCCGCGAGGTTTCCAACTACTGGGAAAAGGTCCGCGCGCAGTATGCGGCCTTCGAATCCGGCCTGCCTGCCCCCGCGTCCGAGGTTTATCTGCATGAAATGCCCGGCGGCCAGTTCACCAACCTCAAGGCCCAGGCGCGGTCATTGGGGCTTGAGGACCGCTGGCATGAGGTCGCGCAGACCTATGCCGATGTGAACCAGATGTTCGGCGATATCGTCAAGGTCACCCCCTCGTCCAAGGTCGTGGGCGATATGGCCCTGATGATGGTCGCGCAGAATCTGACCCGCGCTCAGGTCGAAGACCCCGCCATCGACGTGGCCTTCCCCGACAGCGTGGCCGACATGCTGAAGGGCAATCTTGGCCAACCCCCGGGCGGGTGGCCTGCGGGCATCCTGCAAAAGGTGCTCAAGGGCGAAAAGCCCATGACCGACCGCCCGGGCCTGCGCTTGGCCCCCGTTGACCTTGAGGCCACGCGCACCAAGCTGGCCGAAGAGCTGCGCCTTGGCGCGGAAGAGGCCGAGGGTGAAACAGTCGACGACGAAGACCTGAACGGCTACCTCATGTATCCAAAGGTATTCATGGATTACCGCACCCGTCACCGAATGTACGGGCCGGTGCGCGTGCTGCCAACCAAGGCCTTTTTCTACGGCATGGAACCCGGCGAAGAGGTGACTGCCGAGATCGACCCAGGCAAGACCCTTGAGATCCGCCTGCAAGCCGTGGGCGAGACATCCGATGAGGGCGACGTCAAGGTCTTCTTCGAACTGAACGGTCAGCCCCGCGTGATCCGCATCCCGAACCGTGCGGTCAAGGCAAAGACGGCGTCAAGACCCAAGGCGCAAGACGGCAACTCCGCGCATGTGGGTGCACCCATGCCCGGCTCCATCGCCTCGCTTGCCGTGGCAGCCGGGCAGAAGGTGAGGGCGGGCGATCTTCTTCTCACCATCGAGGCGATGAAGATGGAAACCGGCCTCCACGCCGACCGAGAGGCAACTGTGAAGGCGGTCCACGTCACCCCCGGCGCCCAGATCGACGCCAAGGACCTGCTGGTCGAGTTGGAGTGACGGCCACGCAGGCATCCTGCCTTGCGCGCTGTCCAGGGGGAAAATTCGACGCCCCTGCACTTTCCCTCTTGCGGCTCCGGCCTTGGCGCAATAAATCACCCCTCGTCCAACCGGTGCGGGCGTAGCTCAGGGGTAGAGCATAACCTTGCCAAGGTTAGGGTCGTGAGTTCGAATCTCATCGCCCGCTCCAGTTGGGACAAGCCAGACCTACGGTTCAAGAAGCGCCCTGTCGGGCGCTTTTTGCTGCGCTTTTCCATCGCCGATGTCACGAGATGCCATCGAATTGAAGCCGGCGCGACAATTGGTCCATGACCTCCTTGCCCTCGACGCCGACTGCTCCCTTTTGTGCACCCCGGCCAAGTGTCGGGCGGCATGCTGCCCCGCCGTCGTGAGGGAATGACAGCGCGGGTCGGGCCATGTCTTTCCGAAACGCGAACGATATCACAAGCCGCCGCAGGCCGGCCCTGCCTGTCATAAAAACTTCACTGGACCCCGCGCTATATTTCCTGATTTCTGGAATTATGGAACATACGGCCGCCACCGATGCCTTTGCCACTCTTGGCCACCCCGGCCGACTTGCCGTCTTTCGCCTGCTCATGCGCTTTGCCCCACAAGGCGTCCGCCCGACCGAGATCGCCGCTGCGCTTGGGCTAAAGCAGAACACCTTGTCCCATCACCTAGCTGGTCTCGCCTCGGCTGGTCTGGTGCAAGTCCGGCGCGAAGGACGGGCGCTGTTCTACACCGTCGATCTCGACACCTCCGAGGCGCTCATCGGCTACCTCGCGCTTGATGTCGGTCGGGCCCGGCCTGATCTTATTGCCCCCCTTCTTACCCCAGGAAAGGACCCTTTCATGCATGACACCGATTTCGATGTGCTCTTCATCTGTTCGGGCAACTCAGCCCGGTCGATTTTTGCCGAAGTGCTGTTGCGTGACCTTGGCCAAGGCAAGTTTCAGTCGTTTTCTGCAGGAACAAGGCCCGGAACCAAACTCAACCCATTCGCGATCGAGGTCCTGAAGCGCAACGGCCACGACACCTCCGCGCTGCGCTCCAAGCATGTGTCCGAGTTTCAGACACCTGACTCCATAGTGATGGATTTCGTCTTCACCGTCTGCGACACGGCGGCGTCCGAGGACTGCCCACCCTGGCCCGGCCAGCCAATCACCGGCCATTGGGGTCTGCCCGATCCGGTCAAGGCAACTGGTGCCGAAGCCGAACGCGCGCTGGTGTTTGCCCAGACCTACGCCGCGCTGCGGCGGCGAATTGCGGCGTTCGCGGAACTACCCTTCGCCACGCTGACCCGCCTGTCCCTGCAGGCCCGCGTCGATGCCATCGGCAACAACAGCCACGCTTCGGAAAAGGCCTGACCCCATGCCCCGGATCGCGCTGAACGGCGTCGGCCGCATCGGAAAGCTGGCTCTCCGCGACCTGATAGACACTGGTGCGGACGGCGAGATCGTGCTTTTGAACGACCCCGCGGGCGACGTGGAACAGCACGCCCTGCTGATGGAGTTCGACTCCGTCCACGGCCGCTGGAGGACCCCGGTTTCGCATACTGCCGATGCGTTGATCCTGAACGGCCGGACCATCCGCCTCACCCACGAAAAGATCATTGAGGACCTACCCCTCGCCGCCCTTGGCGTCGATCTTGTGATCGACTGCACGGGTGTCTTTAAGACGGCGGCCAAGGTCGCCCCCTACTTTACCGCCGGGGTAAAAAAGGTTGTCGTCAGCGCCCCTGTCAAGGATGGTTGCGCGCTGAATCTGGTCTACGGGGTGAACCATAATCTCTACGACGGCTCGCAAAACCTGATCACGGCGGCAAGTTGCACGACAAACTGCCTTGCCCCGATCGTGAAGGTGATCCACGAAAACCTCGGCATCCGCCACGGCTCGATTACCACGATCCATGACGTGACAAACACCCAGACTATCGTCGACCGCCCCGCCAAGGACATGCGCCGAGCCCGGTCCGCTCTGATGAACCTGATCCCCACCACCACCGGATCGGCTACCGCCATTTCCCTCATCTATCCGGACCTTCAGGGCCGCCTGAACGGCCATGCCATCCGCGTGCCCCTCCTGAACGCTTCTCTCACCGATTGCGTGTTCGAGGTGGACCGCCCCACCACCGCTGACGAGGTCAACGCCTTCTTCCAGGCCGCAGCCGAAGGCCAGCTTAAGGGGATCCTTGGCTATGAAGCCCGCGCCCTCGTCTCATCGGACTTCATCAACGACCCCCGCTCGGCGATCATCGACGCGCAATCGACGATGGTGACGGGCGGCACCCAGGTAAAGGTCTACGCCTGGTATGACAACGAATGGGGCTATGCCTGCCGTCTTGCCGACATCGCCCGAATGGTGGCGACATCGCTGTGATCGCCCATTTTCTGTCCTCAAATATCCCGGGAGGGTCCGGGAGGGGGGAGCCCTCCCGGGGGTGGCCCCGGACATGACCTCCAGCCCGCTCCGTGCCTACGCCGCTGTCACCGCCGCTTACTGGGCCTTCATGGCCACCGATGGCGCGCTGCGGATGCTGGTTCTGCTGCACTTCAACAGCCTTGGCTTCAGTCCGCTGCAACTTGCCTGGCTCTTCCTGCTCTATGAACTGGCCGGGATCGCCACCAACCTCTGCGCGGGCTGGCTGGCCGCGCGTTTTGGCCTTGCCGCCACGCTTTACGCTGGCCTCGCGCTGCAGGTCGCGGCGCTGGTCACACTGGCGCAGCTTGATCCCGCCTGGAGCGTCGGCGCCTCGGTCATCTTCGTGATGGCAGTGCAAGGGGTGTCGGGGGTGGCCAAGGATCTGGCCAAGATGTCTTCGAAATCGGCCGTCAAGCTTTTGGCGCCAACCGAAGGCGGGGGGCTTTTCCGCTGGGTCGCCCTCCTTACCGGATCGAAGAACGCGGTCAAGGGCCTGGGCTTCTTCATTGGCGCAGCGCTTCTCGCGCTGGTCGGGTTCCGGTCGGCGGTCTGGGGTATGGCCGCCATGCTTGTGGTGATCTTGATGGCGGTGCTCCTGTTCCTGCCTGCAGGCCTGCCCGGCAGGATCAAGGCAGACGATGCCTGGGGCGGCTGGCGGTCGCAAGACCCGCGCGTGAACCGGCTCTCACTCGCCCGCCTGTTCCTCTTTGGCGCCCGCGATGTCTGGTTTGTTGTCGGCGTGCCGATCTATTTCCAGATGGTTCTCTCTGACGGCACTCCCGATGGCCGACGTGAGGCGTTCTTCCTGATCGGCGGTTTCCTGGCGCTTTGGATCATCGCCTATGGCGCGGTGCAGGCGCTGGCCCCCCGCATCCTTGGTGGAAAGGACCAGCCAGAACTTGCAACCGTGCAAAAGGCCGTTCGCTGGGCGGGGTATCTGGTCCCGATCCCTTTCGCGCTGGCCGCCGCTGCGTTCTGGGCCGGGGCGCCCTCACCCGGTCTCAGCTTGACGCTGGTCGCGGGCCTCCTGCTTTTCGGCTTTGTCTTTGCCGTCAACTCGTCTGTCCATTCGTACCTTATCCTCGCCTTTGGCCGGGCCGACCGCATCACCCGCGACGTGGGGTTCTACTACATGGCCAATGCGGCGGGGCGGCTGATTGGTACGCTTCTGTCCGGCCTCAGTTACCAGTTGGGTGGCTTGCCCCTCTGCCTTGCGACTGCAGGGGTCATGGCCGCGCTCAGCTGGCTGGCTGCGCGCCGGTTGCGAAACACCTGATCCGTCTTCCCATGCCGGGCTGCGCGCCCTATAAGGCCGCGAACGTAAGGGAGATCCCGCCATGCGCCGTGCCGAGGTCAGCCGCGCCACCGCCGAGACCCAGATTTCGGTCACCGTCACCCTCGACGGCACCGGCAGCCATGACTGCCAGACCGGCGTCGGGTTCTTTGACCACATGCTGGACCAGCTTGCCCGGCACAGCCTGATCGACCTGACCGTCCGCGCCAAGGGCGATCTGCACATTGATGACCACCACACGGTCGAGGATGTGGGCATCGCGCTTGGTCAGGCATTGGCCAAGGCGCTGGGGAACAAGGCGGGCATCCGCCGCTACGGCCATTTCCGGCTGGCGATGGACGACGCGCAGGTCGCTTGCGCGCTGGACCTTTCGGCGCGGCCCTATCTTGTCTGGAACCTGCCCTTCCCTACGCCCAAGGTCGGGACCTTGGACACCGAACTTGTGCGCGAGTTCTTTCAGGCACTGGCCACCCATGGCGGCATCACCCTCCATATGGATCTGATCCACGGCTTCAACAGCCACCACATCGCCGAAGCCGCCTTCAAATCCGTCGCCCGCGCCTTGCGTGAGGCGGTCGAGATCGACCCCCGACTTGGCGGCACGCTGCCCACGACAAAGGGCGCGTTGTGAACCTGACGGTTCTGGTCGATTACGACAGCGGCAACCTTCATTCGGCCGAAAAAGCGTTTCAGCGCATGGCGTTGGAAGGCAATGGCGGGGATATCCTTGTCTCCTCCCGACCTGAAGACGTGGCCCGCGCCGATCGGATCGTTCTGCCCGGCGACGGGGCCTTTCCCGCCTGTCGCGCCGCACTTGGCAGCTATGGCGGGCTTTGCGAGGCGATCGAACATGCGGTGATCCGCAAAGCCCGCCCGTTTCTTGGCATCTGCGTCGGCATGCAGATGCTGGCCAGCCGGGGCCACGAATACCGCCTGACCAAAGGTTTCGACTGGATCTCGGGCGACGTGGAACGCATCACGCCTGCCGATCCGACGATAAAAGTGCCGCATATGGGCTGGAACGATCTGGTGATCGATCATCCCCATCCGGTGCTTGCGGGCTTGAAGACTGGCGACCACGCCTATTTCGTCCATTCTTACCACTTCCATGTCAGCAACCCGGCTCAGCGGCTGGCCTTCTGCGACTATGGCGGCGAGATCACAGCCATCGTTGGCCGCGACACTATCATCGGCACCCAGTTCCATCCCGAGAAATCACAGGCCGCCGGTCTTCGATTGATTGCAAATTTCCTGCAATGGAAGCCGTAATTTCTGCCTGAGTCAGACCTATCAATCGGCTTTGTGGCATTGAGGACCGAGGCCATGGCCCCGGTAATCCCGGTTTGCGCGACCACGATCAGCTCGAAGGGCACCGCGTTGTTCACAAGCCCCATGACCAGAAGCGCAGGCCAAAGCCGGCGCTCCGGCAATTCCTGCCCGGTCAGGCGCAGTGCCAGCCCAAGGAT
>Ga0105045_10004595_pt1 | contig 12008 bp, 5 predicted proteins | sample MAT02_FD_78089 | JGI IMG/M metagenome (GOLD analysis project Ga0105045, IMG submission 78089) | Freshwater microbial communities from Lake Fryxell liftoff mats and glacier meltwater in Antarctica - MAT-02 (megahit assembly) | ecosystem: Environmental > Aquatic > Freshwater > Ice > Liftoff... | reverse complement strand
GCCAGCATGTGGCCCAGCAGCAGGATCAGGGCCATCTGCGTGATGAACGCCAGCAACCCCGCCAGCCCGTCGCCCCAGCCGACCAGCACGTCGACCGGTCCGGAGTCGGTGAGCAGCAGCGCCATCAGGGCGACGACGACGGTCAGCACGATGGCGAAGACGAGCGCGCTGGGGATGTAGCGCTCGACCACGGTGTTGACCGGGCGCATCACCCGCTCGAACGGGTTGCGACGGGTGGTGGTGCCGGGTGACGTCATCGTCGGGTCCTTCGTCGGCAGGAGAGCGGGGCGGAACGAAACCTAGACGATCCGGACGTCCCGGGACCGGCGGTGCGTGGGTCGCCGTGAGCGGGGACGCCCGTCGGTCGGCATCGTTCGGCCCACCGGCGGCTGAGCCCGGCGCCGTCAGCGTCGGCGGCGTCGGCTGCGCCGGTCGTGCAGGGCCTGACGGATGGGTGGGACCAGCACGCCCGACTCCGCCATCCGCCGGCGCACGCGGCGGCGGCTGGTCAGGATGCCGGTGAGGCCGACCAGCCAGATCGCGTACTGCACCGACATCGCGACGCGGAAGTCGTCCAGCTCGTACGCCGAGGCCCCCCCGGTGCGCAGGTCCAGGATCACTCCCACCAGCAGGATCGTCACCAGCGAGGCGAAGAACCCGCCGACGTTGACGATGCCCGTCGCGGTGCCCAGCCGGTTGGGCGGGTTGAACGTCCGTGCGAAGTCGAAGCCGATCACCGACCCCGGTCCGCCGAGCGACATCGACAGGATCAGGACCACCAGGACCGGCAACGGCGCCGGCCCGGGCCAGGCGAGCACCAGCGTCCACCCCGCCATGTTGGCCGCGATGATGCCCAGGACGAGCCAGGAGCGGCGGAACGGGTGACGCTGCACCAGCACGCCCAACCACGGCCCGGTCGCGATCCCGGCCAGCACGAACAGGGTGAGCAGGGCGCTCGCGGTGCTGGGCGCGACCCCCTGGCCCGCCACCAGGAACGGGAAACCCCACAGCAGCGCGAAGGCCGTCCCCGGGAACTGCGTCGTGAAGTGCGTCCAGAGCCCGAGCCGTGTGCCCGGGTGCCGCCACGCGGTGACCAGGTCGCCGACCAGGTCGCGGGCGCTGAGCTGGTCGGGTCCGCCGGTCGGGTCCGGGTGGTTGCGGATGACCAGCATCGCGAGGACCGCGACGACGACACCGGTCGCGGAGGCGGACAGGAATGCCACGGTCCAGCCGGGCCCGCCCAGCAGCGCCACCAGCGGCACGGCGCTCAGCACCTGGCCGAGCTGCCCGACGAGCCCCGTGACCTGCGTCAGGACGGGCACCCGCCGGGCGGGGAACCAGGCCGGCACCAGACGCAGGACGCTGATGAACGTCAGCGCGTCGCCGACCCCGACGAGCAGACGACCCAGCACGGCGAGACCGACCGGCTCGGCCACGGCCAGCACCGCCTGACCGACGGCCATGACGAGCGCCCCCGTGACGACGAGCCTGCGGCTGCCGAACCGGTCCAGCAGCACCCCGACGGGTACCTGCAGGCCGGCGTAGAACAGCAGCTGGACGACGGCGAGCAAGGCGATGGTGCTGGCCGACGCGTCGTACCGGACACCGGCCTCGACCCCGGCCACGCCCAGGCTGGTCCGCTGCATCACTGCGACGACGTACGCCAGGAGCCCGACCCCCCAGACCACCCATGCGCGGGTGGAGGGCGTCGGGCTGCCAGCGGGTGCGGGGAGGTCGGCGTTCATGTCCGACCGACACGCTAGGCCCAGACGGGCCGGGCGCCCCGCCGGGTCTCGGCGCACGGCCGGTCGTCCGGTCGGCCGCTCAGCCGACCAGCCGCTCCCTCAGGCCCGTGGCCCGGGCGGCGGGGCGGTCGACCGCGGCGGCGAACGCCTCGACCGAGCCGATCACGCGGACCTGGGCGATCGCGCGGGTGATGGCGGTGTACAGCGTCTCCCGCGTGGCCAGGGGGGACTCGGCGGTCGGCAGCACCACCGTGACGCGCTCGAACTGCGAGCCCTGGCTGCGGTGGACGGTCATGGCGTGCACCGGGCGGACTGCCCCCAGACGCACGAGCGGGATGCTCGCGGGCTCCCCGCCGCGGGCGAAGACCGCCCGCAGGCCACCGCCGGACCCGCCCGGCCCGGCCACGACGACCCCGGTGTCGCCGTTGAACAGGCCCACCTCGTAGTCGTTCGTCGTGACCAGCAACGGCTGCCCCAGGTGATACCCGTCGGCCCGGTCGTCGGCCCGGTCGTCGGCCAGGTCCGCCAGCCACCTGGTCGCCAGCCACTCCCAGTGCTGCACCCCGCGCGGACCACGGCGGTGCGCGCACAGCAGGCGGTGCCGCTCCAACGCCTGCAGCGCACCACGCGCGTCGCCGTCCGTCGCGGTCCGGCGCAGCGCAGCACCCCACGTGCGGACGTCGGTCTGCACCGGGGCCAGCAGCGCCTCGGTGAGCGGCGCGTCGTCGGCCACCTCGATGAGCTCGACCCCGTCGCCGCCGGCCTGCAGCAGGGCCACCGCCCGATCGGCGTCACCGACGCGCACGGCATCGGACAGCTCACCGATGGCCGATCCCTCGGCGAAGCGGTGGTTGACCGTGAGGGCGGCGATGCCGTCGCGCAGCCGGGCCGCCGGTGAGTCCTGCGCGGTCGTCGAGCCGTGTCCGGGAGCCACCTCGTCGAGCGCGGCGGCCGTCGTCGCGGTGCGCCGGCCCAGGGCGGCCCGGTCCACGAGGTCACCGAGCACCGCGCCGGCCTCGACCGAGGCCAGCTGGTCGGGGTCACCGACCAGGACCAGGCGGGTGCCGTCGCGCAGCGCCTCCAGCAACCGCGCCATCATCGTCAGCGGCACCATCGAGGCCTCGTCCACGACGACCACCTCGAACGGCAGGCGGTTGCCAGCGTGGTGGCGGAACCGGCTCCGGGACCCGGGCTGCCACCCCAGCAGGCGGTGCAGGGTGACCCCGACCAGCTCGCCGACCCGCTCCCGGTCGTCGGTGTCCGCGAACCCGGCCGTCGAGGAACGGACGGCCTCCTCCAGCCGTGCGGCAGCCTTGCCCGTCGGTGCGGCGAGGGCGATGCGTGCACTCGGGCTCTGCTGCTTGAGCAGGGCCAGCACCCGGGACACCGTCGTGGTCTTGCCCGTGCCGGGGCCACCGGCCAGCACCGACACCCGCGACAGCGCGCAGACCGCCGCTCCCACGCGCTGGTCGGCGTCCCCCGGGCGCGGGAACAGCCGGGCGAGCCCGGCCCGCAGCAGGTCCGGGTCCAGGTCGTCGGGCCGGGTCGCCGTCCTGCGGCGCAGCTCGTCGACGACCTGCTGCTCCTGGGCGTCGTAGCGCGAGAGCCACAGCCGGCACCCGCGCAGCACCAAGGGGGCGGATGGCCCGGACACCAGTGGGCTGGCTGCGATCGCGGCCGGCCACGACCGGGGGTCCGGCCACGGCAGCTCGCCCACCTCGACCGACGCCCCGGCGTCGACCTCGTCGACGTCGGGGGCGATCAGGTCTGCGGCCGAGGACAGGTCGACCACCACGGAACCGCCCCGGGTGGAGCGCACGGTCAGGGCCGCGGCCAGCAGCACGGCGTCGTCGCTCTCGCCCAGCAGCGCTCCGAGCCGGGTGGCGACGTGGACGTCGGCGGCGCTCAGCACGCCGGCCTCGTTGAAGGTCCGCAGCAGGCCGTCCGCGCGCAGCGCGAGGTCGGGGGAGTGGCTGCCCGCCGGCATCAGCGCTCACCGGCCAGCAGGTCGGAGAACGCCAGCACGAGACCACTCGGCGGACGCCACGAGAAGACACCCGGGACGTGGCCGTCGGCACCGACGACACCGGGGCCGCTCATGCCGCGCAGGTACAGGTAGAGCACCCCGCCCAGGTGGGCCCCGGGCTCGTAGCCCGGTCGGCGCCAGCGCAGGTAGCGGTGCAGCGCCACGGCGTACAGCAGGGCCTGCAGGGGGTAGTGCGCCTCGCTCATGGAGCTCTCGAGCGCGGCAGCACGGTAGTGCCATGCGGTGAGCGGCTGGTCCCGTGGGGCGAGGCGGTTGGTCTTGTGGTCGACGACCAGGTAGCGCTCGGACCCCGCCGCACCCACCCGGACGACCGCGTCGACCGACCCGCTCAGGTAACCGCGCAGGTGGGCCTCGCCGAGACCCGCGAGCGCGTCCGGGTAGCCCGACATCAGCCCGGTGGGCACGTGCTCGCGCCACAGCCCGACGAGGTCGCCGAGCAGCGCGGGGGCCGCAGCGGGGGAGTCGCCGCCGGCCAGGGGCAGCTCGAAGTCGAGCTCGGGCAGCAGGTCGGCCCGGGCGACGTCGCCGAAGGCCAGGTCGTCGGCCAGCGGCCCCAGCGGTGTGGCGACCGCCGTGCGGACCGCGAGAACCAGCGCCGCGACGTCCATGCCCTGACCGCGGGTGAGGGCGGCGACCAGGTCGGTGAGCGAGCCCCTGCCGCCCGGGCCGTGGACGGCGGGGTCGTAGCGTTCGAGCACGGCGTGGACCAGCGTGCCGAACCCGGTCCCCCCGGCCAGGTCCTGCCACCCGGACACCACGTCGTGCAGGTGGGCGTCGGGGTCGCCCGGCGCGGGGCCGCCGACGACGGTGTCCTCGACGTCGGACTCGTCGTCGCGCACGGACACGTCCGGTTCGCTGCCGAAGGCGCCGGGACCAGTGACGCCCCGACTCAAGGCGTCGGGTCTCGCGGCGCCAGGACCGGTGGCGTCCGGCCCGGTGACGCCCGGGCCCGGCGCGTACGCCGCCTCGTGCGCGGCGGCCGTGAGCGCGCTGTAAGAGGTCCGTCGCCAGCCCAGGTCCAGGTTCCGGTCGAAGCGGGCCAGCTGCAGCTCGGGCGGTGCCGTGCGGGGCCGCGACCACACCGGCACCGGCGCGACGGCGTCCCCGACCGGGACGGTCTCCACGGTCATCGCGCCGCCGCTGGTCGCGGCCCGGACCCGGAACCGGGCGAGGGCATCGGCGTCGGTGGGCACAGGCAGGGTGAACGGGGCGACGGTGGTCGGGTCGTCGTGGGCGAGCAGGCGGTGCAGCGGTGAGGTGCCGGTGTTCGCGGTCGGGGCCCACCAGGTGATGACCTTGGACTGGGCGCGGGTCAACGTGACGTAGGCCAGGCGGAGCTCCTCGTCGGCGTCCTCGCGCTGGTGGGCGCCGACGTGGGCGGCGAAGTCCTGCCCGGCGGGCCCACCGACGTCGCGGGTACGGACGCCGCGCTCGTCGTGGAACCTCGGGTAGGGCGGCTTCGGGGACCAGTTGCTCCACAGCGAAGGTGCGAGCACGACCGGGAACTCCAGCCCCTTGCTCATGTGCGACGTGAGCACCTGCACCGCGTCCGCGTCCGTCTCCAGCCGACGGCTCCGTTCCACCCCCTCGCCCGGGGAGGCGCGGCGTCGGTGCAGCCAGGCCGCGAGGGCGGTGAGGCCCAGGTCGTCGCCCAGCGCCGCCTCGTGCAACGCCTCGGCCACGTGGCGCAGGTCGGTCAGCAGTCTCTCGCCGTCCGGCTGGGCGAGCAGGCGCTCCTGCAGCTGCAGACCCGACGACACGGCCTCGAACAGCGCCGCCGCCCCCCGCTCGGCCAGCACCCTGACCCACTCCCGCAGCTGCAGCCCGAGCCGTTCCAGCGCGTCGTCCTCACCCGTCAGGTGCGAGGCGTCCAGGCCCACCAGCCGACCCACCGCCAGCGTGCGGACCCGCGAGGTGCGGTGGGGCTGCTCGAGCGCCTCCAGCAGGGTCTGCCACTCCTGCGCGGCGGGGGTGACGAACACGCTGGTACGACCCGACACCACCGCAGGCACGCCGGCGGCCCGGAGCCGTGCCTGCACCGCGACGGCCTCGGTGTTGTTGCGGACGATGACCGCGATGTCACCCGGGTGCAGCTGCCTCGCGCCGCCGGCCGGGGTGGCGTCGTCCATGCCGTCCGTGTCGGCGACCGCACCGTCGACGCGCGGGCGCAGCAGCGCCCCGCCGTCCAGCAGGGCGACGACCTGCCGCGCGCAGTCCTCGCGGACGGTGGCCCGCGCGTCGCCGGCGGAGACCAGGTCGGAGCGGTTGAGCGAGTGCCCCTCGCGTGGCACCACCCGAAGCTCCACCGGCGCGCCGACGTCGACCATCCGGCCGCTGCGGGCGGGTCGGACCGGCCGCACACGGATCCGTTCGTCACCCAGCGCGGCTCCCCCGAACAGGGCCCCCAGACCCGTCAGGACACCGGGGTCGGAGCGGTGGTTGAACGGCAGGCTCGCCCGGGTCGCCGCGTCGTGCCTGGCCTGCAGGTAGGCGTGCACGTCTGCGCCGCGGAAGCCGTACACCGCCTGCTTGGGGTCTCCGACGAGCACGAGCGTCGAGTGCCCGTGGAACGCGGTCCGCAGGATGCGCCACTGCGTCGGGTCGGTGTCCTGGAACTCGTCGACGAGCACCACCCGGAAGCGCGAACGCATCCGTGCTGCGGCGACGTGGGCGGTGTCCTCGTCCTGAAGGGCTGCGTCGAGCCGGGCCACCATGTCGTCGTAGTCCAGCAGCCGGCCGCGACGCTTGCGCCGGTCGACCTCCTGCCGGACGGCGCGGGCGACCCGGGCGCGCAGCCGGGCCGCCGGGTCGTCGGTGTCCTCGACCCGGGGCACCAGCGGGGTCGACGGGTCGTCGGCCGCCACCTGGGCCAGCTCGCGGAACTGCCCGGGCGTCAGGTCGGCGGCGGCCGCACCGGGATGGCCCCACTTGCGGACGTACAGGTCGTCGGCGACCTCGGTCACCAGCTCGGTCGGGTCGTCGACGAGCACCGCGTCCCGGTCGTGGTCCGCGGCTGTGCCCAGCTCCTGCAGCACGGCGTGGCAGAACGCGTGGGTCGTCGTCACGGTCGCCCCGTCGAAGTCCGCGAGGGCCCGGTCGAGCCGTACCTGCACCGGACCCGCCTCGGCGGCGTCGCGGTCCTGCACCAGGCGGTCCCGGACGCGCTCGCGCAGCTCACGGGTCGCATCCCGGCTGAAGCTGATGACCAGCAGCTGGTCCATCGGGACCGGCTCGGGCGGACCGCCGTCGGCCGGCTGCACGCCCTCGCTCACGTAGCGGGACACCAGTCGGGCGATGGTGTAGGTCTTGCCCGTCCCGGCGCTGGCCTCCAGGACGCTGGTGCCCTCGGGCAGCGGGCCGTCCAGGTCGAAGGGCAGCGGCTCCGGCTCCGGCCTCACGGTCGCCGTACCCGCCGATGTGCCGCTCATCGGGTGTCCACCGTCTCGTGGCGCAGCAGCGGTTGCCACAACCGCCGCGACAGCACGGCGAACCGGTCGCCGTCCTCGCCGTCCGACAGACCGGCCACGAGGTCCGCGGCGACGGTGCGTTCGCGCAGCAGGGCCTCGAACGTCGGCGGCGTGCCGTGGTTCAGCAGGACGTGCTCGGCGTCGGACTGCTCCCCGGGGAACCGGCCGTCCGTCCAGGCCTGCCCGGCGGCGAAGCGCGCGCTGTTCGCTCTCCGTCCCCGGAACCGCTGGGCCGCGTACGCCTCGCCCGTCCTGCAGGGCAGCGGCAGCGGCGAGGCGAGCCCCGACCGGTGCAGGGCGACCAGCTGCAGCAGGTGTCGCCCGGCCTCGTCGACGGGTACGGGACCCAGGGTGCTGAGCGCGCAGGAGTCCTTGTCCCGGCCGGTCCCCCGACCCAGGACGACGGCCTGCCACGACCGGTCGGGGCGGGACACCGTGAGGGCGAGCAGCAGCACCCACGCGGTGAGGCGGTGCTTGGGACCCAGCGAGGAGTAGTGGACCAAGACGAGCCGGTCGCCACGCAGCCCCGAGACGGTGCCGGTGAGCCGGGTGCCGTCCTCGAGGTCCACGGCGACGTCTACGGCCTCGGGGTCCAGCACCAGCAGCCCGGCCGCCGCGTGCGCGAGAGCGTCGACGCGCGGGCCGACCGTGCGCAGCACCGTGTCACCGAGCGGCCCGGGCGGTAGGAGCCCGCGGCCCCGCTCGAGGGTGGCGCACCGTCGGGGGTCGAGCCCGGCGAGGCGGTCGCGCAGCATCCGGTCACCGACCGACCACTGCTCCAGCGCGTCCAGACCGACGGGGAGGGCGTCTTCGGGGTCGTCGTCGCGCGCGCCCAGGCTGATCTGCAGCCGCTGGCGCAGGAACCCCTTGGCGGGGTGCACGAGCATGCGCGCCACGTCGTCGACCGCCACGTCGGCGACCGGGAGCGGGCCCAGCGGGTGCGCCAGCAACGGCACCGGGTCGTGCCGCTCACCCAGGGCCGCGACGGCCCCGGCGTGCGCACGGGGGTCGAAGCTGAACGGTCCGCTGCGGCCCAGCGCACCGGCGGTGAAGCCGCGCGCGTCGAACGGCTGCAGCGGATGGTGGGTGGTGACGGCGTCCCGGACCCGCCCACCTGCCACGGTGCAGGTCCGGTCGACGGCGTCGAGCAGCTCGCCGAGGGGGACGGCCGGGGGGACGGGGGCCCCGGTCCGCTCGTCCGCGCCCGTGTAGGTGATGACGAGGTGCTCCCCGGCGGCGCAGACCGCGTCCAGCAGCAGCTGCCGGTCCTCGCTGCGTGGGTCCCGGTCGCCGACCTCGGGGGCGCGGGCCAGCAGGTCGTCACCGTCCCTCACCGTCCGGCGCGGGAACGAGCCGTCGTCCAGGCCCAGCAGGACCACCACCCGGTGCGGGACCGAGCGCATCGGCACCAGCGTGCAGACGGTGAGGGCACCGGTCCGGAACCCCGCGCGTGTCGGGCGACCCTGCAGGGCCTCGCGCAGCACGGGTCGCAGCTCGGTGAGGGTCAGCCGCGACGACGGGCCACCCGGTCGGGGAATCCCGTCCGCGGCCTCGAGCAACGCCTCCTGGAGGACCTCGCGGAGCTGGACCTCCTGCCAGGCGGCGCTCGGCTCGTGCGCGGCCAGGCGCAGGACGGCCTGCTCCAGCAGCGTCGCCCAGGCCGCGGCGTCGTGGTCGCCGGCCAGGTCCGCGTGGGCGGTGTCGAGCCGGTCCAGCAGCTCGGCGAAGCGACCGGCAAGCTCGATGTCGCTGGAGTCGACGTCGTCCAGCGGCACCAGGTCGGCCATCGTGGTTGCACCGGCCCCCTGGCCGGGGTCGACCGCCGCGCCGAGCAGGACGCGGTCCACTCCGCGCCGCCAGGTGCCGTCCGGTACGGCCTGGAGCTGCCAGTCGGCGCGGTGGGCGTCGTGCAGGCCCCAGCGGGTGCCGGAGGTCTGCACCCAGTCGCGCAGCCGCTCCAGGTCGTCGTCGTCCAGGGCGAGGCGTCGTGACACCGCCGGGTGCCCGGCCAGGTCCAGGACCTCGGTGGCGGTCAACCGGGCCGAGCCCAGGTCGAGCAGGCGGTCGAGCACGGCGAGCAAGGGGTTGGCCTGGTGCAGCGCCCGGTCGGCGACCCGTACCCGCAGCCGGGAGGCGGGGTGGGACCCGACGCCGGGGGTCTCGTCGCCCCGGGTGGCGAACGTGGCCGCGAGCAGAGGGGCGAACGTCTCGACGTCGGGGCACATGACCAGGACGTCTCGCGGCTCCAGCGTCGGGTCGTCGGCCAGCAGCCCCATGACGACCTCGCGGAGCACCTCGACCTGCCGCGTGCGGCCGTGGCAGGCGTGCACCTGCAGGCTACGGTCACCCGGCTGCAGCGGCGGCGCCTCGGCGGGGACCCGGTCGTGCGCCAGGTCGTCGACGAGCCGGGACAGCAGCAAGGGCTCCGGAGGGGCAGCGCCGGAGCCGGTGGCGGCAGCAGCAGCGCCCGGACCGGTGCGGCCGTCGTCCAGGTGGACGCTGCGGTGGTCGGGGGCGTGCAGGCGCAGCAAGTGCTGCAGCTCCCGGACGTCGCGTGACAGCGAGCGCAGCAGGGGGTTGGTCAGGGCCGCCCCCACGGTGTCATCGGCACGGCGTCGCGCCGGCGCGGCGGAGTCGACGGCGCGCCACAGCGCAGGCGAGGCGTGGTGCAACCAGAGGTGCACGTCGCGGTGCTCGGCCAGCGCCGCCAGCAGGTCCACGTCGGCCCGGGACAGCCGGCTGGCACCGAAGACCGACACCCGGGCGGGGGCGTCGGCGCGCTCGGGCGAGGTCCGCACAGCGGTCAGCACGGCTGCCTGCAGGTCGACCGGTGAGGTCCCGCCCAGTCGGTCCCGGACCGCGTTCCACAGCAGCATCTGCCACTGCTCGTACTCGTCCAGCCCGGTGCCGTCGGGGAGCACGGCCCGGCCGGCCGCCCACCGGCGCAGCATGTCCGGGCGGTTGCGGGCGTAGGAGTGGAACAGCCGGGCGACGCTGCGCGCCAGGCTCAGCCTTCGTCCGGTCGCGTGCGCCGCCGCTGGGATGCCGTCGGCGTACAGGTGCCTGCGCAGGACCCGGCACCAGTCCGCGGTGATCACGTCGTCGAGGACCTCCAGGACGGGCCACGTCAGCCGGCCCGGCGTCCAGTCCTCCAGCGCCGCGGTCTGGTCGGGGGCGACCGTGGCCGTCGCGTCGGTGAGCAGGCGGTGGGGTGAGGGGAAGCGCACGTTGGCGCACACCCCGTCCGGTCCCACGCGACCCGGGCCGACGGACCCCGGACCCGCCACACCTGCCGGTCCGACGGTGGTGCCCAGCCGGTGCGACAGCCGTTGCGCGAGCCAGCGCTCGACGCCCCGGGCGGGCACGGCGACGACCTCGGCGGCGAACGGGTCCGGCAGGGGGGTCGCGAGCAGGTCCGCGAGCCCGTCGGCCAGGGCGGTGGCGCGCTCGGCCCGGTGGACGGTCAGCACGCGCACCCCCTCCTCCACGTGCCGGTCCGCTCGGACGGCAACGCCTGCACGCTAGCGACTACCCGGGACCCATCCGGGCACCGCTGTGGACGGAAGGTCAGGGGACCGTGACGACGACCTTGCCCCGGCCGTGCCCGGACGCGGACAGCTCGTGCGCGGCGGCGACGTCGTCCAGGCCGAAGGTGCGGGACACCTCGACCCGGAGCGAGCCGTCGGCGACGAGTCCGGCCAGGGTGGCGAGCTGTGCACTGTCGGGGCGGACGAAGACGTAGCGACCGCCACGCTCCAGCACGGGTGCACCGTCGGTGACCGTCACCACACGCGAGGCGTCTGCCACCAGCTCGAAGGACACCTCCACGGCCTCGTCCCCGCCCACGAAGTCCAGCGCGGCGGTCACCGGGGTGCCTCCCAGGACCGCCCGTACCCGCTCTGCCAGGCCCTCACCGTAGGTGACGGGCTCTGCGCCGATCGAGCGCAGGAAGTCGTGGTTGCCGTTGCCGGCCGTGCCCACCACCCGTGCCCCTCGCAGTCGGGCCAGCTGGACCGCGAACGCGCCGACGCCACCGGCGGCGGCGTGGACCAGGACGGTGTCGCCGCGACCGACGCCGGCGGCCTCGACCGCCTGCATCGCCGTGAGTCCGGCGAGCGGTATCGCGGCCGCCGTCTGGAGCTCGACACCTTCCGGCAAGGGAGCGACGTGACGCTCGGCCACGCGGGCGAGCTCGGCGGTGGTGCCGTGCTGGACGTGGTCCTTGCGGGCGTAGCCGAGGACGCGGTCACCGACGGCGTAGGAGGTCACCGCAGGCCCGACGGCCTCCACGGTCCCCGCGACGTCCCAGCCGGGCACGATCGGGAAGCCCGTGGGGAACGCTCCGTCGAGGTGGCCGGCCCGGATCTTCCAGTCCACGGGGTTGACACCTGCGGCCGCGACACGAACCAGGAGGTCGTCCGGACCGGTCACGGGGTCGGGCAGCTCGCCGACCTGAAGGACGTCGACGTCGCCGTACTCGGTGTAGAAGGCAGCTCTCATACCACTCTGCAGCCATGCCGATCCTGCAGAAATTCCGGGTCGCGAGGCCCGGTTCGGCACTGTTGGTCATCCAGCGTTCACGCTCAGTTTCCGACCGACCGTCCACAAACCCTTGACCTCGGATGGACCAACCGGACAAAGTTCGGCTCGTCACAGCCATCCTGCTTCGAAGGGGTCCCGAAGTGTCCTTGAAGAAAGTCGCCCTCCTGGCGTCCGCAGCCCTTGCTGCCAGCTCCGTCATCCTCGTCG
>Ga0105045_10004594_pt1 | contig 12008 bp, 10 predicted proteins | sample MAT02_FD_78089 | JGI IMG/M metagenome (GOLD analysis project Ga0105045, IMG submission 78089) | Freshwater microbial communities from Lake Fryxell liftoff mats and glacier meltwater in Antarctica - MAT-02 (megahit assembly) | ecosystem: Environmental > Aquatic > Freshwater > Ice > Liftoff... | reverse complement strand
TTTCGGCGCTCGGTGGCCCCCGCTCGATCCCCTAAACAGCCGGCCCGAGTGAATACACACAGATGATCAGCCGAGCCCCGGCTCCGGTAGTGCCCATGGTGGCTGCCACGCCGAGTGCGTCCTCGCCAACCGCCAAGCCTGCCTCCCCTGCTAAGCGCGGGGTGCCGACCGCGCTGATCATCATCATCAATGCCGTCATTCTCATTGCCGTGATCATCGTAGTGCTGGTGATGCGCAAACCGCAGCCTACCCAACTCGTAAAACCCGCCGTCCCGACGGCGCCAAAGATTTCGGCCCCCGCGCTCCCGAAGTAAAGACACGGCGACCGTTCGGTATCGAACGGTCGCCGTGTCGTCTCGACCCGTGACGCGACACGGTGGCCACGCCCTGCCTGCTAACGCAACACGATGACCAACTCGAAGCGCGCATCCACCAGTTCCGACGGCACATACACGGCGAGATTGCGGGCGTGCTCGATGGCATCCCAGGCACTGCCCGCCTTGCGAATGGCGAAATACTGGAAATCGAGCTTTACCGGTACAGCCCCCGGCGGTGAGGACACATGCGCCATCTCCAGCCCGGGTAATGCCAGACGGGTCAGCGTGTCCACCACGTCGGCGGATCCCACCTTGCAGCCCTGCAGCACTTTGGGAATCAACTCCTGCTGCCGCAGCGGCGCGCTGACGGCCAGAAACCACTGCGGGGCCTCCAGCCATTTCGCCTGCTCGATGGCCACGGCATGCAGCGTGGGGCGCACCGCTTTCAACGGCAGCGACACCGCCGCATCGACCACCGCGCCGTCAAGCAGTTCGTAAAGCCGGCGTTCGAGTTCCGCAAAGCCCTCGCCGAGGCGCAGGTGATCGTACGCGGGCAAGAGACGGGCATCGGCCGTGGTGGCGAAAGTGGAGAGCGATCCCACCAACGCGAGCATCGACTCCCAGAGGACTGACGGATGACCGCGGCGCACCTCGTGCAAATGGCGAATGGCCGGGAAATGGGTGTTCACGGTGTAAAGCAGCCAGAAACTGCCCACGTCGGCGACAGAAAAATCCGCCAGCCCCTGATTCCGCTGCCGACGGCTGCCGGCGAGCGCCGCACTCTTGGCCGCCAGACGCTCTACCAGACGACGCGTCATGCTCATGAGACCGTCGCTCGCCGTCAGGTCGAGGAGTGGCGGGATGAAGGTGTGATCAATCAGCACTTCACCGGATGGCGCCCGCAGCAGCCGCGTGAGCGGCATGGTGGTGTAGCCGTCCACACTCTCACCTTCGAGCAGAATGCGCAGACTCGGCGGGGCCACCTGAATCGGTCGTTCCGTCAGCCCGGTGGTCTCGTCGCGCACCAGCTGCTCATCCGCCAGCCACCGCGCGTCGCCTTGCTCGCGGGAGCGCGTGATGTTGCGCGCGCCCGGGCGGTACTCAGGAACGGCAAGAAAGACGAGCGCCGTCAGCTGATCGGGACCGAAAGCATTGGCGAGCGACTTGGGCGAGGGCGTGGCTCCAGCCTGCGGCGTGTCAAAAAGCAATCCGTCCGGGAACCGGCCCGACACTGCACTCACCACGAGCGTGCCACCGGCCAACGCTTCCTGATCGAGCGCCACGCGGGAAACCCCCCACGGCGCAAAGGTGAGCGCCCCCACCTGAAAGGCGAGGGTCTCTTCATGATGGCGATCCTGCGCCTGCAGATGCTGCGGCGTGAGCAGGACGCCTTTGGTCCACAGAACCGGCTGCAAATGGCGCATGCGACTAACGTAGCCCGCCACCCCCTCGCCCGTCAGAGGGCGCGGTCGTCGATTCAATGCGCAGCGGGTAAAGTCGAGCTCGCCAATTCAGCACCTCAAACGCGTCATTTAGTCATAGGATGTACATCGCACCACCACCACACGCGGCACGGGTCGTTACGTGTCCGGTGCGTGATGAGCTGGTGCCAATTGCTTGACAATTGCCGACCCAGAACGGACAATTGCCCCTCTCGCTCAGTGTCCGAGAACACTTTTCCCCTCAGGCCCTATCGCGCCGGAGTTGCCCATGGCTGAAGGTACGCAAAAGAAACTTGAACGCGTTCGCCCGCCCCGCATTCAGATCTCGTACGAAGTCGAGACCGGTGGTGCGATCGAAATGAAGGAACTGCCATTCCTGATGGGCGTGCTCGGCGATTTCAGCGGCAACCCCGCCGAACCGCTGGCGCGCCTGAAGGACAGGAAGTTTGTCGAAATCACGCCGGACAATTTCGACGACACGCTCGCCAGCATGAAACCGCGGCTTCAGTTCTCGGTCGAAAACAAGCTGAGCGAAGACGCAGAGGCACCGAAACTCGGCATCGAGCTCAACTTCCGCAGCATGGATGATTTCTCACCCGATGCCGTGGCGCGTCAGGTGAAGCCGCTGCGTGAACTGCTGGAGCTCCGCACGGAACTCTCCAATCTGCGCGCCAATCTGCAGACCAACGAGAAGCTCGATGAAGTGCTGCAGGACACGCTGGGCGACGCCGACAAGATGGCTAAGCTCAAGGCTGAACTTGGCCTGGAGAGCTGACCATGGCTGAAGCACAGAAGGCGGCGACGCAGGCCGTCACGACCGACGCCGAGCTCTCGCTCCTCGACCAGATCGTCGAGCAGGGTAAGATGGGCAAGGACGCCGAGTCCAAGGGGCGCGGCAAGGACCTCGTCAAACGGTTTGTCTCGGAGGTGCTGGAAGGGGCGATCACGATCAACCGTGACACGGAGTCGATGATCAACGCGCGTATCGCGCAGATCGATCATTTGCTCTCGCTCCAGATCAACGAGATCATGCACCACGCCGAGTTCCAGAAGCTCGAGGGATCGTGGCGCGGCCTGCAGTACCTGCTCAAGCAGAGCGAGACCAGCGCCATGCTCAAGATCAAGGTGCTCAACGTCTCCAAGAAGGACCTGCTACGCGATTTGCAGCGCGCGCCCGAGTTTGATCAGAGCGCGATGTTCAAGAAGGTCTACGAAGAGGAATACGGCGTCTTCGGCGGCACACCGTTCGGCGCGCTCGTGGGCGACTACTACTTCGACAAGAGCGGCCAGGACATCGAACTGCTCGAGAAGATCTCGAACGTGGCTGCCGCAGCGCACGCGCCGTTCATGACGGCGGCCTCGCACGAAATGATGAACCTCGAGAGCTGGTCGGAGCTTGATACGCCGCGCGATCTGGCCAAGATCTTCGACAGTACCGAGTATGCCAAGTTCAAGGCGTTCCGCACTTCCGACGATGCGCGCTATGTGGCGCTGACTGCGCCTCGCGTGCTCATGCGCGAACCCTACGGCAGTGCCACCGTTCCCGTCGAAGCGTTCAACTACGAAGAGCGCGTGGACGGCTCCAACCACGATCACTACTGCTGGGGCAACGCGGCGTATACTCTGGCGGCCAACGTCAACAAGGCGTTCGCGTTTTACGGGTGGACCGCGTCCATCCGCGGCGTGGAAAGCGGCGGACTTGTGGAGGGATTACCGGTGCACAACTTCCGCACCGAGTCGGGAGAAATCGCGATGAAGTGCCCCACGGAAGTCCAGATCACGGATCGTCGGGAGAAGGAAATGGCCGACTTGGGCTTTGCCCCGCTCGTGCACCAGAAAGGCACCCCCAACGCGGCGTTCTTCTCGGTGCAGTCGGCCCAGAAGCCCAAGCTGTACGATGATCCGAACGCGTCGTCCAGCGCCCGGTTGTCGGCCCAGCTGCCGTACATCTTCTCGACGTCACGCTTTGCGCATTACCTGAAGGTGATGATGCGTGACAAGATCGGCGGCTACACCACGCGCGGTGAAACCGAATCGTTCCTCAACCGCTGGATCCAGAACTACGTGGCCCCGACCAATGCACCGGCGTCGATGAAGTCCAAGTGCCCGCTCGCTGAAGCACGGATCGATGTGGTGGAGGTAGCCGGGAAGCCGGGCGCGTATCGCGCCATCGCGTTCATGAAGCCGCATTTCCAGTTGGATGAGCTCAGCGTGTCCATGCGTCTGGTGGCTGATCTGCCTGCGTCCGCCAAGTAAGCAGTCCCCGTAGCACCCCGCCGTTCCCATGCGAAAGTTTCCTGACCTTTTTTCCGGAGTGTAGCTCATGGCATTCGATACGTTTCTCTTCCTTGACACCGTAGTAGGCGAATCCACGGCGGTGATCGATCCGAAGCCGGCTGGACTGGCCGGCCCGCCATTGGAAATTTTCAGCTTCAGCTGGGGCGCCAGCAACCCGACCACGGTCGACTCGCGCGGTGGTGGCCTGAGCGCTGGCAAAGTCTCCATCAGCAGCTTCAACGTCATGAAGAAGACGGACAACACCAGCCCCGTGCTCATGCAGTATTGCTGCGCGGGTCAGCACATCAAGAAGGGAACGGTCATCATGCGCAAAGCCACCGGCAACGATGGCAAGCAGCAGACCTTCCTGCAGTATGACTTCGAAGACATCATGGTGGAGAGCGTCCAGTGGTCGGGCTCGAGCGGCGGCGATGACACACCCACCGAGTCGGTGTCGCTGGCGTTCGCCAAGGTCACGATCACCAACTACCAGCAGGACATGAAGGGCGCGATGGTCAAGGGTACGGGCGCGTCGTGGGACCTCACGACGGTCACTGCATAACGTATGAACGCGTCTTCCATGTCCTCCGCCCAAGCGTTGTTCACCAGCGGTCGGCTGGAAGACGCGATCACGCAGCTGGGTACCGAACTGCGCGAGCACCCCACGGACACCCAGCGGCGCAGTTTTCTGTTTGAGTTATTATCGCTGGCCGGTCAGTACGATCGGGCCGGTAAACAGCTCGACCTGCTCGCCTCCGCCAGTCCCATGGCGGAGGCCGGTGCATCGGTGTACCGCGCCGCGCTGCAGGCTGAGCGCGTACGGGAACACATGTTCGACAGTGGGGATTTTCCCCAGAACCCGGCGCCGGCCCCCGTGGCTGGTACCTGGAACGGTACGCCCTTCTCCTCCATCGAAGACGCGGATCCCCGCGTGGGTGCACGTCTCGAGGTGATGGCCGGTGGCCGCTACCTCTGGATTCCGTTCGCTCACCTGGCGTCTGTCGTCATCGAGGCGCCCACACGGCTCCGCGATGTCCATTGGCTCTCAGCGCGTGTTGCCACCGGACCGTCCGTGAAAGACATGGAGCTGGGGCAGGTGCTGCTCCCCGCGTTGTCCCCCGCGGCCTGGCGGCACACCGATGTCGAGCTTCGGCTTGGCCGCGCCACGGATTGGGACGAACTGCCGAGCGGCGAGTTCGCCCCCGTCGGCCAGAAGATGCTACGGATCGACGATCAGCACGTGCCGTTGGCTGACGTGCGTGAGCTCACGTTCCTGTCAGCGTAGCGCCCCTCGCGAAGGCCGGACATCGCGCGCGCAGGCGATCGCGTAGTGTCCGTCGCTCGACACCGTCGAGTTGAGTGATCGGATGGTCCGCGCCTGCGGTGCCCATCGTGTTTTTTTCGCGTCTCGCCCCGTGAGTGTTGCTGGATGCCTGTGAACACCGAGCTGCTGACCGCGCTGCTGACGCCGATCCCCGGTGAAAATCCGGCCGGCGCCGATTTGCGGTACGATGCGCGCATCGACGCGATCAAGGACGCGCGGCGCGAAGATCCGTACCACGAAGACCCGAGCCAGCGGAAGTACGCCGACTGGCAGTTGGTCATCAGCGGACTCACCCCGCTCCTCACGCAAGAAACGAAGGATCTGCAATTCGCGGCCTGGCTCACCGAAGCCCTCGTGCGCAAGCAAGGCTACGGTGGCCTCGCCACCGGGATCGCCACACTGAACGGGATCCTCGAGCAATACTGGGACAGCTGCTATCCGCTGCCGGAAGACGACGACCTCGAGCTCCGCGCCGGTCCGCTCGAGTGGGTCGGCGCGAACCTCGCCATCCCGATGCGACTCGCATCGTTCGGCGGCGCACCGTTCAGCTTCCTCGATCATCAGCTCTCGCGCAGCATTCCCACCGAGACGGACGCTGCCGGGGATAGGGAAAAGGGAGCCGCGCGCGCCGAGGCACTCGAGCAAGGGCGGATGGCCCCGGAAACAGTCGATGCGGCGATCGACGCGATAAACAAAGGCGCTATCCGCGCGATTCTCGCGGATGTACAGGCGGTAAGGGAAGGGCTCGCTGCACTCGAGAAGACCACCGACGAACGGTTAGGCCGCGACGCGCCGTCGATGATGCCGCTCCGTGGGGCGATCGAGGAGATTCAGCGGCTTGGCAACACGTTGCTCGCCCGGAAACTCGAGGTGGATCCCGACTCCATCGCAATCGAGGATGAAACCGAAACAGCCAGCGCGACCGCCGATCCCTCCGCCCCGATGGCGCCGGAGCCGACAAATCGCGCCGACGCGGCCGGACGCATCGCGGCCGTGGCCAAGTGGTATCGCAAGGAAGATCCCGCCAATCCGGCGCCGTACGCCATGGTGCGCGGCTTTCGCTGGGGGGAATTACGCGTTGCCGCGCCAGAACTCGATCCCAGGCTGCTCGAAGCCCCACCCACCGCCATGCGATCACGCCTCAAAGGGCTGATGCTCGATGGCAAATGGTCGGATCTGCTCGAGCTGGGGGAGGGCCTGATGGCCACGCCGCAGGGTCGTGGCTGGCTGGACCTCCAGCGCTATGCGCTAACGGCCTGTGCACACCTCGGCAGCAGCTACGACTCCGTAGCGGCTGTCATTCGCGGTGAACTGCGTGCGCTGCTTGCGGCCGTGCCGACGCTTCCGGAGATGACCTTGATGGACGATACCCCGACCGCCAACAGCGAGACGCAGGAATGGCTGGCGGCCGAAGGACTGCTGCCACCGCCAGCGGAAGACGCCGCCACCGGCGGTGAAGGGGCCGACGGCGCCGAGGTGGCTGACGTCGACGTCGAAGATGGCGCCGACGTGATGATGGACGCGCTCGACGATGATCATCAGACCGCGCAACACGGTGGCTTGGCGAAAGTGCGTCGCGCTCGTACCCGGGTCACCGGTCGTGATCCGTTCGAACTGGCGCGCGCCGAACTGGGGCTGGGACGACCCAACCGCGCGATCGAACTGCTCGTCACGGAATTACAGCGGGAGCGCTCCCCCCGCGGACGCTTCGTGCGCGAAACGCAGATCGCGTACATCATGGTGGAGGCGGGGCTCAATGCCGTGGCACAGCCCATTCTGCAAAAGCTCATCGACACCATCGATGAGAAAGGACTCGAGCAGTGGGAGGCCGGTCCGCTGGTCGCGCAGCCCATGGCTCTCATGTGCCGCGTGATTGATCAGACCGATGGCGACGCGAGACAGCGGTATGAGTTGTACCTGCGCGTCTGTCGTCTCGATTCCCTGCAGGCGCTCGCGCTGCAGGCGCGCTGAGGGAGGCGCTGCCACCATGGCCAGAACAGAACTCGATCGCGCCGTCCAACCGTCGCTCCTCGATCGGCTCACCGATGAGCAGCCGAAGGAGGCCGCCGATCGCACCACCACGCGAGACGCCTCCGAACGGGCGTATCGCATGTCCGTGCAGCGCGATGTCGAGTTTCTGCTGAACACACGCTGCACGATGATTCACGCGGGCATTGAATTTCCCGAGCTTCGCCACTCCGTCCACCAGTACGGGTTGCCGGACACCTCGGGCTTGTCGTTTTCCAACGTCGAAGGACGGCAGGAACTCACCGAGAACATCGCCGAAACGCTGCGTCGTTTCGAGCCACGCCTCATGAACGTCGTGGTAAAGCTCACCGATGCGAATCAGGTCACGGCACCGCAGGTGCGGTTTTCCATCGCCGCCACCCTCCGTATGGATCCGAGCCCTGAGCAGATTGTGTTTGACACAGTGCTGGAAATTGCCAGCGGCACGTACGACGTGGCGGGTGGGAGCTGATGCAGGACGACTTGCTCCAGTACTACGAACGCGAGCTGACCTACCTACGCAAGCTGGGGGCCGAATTCGCGCAGCAATATCCGAAAGTCGCCTCTCGACTCCAACTGGAGGCCAGCAAAACCGAAGACCCACACGTCGAGCGGCTGCTGGAAGGCTTTGCGTTCCTCACCGCACGGGTGCAGCGGCGACTGGATGATGATTTTCCGGAGATCTCCGAGACATTGCTCGAGATGCTCCATCCACAGCTGGTACGGCCACTGCCCGCGATGTGCATCGTGGACATGCCGCTCGATCCGGCCCAGGGCCGTTCGCCCGAGGGCCATCACGTGCCTCGCGGGAGCGTACTGCTTTCGCGTCCGGTACAAGGGGTTCCCTGTAGTTTCCGCACCGTGTACGACACCGTGCTCTGGCCCCTCATCGTCACCGCGGCAGAGTGGACGACCACCGATCGCGTCGGCGCCGGCGTTCGTGGTTCGGAAGCCGTGGGAGCGATTCGTCTCGAACTGCAGGCGTTTGAAGGAGTCAAACTGCATGCGCTCACCATGGATGGGCTGCGCCTGCACCTGTCCGGTGATGCGAATGTCGTGGACACGCTCTACGAACTGCTCGTCAACAACGTGGCCCAAGTGGTGGTGCGGAATCCCGACCGGCCGTTTGCCCCGCCGGTGATCCTTGGCGCTGGCAGCATCGAGCCGTTGGGCTTCGGCGAAAACGACGGCATGCTTCCGTATCCCACGCAGACGTTCGCTGGCTATGGTCTGCTCACCGAACTCTTCGCCTTTCCGGAAAAATTCCACTTCGTCAACCTGCGTGGATTCGGCGAAGCACTGCGCACACTCAATGTCAGCGATCGGGTCGAGGTGGGCCTGCTCATCACACCATTCGAGCGACCGGAACGACGGCAGGCGCTGGAGTTAGGCCTCTCCCCCAAAACGTTTCGCACCAGCGCGACGCCCGCCGTCAACCTCTTCGAACAGTCCGCCGAACCGATCCTGCTCACAGAACGCACCTACGAGTATCCCGTCATCCCTGATGCCCGGCGACGCTTGGAAGTCGAGACGTGGTCGGTGGACAAGGTCACGCTCGTCGAGCATGAAGCGCGTGAAAGTCGTGTCGTCGCGCCACTCTATTCGCATCGGCACGAACAGCTCGGCGCCCGCAGCGACATTTTTTGGCAGACCACGCGGCGCGCCTCCACGTGGCGCACCGATCGCGCCACCGATCTGTTTCTTGCGTTCACCGATCTGAGTGGCGAGATCCGCCCACCCGACGTGGATGTGGCCTCATTGCGCGTGACCTGCTACAATGGCGACTTGCCCAGTCGACTACCGTTTGGTGTGGATGAGCGGGGCGATTTCGAACTCCTCAGCGGTGGTCCCATCTCCCGTATCACCTGCGTGGTCAACCCAACCCGCTCGGTGCAGCCCGCGCTTGGCAAAACACTCCTCTGGCGGCTCATCTCATCGCTCTCGTTAAACCATCTCTCGCTGTCGGATGGCACACCGAATGCGCTGCAAGAGATGCTGCGACTCCACAACGTCAGCAATGCCCTCAGCGCCGACCGACAGATCGATGGTCTCGTGGGCGTACGCAGCGAGCCCTCCTACGCGCGCGTGGCCGCCCAGCATGGCATCGCGTTCGCGCGCGGACGCCGTGTGGAACTGGACTTCGACGAAGAACAGTTCGCGGGTGGTGGCATGTTCCTCTTTGCCAGCGTGCTGGAACGCTTTCTGGCGCTGTACGCCTCGATGAATAGCTTCACCCAGGTGGCGGTGCGGTCGCGGCAACGCCGCCGTCCGGTTGCCGACTGGCCGGCACGCGCTGGGCGGCGCACCTTGCTATGAATCCCGAGGTGCTGAGCCCGTCGGAACGGCAAGGGCTCAACCGTGCCTCTCTCTTGCACGCCCTCGCCACCGAAGGCACCACGTTCGACTTTGTGCAGGCCATGCGTCTGCTCATGCGGCTGTATCCGGAGCGCGCCGCAGTCGGCGGCTGGGACGATCCCGCACGGGAAGTGGTTCGCCTCTCGGTTCCCCCGTCGCTCGCATTTCCGCCGTCTGAGATTTCCCGCCTCGACCTCCCGCCCGGCACCACGGACGCACCGGGTGACGCGAAAGCCACCCGGCCAGCGCGCGTCGCGGTGCGCTTCATGGGGCTTACTGGTCCGCAGGGCGTGTTACCGCATGTGTACACCGAACACGCCGCCGCACGCAGCCGAGCCAAAGATACGGCGTTTCGTGATTTCCTCGATCTCTTTCATCACCGGGCGCTGTCGCTGTTCTATCGCGCGTGGGAGCGTCATCGCACCACGGTCACGGCGGAACGCGGTGGAGAGGATCGTCTCCGGGCCCACCTGCTGGATTTCGCAGGCGTCGGCACGCCCGGCGTGCAGCGAAAGAGTGCGGTGGATCTCGACACTATCGCGTTCTTCAGCGGACTCTTTGCCCTCCGCACACGTCCGGCGCTCGGACTCGCACAGCTTGTCGGCAGTGCGTTTCGCGTATCGGCCACGGCCGAGCAGTTTGTCGGACAATGGCAGCCACTGCGCCACGGCGGTCAGCTAAACGTAGGCAGTGAGACAGAAGACGGACAACTGGGGTTCGGTGTAGTCGGTGATGCCGTCTTCGATCCGATGGCGCGGGTGCGGCTGCGGCTTGGGCCGCTCACCCGAAAACAGTTCGACAGTTTCCTCCCCGGCGGGTCGGCGCACGCGCGTCTGTGCGACTTGGCGCGCCTGTACGCCGATGACCAGGTCGGCGTGGAAGCGCAGCTCGTGCTCGCACGTGATGAGGTGCCGGCCGCGCAACTGGGTGCCGTCACCGTGACCGGCTCTCAGGCTCCGGCCGTCGAACCGCCCGCCTTGGGACTCGGCTCCTGGCTTCGCGCCAAAGCGCGACGCACCGATGCCGATGATGTAAGCCTGACCCTGTGTTAGTTCGTTCGTTGGAGTATCCCCTTTCAGACGTCCTGTTGACGGAGAAGTCATGGCTGTGAATTTGCGCGGGCTGATCGCCAAGCTGAACGCCCCCACCCGGAGCGCGGTCGAAGCGGGCGCCGGGTTGTGTTTGTCCCGCACCAACTACGATGTGGAAATCGAGCACTTCCTCGTGAAGACGCTCGATGCCACCGACAACGACCTCTCTGTGATCCTGAAGCACTTCGGGGTCAACCGGACGCGACTCGCCGATGACATCGCCAGAGCGCTCGACAAACTGAAAACCGGCAATGCGCGCACGCCGAGTCTGAGTCCATCGCTGGTGAACATGCTCACCGAAGGCTGGATGATCGGCTCGGTGGAGTTTGGTGCACCGCGCGTGCGCACCGGCCACGCCTTGCTCGCACTGCTCACCGTGGGCGAACTGGCCCGCCTCGGCACCGACATCAGCAAGGAGTTCGAGAAGATCGCCCCCGAAGTGCTGAAGAAGGAGTTCGCCACGATCACCGCACCCTCCACCGAAGCCGCCGCAGAAATCGGCGCGATCGACTCGGCGGCCTCCGCCGCGAGTGCGTCCGGTGGCGGCACGCCAAAGGCCGGTGGCCGAACGCCCAATCTCGATCAGTACACCGTCGATCTGACGGCGAACGCCAAGGCCGGCAAGGTGGATCGTGTGCTGGGCCGGGACTTCGAAGTACGCCAGGTGGTCGACATTCTCACGCGTCGCCGACAGAACAATCCGATTCTCGTGGGTGAGGCCGGCGTGGGAAAAACCGCCGTCGTGGAAGGCTTCGCCCGCCGTATTGTCGATGGCGACGTGCCGCCCCCGTTACGCAACGTCTCGCTGCGCTCGCTCGATCTCGCCATGCTGCAGGCGGGCGCCGGCGTGAAAGGCGAATTCGAGAATCGCCTGAAAGGGCTTATCGAAGAGGTGAAGAACTCGCCTACGCCGATCATTCTGTTTATCGACGAAGCGCATACCATGATCGGAGCCGGTGGCGCGGCCGGACAGGGAGATGCCGCCAATCTGCTCAAGCCCGCGCTGGCGCGCGGTGAGCTTCGCACCATCGCGGCTACCACGTGGAGCGAATATAAGAAGTTCTTCGAAAAAGATCCCGCGCTGTCGCGCCGCTTCCAACTCGTGAAAGTCGATGAGCCCACCGAAGAGGTGTGCTGCGTCATGATGCGCGCCGTCGTGCCCTCGCTCGAGAAGCACCATACGGTGCGCATTCTC
>Ga0105045_10004593_pt1 | contig 12010 bp, 9 predicted proteins | sample MAT02_FD_78089 | JGI IMG/M metagenome (GOLD analysis project Ga0105045, IMG submission 78089) | Freshwater microbial communities from Lake Fryxell liftoff mats and glacier meltwater in Antarctica - MAT-02 (megahit assembly) | ecosystem: Environmental > Aquatic > Freshwater > Ice > Liftoff... | reverse complement strand
CCGCTCGAACTGCGCCGGGCCGGCGCCGATGCCGAGCACGCCGTTCGTGCGCTCGCCCACCGTACGGGCCTCGGGCACTGCGGGGATCTCGCGCTGCTGATCGTCGCGGATCACTGTGATGCGCACGCTCTGGCCATGGCGTGGCTGGATGTGGCGCTGCACCTCCTCGAATCGGGTCACCGCCTCGCCATCCAGAGCGATGATGCGGTCGCCCACCACCAGCCCGGCGCGCTGCGCGGCAGAACCCTCCTGGACGGTGCCGATCGCTGTGGTGGAGGCCGGGCGGCCGACCGCCATGTACAGGCCCGCGAACATCAGCACGGCGAGCAGGAAATTCGCCGCCGGTCCGGCCGCCACGATGATGGCGCGGTCGCGCACCGGTTTCTCATGGAAGGTCTGGCCGGTGCGCCACTGGCCGCGCACCTGGTCCGAGACGGCCTCGGGCTGCTCCTGGCCATGCAACTTCACATAGCCACCCAGCGGCAGCCAGCCGATGCGCCACTCGGTGCCCCGGCGGTCTTGCCAGCTTGCGATGGCGCGGCCGAAGCCTACCGAGAAACGCTCGACATAGACGCCTCGCCAGCGCGCCGCGAGGTAGTGGCCGAGCTCATGGAAGAACACCAGCACGCCGAGTACGATGACGAAGCTCAACACCGTGCGGAAAGGTTCAGGCAGGAAGTCCAAGGTCGCCTCCAGGGGCCGCGCGGTCAGGCGCGCGGCATCAAGTCACCAGCATCCGTCGTTCGGCGTGGGTCGCCGCCGCCTCGCGCGCCGCCGAATCCAGGGCGAGGATCGCCTCCAGCCCCTCGGCGCGCGGGGCGGCGAGGCCGGCCAGGGTTTCCTCTACCACCGTCGCGATGTCGAGGAAGCCCAGGCGCCGGTCGAGGAAACGGGCCACCGCCACCTCGTTCGCCGCATTCAATATGGTTGGCGCGCCACCCCCAGCCTGCAAGGCCTCCCGCGCCAGGCGTAGCGCGGGGAAGCGCACCGGGTCGGGGGCGAAGAACTCCAGCCTGGCCAGCGCGGCGAGGTCGAGGCGCGGAATCGCCACCTGCATCCGCTGCGGCCAGGCCAGGGCGTGGGCGATGGGCGTGCGCATGTCCGGCGTGCCGAGCTGCGCGATCATCGAGCCATCGGTGAACTGCACCATGCCGTGTACGGCCGATTGCGGGTGGACCAGCACCTCGATCCGCTCGGCGGGTACGGGGAAAAGCCGCGCGGCCTCGATCAGTTCGAGGCCCTTGTTCATCATCGTGGCGCTGTCCACGCTGATCTTGGCGCCCATCGACCACACCGGGTGCGCCACCGCCTGTTCCGGCGTGGCGCGGGCCATGCGCTCGGCCTCCCAGTTGCGGAATGGACCGCCCGAGGCCGTCAGGATGATGCGCTCGACACCCTTCGCATCCTCGCCGTTCAGGGCCTGGAAGATGGCGTTGTGCTCGGAATCGACGGGCAGCAGCGTGGCCCCACCCTCGGCCGCGACGGCGAACACCAGCTCCGCCGCGCAGACGAGGCTTTCCTTGTTGGCCAGCGCGAGGGTGCCGCCACGGGCCAGCGCGATGAGCGTGCTGCGCAGCCCCGCGGCGCCGACGATGGCCGCCATGGTCCAGTCCGCGGGGCGCGCGGCGGCTTCCGCCACCGCCTCCGGCCCGGCACCGAGGGTGATGCCGGTGCCGCCGAGCGCTGCCTTGAGCTCGCCCCACGCGGCAGGGTCCGCCACCACGGCGCACCGCGCACCGAAACGTTTCGCCTGCGTGGCCAGCGTCGCCACATCGCGGTTGGCGACCAGCGCCTCGATGGTGAAGGCGCCCGGGGCCGCGGCCTCGATCAGTGCGAGGGTCGAGCGGCCGACCGAGCCGGTGGCGCCGAGAATGGAGATGCTACGCGCCATGCCGATGCTCAACCCCAACCCCAAAGCGGACGCCCGTGGCCAAGCGCGAAAGACAAAAGCGCAGCGACCGGCGCCGCCGCCAGCACGCCATCCAGCCGGTCCAGCAGCCCGCCATGGCCGGGGATGAGGGAGGAGGCGTCCTTCACCTTGAAGTGGCGCTTGATGCCCGATTCCAGCAGGTCGCCCGCCTGGCTCGCGACGCTCAGCAGCACCGCCACCGCCACCACCGCGCCAGTCGCCGCCCCGGGAGTAAAGGACAGCGCGCAGGTCAGCCCCAACACCACCGCCGCCACCAGCCCCCCGATCGCCCCCGACCAGGTCTTGTTGGGCGAGATGGCGGGGGCGAGCTTCGGCCCGCCGAACAACCGCCCCGCCGCATAGGCGCCGATGTCGGAGGCCCAGACGATCACGAATAGGAACAGAACATTGGCACGCCCGGCCTCGGTATCGTGGCGCAGCTCGATCAGCGCGAGGCCGGCGAGGCCGATATAGAGAACGCCCAAAGCGAGCCGCCTCGCCGATTGCGTCAGCCCATCCGGCCGCCAGCGGGCGAAGATCCAGGTTGCAACGAAGCCTGCCGCCAGGACCGTGAGCGCGATCCGCACGTGGTCCACGACGGCGAAGGCGCCCGCTGCCAGCACCACCAGCGGCACCACCACGCCCGGCAGGGCCCGCAGGCGCCGACCGCACAGATGCACCCATTCCCAGGTCAGGATCGCCCCAGCCAACGCCATCATCGCGGCGAACGGCGTAGCGCCGAGCCAGATGCAGGCCACGGCCGCCGGCAGCAGCACGGCGGCCGAAAGTGCCCGCTTGCGCAGGTCATTCCACCGTTTGGGGTCGCCTTGCGTGGTCAGGAACGTACTCATTTCTCAAAAACTGCTGGATCGGGCTTGAGCATCAACGCTTGCTGCTGAGTTTCGTCTCTGTCTCGTATCTCGGCGCTTTCGGGCATCAATCCACAAGCTCTCAGGCCGTCCGCGCGCCGAAGCGGCGCTCGCGTCGGGCGTATTCCTGCGTGGCGGCGGCGAAATGCTCGGCCCCGTAATCCGGCCAGAGCACGTCCTGGAATACGAACTCGGCATAGGCCGCCTGCCACAGCAGGAAATTCGACAGGCGCTGCTCTCCGCTGGTGCGGATGATAAGGTCCGGGTCGGGCATGCCCGCGGTGGACAGCATCCGGGCGAAGCCGGCCTCGTCCAGCGTCGAGGGGTCGAGCGTGCCGGCGACGGCGCGCCGCGCGACCTCCCGCGTCGCGGCCAGGATCTCGGCCCGCGCGCCATAGGAGAGCGCCACGTTCAGGTTGAGCCGCGTGCCCGCTGCTGTCGCCGCCTCGGCCGCATTGATGGCGCGCACGGTATCCGGGCCGAAGCGGTCGCGCTCGCCGATGATGCGCAACCGCACGCCCTCCCGCACCAGGGTGCCGACCTCGGACTTCAGATACAGCCGCATCAGCCCGGTAAGGTCGCGCACCTCGTCAGGCGGGCGCTGCCAGTTCTCGGAGGAGAAGGCAAAAAGCGTCAGCCAGCCCACGCCGGCCTGGGCGGCGGCCTCGATCGCCCGGCGCGCGGCCTCGGCGCCGGCCTTGTGGCCCAGCGAGCGCGGCAGACCACGGGCCGCGGCCCACCGGCCGTTGCCATCCATGATGATGCCGACATGGACGGGGGGCGCGCCATGGCCCTGCCCGGTCAGCGGCTTGGCCGCGGCGCTCATCGGTACTGTGCCGATCCTTTCCGACTAACTCGTGCGGATGTCCTTTTCCTTTTCGATCAACGCAGCATCCACGGCCTTGATTTGCTGATCGGTCATCTTCTGGACCTCGTCGGTCCAGCGCTTCACGTCATCCTGGCTGGCTTCGGACTTCTTGTCCTTCTCCCAGGCCTTCACCGTCTCCATCCCGTCGCGTCGCACGCCACGGATGGCCACACGAGTCGCTTCCGAGTATTTCGCGGCCGTCTTGACCAGATCGTTGCGACGCTCCTGGGTCAGCGGCGGCAACGGCACGCGGATCACTTGGCCCTCGCCTTGCGGATTGAGGCCGAGGCCGGAATCGCGGATGGCGATCTCCACCGCCTTCACCACCGACTTGTCCCACACCTGCACGCTGAGCAGTCCGGGGCCGGCGATCGAGATATTCGCCACCTGCGCCAGCGGCTGGTTGGTGCCATAGGCCTCGACGCGGATGGGTTCGAGCAGCGCGGGGCTGGCACGTCCGGTGCGCAGGCCGGCGAATTCCTTCCGCAGCGTCTCCATTGCACTGTCCATACGACGCTGCAGGTCGCGTTTGAAGGCCGGGAAATCGGCGGGCATCGGCGGGCTCCCCCTTACGGGTCAACAACCGTGGTGAACTTCCCATCGCCGAGCATGACGGCGGTGAAGGCACCCGGTTCGTGGATGTTGAAGACGACGATCGGCAGCTTGTTCTCGCGCGCCAGGCTGATGGCGGCCGCATCCATCACGGCGAGGTCGCGGGAGAGCATCTCGAGGTAGGTCAGCGTCTCATAGCGCTCGGCGTTGGGATTCTTGCGTGGGTCGGCGGCGTAGACGCCATCCACCTGCGTGCCCTTGAGCAGCGCATCGCAGCCCATCTCGGCGGCGCGCAGCGCGGCGGCGGTATCGGTGGTGAAAAAGGGGTTGCCGGTGCCGGCGGCGAAGATCACCACGCGGCCTTTCTCCATGTGGCGCATGGCACGGCGGCGGATGAAAGGTTCGCACAGGCTCGCCATCGGAATGGCGCTCTGCACGCGCGTCTGCACGCCGATCTTCTCCAGCGCGTTCTGCATGGCGAGTGCATTCATCACGGTGGCGAGCATGCCCATGCCATCGGCCTGGGTCCGGTCCATGCCGGACGAGGCGCCGGCGACGCCCCTGAAGATGTTGCCGCCGCCCAGCACCAGGCAGACCTCGACGCCGAGCCTCACCACGGCGCCCACGTCGTCGGCGATGACGCGCAGCGTGCCGATGTCGAGCCCATAGTCGCGCTTGCCCATCAGCGCCTCACCCGAGACCTTCAGCAGGACACGCTTGTAGATCGGGGGGCGGCTCATTGTTCAGTCATGTCCGGGGCTTCTGGCTCTTGAGGGAAGTTTAGGCGCCGCGCCATGGCGACGGCAAGGCAGCCGGCAAAAACGGCGGCGCCCCAAGTGGGAGGTGCCGCCGCGCACTGGCCGGTGCGGGCGCGGCTCAGCCCTTGGCCGCTGCCGCGACCTCCGCGGCGAAATCACTCGCCGCCTTCTCGATGCCCTCGCCAAGGTGGAAGCGTGCGAAGCCGGTCAGTTTGCCGCCGGCCTTGTGCACCACTTCCTTCACGCGGCTCTCGCCGTCATGCACCCAGACCTGCTCCAGCAGCACCACTTCCTCATAGTACTTGCGGATGCGGCCCTCGATCATCTTCTCGATGATCTCCGGCTTCTTGCCCGAACCCGCCGCCTGCTCGCGCAGCACGGCCTTTTCGCGCTCGAGCGCCGAGGGATCGACGGCCGAGCTGTCCAGCGCCTCGGGCCGGGTCGCCGCCACGTGCATGCCGATCTGGCGGCCGAGCTGCTCCAGCGCCTCGATTTCGGAGGTCGCTTCGAGTGCGACCAGCACGCCGATCTTGCCCAGGCCTGGCTTCACGGCATTGTGCATGTAGGTCGCGACGGTGCCGTCCGGCACGCGCAGCACGCGGACGCGGCGGATCGACATGTTCTCGCCGATCGTGGCGATCATGCGGGTCAGCTCCTCCTGCGTGGAGTGCATGGTGCCCGGGAAGGTCGCTGCCTTCAGCGCCTCGAGATCCTCGCCGACCGACAGCGCGAGGCCAGCGACTTCGGCGACGAAGTTCTGGAAGGTCTCGTTGCGGGCGAGGAAGTCCGTCTCGGCATTCACCTCGACCATCGCCGCGACGTTGGGGCCGGAGGCGACGCCGACCAGGCCCTCGGCGGCCACGCGGCCGGACTTCTTGGCGGCGGCGGAAAGGCCCTTGGCGCGCAGCCAGTCGATGGCGGCGTCGAGGTTGCCATCCGACTCCACCAGGGCCTTCTTGCAATCCATCATGCCGGCGCCGGTCCTGTCGCGCAGGTCGCGCACCATCGCCGCGGTGATCTCGGCCATATCCGTTGCTCCATATCCACAACGGCCGCGCCGGGGACACCCCGGCACGGCCCGAAAACGCTTGTCAATTCCACGGCCGGGGGCGGATGCTGCCCGGCCAGCTCAGGCGCCCAGCTCGGGCGCCCAGCTCAGATGGTGGGTTGTGCGGCCTCGGCTGTCGGGCTTTCGGCCACCGGAGCCTCGGCGGCTTCAGCCTCGGCGCCCGGCATCTCGACTTCCGGCATCGCCTCGACCGGCAATTCGGCCTGCGCGCCAAGATCGGCGCCGCTGCCCGAGAGTTCGGCCGAGATGCCATCCAGCACCGCGCCAGCGATCATGTCGCAGTACAGGTGGATGGCGCGGATCGCGTCGTCATTGCCGGGGATCGGGAAGGCGATGCCTGAGGGATCGGCATTGCTGTCCACCACGGCGACCACGGGGATGCCGAGCTTGTTGGCCTCCTCGATCGCCAGCTTCTCCTTCACCGTGTCGATGACGAAGATGATGTCGGGCAGGCCGCCCATGTCCTTGATGCCGCCGAGCGCGCGGTCGAGCTTCTCCTTGTCGCGCGTCAGCATCAGGATCTCCTTCTTGGTGAGACCCTGCACGCCGTTCGCGACCTGCTCCTCCATCTGCTTCAGGCGCTTGATGCTGCCCTGGATGGTCTTCCAGTTGGTCAGCATGCCGCCCAGCCAGCGATGGTTCACGTAGTACTGGCCGCAGCGCGCCGCACTTTCGGCCACGTATTCGGCCGCTGCCTTCTTCGTGCCGACCAGCAGCACGCGGCCGCCGCCGGCCACCACGTCGCGCACGGCGCGCAGCGCGCGGTCCATCATCGGCACGCTCTGCTGCAGGTACAGGATATGGACTTGGTTGCGCACGCCGAAGATGTAGGGCGCCATCTTGGGGTTCCAGCGGCGCGTATGGTGGCCAAAATGCACGCCGGCTTCGAGCAGGCCGCGCAGGGTGACTTCGGGCATCGCCATCGGCGAAATTCCTTCCAACTTCCAGTGGTCCGGTTTGCCTCCGCGGCGCCGCCCCCGCCCTTGAGACCGAGGGGAGAGGACCGGACCCTTCACCCCGTGGTAGGGGCTGGAAGGGTGCACCGCGTGCGTATTTGCCGGGCCGAGGCTCGCACCCCGGACCGACGAGCGGTGATATGCCCCACACGCGCGCTTGCCGCAAGGCCGATGCGCAAGCGCTTTCCTTTGATCGCGGAATTCAGCGTTTTCGGCGATTTCCGCCGCAACGCATCCCGCTCTATCCTGCCCCGCATGCGTATCCTGGTGATTTCGCCGACCCCCACCCATCCGCAGGATGCCGGCAACCGCGCGCGCATCCATGCGGTGCTGCGCGGGCTGAAGGAGGCCGGCCATGCCGTGCATTTTTGCCTGTTGCTGCGCGAGAACCCCCCGCCTGCGGCGCTCACTGCCATGCGCGACGCCTGGGACGAGTTGATCGAGGTGCCGCATGACCGGGCGCTGGAGTCGCGCAGCCTCGGCACCCTCCAGGCGCTCGACGACTGGATCCTGCCGGAGGCGGAGGCGGCCTTCACGGCACTTGCAGCGCGCGAGCCGGGCTTCGACATGGTGCTGGTGGAATACGTGTTCCTTTCCCGCGCGCTGGAGTTCTTCGGCCCCGGGCCCGTGAAGGTGCTGGATACGCATGACGTGTTCGGCGGCCGGGCCGAAAACCTCGTCGCGCTCGGCCTCGATAACCGCTTCTTTGCCACCGTGCCCTCCGAGGAGGCACGCGGCCTCGACCGCGCCGACCTCGTGCTGGCGATCCAGGCGGCGGAGCAGCGGCATTTCGAGGGCCTGACCCGTACCCCGGTGATGACGCTGGGCCACCTCCCCGCCGATCCACGCCCGCCTTTGCCCCCGCGCGCAGCGGATGGCTGGGTGACGCTGGGCTGGATTGGCAGCGCCAACCCGCTGAACACCCGCGCCCTGCGGCGCTTCCTCGATGCCCTGCCGCCGGCCGATATCGCCGCCGGGGGGGGTGAGATGATCCTGGCCGGGAGTGGTTCGGTGGCGCTGGGGATGGCCGAAGCCCCGGGGCTGCGCCTGCTCGGCCCGCTCGGCGATGCCGATGCGCTCTATGCCGCGGCGGACCTCATCATCAACCCGCATGAGGGGGGCACGGGCCTCAAGATCAAGACGGTGGAGGCCTTGGCGCGCGGCCGCCCGGTGATCGGCACGGCGGACGCTTTCGCCGGACTGCCCGCCACCGAGCCCTTCCACACCGCCCCTGATGCAGCGGCGCTGGCCGTCCAGGCCCGGCGCGCGCTGCTTGAGCCGACCTATCGGGCGCGCATCGCCGTGGCCTGCTCGACCCTTTTCGCGAGCTACGCCGCCGCCACGCGCAACGCCGCCGCGGTCCTGGCGAGCCCCCCTGCCCTCGCGGCCATGCTCAGCCCGCCGCGCGCGCTAATTGTGACCGATGTGCCCTGGTGGCGCGGCAACCTTGGCAACCACCAGCGCATCGCGGCGGTCATCGCCTCGGCGCGGGCGGAGATGGCGCTCTCGGTTTTCTTCGCTGGCGCAATTCCCGACGATGAGATGGCGGCAGCGCAGGCCGCCCTGCCCGGTGGTGTCGCGCTCGTGATGCCTGAGGCGCTGCCGCCGGCGGACCTCCCCTGGGGCCTGACGCCCTTCGAGCGCGCGCGCTTCAACGGCACTGTTTTCGCCGCCCTCGCCGCGCATCTCGCGGGCCAGCCGGTGCGGCTGCTGCTCATCGAGTATCTGCGCCTGTCCTGGCTTCGTCTGGCTCCCACCCAACTGCCGCCCTACCTCGCCCTGCCGGCCGGGGCGGCGCCGCTGCTGGTGTTGGACACGCACGACATCATGTCGCTCCGCGCCCAGAACTTTGCCCGGTTCGGCGAGGTGCACTTCATCCAGATCAGCACCTCGGAGGAGTTGAAGATTCTCGCCTCCTTCCACCAGGTACTGGCGATCCAGGGGGAGGAGGCGCGCTGGCTGGAAGCGCTTCTCCCAGGCCGTGTAATCCTCGCCCCGCACGCCGAAGCCGCCTGGCCGCGCGCCCGCGGCAGCGCGCCGGGGCAGCCGCTGCGCGTGGGCTTCCTCGGCGGCGACAGCCCGATGAACCGGGATGGGCTGCGCTGGCTGATGGACCAGGTCTGGCCGGCCATCGAACCGCTCGGCGCCGCGCTGCATGTCGCGGGCGGCGTGTGCGACGCCATGCCGCAGGGGCGCCCCGGCGTGGTGCTGCAAGGCGAAGTGGCCGATGCCGGCGCTTTCCTCGACAGCCTCGATATCGCGGTGAACCCCGTTTTTTACGGCGGCGGGCTCAAGATCAAGACGGTGGAGTATCTGGCGCGCGGCCTGCCCAGCGTGCTGAGCGCGGAGGCGCTGTTCGGCATCGCCGGCGGCGCGGGCACGGCCTATGCCCTGGCGGAGACCCGCGCCGGCTTCATCGACGCCCTGGCCCGGCTGATGCTGGACACAGACCGACGCACGGCGATGGGCGAGGCGGCGCACGCCTTCGGCCGGCGGCATTTCGGCCCGGAGGCGCTGGCGCCCGCCATGCGCCTGCTCGCCGGCCTCGCACGAGGGGTGCCGCAGCCAGTGCTCGGCGTCGCCTGAGCATGGCAGCCGCGCTGCGCCTGCGCCGCCTGCTGCTGCTGCTGCCTGGCCTGAATCTGGGCGGCACGGAGCGGCATGGGCTGGACCTCGCGAGGCGGCTCGCAACGCAGGGAATCGACGTGACCCTCGCCGCCGAGCCTTCGCTACTCGATACGCTGCCTCAAGCGGGCCTCGCCCTGCGGACCGCCGCGATCGGCTGGGACGAATCGCTGCCGGCCGAGGCGAACATCGCGCGCCAGCAAGCCGCCTTGTCCCCGCTGCTGGCCGAAGCGGCACCGGATGCGGTGCTGCTCTCGCTGCCCTGGCCGAATGCCGGGCTCGGCCTGCAAGCCGGGCTGGCCGAAACGCACCTGCCCCGACTTGTTTTACTGCATCTGGCGACCGAGGGTCCAGCACCGCCGGGAATCGCGGCGATTTGCGGGCGGCTTGGACTGGACGCCTCGGTGCTGGCGGCGGTCTCGGCTCCCGTCGCACGGCGGGCGGCCGGATTCTTCGGCCTCGATCAGGCGCGAATCGGCGTACTGCACAACCCCGCGCCACTCGCCGCGCCGATGGACCGGACCACCGCCCGGCAGGCGGTTCGCCAGCGCCTCGGCCTGCCGGCTAGCGCGCCGGTGTTGCTCTTCCTTGGCCGGCTGGAGGAGGCGAAGGGCGCCGACCTGCTGCCCGGCATCGGCGACCGGCTCGGCGCCACGCTGGCCATCGGCGGTGAGGGTGCTCTGCGCGGGATGCTGGAAGCGCGTGCGCTCGCCGATCCGCGCGGCCTGTTTCGCGTGCTCGGCCCGCTGCCCGACCCCGCCCTGTGGCTCGCCGGCGCCGACGCGCTGCTGCTGCCCTCGCGGCTGGAGGGTGCGCCGTTGGTTTTCCTCGAAGCCGCCGCGCAGCGCTGCCCAGTGATCGCGACCGCCGCGGCGCTGGAGGCACTCGGCCCGACCGCGCCCGCGATGGCGCGGATCGTCGCCTCGCCGGAGGTCGCACCGTTCGCCGCCGCGGCGCAGGCGCTGCTTGCCGATTCCGCCAGCACCGGCGCCATGCTCGACGCCGCCGAGGCCCATGCCCGTGCCCGCAGCCCGGCAGCGGCGCTCAAGGCAACTCTCGGCCTGCTGCGCGCTGCCGTGCTACGCGCCACCCTCGCCTTGCCCCAGGAGACCCCCGCGTGACCACGCTGCAGATCTGCGCGGCCAGCCTCGACTCCGGACAGCCGCTCGTGCTGCTCAGCGCTCGCCACCCGGCCGGCGCCGCCCTGGCCGCCGCCGGGCTGCTGCTACTGGAGCGCAGCGGCACCGCCTTGCAACGCCCCGGGCACCTCGCCAGCACCCTGGTGCCCCTGCCGCCGGACGCACCGTTTCTCGCCGTGCTGGCAGAGGATGCCGCCGGCGCCGCCGTGCTCGCCGAGGGGTTGCCGCCGGGCGTGGCACGGCTCGGCGCTGGCGACCCGCGCCCGGCGCTTTTCCAGTTGCTCGCCCAACGCCTGACGCAGGAGATCTTGCGGCACCGCGGCACGGAGCAGGAGCGGATTGCCACCCTGCGCACCCTCGGTATGCAGCCGCAGACCCTGCCGGAGGTGGTGCTGACCCACGCGCCCGCGCCGGATGGCGGCGTCATGCCCGCGCGGGTGCGTCAGCCGCTCGGCCGCCCGGTGGAGGGGCTCTGTACAGTGGAACTGCATCTCGCCGGCGCCGGCCCGCGCAGCCTGCTGCGCGCCTGGCTCAGTGTTGGCGGGCGGGTGATGGGGGCCTGGGTGGTGCCAGGGCCAGCGCTCGTTCCGGGCTGGCTGCCGCTCGACCTGCCCTCCCCGCTGCCGCCGGGCCAGGCAGCCGTGCTGGATGTGGCGATCGATCTGGCCGAGACCGACCGCCTGGCGCTCTCCGCCGGCCACACCCCGGCGGGACCGGCCGCGCTGGCGCTTCGCCTGCAAGCGGCGGGACCGGCGCGGCAGGTACTGCCGCAGTATTTCGATTGGGCGGCGACCGGCCAGGCGATCGCGCCGGGCCTGCTGCATGCCCTGCCGGAAGGCGCCCTCAGCGCCGCCAGGCTGACCGGCGCACGCGGCCGGCTGGTCGCAGCGGGGGCCGAGCCGCCGCGCCTGCTGCTCGAACTCCCGCCCGGCGGCACGGCCGACCTGTTGCTGCCGTCCATGCCCTGCGGCGTGGCGGACCTCGCCGTGCTCGACCTCGCCTGCCCAGACGGCGCCGCCGGGACGCTGGAGGCAACGCTGCTGGCCGGCCCGCCCGAGGCAGCCGCGCCGCGCCGCAGCCCGCCGCAACGGGCGGATGCCGAGGGCCATCTGCACCTAGCGCTGCCTCTGCCGGCGACACCAGGCGGCGCGGTGCGCCTTGGCCTGCGCCTGCATCATGCCGGCACGGTGCCGCTGACCGTGGAGATGTCGCGGTTCGGCCTGATGCTCGGCGCGCTGGGCGAGCCTCGCGCGCAGCCGCTGGCT
>Ga0105045_10004591_pt1 | contig 12011 bp, 8 predicted proteins | sample MAT02_FD_78089 | JGI IMG/M metagenome (GOLD analysis project Ga0105045, IMG submission 78089) | Freshwater microbial communities from Lake Fryxell liftoff mats and glacier meltwater in Antarctica - MAT-02 (megahit assembly) | ecosystem: Environmental > Aquatic > Freshwater > Ice > Liftoff... | reverse complement strand
TGATCGGCGCCAATTTCGAGGCGATCAACAAGGGCGAGGACCGCCAGATCTTCAAACAGTTGGTGCTGGATGTCGGTGGCGACGTCGCCAGAAGCTACATCGCACATACGGTCGCTGAAGCAATCGACTTCGCCGAGGATCTCGGGTACCCCCTCGTTATCCGTCCATCATTCACGATGGGAGGGCTTGGCTCCGGCTTCGCATACAACCGCAAAGACCTCGTACGAATGGTGACGGACGGCCTGCATCAGAGCCCGACGACCGAGGTGCTCCTCGAGGAGTCGATTCTGGGCTGGAAAGAGTATGAGCTCGAACTCATGCGAGACAACGCGGACAACACGGTTGTGGTCTGCTCGATCGAGAACGTCGACCCGGTTGGCGTGCATACGGGAGATTCGATCACGGTCGCACCGGCTCTCACCTTGACCGACCGCGAGTATCAGAACTTGCGCAACATCGGCATCGACATCATCCGCGCGGTCGGTGTGGACACCGGTGGTTGCAACATCCAGTTCGCGGTAAACCCTGCCGACGGCCGGGTAATCGTCATTGAAATGAACCCGAGGGTGTCCCGTTCGAGCGCCCTGGCGTCGAAGGCGACTGGTTTCCCCATCGCCAAAATCGCAGCGAAGCTTGCGATCGGCTATCGGCTGGACGAGATTCCGAACGACATCACGAAAGTTACACCGGCAAGCTTCGAGCCCACCCTCGACTACGTGGTCGTCAAGGTGCCACGTTTTGTATTTGAAAAGTTCCCAGCCGCTGATGTCCGGTTGACAACGACTATGAAGTCGGTCGGGGAAGCGATGGCGATCGGTCGCAACTATTCGACGGCGTTGCAGAAGGCGCTCCGTTCACTTGAGAAGCGCGGCAGTAGTTTTCATTGGCTCGGCGAACCCGGCAACAAAGTCGCGCTCTTGGCACTCGCGAGTGTTCCGACCGATGGTCGCATCGTTACAGTGCAGCAGGCGATGCGCGCAGGCGCGACAGTCGACGAAGTCTTTGAGGCGACCGGTATTGACCCGTGGTTCGTGGATCAGATCGCACTCATCAACGAAGTCGCAAGCGAGGTCGCGGCGTTTGTGCCGCTTGATGCGAGCCTGCTTCGTTTGGCGAAGAATCACGGCTTCAGCGATCTTCAGATCGCACAGCTTCGGAGCATCCAGGAGTCTGAAGTGCGAGCGTTGCGTTGGCAGTTGGGCGTTCGGCCGGCGTACAAGACTGTCGATACCTGCGCTGGTGAGTTTCCAGCGCTCACGCCGTACCACTACTCAAGTTATGACCTTGAGACCGAAGTGATTGCGAGCGAGCGGAGAAAGGTCGTCATTCTCGGCTCGGGCCCGAACCGAATCGGCCAGGGGATCGAGTTCGACTACTCCTGCGTTCACGCATCCTTTGCTCTCGGCGATGCAGGGTTCGAGACGATCATGATCAACTGCAACCCTGAGACCGTTTCGACCGACTACGACACGAGCGACCGTTTGTACTTCGAGCCGCTGACTCTCGAAGATGTGCTTGAGATCATCCATGCGGAGAGCCAGTCAGGTGAACTCGTTGGCGTCATTGTGCAACTCGGCGGCCAAACCGCCCTCGGGCTCGCGCAAGGCCTCAAGGACGCCGGGGTTCCCGTTCTGGGTACGACTCCCGAAGCGATCGATCTGGCCGAGGAACGCGGGCTATTCTCACAGATACTGAGCAATGCTGGGCTCATCTCACCGAAGAACGGCACAGCAACAGATCAACACAAGGCGATCGCGATAGCCGAGTCGATCGGGTATCCAGTGCTGGTACGGCCAAGTCACGTGCTCGGCGGTCGCGGCATGGAGATTGTCTACGACAGCGAATCGATGCGAGCGTACTTCGAGCGAGTCAAGGACCAGTCGATCATTGCGCCAGGGTCGCCCCTGCTCGTAGACCGATTCCTGGACGACGCGATTGAGATTGACATCGATGCGATCTTCGATGGCGCCGAGCTTTACGTCGGCGGCATCATGGAGCACATCGAAGAGGCCGGAATCCACTCCGGTGACTCAGCGTGCACCCTCCCGCCGGTCACGCTCGGGCGCGACGTGATCAACCGGGTGCGCGAAGCAACCCTCGCAATTGCTCGCGGTATCGGGGTTCAGGGCCTCATCAATGTGCAGTTCGCGATCGGCCAGGGCGTGTTGTACGTTCTTGAGGCCAACCCGCGGGCCTCGCGAACTGTGCCATTCGTGTCCAAGGCGCTTGGGATCCAACTGGCCAAGGCCGCAGCGCTCGTGATGGTCGGTCGCAGCATTCGTTCGCTCATCGCTGACGGCCTTCTGCCAGAACAAGACGGCTCTGTGGTGCCGATGGATGCGCCGGTCGCGGTGAAAGAGGCCGTCTTGCCGTTCAAACGCTTTCGTACCGTCGAAGGTCACATCGTTGACTCTGTCCTTGGACCTGAGATGCGCTCGACCGGTGAAGTCATGGGCATTGACTCCAACTTCCCGAAGGCGTTCGCAAAGTCACAGGAAGCGGCATACGGCGGACTCCCGGCGAGCGGGGCGGTCTTCGTTTCGGTTGCCGATCGCGATAAGCGGGCGATTGTCTTGCCCGTACTGCGACTGAGCCAGCTGGGCTTCACGATTCTCGCGACGGAGGGGACCGCCGAGGTGCTCGCACGGAACGGAATCGAAGCCCGCGTCGTGCGCAAATACTCGATGGGGCAGGAGGTCGTTGACGGCGAGCCTTCGATTGTTGAACTCATCGACAATGGTGAAGTGGATGTCGTGATCAACACCCCGAGCGGGCGAAGTGCCAGGGCGGACGGCTACGAGATCCGCACGGCGACTGTTGCTGCGGATAAGCCGCTGTTCACAACCATCGCGCAAGTGGGTGCCGCAGTGGCATCCTTCGAGGCGATCACGCAGGGCTTCACCGTGAAGTCTCTGCAGGACTACGCGATCGAACGGGCTGAGCGTCTTGTTGGGCCCTAGCTTTGGCGACCGCCTGAGTCTGGCCTTCAGCGAGCGCGGACAATTGTGTCTCGGGATCGATCCGCACGCCGCGCTCCTCACGCAGTGGGGGCTGCCGGATTCGGCGTCGGGAGTGAGAGAGTTCGGACTCCGCGTCGTCGAAGCCGCGACCGGTCGGGTGGGTATCGTCAAGCCGCAAGTAGCCTTCTTCGAGCGCCACGGTGCTGCCGGTTATCTCGCGCTCGAGGCGGTGCTCGCCGAGGCTCGAGCCGCCGACCTTCTCGTGATCGCAGACGTGAAACGCGGTGACGTTGGTTCGAGCGTTGAAGCGTACGGCGAGGCTTGGCTTTCGTCGGGGAGTCCGCTCGAGTGCGACGCGATGACGATCAGTCCGTTCCTCGGCGTTGCGTCAAACACTGTGGTCTTCGATCTTGCGGTCCAATCTCGAAAAGGGGTTTTTGTTCTCGCCGGCACCTCAAACCCAGAAGCACTTGGTATTCAGTCGGCGAAAGTCCACGGGGGCGCAGAAACGGCACTCACGCTTGCCGGTGCCATAACTGATGAAGTCGAGACGCTCAACCAGGCCGGGGATCGGCTGGGTTCGATCGGAGTTGTGCTCGGCGCAACGCTCGATTTCGAGGAGCTCGGCATTCAGTTCTCGGAACGCGACCGAGCACCAATCCTCGCTCCAGGCTTCGGCGCACAGGGCGCGAGACTTCAGGACGCTGCCCGCATCTTCGGCCTCGCTGCCGCGCGAGTGGTTGCAACAGTATCGCGCTCGGTGCTCGCAGCAGGACCAACCGGGATCAGTCACGCTCTCGAGAGCGCGGCTGCGGAACTTGCGCTAGCGGTGTCCAGATGACGCCGCGAGGCGAGCTGCCCGACGTCGATCGCGGGGCCGCAGGTCGAGCTGCGGTCGCGGTCAGACAAGCGAGATCAGCACTCAAAGCTGCTGTCCGCACCGGCGAACGTACCGCCGCTGACGTGCTTGAGGTCGGCTTGAGCAATGGCGATTCTGCTGAGGCGGGATTGAGAGTGCGGGAACTGCTCACGAGCATCCGAGGATTCGGGCCGGTTCGACTGGAGCGCGCACTCACCGAACTCGAGATCTCGCCAAAAAAGCGTCTCGGTGGGCTCGGAGCAGCACAGCGCATCAGGCTCCGCGAGTTTCTTGAGGCACTCGTAACGCAACGCGGCGGGTCATCGTTGCGAAGCAGCCGTTTGGTTGTTTTGGCCGGTCCGACCGCCGTCGGCAAGGGTACGGTGTCTTCGTACATTCGCGAGCACATTCCTGATGTGCAGTTGAGTGTATCCGCGACGACGCGGAGACCGCGGCCCGGCGAGGTCGATGGCACACACTACTATTTTGTCACCGATACAGAATTCGACAGGATGATCGCGGCCGGAGAGCTGCTCGAGTGGGCGGTCGTTCACAACAGCTATCGATACGGAACACCTCGGCCACCGGTCGATGCTGCCCTCGCGGAAGGTAAGCGAGTGCTACTAGAGATCGATCTTCAGGGCGCTCGAGCTGTTCGGAAAGTAATGCCAGAGGCTGTTCTTGTGTTCCTGCTTCCGCCGTCGTGGGAAGAACTGGTGCGTCGACTCATCGGGCGCGGCACCGAGGATGCCGCTGAACAGCAACGCAGACTTGAGACAGCGAAGGTCGAACTGGCAGCCCAGGACGAGTTCGACTACCGCGTTGTCAATAAGGATGTTCGCCAAGCTGCCATGGAGGTCGTAGAATTGACGATTGCGTAACGTGCCCGCTCGGGCGAAACGCACAATCTTTTGAGAAGCCAAGGAGCCAGGCGTGGTCGACAAGCATTCAGGAATTATTGATCCCCCGATCGACGAGTTGCTCTCGAAGGTCGACTCGAAGTACCAGTTGGTGATTTTTGCATCGAAGCGAGCGCGTCAGATCAATGATTATTACGCCGACCTCCACGAAGGCAGTCTGTTCGACAACGTCGGTCCGCTCGTTGACTCGACGATCGACGACAAGCCGCTGTCCGTCGCACTGCACGAGATCAACAACGACAAACTCGAGCTCAAGCGCTTGAGCTCGGAGTAAGCCCTCCACCTCAACGAACGTTCTCTCGTGAATATAGTCGTCGGGATTACTGGGGGAATAGCCGCATACAAGGCCGTCGGTGTGGTGCGCGCACTCGTGCTCGCCGGTCATGACGTTCATGTCGTTGCGACGGAAAACGCCTTACGCTTCATCGGGCGCCCAACCCTAGAAGCAATCAGCCGAAACCCAGTGCACTCGGATCTCTACGAGGGTGTCGCCGAGGTGCGGCATGTCGCGATTGGGCAGGCAGCAGAGCTCATTGTTGTTGCCCCCGGCACCGCGAACACGATCGCAAAACTCGCCATCGGACTGGCCGATGACCTGCTCGGCAACACGATCCTCGCCAGCACTGCCCCCGTCGTCATCGCGCCAGCAATGCACACCGAGATGTGGTTGCACCCGGCAACGCAAGCCAACGTCGCGACCCTGCTCGAACGCGGCGTCACCGTGGTCGGTCCGGCATCCGGGCAGCTCACTGGCGCCGATTTTGGCCCCGGCCGAATGGAGGATCCGGAGATAATCGTTGCTGCTGCCCTCGAGCGTGTCAGATCGTCACGTGATCTTGCGGGCGTGCGAGTGCTCGTGACAGCTGGTGGAACGCGCGAACCACTCGATCCGGTGCGATTCATTGGGAACCGATCGAGCGGGAAACAGGGGCTTGCGATCGCTGCGGCGGCCACGCGTCGCGGGGCCACAGTGACCCTCATTGCGGCACATCTCGAGAACTCGCTGGCCGCTGATGTCGCACAATCAATAGAGACCGTTGTTGCCAATACTGCGCTGGAGGTCGAGGCTGCGGTCAACGCCAGACTCAGTGACTCCGATGTCGTCGTCATGGCGGCGGCGATTGCCGACTACCGGCCACTCACGATCTCAGAATCCAAGATCAAGAAGGGCGCGGTCGGCGGTACCCTCGAGTTGTCGCTCGTCAGAAACCCCGACATCCTGACTGGGATTTCCGCGATTGCGCGGTCCGATCAGGTCATCATCGGGTTCGCAGCTGAAACCGAGGCGGATGAGGTGGCGCTCGTTGCGCTGGGCCGGGAGAAGCTCGAGCGCAAGGGTTGCGACTATCTCGTCCTTAACAGAGTTGGCTGGAATGAAGGCTTCGGAACCGACACCAACCGCATCGTCGTGCTCGATCGGGCCGGCGCTATAGTTGTGGAGGCCAGCGGCTCGAAGCTCGCGATAGCCGATCACATCCTCGACCTGGTAGCTCCGAATCCTCGGCACCGCTGACCCACTCTGGAGACTCAATGACCAACAATCTTCGCCTGTTCACCTCTGAGTCAGTGACCGAGGGGCACCCAGACAAGATCTGCGATCAGATCAGCGACAGCATCCTTGACGGACTGCTCGAGGTTGACCCGCACGCTCGCGTTGCTGTCGAGACCCTCGTGACGACTGGACTCGTGCACGTCGCCGGTGAGGTCACCACGACCGGCTATGTTGACATTCCTTCGATCGTTCGTTCGCGCGTTTCCGCCATCGGCTATAACTCCTCTGAAGTTGGTTTTGATGGCCGCTCGTGCGGCGTATCGGTATCCATCGGTGGACAATCGCCGGATATTGCGCAGGGCGTTGATCACGCAATCGAGTCACGGGAAGAGGCGAGCGTCGACGCTGACGACCTCCAGGGAGCCGGTGATCAGGGCATCATGTTCGGGTACGCCACAACCGAGACGCCGGTCTTCATGCCCGTCCCGATCTGGCTCGCCCATCGGCTGGCAGAGCGCCTCGCAGAGGTTCGCAAGAGCGGGCTAGTCGACTACTTGCGACCAGACGGAAAGACCCAAGTGACGATCGGGTACGAAGGCGCAGTTCCTCGCACCGTCGAGACTGTTGTCGTCTCGACCCAGCACTCGCCTGCTATCGAAACGGATGAGCTCCGACGGGAAATCCATCGACTCGTGATCGCACCCACTCTTGAGCGCAGCCCTCTGGATACAAGCGACGTGCGCGTGCTGATCAACCCAACGGGTCGATTCGAGATCGGCGGCCCGCAGGGTGACGCCGGAGTCACTGGCCGAAAGATCATCGTGGATACCTACGGAGGAGCTTCGAGGCACGGCGGCGGCGCATTCAGCGGCAAGGACCCGTCTAAAGTTGACCGCTCGGCTGCCTACGCGCTTCGCTGGGTCGCAAAAAACGCAGTGGCTGCCGGACTCGCCGATCGACTCGAAGTGCAGGTGGCATACGCGATCGGCAAGGCCGCGCCAGTCGGTCTCTATGTCGAGAGTTTCGGCACCGGTCATTTCTCGGATGCCGCCATCATCAACGCAATCCGCGAGGTGTTTGATTTGCGTCCTGCAGCGATCATCCGTGAACTGGACTTGCTGCGACCGATCTACTCAGCCTCAGCGACCTACGGGCACTTTGGACGCGAGTTGCCAGAGTTCACTTGGGAGCGACTCGACAGAGTCGAACAGCTGCGTAGCGCTGTCGGCGCGTAGCGTGCCGGGGGAGGCCGAGCGCCCCACGATCGCGCGAGTGCTCATCGACTCACCCTTGCCGCAGCTCGACCGGCTGTTCGACTACGCCATCCCCGAGAATCTGCAATCTACGGCGATTCGTGGCGTGCGGGTAACGGTGCCGTTCCGCTCGGCAGCCAGATTCTCGGCCGGCTACATCGTTGAAGTCGCGGATTCGGTGGACTACACCGGAACCCTGAGCGCAATCGAATCGGTGGTGTCACCCGTTGTTGTATTGAGCAAGGAGGTCTGGGAGCTTGCACGGGCCGCAGCGAACAGAGCCGCTGGCTCGGCAAGTGACATCCTCAGGCTTGCAATTCCCCCTCGGCAGGTAAGAGTTGAGAAGTCCTGGCTCGATGCGGAGCCGACCGGTGGGCTCAGACCGTTCGCAACGCCAGCCGTCTCCGGCTACCCCCCTGATGCGCTCGAATCGGTCGTGCGTGCGAACGCACGCGCGGCGGTCGCTGCGATTCCCGGGGTCGTCGAATTTGCAGGAGGCGCCACCGCGGGGGCCTGGGCGCTGACTCTCGCGCAGACCGCGGCCGTGACCGTCGCCGAGCGGGGCAGTGCAATCCTTGCGGTACCTGACTACCGCGATCAAGAACAGCTTCTGGCCGCGCTTGCTGAACTCGTGCCGGCCGAACGCATCATCCGATTAGATGCTCGCCAGTCGAATGCCGAGCGCTATCGCGCGTTTCTGCGGTGTCTGCGCGAATCCAACATCGTCATCGTCGGCAATCGGTCCGTCGTCTACGCACCGGCACAAACGCTTGGCCTCATTGCGCTGTGGGACGACGGGGATCCGCTCCACGCGGAGCAGCTTGCGCCGTATGTGCACAGCAGAGACGCCGCGCTGATTCGGCAGGAGCAACAGGGCTGCGCGCTCATGTTCGTGGCTCATTCCCGCAGCACCGAAGTCCAGCGGCTCGTTGATGTTGGCTGGCTGAGCTCGATCGATCCGCAGCCGCACCGGCGCCTGAAGGTTGTGCCCACAGCACAGCAAGCTGCGCGTGACGGTTTCGCCGCACGAGCTCGGATCCCGTCGTCAGCGTGGCAGATCGCCAGTGCGGCACTGAAGACCGGGCCTGTTCTTATTCAGGTTGCGCGCCCAGGCTACGCGCCAAGACTCGTTTGTCGCGATTGTCATTCCACAGCGCGTTGCCGCCAGTGCGATGGACCCTTGCAGTCCAAGTCAGCCGCCGCAGTGCCTTCCTGTTCATGGTGCGGCGCCCTTGCGGTCAATTGGCAGTGCATAGAGTGCGATGGAAGCACCCTGCGACTGATCGGTTCCGGGGCGGCTCGAACAGCTGAAGATCTTGGCCGCGCCTTTCCGGGCACGCTCCTGTTGGTTGCCGACGGTGAACGCCCGATTCTGCACGTCGGGGCCGAACCGGCGTTGGTGATCGCAACGCGTGGAGCAGAACCCATCGCGAAGGGCGGCTATGCGGCCGTACTGCTGCTCGACGGCGAGAACATGCTGGCACGGGAATCGCTCCGAGTCGGTGAAGACTGTCTGCGGTCGTGGTCAAACGCCGCGGCCCTCGCTTCCCGAAACGCGTCGATCGTTCTTGTCGGAGTTGGTGGCGCACTTGCCACCGCACTGACGACCTGGCATCAAGCGGATTACGCGAGCGCGGAGCTCGCCGACCGAAGACGACTTCGCTTTCCTCCTGCCGTTCGGGTTGCAACCGTTACCGGCACTCACGAGCGAGTTGCAGAGGCTACCCTCGCGGCGGTCGACGCCGACTCGGCTCATTTCATCGATGTTCTCGGCCCGGTGATGCTGCCCGATGGCAGCGTGCGATCAATCGTGCGTTTTGACTATGCGCTTGGTGCGGCTGTCGCTGCCCAGTTGCGGGCTGACGTGATTCGAGCCGCAACGGCACGACGCCCATCGAGGCCGCCGGCCGCAAACCAAGGTCGGCGGCCCGTCGCGCTGCGCGTGCGATTTGACGACAGCGAGCCGTTCCTTGACGCCTGAACCGTTGTTGAGGATAACTGATTCTGGCCAGCGGGGGAGAATGCTGGTGTGACCGCACTCAGAATCGTGTTCGCTGGAAGCCCGGCTGCGGCGGTGCCGAGCCTGCGCATCCTCGACCAATCCGAACACCGGGTCATCGCTGTCATCACCCGCGCAGACTCACCGCAGGGTCGCAAGGCCGTACGCACGCCGACGCCAGTGGCCGACTATGCCGCCGAGCACGATATCCAATCGATCCGTCAGAATTCGCTCGGCGATCAGGTAACCGAGCGCGTTCGCGCTCTCGCGCCCGACCTCGGGGTCATCGTCGCGTATGGCGCGCTCGTTCGCGAGCCGTTGCTGTCAGCACCGCGTCTCGGCTGGATCAATCTGCACTTCTCGTTGCTCCCACGATGGCGTGGCGCCGCACCCGTTCAGCACGCCATTATCGCCGGCGACTCGACGGCAGGTGCAGCGGTGTTCCAGCTGGTCAGGGATCTCGACGCGGGAGAAGTGTTCGCGCACATCGAGCAGCCGATCGGCGCACAACAGACGGCCGGAGCGTTGCTCGAGACGCTGGCGACTGCTGGAGCTGAGTTGCTGCTCAGTGTGGTCGACTCGATCGCCGGCGGCACTGCCCGTTCACAACCGCAAATTGGCGAGGTGACTATTGCACCGAAACTGTCGCTCAGCGACGGTGCGGTGCAGTGGCGGCGCCCGGCCAGCAGCGTGTTCGCGCAGATCCGTGGCGTGACTCCAGAGCCCGGTGCGTTCACAATTCTTGACGGTGCCAGGCTCAAGATTCTGGAGGCAGCAATTGCCCATGAGTCTCCTCCCATCGCGCCGGGAGAGTTTCGGCAGGTCGGTAAGGCCGTACTTGCGGGGACGACGACCGATCCGATCGAGCTTGTGTCGGTGCATCCCGCTGGAAAGCGCGCCATGAATGCCGCTGACTGGTGGCGCGGTCGGCCGGGTGGCAGCGCCGTGGTGGCCCAGTGAGCCAGCCCCAATTTGCCCGCAGGATCGCCCTTGATGTGCTTATTGCGGTCAGGGAGTCAGACGCGTATGCGAATCTGCTGCTGCCGATACTGATCGGTCGGGCAAAGCTCAATGAGGCGGATGCCGGGCTGGCGACCGAGCTGACATACGGCACCCTGCGCATGCAGGGCTACTACGACCGAATCATCGAGCTGGCGGCCAAACGGCCAGCGAATGCAATCGATCCTGGCATTCTCGATGTGTTGCGGCTCGCTTGTCACCAGTTGCTATCAATGCGCGTCGCACAACACGCGGCGGTCGATGAATCGGTCAATCTTGCGAAGACCGTTGGGTCCAATTCGGCCGTCGGGTTCGTTAACGGTGTGCTGAGGACGATCACCCGCACAGATGCCGCAGCGTGGCGCGAGCGCGTTCTTGCCGAGGCAGGATCGGGGGAGGAAGCGCTCTCGATTGAGTACTCGCATCCGCTCTGGGTGACCAGGGCTTTTCGGCAAGTCCTTTCTGCCGAGGGCCGCGAAGCGGAGTTGGAAAGTCTGCTGGCGGCGGACAACGTTGCGCCGAGGGTCTGCCTCGTCGCGCTGCCAGGACTGGCACAACGATCGGAGCTTGACGCGCACGCAACCCCGTTCTCGCCCATCGGTGCAACTTTGGATCGAGGTGACCCGCTACGCCTAGCCGAGGTCCGAGCTGGTCGGGTTCGTGTGCAGGACGAAGGCTCACAGTTGGCGTCCCTCGCGCTCAGTCGTGCTCGACCGGTGCAGCCGGGCGAACACTGGCTCGATATGTGTGCTGGTCCGGGCGGCAAGGCGGCTGTGCTCGCAGCTGAGGCTGCACGTGGCGGTGCGGTGCTCGTGGCCAATGAGCTTGCACCGGCTCGGGCCAAGCTTGTTCGCGCGACGCTCGCAGTGTTCGATCCAACTCCTGAGGTTCTCGAACTCGACGGGATCGTGATCGGTGAGCAGTTGCCAGCCGCGTTTGATCGCATTCTGTTGGATGCCCCGTGCACAGGACTCGGCGCACTTCGACGACGCCCTGAAGCCCGGTGGCGTAAACAGCCGAGCGACGTGGCGGAACTCGGCGCGCTGCAACTTCGCTTGCTCCGCTCAGCCTTTGCCGCGCTGAAACCGGGTGGAATTGTCGCGTATGTAACGTGTTCGCCCCATGCCGCTGAGACGAAGGCCATTGTCGCGGCCGCCGTGCGTAGCTCCCCGCAAATGGAACGGCTAGACACCGTCGCGGTGGTCCAGTCGATCGTCGACGAAGCGCTGGATCTGCCGCAAGCAAGCCATGTGCAGCTCTGGCCACACCGCCACGGCACTGACGCGATGTTCATCCAGTTGCTCACTAAGGTGTGACCATGGCCGTACGCATCAGTCCGAGCATCCTCGCTGCTGATTTTGCGAACCTCGAGCGTGATATCGCGCGCATCGCAACTGCCGACCTTGTCCATGGCGACGTCAGGGACAATCACTTTGTTCCGAACCTCACGTTCGGGCCTCAGATGGTTGAGCGCATCCAGCAGGTTTCTGCGATTCCACTCGACGTGCATCTCATGATCGAAAACCCCG
>Ga0105045_10004590_pt1 | contig 12013 bp, 3 predicted proteins | sample MAT02_FD_78089 | JGI IMG/M metagenome (GOLD analysis project Ga0105045, IMG submission 78089) | Freshwater microbial communities from Lake Fryxell liftoff mats and glacier meltwater in Antarctica - MAT-02 (megahit assembly) | ecosystem: Environmental > Aquatic > Freshwater > Ice > Liftoff... | reverse complement strand
CGTGGACACCTGGCGCTCGGCGGTGCGCGACGTCGCCGACAAGGGATTCGGCGGCCCGGACCCGATGCTCGTGCGCGTCCTGGACGAGCGGTGGCCGCGCACAGCCGCGTTCCTGACGCTCGCGAGCGTAATCGTCCGCTCCCCCGGCGGACCTCCCGTCGTCGACTGGGACCGCGCCCGTGAGGTGCTCACCGACCCGGGCACCGCCGTCAACGAGGAGCTGTGGGACGCCCTGCTCGGGGACGCCGGGCTGCCCGGGACCGGGCGGCTGCCGGCTGTCCTGATGGGCCTGCTGATCCTCGCCCCGCAGTCGGTCGTCGCACTCGCCGGCGGCGACCTCGCCGTCGCGCCGCTGCCAGCGCCGCCCACCGACGCACCCGGCCCCTGGCGGACGCTGCGGGAGGACAGCGAGGGCTGGATCAGCATCACGGTGCCGGTCGGTGACCCCGCCGCCGCCGACCCGCACCCGGGCTCGATCTACGACCTGGCCGCCGACCTGCTGCCCGACCTCAGCTCCACCCTCGGCATCCGCTCCGACCGCGTGGCGGTCCCCGGCGGAAACCGCACGCTGTTCGAGATGTGGCTCGCGGTCGCGGTCACGAAGGACCGCTGGCAGCACGACTTCGGCGGCGGCTGGTTCGTGCGCGTCGAGCCCGGCATCACGGCCGGTTTCGGGTTCGACGGTTCCTGGCACGCGGCGTTCCGGGAGTTCCCCCTCGGCAGCGTCACGCCCCCCGGCCCGGACGACCCCGTCGTGGTGTCTCTCGGCCGGGAGCTGCCCGACGGCGCGCCTGACCTGTCCTTCGGCCCGCCGTACGACACCCGGCTGGTCGCCCAGGACCTCGGGATCTACCTGCGGCTTCGGGAGAACCACCCGGTCTTCGAGGTCGGCGCGTTCCTGCACGAGTTCTCCCTCGTGCTGACCAACCGCTGGTGGCGCACCTTCGGCGTCACCGACACGCTGTTCGGCGACGGCATCCGCTTCGACCTCGACCTCGACCTGGCCTACGTCGAGGGGACCGGGCTGCGGCTGGGGCTCGGCGCCGGGCTCGACGTCACGTTCCACCTGGACGCCACCATCGGCAAGAAGGACGGGCCGGTCGCCTTCACCATCCACAGCATCCAGCTGGTCGTGCCGCTCCAGGCGACCGAGGACTCCCTCGACGTCCGCGCGGAGGTCCGCTTCCACCTGTCGCTCAAGCTCGGACCCGCTGTGTTGGTGGCCGGCGGCCTCGGCGGCTGGGTCGGCTACTGGACGGTGGACGGCGAGAAGGAGTACGTCGGCTTCCTGCCGCCCACCGGCGCGGGGCTGCAGATCTCGGCCGGCCCGTTCACCGGCGGCGGGTTCCTCGACTTCACCGGCGGGCCGAACGAACGCTTCGGCGGCGTCGTCCACGTCAAGGTCGGCACGTTCGAGGTGACGGCTTTCGGCCTCCACGAGCTGACCGGCAGGCCCGGTGACGCCAACCGCGCCCGCTCGCTCATCCTCGTGCTGGGGATCCGCTTCTCCCCCGGCATCCAGCTGGGGTTCGGGATCGAGATCTCCGGGTTCGGTGGCCTGATCGGCATCAACCGCCGCGTCGACACGGACGCCCTGCGGGAGCGGTTGACGTCGGGCGCGGCGGGGAACGTCCTCTTCGCCGAGGACCCGATCCGCAACGCGCCCGCTCTGCTCGGCGACCTCGGCGCACTGTTCCCGCCGGCGGAGGGCACGCACGTCTTCGGCCCCACCATCCAGCTGTCGTGGCTGAACGTCGCCGGCTTCAAGTTCCTGCGCGTCGACATCGGGCTGTTCTTCGAGTTCCCCGGCCCGTCCAAGGTCGTCCTCTTCGGCTCCGCGCGCGCCTGCGTCCCGCCGGTGCCCGACGTCCCGAAGCTGCTCGACCTGCGCCTGGACCTCGTCGGGTTCCTGGACGTGCCGAAGAAGGCCATCGAGATCGACGCGACCCTGATCTCGTCGAAGGCGCTGTTCGTGTTCCACCTGACCGGCGACGCGGCGTTCCGACTCCACTGGGGCTCACCAGCCTTCATGGTGCTGTCGATCGGCGGCTTCCACCCCCGGTACTCGCCCGAGCCCGCGGTGGTGCCGGAGATGACCCGGCTCGCGCTGACGTTCGACAACCCGGTGCCAGGGCTGTTCTTCCGCGCCGAGGCGTACCTCGCGATCACGTCCAACACCGTGCAGTTCGGCGGCCGGCTCGAGATCGGTTACCGCGCAGGGCCTCTCAACCTTGTCGGGTTCCTGGCCCTCGACGCCATCGTGCAGTTCTCGCCGTTCTGGTTCGAGGCGTCGGTGTCGGCGGGGGTCCGGTTGCGCTGGAACTCGACGACGCTGGCCGGTGTGCGGCTCGAGGGCGTGATCAGCGGGCCCGGGCCGTTCTCGATCGTCGGCAAGGCCTGCTTCGAGATCCTGTGGTTCGACATCTGCGCGCAGGCCCGCATCGAGCTCGGCCCCTCGGCCGACCCGGCGCCCCCCGCGGTCTCCAGCGTCGTCCAGGCGCTGCGGCCCGAGGTGCGCGACCCCAACAACCTGGAACCGGTGGACGGTGAGGACCGGCAGGTCGTGCAGCAGCAGCGGCCGACAGCGGGCGCCCGACCGCTCGTGTCGCCGATGGGATCGCTGCGGTGGCAGCAGAAGCGCGCGCCGTTCGACGTGCTGCTCGACCGGTTCGAGGGGAACCCCCTGCCATCTCAGCAAACCGTGGTTGTCGAGTGCCCGCAGCGCCAGTGGGACGCCACCGACCTGTTCGCACCGGGCTCGTTCGCCGACCTTTCCGAGGCCGAGTCCCTCCACCGGCCGGCGTTCGAGCAACTGACCTCCGGCGTCGTCGTCGGGTTCGCGCAGCAGCAGTCGGACGCGGTGGGGCACGCGGTGAAGGTGGTCGAGATCCGGCTGCCCGCTCGCAACCGGTTCCTCGTCGCGGCGCTCGCGTTCCCGTCCATCGTCCTGGCCGCCGCGTCGGAGCGGACCGCGCCCTCCGCCGTCCGCAGCACCGAGGCGTTCGTGGCCGTGACGCACGAGATGTTCGCGGTCCGCGGCCGCGACGGGACTCTCGTCGCGGCCGACCGCTCGGTCAGCGACGCGCACCAACGGGCCCGGGCCATCACCGGTGCGGTCGCCGTGCGCGCCGACGACCTCGTCGAGATCGGGGGCCTGTGATGCCCCTGAACATCGCCTTCCGCGGCTGGGTCCGATCCGGCACCTACGCGACCGTGCCGGCCGCAACGCTGACCGACGGCCGCCTCACCGGCCGCGTCGACCTCACCCTGAGGGAGACCGGGGGCGGCGAGGTCGCCGTCGAGCCCGTCACCTACGACCTGCTCGGCCCCGGGGACGCCGTCTCGCTGCGCCCCGGAGCGTTGGCGCGGATGATGCCCGCGCCGGGCACGCCGGACTTCGAGACCACCAAGTGCGCTTACGTGGAGATGACCGCCGCCGACCTGCCCTGGCGGTACACACCCGAGCTGGCGGTGGGGGCCCGGCTGCGTCCGTGGCTCGTGCTGGTCACCGCCCGGTCCGGCGCCGGGGAGGCAGCGCTGCAGTCCGGCGGGACCGTCACCCTGACCGGGCCGGCGCTCGCCGCCCACGACCTGGCGCGATCGGCCCGGTGGGCGCACACCCAGCAGGACGCCGACACCGCCGGACCGCGCCTGGCCCGGCTGGTCTCCCCCCGCCCGCTGCAGCCGCAGACCGAGTACGTGGCCGTGCTCGTGCCGGCGTTCGGCGCCGACGGCCAGCCGGCGTGGACCACGGTGACGGCGAGCGTCACGCTGCCCGTTCTCCACTGGTGGACCTTCTCCACCGCCGGGGAGGGCGACTTCCCGACGCTCGCCTCGCGACTGCGTGCCGCGTCCTCCGACGCCACGCTGGGCCGGGCGCCGATGGGCTACCGCCCGGTCCCGACGGCGGGCGACCTGTCCGTGCGGGGCGCCCTGTCGCCGATCGGCGGCACCGACGCGGCGGTCGACGACGCCGTGGCCGACGACCTCGAGGAGGTCACCACCGCGCTGGTCGACCCGCGACGGCCGGTGGTCGGGCTGCCCGGCTACGGCGACGCCTGGGTGGCGGACCCGGGGGCCACGACGTGGGGGGCCACCTTCCGTCGAGACCCGCGGCACCGAGCGGTGGGCGGCCTCGGCCTCGCGATGGGCATCGAGGAGCAGGACACGCTCTCGGACGCGGCGGCAGCCCAGGCAGGGGCGCTGGCCGCGGCGGCTCAACGCATCCGCTTCCTGGTCAGCGGCCTGGCGGCGGGCCGGGCCTTGTGGGGGCGCCGCCTGCCGGCGGAGCCGCTGCACCGGCTCGCCGTCCTCGGCCCCGCGCTCGGACGGCTGATGACCCCCGCCGGGGTGGTGCTCGACCGGGCCACCGGTGACGGGCGGCCGATGCCGCCCGCCCTGTTCTCCACCGCTGCCCGCAGGATTCTGCGGTCCGGGCCGAACCGGGTCGCCGGAGCGGCGCCTGGAGCAGCCGACCCCGCTGCCGTCCTGGAGGCCGCGAACCGCTGCCCGCCGCACCCGGAGCGGTCCGGCAAGGCCATGGTCCACGCCGACTCCCTGGCCGGGCTGCTCGGGGTCGAGGCCCTGGACGACTTGCTGCGCGAAGGCCCCGGTGACCCCGGTGAGCGCGCCGAGAGGCTGAAGGAGCTCGTCGAGCGCTTCGACGCGAGTCCGTACGGCGGCAACACGATCGCGCTGTACGACCGGCTCATGGAGCACTGGATCGACCAGGCCTCGCAGGGCCGGCCGGTGCCGCTGGAGCAGCTGCTGGCGATCCTCGACCCGCCGAGCGGCAAGCAGCCCAACGAGGACGAGCTGCTGCTCCTGCTGCGTGCGCTGCACGTCGAGGTCGTCGACGAGCCGCTGGTGGAGGCCGGTCACGGCTTGGTGACGAGGCCGCCCGAGCGCGAGTGCCGGTCGGTCGACCTCGGCGGTTTCGCCGTGGACGTCGCCGCCGCCTACGACCCGAGGGGCGACCGGCCGTTCGTGGTCGACCGTGTGCGGGCGACCATCACCGGTCTGGACGACCAGCCGCTGACGCCGCCCGAGCTGTGCCCCGACCTGGACATCCCGGCTTGGCAGATGCTGCGCGACCACGCGGCGGACTGGCTGCTGCCGGGCGCCCAGCAGATGAAGGACGACAGCGTCGTGGCCGTCGAGACGAACCCGGCGTTCGTGGACTCGTTCCTGCTCGGGCTCAACACCCAGACGCTGGGAGAGCTGAGGTTCCGCAACATCCCGGTCCGTGCGGGCTGCACGCCGCTGCGCCAGTTCTGGGCGCGGGGCGACGCGGCCACCGGCACCTACCTCGACGACATCGTCGGAGTGCACTCCTGGCCCGCCGGCTCCCCGCTCGGGTCGACCGCGCACCAGACACCGGCCGCCGCGAGCGCCGACCTCGTCGTCGTGTTCCGCACCCCGCTGTTCCGCCGGTACCCGACCACCGTCGTCTACCTGACGCCGGCTCCCCTCGTCGGGGGACAGCCGGACTGGGACGGCAACCCCGATCTGACCGCCCGCCTCCTGCCGTCCTTCCAGGGCTCGATCAGTCCCGACATCGTGTTCTTCGGCTTCGACCTCGACCCCGCGTTCGGCGCCCGGCACTGGATCGTCCTGGAGGAGCCGCCACAGGGGTTCCAGTTCTTCAACTCCGCGACAGACTCCGACGGCACGCCGATACCCGGGGTCGACCAAGCGACGTTCCACGGCGCCACCGACGGCGGCGTCTTCGCCGAGGCTGCCTTCGCCGACCCGTACCGCGTGATGATCCGCGGCTCGGCCCTGATTCCGGGACCGTGAGCATGCCGCCGCCGAGACGACGACCGCCGAGGGGCACAGCCTCCCCCGAGGAGGTCGTCCGGGACGCCTTGGCGCTGCTGCGCCTCGACGGACGACGCGGCCACGCCGCGGTGACGCGCACGCTGGAGTGGCTCAACCGCGTCGGATCGGCGCGCGAGCTGCTCGCGGACGTCGCCCGGGCGCCAGTCCGGCGCCCGGCACGGGGGCGGCCGGCGCCGTTCCCGCGCGGCGAGCCCGGCCGGTTGCTCGCCTCCGCGCTGCTGCAGGCCCGAGACGGCCTCGGCGGGGAGTTCACCGACCTCCGCCAGGTGCCGGCCGTGCCTGGCGTGGACGCTGACGTCCTGGCCGTCATGGTGCTGGTGGCCGGGGCGCTGGAGGCGCCGGCACCCGCGCCCGAGGTCGGCGTGCTGCTGCCGATGCGCTTGGAGACCCGTTTCGTGGAGCCGGCGGCCGGGGGCGGCTGGACGATGCTGGTCCGGGTCGTGCCCGACGCCGCCTCCCTCGACCGGCACCACCCGCTGCCGAGCGCCGGCGAGCTCGACGCCGTCGAGCGCCTCTGGAACGACACGGGCGCCGACCTGACCACCCATCACGGCCGTGCCCAGTGGGGTCGCTTCTCCGCCGCGGTGGGCGGCGCGGGCCGCGCCGCGTGGCTGGCGCGCTCCTTCCCCGCCGTCCCGGACGCCGGTGGTGGGTGGCGGGTCGAGCGTCCCGCGACGGTGAGTGGCGACCTGGTCACCTCTCGCGTCACCGGCCTGCCGGCGGCGATGGAGCTGTGGCTGGGTCGGGGCGGAGCGGCCCCGGCACGCGTGAAGACCCTGACGGTCGACCCCGACCGGCTGACCCTGGAGATGCCGGACCCGGACTCCGCGGACGCGCGCTGGTGGTCCTCGTTCGACGAGGCGAGGGAGGCCGGGCTGGCGGCCGAGGTGGACCTCGGCACGACACGCCCCGACGACATCGACGTCCTGATGGTCGTCGGCCTGGGGGACGACGACCCGGCCGCGGTCTTCGGCGCCCACCGCGACGCCGGGATCCTCGGGGTGCTGCCGCTCGGCGTCCCCACGAACACCGTCGCCGGGGCACCGGCGGCCGACCTGGCCCGCGACCCCGAGACCTGGCGCCAGCTTCTCGTCGCGCCCGGCGTCCAGCAGGGCGCGCAGGAGGTCAGCCTCGCCCTGACCGGCTCCAGCACCGCGCTGCTGCCGCTGCCCGGCGGCGACCCCAGCGACGTCGACGTCAACCAGGCGTTCGTCGCGGCGCTGTGGTCCGCCGTGTGGGGGCACGGGCTCAAGGACGTCTGGGCCGTCGACGACCCCTTCGCCCTGGGGCTGTGGGCGGTGGACAACCTGGTGCCCGAGGGGCCGGTCCCGCCGGTGCGCGTCGGCGACCAGCCCTACGGCGTCCTGCCGGTCACCTCGCTCGCCCGCTGGACGCCGGCGGCCGGAGACCCGCCGGTCGAGGACGCGCTGCGGAAGGTGCTGACGGCGGCGCGGGCGTCGGCGGCCGCCGCGGCCGAGGCAGACGGGACCACCGCGGGCGCCACCACCGAGCGGCTCCTGGACCTCATCGGGCGGGTCCCGACGTCCCGCGGGTTCGCGTGGCGGTGGCAGGTGCCGCTGGAGCTGCTGCAGGGTCTGTGGTGGGCGTACGGCTCTGGCGCGTCCTGGTCGGACCTGGCCCGCGCCTGGGACGACCGTGCGCGGCACGTGCTGGAGCTCGGCGCACCGCCCGCCCGCCGGTACGTGACGCTCGGCTGGGCGCAGGACCTGCAGATCCCGCTCGTCGAGGCCGACAACTCCCCGCTGACGTTCGAGGAGGCGGTGAACCGGATCCTCAGCTTCCCGCCGGACGTGCTCTCGTCCGAGGGCCGGCGGCGCGAGCTGTTCCAGCCGTGGCCCGACAGCCTGCTGCTGCGCCTGCTGGTGCACGCGGGCGCCGTCAACGCCGCCGAGGTCGCCCGCGCCGCCCAGGGCGACAAGGAACCGCTGCTGGACCCCGTCGCCGTCCCGGCGAGACAGCCGACACGGCTGTACCGGTGGGGAACGGCATTCGACGACGGCCAGCTCGGCGGCAACGAGCAGAGCCAGCTCTTCAACGTGGCGCGGGACGCGGCGGCGCGGCTCGCGGTCGAGCCGGTGCCCGTCCTCGAGCGGGTCCTGCGCGCCACCCTCGACACGGCCAGCCACCGCGTCGACCCGTGGGTGACCGGGATGGCGTGGCGCCGCCTGCGCGCGTTGACGAGCGGCCCGACCCCCGCGTCGTTCCGGCTCGGCGTCTACGGCTGGGTCGACGCCCCGAGCCCGCGCGCCCCGGGGGGCGAGCCCGACGAGTACCTCCACGCGCCGTCCGAGCCGCAGGCGATGACGTCGGCCCTGCTGCGGGACCGGGCCGTGTACGACGCGGACCCCGGCCGCTGGCAGGTGGACCTGGACTCCGACGGCGTCCGCGCCGCGGAACAGCTGGCGGCCGAGGTGCGCCTCGGCGCGCACCTCTCCGAGGCACTCGGGCGGGCGGTGGAGCGGGCCGTGGGCGTGCCCACGGTCGTCGAGCGGCTGCGGCGCGAGCTACCGATCCGCACCGAGCACGAAGGCCGCAGGGTCTGCGACGGGCTCGCGGTGGTGCAGCGGTTCCTCGACGCCCCAGCCTCGCTCGGGCTCTCGGCGGTGCAGCTCGATGCGATCGGACCGCTGGCCGAGGCGCTGGACACCTACGGCGACCTGCTGGTCGCCGACGCGGTGTTCGACGTCGTCTCGGGGCGAACGGGGCTTGCGGCGCAGGCGATGGAGGCCGCGGCGGGTCTGGACGCCCCGCCGCGGCTCGACGTTCTACGGACGCCGCGATCCGGGCAGTCGGTGAGCAGCACGGTGCTGACGGCGCTGCCTTCGGCGGCGGGGCCGGCCGTCGTAGACGCCGCGACGAGCCCCGGGCTGGTCGCCGAGCCTGCGGTGGCGGCGTACCTGGAGTCGGTGACCGGGCCGGCGTCCGGGGAGGCGTGGACCTGGCAGGTGCACGACGATGACGGCAACGCTGCTGGCGCGATGACGCTGGCCGACCTGGGGCTGCTGCCGGTGGACACCCTCGCGCTGTCGGCGCAGGACCTGGCCGACGCGCTCACTTCGCACGCTCTCGCCGCGGGGGTGTCGTCGGAGGCGTCGGGGCACGGCACGTGCCGCCGCCTCGCCCGGTTGCTGGGGGGCCGGCCGGCGGTTCCCGCCGACCTGGTGGACGACAGCAGCCAGCCGCCGGACTCAGGGGTGCACGCTGAGCTGCTGGGCCGGTACGCCGCCGTCCACGCCCTCGGGACCGACCTGCAGTCGGCCCTGGTGGCCGCGGCGGGGGCGAGCGAGGCCGAGCAGCGGGCACGGCTGCGGGACGCCCTGCGCTGGGGGGTGACGCCGCTGAGCGCCGACGAGCCCACGGCGTCCACGTCGCTGGCGCGGGCGGCCGCGGCGCTGGCGGACCGGCTGGACCGCTCGCCCACGCCCGCGGAGGCCGGGGCGCAGTCGGTGCCGGTGCTGGCCCGGTCGCTGGCGGAGCTGGTGCACCCGGAAGGCACGATGCCGGTGCTGTCCCGGCTGCGGCTGGACCAGCTGCCCGTGACGCTCATCCCCGAGCCGCCCGGCGTCGGTGAGGCCGTGGACCCCGACTGGCTGGAGGTGGTGGCCACGGTGCGGACGGCCGTCGCCCGGCTGGACGCCGAACAGCTGCGCCGCCGGGTGGCCGGTGAGACCCCGCTCGCGTCCTGGTCGAGCCGTCCCGGGGACCCGTGGCAGGCCGACCTGGGCCCCGACCCCGCCCCCGAGGGGCTGCGCGCGGCCACCCACCTCGTCGCGGCGTTCGGGCCCGACGGCGCGCTGGACGCCGGCGCCGACCCCGCACGGCTGGTGGCCTTGGGGCTCCTCGACTCGTGGAGCGAGGTGGTGCCGGGCACCGAGCACAGCACGCACGTGGCGTTCCACTACGACGCACCGGGAGCGAGGGCGCCGCAGGCGGTCCTCGTCGCGGTGCCGCCGGTGGTGGACCAGCGGCTGGACGGCGCAGCGCTGGTCGACATCGTCCTGGAGACGCGCCAGCTCGCGCGAGCGCGGATGGCGGTGCCCGCCGTGCTGGACCACTGGTCGGCGGGGACGCCGACGACCGTGCTGCCGGTCCACGACCCCGGCGTCGACCTCGACCGCACCCCCTGACGACCGCGCTCTGACAACCGCACCGACCAACGAGAGGAGACCCGGGTGGCCACCCGCTACGACCTGGCCCGGCGGCTCGAGCCGGTGCGCCCCGACGCCGACCTCCAGCGTGGCTTCGAGGCCGAGGTCGCCGACCCAGTCTGGTTCCTCGGGCGGCAGTGGCAGATGGGCGAGCACCGCGGCGAGGACGCAGGCTCGCCCGTCGCCGTGAGCGTGCGGGCGTCCCACGACCCCATCGACCCCTACGGCGGCGACCCGTCGCTGGACCCGAGGGTCGTACCGGCCGAGGTGATCGTGGAGTCCGGGCCGGACGACTGGTGGACGCCGGGCCGCCGGGTCCGCATCGGGCTGGCCGCAGCGCCTTTCGTGCCCGCCGCCCGAGCCGTCGACCCTGCGCTGCAGCTACCGCCACTGCCCCCGCCCTACGACGGGATCGAGGGCCTCGACGGCCGGGCGCTGCACGCGTCCCGGGCTGAGCTGGGCCTGCCCGCGGAGCCGTTCGACGCCGTCCCTACGACGACGGCACCGGACCTGTGGGACCCGGCGGAGCTGGTCCACACCGCCGAGATGACGTGCCGTGGAACGACTCTGCGGCTGCCACGGCACGACGGCGGCGACGTCGACTGGTTCTCGGTCTCCGCCGACGCGCCGCTCCCCGCACCGGCCACGCCGCCCGAGCCGGTGCACCTGACGCCGGGTCGGCTGAGGTACCCGGGGGCGCCGCACCCCCGCTGGTGGCAGATCGAGAACGCGAGGGTCGACGTCGGGGGCTACCCGCCCGACCGCAGCCACTTCGCGACGACGCTGCTGCTGGACCTCGTCGTCTCGCACAGCGACGACTGGTTCACCTTCCCGGTCGACACGCGGGCCGGGTCCGTGGTCACGCTGCACGAGGTCGAGGTCACGGACAGCTTCGGCATCACGACCATGTTGTCGACGCCAGGCACCTGGGGGATGTTCCACGTCCACGGCCTGGACCCGACGTCCCTGGTGGTGTGGCCCACCGTCGCCGCGCCGCTGACCGGGGCGGTGCTGGACGACGTCGTCGTCGGGGTGGACGAGGACGCGAACCTGCTGTGGGCGGTGGAGCGACGGGCCGCGGGGCGTGAGCTGGCCCCGCCTCCCCCGACCGCGCCGCCGCCGGCGCCGTCGGGGGAGGTCGTGGGGAACGCCCGCACGCGCTACTCCTACCGCCCGAGCACCACCCTGCACCGGTTCTGGCACCCCTACCTGGTCGCGGACGTCGGCGGTCGTCGCCGGTTCGTGCAGGGTCGCCTCGCCGACCTCGAGCAGCGGCCGCCGGTGTTGATGCCCGAGCCGGTCAGCCCGCTGCTGGTCGACCCGTCGGCGTCAGAGACCGACCCCGTGCACCAGATCGAGCCCGCCACCGTTCCGACCACCGGGCTGCGGCTGGAGCGCCGCTGGGTGCTCGGGCGGCGCACCGACGGGAGGCCGGTGCTGTGGATGCAGCGCCGGCGGCGGCCGCTGCTCGCGCCACCAGTGTCCGGCCTGCGCTTCGACGTGGCCGAACAGGTGCCGACGACGACTGCGCCCGCCTAGCCAGCATCGCCAGCCCCTCGCTGGACCGGGGCCACCACGGGCGGTCGGCGGCGGCGGCCGTCGTGTCACTGTCGATGCGGGTGGCGTCCGGGCGGAGCCCGGTCAGGCCACGACGCCTTCGGGTACGGCCTCGGGGTCCTCCACGCTCCCGATACGACGGCGCAGCAGGAGTGCCGCAGTCGCCGCAGCGACCAGCAGCACGCCGACACCGATCTGCAGCGCGAGGACGTATCCCTCGGTGGTCGCGACGGCCGGGTCGACGCCAGCAGCGATGCGGTCACCGGCCCGGCGCAGGGCGACGGTGGTGAGCACCGCGAGGCCGATGGCGCCGCCGATCTGTTGCATCGACTGCACGGGTCCGGAGGCCAGGCCGGCGTCGCGGTCGGTCACGCCGTGCACCGACCGCGACGCCGGCCTGGCCTCCGGACCCGTGCAGTCGATGCAACAGATCGGCGGCGCCATCG
>Ga0105045_10004589_pt1 | contig 12016 bp, 12 predicted proteins | sample MAT02_FD_78089 | JGI IMG/M metagenome (GOLD analysis project Ga0105045, IMG submission 78089) | Freshwater microbial communities from Lake Fryxell liftoff mats and glacier meltwater in Antarctica - MAT-02 (megahit assembly) | ecosystem: Environmental > Aquatic > Freshwater > Ice > Liftoff... | reverse complement strand
CGGCGGGTGGGCGCAACTTTGGGATTGGATCCCAAAATACTAAATCGTCATCCATTTCCAGGTCCAGGACTTGCCATTCGCATTTTAGGCGACATTACTCCTCAAAAAGTGGCTATGCTTCAGGATGCGGATGCCATATTTATCAATGCATTGAAGAACCATGGCTGGTATGAGAAGGTATGGCAGGCTGGTGTGATTTTGCTGCCTGTTCAAAGTGTGGGGGTAATGGGAGATGAAAGAACCTACGAGCAAGTGGTTTGTCTCAGAGCAGTGAATAGTAGTGATGTAATGACTGCAGATTGGGTAGATTTTCTACATTCTTTTCTGGCCGAAGTTTCAAATCAAATCATAAACAACGTGAAAGGCATCAACAGGGTGGTTTACGACATCAGTTCGAAACCTCCTGCCACCATTGAGTGGGAATAAACATTCCTGTTAATTTTCTTGAAAAACAAAAAAGCCGGAATTGAAACTCCGGCTTTTTTTATAACTGATAAACAGCTTGTAATTACTTCAACTTTGGAGCAGCAGCAACTGCTTCTTCCAAAACTTCTACATCGGCCAACACCCGACCACAATGCTCACAAACTATTATTTTCTTCTTCTCCCGAATATCGGCTTGTCTTTGGGGAGGAACCTGATTAAAACAACCACCACATGCTCCTCTTCTAACCTTAACAACGGCCAGGCCATTGATCGAGTTTTGACGGATTCTGTTGTAGCTATACATTAACCTTTCCTCGATTTTTCCCTCAGCTTCTTCTCTGGAAATTCGTAATTTCTTTTCGTCTTCTGTACTTTCAGAAATAATTGAATCGAGCTCAGAAGTCTTGGCCTCCAAATCAGCTTTTCGACCCAACATTCTGGATTCAATGTCAGCAATTTCAATGTTCTTTTTTTCTACCCTAAAAAGAGTTTCGCGGTTCTTTTTTTCAAAAAGCTGAATATCAAGTTCCTGAGACTCCACTTCCTTTGAAATGGCTTCAAACTCCCGGTTGTTTCTAACGTTGTTTTGCTGCTCCTGATATTTCTTAATCAACTTATCAGCATCTTTCATTCCAACTTTGCCTTTAACCACTTCCTGATTAAGTTCTTCAATTTCAGCTTTGAATTTGCCGATCCGGGTTTCGTAACCGGCCAGCTCATCCTCAAGGTCTCTAACCTCTTCGGGCAGATCACCTCTTATTTTTAATAACTCATCTATCTGAGAATCAATTTTCTGAAGAGCCATTAAGGCATCTAGTTTCTGCGAAACGGTACTTTCTGTTGACATTATTTAAGCGTAGAAAACTGGATTTGTCTTTGTTTTTGACAAAAGGACCGCAATATTAGGAAATTCATTTGACAATTTCTCCATAATTAATTCAGATGTAAATTGTTCTGACTCGTAATGTCCAATATCCATCAGCATTAAGCGGCCTTCGGCATCAAAAAACTCATGATACTTGATGTCAGAGGTGATGTAAGCATCCGCACCAGCAGCAATGGCATCCCCCAAAAGAAAATGACCTGAGCCCCCGCAAATTGCAATTTTTTGAAATTCTTTTTTGTTTGAATCGGTATGGCGCAACATTTCCAACCCAAACTGCTTTTTTATTTTTTCAATCAATTCCTCTTTAGAAACTGGTTTTGGCAAAAATCCAAGCATCCCTGATCCGGCATCCTGCCACAAGTTTTCAACTTCAGTGAGAAAATAAGCAACCTCTTCATAAGGATGAGATTCAAAAAGTGCTTTCATCACCTTTTTCCGCTGGTGTTTTGGTAAAACAACCTCAATTTTGAATTCGTTCACCTCTTCAGATTGATTTTGAATTCCAATGGTGGGATTGGTGTTATGGCCCGGCGTAAATCTGCCCAATCCCTGACCAGAAAAGCTGCAATTGCTATAATTACCTATTTGACCTGCACCAGCTAAATGAATGGCATTCAATACCTCATCTCGATTTTCTAAAGGCACAAAAAAAGAAAGATGAAGTAATTTTCCTGTCAATGGCCGCAAAGGAACTAAATCTTTCAAGCCCAACTTTTCTGCCATTTTAAAATTAACGCCCGAAATGACAGCATCCAGATTTGTATGAATTGCAAAAATGCCTATTCCATTCTGGATGGCCTTTTCGATAGTTCTGGCCACGTAGTTTTGGCCATTCAGTCTTTTTAAACCTTTGAACAAAATGGGATGATGACTTATAATCAATTCACATCCAAGGGCTTTTGCTTCTTCCACCACACCTTCGGTGGTATCCAAAGACACTAAAACTTTTGAAAGGTTTTTTTCATTGCGACCAACGAGGAGGCCAACATTGTCATAATCTTCTGCCAATGAGGGATTTGCCCATTGGTCAAGAAAATCAGTTACTTCTTTTATATTCATTTTACTTGCTGCATAAGATTAAAAAACTGCCTTCCTCAAAATAACATAAAATCGACCAACTGCCTGGTTGCCATGGCTCTATGACTCATTTTATTTTTCACTTCGGGTCCAAGCTCTGCAAAAGTCTCAGAGAAACCATCAGGAATAAAAATGGGATCATATCCAAATCCATTTTCTCCTTTCTTTTCAAAACCGATGCTTCCTAAAACCAAACCTGAAAATTCATACATTTCTCCCTGCCAGAAAAGGGCAAAAACCGTTTTAAATCTGGCACTTCGGTTCGGTTTTCCTTCGAGATTTTTCAAAAGCAAATCCATGTTTTTGATTTGATCTCTTTCCGGCCCGGCATAGTGAGCAGTATCAACCCCAGGCAGGCCATTTAAGGCATCGACCTCCAAACCCGAATCATCAGCAAAGCAATCGATGTTAAATTTTTCAAATAAAAATCTGGCCTTCTCAATGGCATTTCCTTCTATTGTTCTTTGATTTTCAGGAAGCTCTCCATTAAAACCTATTTCCTTAAGGGATAACAGTCTGATATTATCCGGCAACATCAATTTAACCTCCTCAAGCTTGTGTTGATTATTGGTTGCGAAACATAAAGTCTTAATTTCCATCGGTCAAAAATGATGACAAATTCTAAAAGATTAAACAACTGATTTGATTTAAGTTCTGACCAATTGTCACCTAAAATAGAATGGCTTAATCATTGATTATTGGAACTAGCTTGAAACGAAAAGGGAAAGACCACTATGGAAAATAACGATATTCCGTTGGATAACAGCGACTTAAATAAGGAAGACATAACAGATACTTTAGATGAAAACTCAGGTTCACAGCCTGCCGAAGCGGCAGATAGCGAACAGGAACTTGCGCCTGAATTGTCTGAAACTGATAAATTAAAGGGTGAAGCCGCCGATTGGAAGGACAAATATGTGCGTCTTTATGCTGAGTTTGAAAACTACAGACAAAGAACTTCCAAAGAAAAATTATCATTAATATCTACAGCATCAGAAGGTTTGATGGTAGAATTGATTCCGGTAATTGACGATTTTGAAAGAAGTCGAAAAGCAATTGAAACTTCTTCTGATGTTGCCAGCCTGAAAGAAGGTGTGGAATTGGTTTATCATAAATTTTTAAAAACGCTTTCTCAAAAAGGCTTGAAAGCAATGGAATCCATTGGGGAACCATTTGATGCCGAAATTCATGAAGCCATTACTCAATTTCCAGCCCCAAGCCCGGAACAAAAAGGCCAGGTGATTGATGAAGTAGAAAAGGGTTACACATTGAATGACAAAACGATACGCTTCGCAAAAGTTGTGATCGGTGCATAATATTTGAATGGAATGGCAAAAAGAGATTACTACGAAATTCTTGGTTTAAGTAAAGGAGCAACGCCAGAGGAGCTGAAAAAAGCTTATCGACAGCATGCTATCAAATTTCACCCGGACAAAAACCCTGGCAATGCTGAGGCAGAAGATAAATTTAAAGAAGGCGCCGAGGCGTATGAAGTTTTAAGCGACCCAAATAAAAAGGCCAAGTATGATCAATTTGGTCATGAAGGTCTGGGAGGCAATGGATTTGGCGGTGGTGGATTTTCGAATGAAGATATTTTTTCCAGATTTGGAGATATTTTCGGGGATGATTCACCCTTTGGTTCATTTTTCGGAGGTGGCGGAGGCAGAGGTCAAAGAATGCGAAAAGGATCCAACCTTCGAATCAAATTAAAGCTGACCCTGAAAGAAGTCGCTGAAGGTGTTGAAAAGAAAATAAAAGTAAACCGAATGGTTTCGGCCCCTGGAGTTACATTTAAAACATGTGCTGCTTGTGGCGGCTCTGGCCAGGTTTCGAGGATCATGAATACGCCACTGGGCCGAATGCAAACATCAAGCACTTGCCCAACCTGTAATGGAGCTGGCCAATATATTGATCAAAGGCCTCCAGGCGTGGATGCAAGCGGACTTTCAGCCAGGGAGGAGGTTATCTCGGTAAAAATTCCTGCAGGTGTACAGGATGGGATGCAACTGAGCATGTCTGGAAAAGGAAATGAAGCCCCGGGAGGTGGAATTGCGGGAGATTTGCTTATTTTAATTGAAGAGGCAGATGACGATGAGCTGAAAAGAGATGGCAACAATGTGATTTCAGAACTTTATCTGAATATGGCAGACGCCGCTCTGGGCATCAGTATTGAAGTTAACACCATAGATGGCAAGGTGAAAATCAAAATTGATCCTGGAACACAAGGCGGTAAAATACTGCGGCTCAGGGGCAAAGGAATAAAAGACATCAACGGATACGGTCGGGGAGATCATCTGATTCATGTCAACATCTGGACGCCAAAATCTCTCACAAAAGAAGAGGTGGCCATGATGGAAAAGCTAAGAACCTTACCTAATTTTTCTCCCAATCCCGGAAAATCAGACAAGGGATTTTTTGAAAAGATGAAGGAAATGTTTAGCAACTAAACCAGAGTTCAAGCCCTTTTTGAGGGCTTTTTTTTGCTCAAATTACTCTCTAAACATTTTTCTTTCCGCATAAAAAGTACCAAAAGGCACAAAAGAAAGCACAAAACCCCAAAATGTTTTAAGCCAGGACCATTTGTTTTGATAATGGGCCAAAGCCAACAAAATCAAATAAAGAACAAATAGCCATCCATGAAGCATGCCTACCTTTTTTACCATTTCGGGCTGGTCCCAAAAATATTTCAAAGGCATTGCCACAAAAAGTAAAACCAAATAAGAAATACCTTCCAGGATTGCAATTAACCGTAACCTTTGTAAAGTTTTACCTGGATTGTTTTTGATCCTAAACCCTTGATTTAGAACGCTTGGATTGTTGTTTTCAGACATTGAAAGAATTAAATTATTTTAAATACGGTCTGCAATATCGGGTCTCTCACTGAATTAACCACGATTATGCAATTCAATGAACAAAGCTTAGCATCTTGCGGTTTGAAAAATTAAAGGTTTTGATCGGACAAAAAATCAATTACTCGGTATTCCAAAAAGTACGGCATCATGAAATTTCTGGGATAAAAAAAGAAAATTGCAAGGCAATAGTTCAAATAAAATCCCACGGAATCCGCATTTTAGTTTTGAATGAAACTCTTGCAGAAGTGCTTTCGTTTGATGACATCCAGTTTACAAAAGATCTGAATTTTTCCGAACAAATCTCTCAATTTCAATTCTTTATGCCTGAAAGCGGCTTATCGGAATTAAAAATTGAAAAGATCTGGTTTTGCTATTCTGCTGAATTCTTTTGCCTGATTCCAGAACCGCTTTTTTCTGAAGAAAAAGCCGAAAATGCTTTACTTCAAATTTGCGATGTCATTTATCCTTATTCTCTAAAGTCGGAAAAGTTAAAAAATGATGCGCATCTTGTTTTTGCCTTGCCAAAAGCGTGGGAAGACTGGACAACACAATTATTTTCTTCCTCTGAAATAACCTGGATTTGCAATCAATCCGGTCTGATTGAGGATGGAATAAAACTTTCAATCCTCATGACAGGCTCAATTTGTATGGCACAAATTGAAAATGACCACTTATTCATCGGAGCATTTTCAAATGGTAAATTATTGTTCTTTAATCGATTTAAATATAAATCTGAGAATGACCTTCTTTATTTTTGTTTACTGGTCATGGAAGAAACAGGTTTGTCGCCAGAATCGAGTAAATTCTTTCTTGCCGGAAGCCTGTTACCGGGTTCAATAGGAATGGAAAAGCTAAGCAGATACTTTGGCGCATTAGAATTTATCCGACCTTTACATGCCGTAGAAATTGAAATCGAATTTGAAATGATCCGCCACCACAACTATTTTGATTTAATTTCACAAGTGGCATACATTCGAAGTTTATGATTAGAAAGGCAATTTTTCCAGGTTCATTTGATCCTTTTACAAATGGTCATGAAGATATTGTTCGTCGATCCTTTGGAATTTTTGATGAAATAGTGATTGCCATTGGCCACAATTCAAACAAAAGCAGATATTTCTCTTTGGAACTGATGACCTCAAAAATTAAAGAAACCTTTCAGTCGGAACCAAAAGTGAGTGTTGAAATTTTTGCAGGTCTGACTGCTCAATTTGCCGGAACCATTGACGCCGATTATATAGTGAGGGGCTTGCGAAATACAACTGATTTTGAATATGAAAACACCATCTCTCAGGCCAACAAGCATATTAACCCAAAATTGGAAACAGTATTTTTAATAACCTCGCCTTCACTTTCTGCCATTAGTTCCACCATCGTAAGAGAACTCCATAAATATGGTGGGGACGTAAGCCAATTTTTACCTTATTCATTATGAGTTTTATAAAATTTACCTCTTTAGCTTCTGCTCTACTTTTGATTTTTGGTTTTATTCCAAAGTTTGAAAAACCACAAGAAATCAGGCTTTCCAACGAAGATAAAATAGAATGGATGACCATAGAGCAAGCCGAAGAAGCTTGTAAAAAAACGCCAAAAAAGATTTTTATTGATGTGTACACCGACTGGTGCGGTTGGTGCAAAAAAATGGATAAAACTACCTTTGTTGATCCTGCAGTGGTAAAATATATCAATCAGGAATTTTATGCAGTAAAGATGGATGCGGAGGATAAAAATAACATCATTTTCAAAAACAAGGTATTCAAATATAATCCACAGAATCAAGCCAACGAATTGGCTGTGATGATGTTAAACGGACAGATGAGCTATCCAAGTACTGTCTATCTGGATGAAAAACTAAATGTGATTCAAACCATGGGTGGATATCTTGATGGAAAACAATTCAATATGGTTCTTCATTACTTCGGACAGGGGGCCTACAAAAAGAAAAAGAGCCTCGAAGACTTTAAAAAAGATTACAAGGAAGAATTGTAAAAAATCAGGCAGCAATATTTTTTCGTTTCAGATTTTAAAATTTTTTTAGGAATTTTTCTTTTTTAGTAAATAGGGCTTACTAAAAAAGTCTTTACAGGCTTTAAATGAGATTGTTGACTGGTGTTTTCTAAAAAAAGTTGCAAAGCTATTTACCAATGTAGTTCAAAATCCATGCACCGGAGATTATTTAAATCCACCAGATTTGGCGTGAAACATCCCTTTTGAACAAAATACAGTGTTTACTGTGAGCCTACCTATAGGCTCATTTTTCAAAACAACGGGGCTTTTTGTATTTCTTAAATCCAAAAATGAAATTCAATTTTGGGGAAGATTAAAATCAGAATCAACGTCAATTATTAACCAATGAAATTCAATATTTCTTTTATTCTCGCTCTTTATACTGCAGGATTATCTGCGGTAGCCCAGCCACTTGAAGGCCTTTATAGAATAACTCCCTGGGCCCAAAATAAGAATGCGGCAGCCTGTATAACTTTTGACGACAATTGTCCAGGCCAGTTTGACTATGCACTGCCACAACTTAACCAAAGAAATTTAAAAGCCACCTTTTTCATCATTACCGGCGGTAGCCAATGTGGCCTGGTGAACTGGGCGAAAGTAGATTCTGCACACACAGATGGCCATGAAATTGGAAGCCATAGTGTTACACACATTCAAATGACAAATTCAGATTCTCTAACCATTGAAAATGAGCTCGGAAATTCATACCAAACCTTACGCCAGAGATATTATCCACAGGGATGGAAAATGACAATTGCTTATCCATTTGGAAGAGGAGGAGGAAGTTCGGCTCAGGATAAAAAAATCAGAAGGCTTGCTGAAAAATACTACTATGGTGGCAGATCCGCAGGGATCGGAGCCTCTGGTTTTACAGGTTATAATGATTACACAAATCCTTTTTATAACTCATTTTACTTGCAATTAGGAACTTACGTAATGGGGCCAGGAAATCTACCGACCGCAGCAAGGCTTTCAGAAATCCTGGATTCAACCATAAAAAAGGGAGGACTTTTCACTGGCTTATACCACGGCATAGAAAATGGTGGATTTAACAACTTGCCTATCAGTACTTTTCAGGAACATTTGGATAGTATGGTGGCCAGAAAAAAAAATGTATGGATTACTCCTTTTGGTAGCGCAATCAAGTATCATACTGAAAGAAGGGCTGAACCTAAACTAGCGGCAGGGAGCTTGACATCGTTTGGACCCAACATGTTTTACATTGATCTGAAGCTAACAGACACACTTTCAGGTCCTTGGTTTGATGAACCCCTTACAATCAGAATGGTCCGCAATCCGTTCATTGATTTATCAGGAATTGATTCTTTATCCGAAGCAGTAACAAATGTAGTTTTTGAAAGTGACACCATTCAGTTTGATTTAAGACCAGGTGATAGTGCAAGGGCATTTATTACGTTTGTTTCAAACAACAAATTAGTTTCTGAAAATGAGAACTTTACGGTTTTTCCAAATCCGTTTCAAAATAGTTTTACAATAAATTTCAGGAACTCCCTTATTAATCTTGAAAACTACAAATTCAGGATATTAGATCTGAATGGACGTCTGGTAGAAATATGTGAAAACTGGGTGAAAACTAAAAACGAAATTGCTATCAAACCTGTAATTGACTTAAATTCAGGAAACTACATTCTGGAAGTGTATGACAAAAATAAAACCTGGCGAAAAAGGATAACCAAATATTAGTCAAAAAAACTTAGGTTTTCATCTTTTTCTTTTTGGCCGCAGGGAAAAGAATGTTGTTTAAAATCAACCGATAGCCTGGAGAATTTGGGTGAAGATTAAGGTCGGTAGGTTCCTCGTGAACTCTGTGCTCATAATCTTCAGGATCGTGGCCTCCATAAAATGTCCATGTTCCCTTTCCAACTGTTCCATGAATATACTTTGTTTCACCTATTGATTTGTTTTCTCCCAATACCAAAACCTCAGGCTTTACAAGTTTACTTTTAAAACCTGTAGTTTGCCCCATAAAACCTTTGATGGTTTGGGCATGGTTTTGGGTTAGCATGCAAGGAATGGGATCCCATTTGGCAGAAAACTGAAACAACTTGAAGTAATCATTCTGCTCTGTTAGTCCACGTTCAAAAGGCTGATTATCGATATTAGAGTATTCGTACTCAAAAGGATTCTGCGAAATTTTGAAGTTCTTGAAGGCAAAACAATTTTCATAGTTGAGTTTGTTGCCAGCAGAAGGGTCCTGAGGGTCACCATCATAAATATCTCCACAAATATCAAGTCCATCTGCTGACAAAGCAATGTCATAAGTATCTGTAGCAGAACACATAGCAAACAAAAATCCACCACCTACAACATATTCTCTCATTTTCTTAACCACGGCAAGTTTCATTTGAGAAACTTTGGGGTATCCATATTTTCGGGCTACAGATTCGTACTCAGCCACCTGAGCCTTGTACCATGCCTCATGACCGAAGCTTGGATAAAATTTTCCATATTGGCCTGTAAAATCCTCATGGTGAAGGTGAAGCCAATCGTATTTGGCAAGCAGTCCATCTAAAATTTCTTTGTCAAAAACCACGTCATAAGGAATCTCAGCGTAGGTTAAAACCATGGTTACTGCATCATCCCAAGGTTGTTTACTTTTAGGAGAATACACAGCCACTTTTGGAGGTTTTTGAAGATGCATTAAATCCATATTCACATCGGGTGCCTGAATCTGAGTCTGAATCTGCCCATAAGCCGGATCTGAAATTACTTCATAGGTAACGCCTCTGATCACACATTCATTCTCAATGGCCGGAATGGCAACACAGGCAAAACTTCCACCTCTGTAGTTTAAAAGCCAATCCACTTCAATATCTTTAGTTAAAGTCCAATATGCGATTCCATAGGCCTTTAAATGATTTTTCTGGGCAACATCCATAGGAATAAGAATGGTATTTGCCTTTGCTCCAAAACTGGTCAGTATTATCAGTAAAAAAAGAATAAATCGTAACGGCATGCTTTGATTGGCTTTCATTTATAAAGGTTAAGTTTCGAACCGCAATTTCGGACCAATTTCCGAATCATCATGTTAAAATTTCTAATGATGGGCTACCTCATAGACTTATAGAAATTTGTCCCCCAAACCAAATTAGGAATTTCAGGATTAATTTAACTGAATTGAAATGTCGATCCAACCCATTTTGTGTTGGCTTACTTTCTCGTATTCATTTCCTTTGGTCAATACTTTAAACTCTAAAGTTCAAAATTTGGTGGGTGGAAATCTTAATCAAAACTACCTTAGCCCATTTAGGTCTTCCAAACACATACCATAAAAAAAACCAGATGGATCAATTTTTAAAAAACCAAGTCATCTGGTGAGAAATTTAAAATTAAGATTCCGGAAAATCTTCAGGAAGAATTAAAATCCTCCTCTGAATTTATAAGTCTGTGCAACCTTATCGATCGCAACAATGTAGGCTCCTATTCTTAAAGTAGTGTCATGCTTTTGGGCCGTATTATAAACCTTGTCAAATGCATCTTTTAGAATCCTGTCACTTCTTCTTTGAACCCGGTCAAGTCCCCATTTGTAACCCAAACGGTTTTGAACCCACTCAAAATAAGAAACGGTTACCCCACCGGAATTGGCCAAAATATCTGGAACAGCCATAATACCTTTTTCCTGAATAACGGCATCTGCTTTTGCCGACGTTGGCCCATTGGCCCCTTCTACAATCATTCTGCACCTGAGGTTGTGGACATTTTCATGGGTGATCACATCTTCTTTTGCCGCCGGAACCAGAACATCAACCTCCAGGGCCAAAAGTTCCTCATTGGTTATTTTTTGGGCATTTTTATACCCTTCCAAAGACATGTTGTTGGCATCCCGATAAGCTATTGCCTCCTCGATATTGATTCCGCCTTCATTGTAATATGCGCCAGAAACATCACTAACACCCAATATTTTAACGCCTCTTTCGTGCAAAAGTTTGGCGGAAATAGAACCTACATTTCCAAAACCCTGAACCGCACAGGTTGCTTTGAAAGGGTTGATCTTTAACTTTTCCATTGCGGCAAAAGCTGAAACCATAACTCCCCGACCTGTAGCCTCCACTCTACCCACTGAGCCACCAAGAACCAAAGGTTTACCCGTGACAACAGCTGTTATTGTAGTGCCATGGGCTTTGGAATATTCATCCATCAACCAGGCCATTTCTCTTTGACTTGTGCCCATATCCGGGGCTGGTATATCTTTGTCAGGACCAAAAACATCCAACAAAGCCATTGTATATGCTCTTGTAAGACGCTCAATTTCACCAGCTGACATACTTCGGGGATCGCAGGTTATTCCACCTTTTGCGCCTCCATAGGGAATGTCGACCACTGCACATTTCCATGTCATCCAGGCTGCAAGTGCCTTCACTTCATCAATATTTACATCTGTCGCATAACGGATCCCTCCTTTTGAAGGTCCTAAAATGTTGGAGTGAATCACACGATAACCCTCAAATACTTTTACCTGTCCACTATCCATTGTGATAGGCAAAGCCACAATCACTTGCTTGCTAGGCGTTTTAAGTACGTTATACGTTGAGGGATCGAGACCCAGAATTTGCGCCGCAACATCGAAGCGTGACATCATGGATTCGAATGGATTTTCTTTATCCTTAATAGGAGCTGGTTCTATGTAAGAAGACATTTGGTATTAAAATATGGTGTTACAGGCCGCAAAAGTAAGCGAATATTGGAAACAAAACAGGAAGAAATATGTTAGCCGAGAATCAATTGCTGCCCTGGTTTGATATTTTTG
>Ga0105045_10004588_pt1 | contig 12018 bp, 5 predicted proteins | sample MAT02_FD_78089 | JGI IMG/M metagenome (GOLD analysis project Ga0105045, IMG submission 78089) | Freshwater microbial communities from Lake Fryxell liftoff mats and glacier meltwater in Antarctica - MAT-02 (megahit assembly) | ecosystem: Environmental > Aquatic > Freshwater > Ice > Liftoff... | reverse complement strand
CGTCGAGGATAGACTGCCTCGCTCCAGAGACTTACAAGATGCGTTGATACAAAAGATAGCCACCGATTCCGAATATTCGCAGTTTGCAGCCGCGTTGTCGTGGAGCGTTCATCGATTGCCGCATCCAGGTTTTCGTGACGCAATCGCGGCAATGCTTGAGCGAAGTTCGTCCGACCTCTGGTATCGTACGGCTGCGATCAAAGCCGTCGATAGTCAAGACGTCCTCCCTTTGGTCCTTGCACTTGCAGGTAAGTTAGATACGACCGACGCGTGCAAACAGCTCTGCCGATACTTGGTGAGTCTGAATCGTAAAGATGACTTAAAGTTGATTGACGTTTGGCTTGAAAAGAATTCAACTGCAGTTCAGCGAAACACCGTTATTCGCGGAATATTGCCGATTTGGATTGCACATCAAATTCGTGGCAACAATGCAACTCCAACTCTCTTATTTCCTCGACTTGCCGCAGTTGCTTTAGAATTAATTGAAGGATCATCGCATATTTGCAATGATCAGGCCAGTGCCGAGCCCGAAATGATCGATGCCATTGAGGTAGTTGCCTTGGTAGGCCGAAAACAAGAGGTCGAATTACTAAAGAAAGTTATGGAGGAGAGTACAACTGCCGGGATCCAGCAGGCCGCAGCATTGGGACTTGAGCGTATCGATGAATCCATTGCGGCAGAGAGCTGGATCAAGTATTGGGGAAAGTTGCTTCCGTCGGTTCGACAAAATCTTCTGCAGCGGATGGTGGCGCGTAAATCATCGGTAGACGTATTGCTGTCGGCCATCGAACAAGAGCATTTCGCACTACTAGAGATTAGCCCGTCGATCATGGATCGGCTCAAGTCGCTGGACGACACTGTTCAACAATCTCGGGTTGCGAAACTGATCGCGACATTCGGGAAGGCGATCGATGCAAACCGCCAGCAGGTCATCGATAACTATGGCAGTTCGCTCAGTATGGAAGGCGATATTGAGAAAGGGAAAGCGGTTTTTCAAAAGCAATGTTCCGCATGCCATCGTGTCGAAAGCGTGGGGTATGAACTTGGGCCGAACCTCGTTTCGTACAAGTATCGAGGTACCGATGCAATTTTGACCCACGTTTTAGACCCGAATCGCGAAGTCAACCCGCGGTATGTCAACTATGTCGTCAATACTCGCGACGATCGCATCGTCAACGGGATGCTTGATAGCGAGACTACCTCGTCGATCACGCTGCTGCGGGGCGATAACTTCCGGGAGTCGATTGCGGTTGCGAATATTGCCGAGTTGAAGAATACTCAAAAATCGATTATGCCTGAAGGGATGGAACAGCAGATGGATCACCAGGCGATGGCTGATTTGTTGGCTTATTTGATGTCGACGCCCTAAAATCGCAGTTGCCATGGTACAACCGCTATTAACGCGAGCAGCAAGTTGGAAACTACCCAAAGTAGATTGGGACCATTGTCCCGATCGCTTGTCAGGACGGGACAATGGTCCCATCCTACGCTCCGTTTCTCTGAGAACGAGTACGATTTTAAAGCATTAAATACTGACGATTAGCGAGAAGTTTCGTTAACCCAACCTCGAATAATGTCACCACTCACTATGAATAACCCAACGCTTGCTTGTTTGCTCATTCGCTTCTTGATGCTGCCTATCGCGGGGCTCGTGCTCTCTGCGGTTGGCCAATCAACGATTTCTCGGGCATCGGAACTTCGAGTTGCTAGCTTCTCGGTCGATGCTTCGCCGCGTATTGGGACGATGATGTCGTATGACCCCGTGACCGAGATCCAGATGCCGCTGACCTGCAAAGGAATCGTGTTGCATGACGGATCGAGTCCGATAGTAGTGTGTTCGATCGATTGGTTAGGGCTGGCAAACGATGGCATGGATTACTTCCGCGATCGACTTGCTAAAGCGGCAGGAACATCGCGAGAACGTGTTGTCATTCACACGATACATCAACATGATGCTCCCAACTGTGACTTTATGGTTGAATCGATGTTGCGAGATCTCAATGCTCCGCAAATCCCCTTCGATGGCCCTTCGGCCCGTGCAACCATCGATAGTGCAGCGATTGCCGTCGAGGCCGCTTTAAAGGATTTGCAGAAAGTGACGCACATCGGGACTTCGCAAGCTCAAGTGCACCGCGTTGCGTCGAATCGACGGGTCATGGGAAAGGACGGCAAGGTGCTCCACATTCGCTGGAGTGCATCACGAGATCCCGAAGTTTCCGCGTTCCCGGAAGGAGTCATCGATCCGGAAGTACGGATGGTTAGTTTCTGGAACGATGACAAACCGATTATTGCGATGACGTTCTATGCGACGCATCCGCAAAGTTATTATCGCACAGGCAAGGCCAACCCCGACTTCCCTGGAATGGCTCGTAATCAGACTGAGGCTCTAATTGGAATCCCGCTAATTCATTTTAATGGTGCTGGTGGCAATATCACTGCAGGGAAGTACAACGATGGTAAACCTGACAAGCGTCAGTTGCTTGCCGATCGTTTGGCCGGTGGAATGCTACGAGCCTGGCAGTCGACAAAGAAAGTCGCCGTAGATTCTGAGTCGGTCGAGTTCAAGATAGAGTCGGTTTTGCTTCCACCTGGCGAGTCGATCGTTCCGAAAGAATTAAATGGGGACTATGAAGCAGCAAAAGCTAAACTGCAAGCAATACTCCATGACTCTTTGGACACACCGTATCGTTACGCGATCGCAAATTATTTGGTGTTTCTCCAGCGATACATTAACAAACAACCGATCGACATATCGATGCTGCGCATTGGCAACGCGTGTATTTTGAGTATGCCAGGCGAGCTGTTTATCGAATATCAATTAGCGGCTCAGAAGTTACGGCCCGATGCTTTCGTTTGCATGGCAGCGTACGGCGAGTATTCGCCGTTTTATATCGGAACTGCCGTTGCTTATAGTCAAGGAGGTTATGAGACGACGACTTCCACGCCGACCGCAGTTGGCACGAAGCCTTACACGGCGACCGCCGTTGGCACGACGGCTGAACCGATTTTGATGAAAGCGATCGCGAAGTTGCTCGGCGTGTCTGAAGAGAAAATTGAACCGCTTGGGATTCCGTTCCAAAGAGCGGAACCAACCATTCGCATTGGTATTATCGGTTGCGACACGTCGCATGTTCCCGCATTTACCGAGCTTTTCAATTCGCCAAAAGCAGAAGGGGATGTTGCGGGCTTCCGAGTAGTCGCAGCGTACCCAGGCGGTAGCCCCGATATCCCATCTAGTATCGATCGCGTTCCTCTGTACAGCGAACAACTGCAGAAGATGGGAATCGAAATTGTTTCGAGCGTCGACGAACTTCTCGACAAAGTAGATGTGGTCTTGTTGGAAAGTATAGATGGACGCAAGCATCTGGAGCAAGCACGTGCCGTTATCGCCGCAGGCAAACGGATGTTCATCGACAAACCTATCGCTGGGTCGCTCGAGGATGCGATTGAGATCTATCGATTGGCGGAGGAGCAAGCGGTTCCCATTTTTTCGTCGTCCAGTCTACGATTTAGTCCTGGTATCGCCGGAATGAAGAACGATCCACGCGTCGGGAATGTCGTGGGTTGCAATGCGTACGGGCCATGTAGCTTGGAACCGCATCATCCGGACCTTTATTGGTATGGTGTTCACGGGGTAGAAGTGCTGTACACGATCATGGGTCCAGGGTGCGAAAGCGTGACTCGAACGTCGACACCTGATACGGATGTTGTGGTTGGTGTTTGGAAAGATGGTCGCGTTGGAACTTTTCGAGGCATTCGCGGATCGGTCGCGTCCGGATACGGTGCAACGGTGTTTGGAGATAAAGGAATTGCACCGAGCGGTGACTATGGGGGCTATGAGCCGCTGGTGAATGCGATTGCGAAATTCTTCAAGACCGGTGACGCTCCGGTCAGTGCCGAAGAGACAATCGAAATGTTCACTTTTATGCAGGCTGCTGACGATAGCAAGAATGCGAGTGGAGTGAGCGTGCGTTTGGCCGACACAAGGCAACGAGCCGAAGCGACTTTGAATACGAATCCGCGCGATGCCGTTTCGATCACTCCAACTACTTCGATCAAAACGACGGCCGACGTAGCGATCGAACAGAGCAGTGCGTCTTTGAAAGATATTGCTGCGTACGGTTCTCCCAAGTATCGCGATCGAGTCGACCTGGGCTACTATGTTGATACCTCGGGCAATGAGCAGCCGATAACGAATGGTGCGCATTGGGAGGTTCGTCGCAAGCATATTTTGGCGAGACTTCAAGAAGCGATGGGCAAAGTGCCCGGCGATGAAAAACGTGTGCCCCTTGAAGTCACGGTTTTGGAAAGTAAAACAAAGGATGGAATCCAATGGGACAAAATTGAATATACGACCGAACCAGGAGATCGACTGCGAGCTTGGTTGTTGCAGCCGGTGGATCGAGCCGCGTCGCCTGTCGCCGTGCAGAGCTCGGTGGTTGAAGTAAAACTGCCGGCGGTACTGTGCCTGCACCAGACGAATAATGTCGGCAAGGATGAACCGGTGGGATTGGGTGGACTCCCCGATTTGAAGTATGCGATCGAGCTTACCGAGCGAGGCTTTGTCACTTTGACGCCAGATTATCCGAGCTTTGGTGAGCACGCGTTTGATTTCTATGATGCAAAGTACCAATGGAATAGCGGGTCGATGAAAGCGATTTGGGACAACATTCGCGCGGTTGATTACCTGCAATCGTTGCCTTACGTTGACTCAGAAAAAATAGGGTGCATCGGGCATAGCCTCGGGGGCCACAATACTATCTTTACCAGCGTCATTGACAAGCGGATCAAGGCGATGGTCTCCTGTTGCGGTTATACGCGGCACCATCGATACTATAACGGTAACTTGGCTGGATGGACGTCAGATCGATACGTGCCATCGATAAAGTACCGCTACCATTGCAATCCTGATGAAGTTCCCTTTGATATGCCCGAGTTGATTGCAACCTTGGCACCTCGAGCCTTCATGACGGTTGCACCGGTAGGCGATTCAAATTTCGACGTGCAAGGCGTTCGCGAATCGATCGCTCAGGCCGCGCGGGTGTACGAGTTACTCGGCGTAGCTGACAAATTGACTGCCGAATATCCTGATGCCAAGCACACGTTTCCAGAAGCGTCACGTCAAGCAGCGTATGCGTTTTTGAAACAAAATTTGATCAATTGAGAAGTATCAAAATAAACGCGGTTGCCCGGTAACATTAGGCCATTTCCAGGTCTGTGCCGCCGTCAATCTGCAAACGCGGCTGGGTCCGAGGCTAATTGATTTAGTTCCACGTTCTGTGTGGGCTAAATGGCGGGAGTCCAGTAGTCTGCGATTTTATTACGTAGGTAATCAGCGCTTCGCCGAAGCTGGTCAATTCCTTCGACCCCATCCTCGATACTGATCCAGCTATCGAAACCAACGCGATGTAACTCGGTAAAGATGGCATCATAGTCGTTGAGGCCCTGGCCGATTTCACCGTGTCGCAAGCGCTTGGCGTAGCCCGCTGCGCCCTCTTCTTCACGGCGAAGGTCTTCTAAGGTTCCTTCGATCAAGTATCGATCGCTGGCGTGCATGGTAACCACACGATGGGAGACTCTCTTGAGCAATTTGATTGGATCATCACCAGCGATGTAAGCATTGCTTGGGTCGTAATTGACGCCAAAATTCGGGTGATCGATCGCGGCTACTAAATCACAGAACACATCCATTTTTTGAGCGAACTCGGGGTACTCCCAGAAGTCATCCTTGTAATGGTTCTCGAGTATTAAAGTGATACCGCGTTCTTCAGCAAATGGAAGGCAAGCGTAAATGCTGTCAGCCGCTAATCGCACCCCTTCCGCGTTAGTGAGTTCGGGTCTTCGTTGCCCGCTGAGTACGCGGCAGAAACTACCGCCCAAGGCGTGAGTCATTTCAATCCAATTTTTTTGTTTGGCAATCTCCGCGTCACGAAAGGACTTATCTGGATGAGTGAAGTCGGGAGAACAGCACATCATGGGAATTGTCATCCCCAGGTCTTCGACTTGTTTCCTAAAAAAAGGCCATTTCGATACATCGGCCATTTCGATAAAACCAGCATAGAATTCGAGTCCTTCGACGTCTAGCGTTGTAGCGAGTTCAAACCATTCGGAGAGTTGCATCGTCCCGTCTTTACAAAGGGCGTGCATGTAGGCTTTTGGAAAGGCAGCTATTTTTGGCATGGATTTATTGGATGGTGTAGGCGTTCTGGCTGTGGGCCAACCGGGAATTTGCATCCCCGCAATAGGCTGCCGCCCCTATCGGGGCTAAACAGTGCAACTTCAAAACGCGCAAGCTAGTGAATCAGCTTAATCGTCAAGAATCACTAGCTTGCGCCGCGTGTTAGTAAATTCACTAGCTTGCGATGCATGTTCGTAATAAATAAAATCGGGAATATATTCTCGGATAACTTCTAAACTGGTCTCAGAACCGATTTTACAACTTCTCCTTTATGCATTTTTTCGAAGGCTTCGTGCCATTGATCGATAGGCCAGACGCCGCCAATGATAGGTTTTACGTCTAGCTGGCCACCAGATAGCAAGGCAATGACGCGTTCCCAAATCGGCCAGTTATGGCTAAAGCTACCTTGGAGGGTGATATTCTTTTGGACGAGTGGGTCGATGTTGAACCCTAGTGGTTGAGGACCCCAACCAACTTTGCTGATCCATCCGGCGGGCCGCACAATATCGAGCGCGATCTTTAAGGTAATACTTGCTCCAGCCGCATCGATGACTCCATCACAACCGAGTCCATCTCGCTCGAGGGACCAAGGTTTTGCGTCTCCGATGATGATTTCGCAGCCGTATTGCTTGGCGATATCCAATCGATGTCGGTCTGCTTCCAAGCCTACTAACGCAACCTCGGCTCCGCATAATCGAGCCATCGCGGCACACAAGATTCCAATCGTTCCAGGACCAAGAACAACGACACGATCACCCGGTTCGATCCGAGCGTTTCTTACAACGGCGTTATAGGCTACGCAGCATGGTTCAGTGAGGCATGCATGCTCAAAAGGCAACGAATCAGGAATCGAATGCAAGATGCGTGATGGTACGCGGACGTATTTGGTCATCGCTCCATTAACGCCGTAGCCGAATCCTTTGCGAGTCGAATCGAGGTTATAAAGTCCACGTCGCGACATGGGATTTCGTGGGTCGATGATAGCTGCGGTTTCGCTTACGACGCGGTCCCCTTCTTTCCAACCATCGACTGCCGCCCCAAGTTCAATGATGCGACCGCCAAACTCGTGACCTAGAACAACTGGATAATTGACTGGCCAAGAATGGTCGGCAGTCCATTGATGGAGATCGCTACCACAGACGCCGACATTTGCTACTTCCAGTAAAACATCTTCGGGTCCGATCGATGGTCTATCGATTTCACGAATTTCAACGGAACCCTTTTCGGGAGCGAAGTTTACTACTGCTGCTGATTTCATGGTTGGTTTTAGGCAAGAAAATGGAGGACGGAAAATAGGAATCGAAAGAGTAGTGTTCCAAATTTACATCATTTTCTATACTCCATTGTGTTGTCTAAATTCTGCGAATGGATGGCATCGCAAATCAATCTCAGGGAAGACTCTAGATTTCCGTCGGCTGTTTTGAAAGAGTCAGCGTCAATGGTGAGCGGAGCACCGAGGACTACAAGTGGTGCGCCATAGGAAGGGCACTGAATCGCTTGTTCTAGCGAAAGCCCACCGACTGCTTGAACAGGAATCCTTACTGCATTGCAGACTTCGCGAAGTTGATCCATCGGGCTCGGCATGCGATGGCCACGCGCTGCAATTCCGCGACGTTCATCGTAACCAATGTGGTGAATCACGAAATCGCAACCTAGATCCTCCAGCAATTTAGCCCCCGCGACCATGTCTGGGCTTACCATATTGTCCCCCATCACTTGCACACCAAAGTCACGTCCCGCTTTGACAACGCATCGGATCGTTTCTTCGTGGGCACGAACCATCACCACAACGTGTGTCGCCCCGGCGCCGGCCATCATTTCAGCCTCGAGATAGCCTCCATCCATCGTTTTTAGATCCGCTACGATGGGTGTGTTCGGGAACTCGCTTCGTAACGCGCGGATCCCATGCAGACCTTCCGCTAAAATCAGTGGTGTACCAGCTTCCAGCCAATCGACTCCGGCTCGCATCGCCATACGAGCGGTTTCAATCGCTTCGGAAATGTTAGTTAAGTCAAGTGAAATTTGAACTATAGGTTTCATTACGAATATTGGTTCCCATTTAAGGTGGTACACAGATTCTGAAATTCTAAGGTATTGACGCTCAATTGTATTGGATAGCGACGACAGAATTTGATATGAAAACGCCAAGCCAACAATCCGATTGGGATAACGGGCACGACCCTAAGAAAGTTATAACACGTGTAAAAGTGTATCAAGATCCAGCAGATCGTATTGCCATTCAGCGACTTAGGGCGACTAATTTCGTGAGAGAGGCGTGATCTTTAGCCGAAGATCCTCGGGTCCCCTTTTTACCACGATTTCCGTTTCTTCCCCGACCTTCAATGCTTCAATCGCAAAGGTGTAGTCGTAGATGTTCTCGATCTTACGACCGGCAAGCTCGATGATAATATCCTTTGCACGAAGACCAGCTGCAGATGCAGGGCCTTTTTCTGCGACTCCCGATAGCAGAACACCTTTGATATCACCTTGGATGTAATCGGGAATTGTCCCAAGATAAGCAGTCATTGCGGCCCTTGTGGCTTGATTTTCGGGAGCTTCCTGGGAAACAAACGGAGGTGGTTCGACTGTGGTCGCGAGACTGCGAGCAATCAATCCAAACAGTTTCGCGGTTTCAGCGGCGCCGTCGTAGTTAAGTAACTCGGGTGTATCGCGTGGCGTATGGTACTCGCTATGTTGTCCCGTAAATGCCGAGAGGATCGGCACTCCCTTTAAGAAAAAAGTACTGGCATCTGTCGGAAGGTAGCTATCATTCTGCAGCGAAAGGTCCATGCCGACGATTGCGTTGCGGCGTTCGATTTCTTGAGGCCAGATAGTTGACGATCCAACGCCTTGGAGGGCAAGTTTCTCACGTAACCTTCCGATCATATCCAAGTTTAAGCAAGCGATGATCTCAGGATAAAGGGAACCCGCGACAGGCAATGATGCTGGATCCAAAGGTTCCATCGGCTTGGTTGAGTCGATTGCGTAATGATCGGCATAGTAGCTAGACCCAATCAACCCAAGCTCTTCACCCGACCAAGCGGCAAAGACAATGTCATGTTTTAAATCGAGCGATCCAAGTTTCTTTTGCAGTGTCAAATACTGAGCGATCTCCAACATTCCAGCCACTCCCGATGCGTTGTCATCCGCGCCACGGTGAGGCTGACCTCGCTCCTCATCGCGAGCAAGCGAGTTTCCTCCACCCCCCGTTCCAAGGTGATCGATATGGGCACCGACAATCAATACGGACTTACTCGGCTCGGCACCCGCCTTCAATCTGCCAAGAACATTACGCCCTTCACGTTTGATCTGATCGATATCAATGGTTGCAGCAACTCGAACTTTTGGAAGAGGAATACCCATCATCAATTCACCTTTATCGAGTTCCTTTTGAATCTCGGTTAGATCTTCTTCGATGGTCTTAAACCATTCGATAGCCGTGGCATCATCAATACTGATCGCGCCCAGACTGCCCCCCGAAAGAGCTCCGTCGGTTTGCAAAGGGACTAGCTGCTGTCGAACTTGGCTCGCGGGCCCGCTAACAACGATCATGCCGACCGCCCCGCGTTCTCGAGCAACCATGGCCTTTCGACGAAGCGATCCGTAGCGCGCGAGGTGTTGACGTTGCTCAGGTGTCACGTTCGCAGGCAATTGACGAAAGACAAGAACCCACTTTCCTTCGACATCCAAATGAACATAGGAGTCGTATTCGGACTGATTACCATCCTTGGGGGCAACAATTCCATACCCGGCGAAAACAACGTCTGCCTCGGGAATGACTCCAATGCGAGAAAAGGCGATTGGTCGCCACTTCTCGTCTAGTTTGGATTCAATACCGTTGATAGTGAGTTGATTGTCTTTTCCTAAATCAATACCTGCTGTAAAGGGAAAAGGTTGGTAGAAGCCTTGCACAGCGGCTGACGATTTATCAAATGAGTTATTGACCGAGTCGAACGCGCCGTCGGGTTGTAAGTCGAGCGATTCCATATAGGCAGCCACATAGGCTGTCGCTAGTTTTTCACCATCTGTCCCAGTCAAACGGCCTCCAAGTTCAGGTCGGCACAGATAATCGACATGTCTACCGATATCTGCAGCTGAAAAATCCTTTGATGAGGTTGCTTGATTTGCGATCGCAATTTTTTTTGCCTCGGAATCCGAACTTGTAGAAGATGCTGGATCCGACGTTGGGTTCGTAGCGAGCTTCGCTTTAGGAGCAAGCTGTAGCGACGAACGAATGGCCGCATCGTTCCACGGAGATACGAATATCTGCGATTTTTTGTCAGAAGTTCGTGTTGATGTCCAAGTCAGTGCCAATCCGTCAGGAGTGAAAACAGGCAATCCATCAAAGCCATCCGTAGTCGTTACACGAATGGGATCTTTCAAACCTTCGGAATCGACCACATAGATTTCAAAGTTCGCGAAGCCGTGAATGTTGGTTGCGAAGGCGAGATAATCGCTGGAAGGGTGATAGAAGGGGGCCCAACTCATAGCTCCGAGATGCGTTAACGGTTTGGCCTCGCTGCCATCCACATTGGCCGAATAGATCTCGGCTTGAGCGCCATCTTCTGAGAAGCGACGCCAGCACAGTTTTTTTCCGTCAGGCGAGAAGAATGGTCCGCCATCATATCCAACGACATCAGTAATCCGTCGAGGATTCGAACCATCCGAGTTCATCACATAGATATCCATTGCGGACGCTGGATCCGTTTCAAAAAGTAATTTCTCCGCTTCCGAAAGCTCACCAGAATAAGCGCGACGATTCGATGCAAAGGCGATCAAGGATCCATCGGGCGAGTACGAGCCTTCTGCGTCATAACCAATCTCGTGTGTCAGCTGCGTGTAGGTTTTCGTCTTTCGATCAAAGGCGACAAGGTCATACGTTTGATCGTAGTCCCAAGAGTAACGACGTGTTTTTCCTGAGGCTCGAAATTCAAGCTCTGTTTTTTGTTTATCGACTGCTTCTGGATCAAACTGGGTAGAAGCAAACAATACTTGACGGCCGTTGGGGTGAATCCAGGCGCAAGTGGACTTTCCAAAACCGGTTGAGACGCGCTGAACATCCCCGGTTTCGCGATCCATCAAGTAGATCTGATAGAAGGGATTGGACGGATCTCGTTCACTCTGAAAGACCATCCATTTTCCATCTGCACTGAAGTATCCCTCGCCAGCACGCACTCCATCGAATGTGAGTTGACGAATCTTCGAAAGGTATTGCGTCTCACTCTTGTCGGCAGGTGTTTCGACTACGTTATCGTCGGCAGGTTGACCGAACAACGATGATTGCCATGAAGGTTGAGATGCAAGCGAGAGCAGGGCGAAAACGCAGACTCGCTGAAGCCAAATACACGAAGAGTCATTAGGCGATGAGTTGCTATAGAAATTCATATCGATGATTTACGCATTAGAGTGGGGGCGGCTGAATCAGCCACGAATTGTTTCGCGATGCCTAGGTCGTTAATAAGCCTTTGAAAAAATAGCCATTTGTTCAGCAGGTTCTCCAGTGAGGAAGCATTTTCCTGGTGTCTTTCCTCCATCCAGCGGAATGCATCGAATGGTGACTTTCAATTCATCCAAGAGTGGTTGCACAGCTTGCTCGGATACAAAGTGACATTTGGCGAATCCCCCGTGAATCGGAGAGTTGTCTTCGTTGTCGGATTCGAAGAAGCTCCTGAAGTCAGACTCGTTCGTGATGGTAACGGTGTTGTCATCGCGCATCTTGGTTGCCCGCTGCAGCAAGGTATTCTGAATATCTTCAAGTAAGTGGCTAATCATTGCGACCATCTCCGTACGCGGAACCGATTTCGATTCGCCCGTATCGCGACGAGCCATAAAGACCGCTT
>Ga0105045_10004587_pt1 | contig 12019 bp, 8 predicted proteins | sample MAT02_FD_78089 | JGI IMG/M metagenome (GOLD analysis project Ga0105045, IMG submission 78089) | Freshwater microbial communities from Lake Fryxell liftoff mats and glacier meltwater in Antarctica - MAT-02 (megahit assembly) | ecosystem: Environmental > Aquatic > Freshwater > Ice > Liftoff... | reverse complement strand
AGCCGGCATTTTCCCAGATGCCGATGGCCGCGAGCGAGAGCAGCACGGTGTCGGAACTCGACAGCCAGGCGGGGCCAGCAATACCGATCATGCGCAGCAGTGCATTTACCGGCCCGATGGTCGGGTGCAGCAGATATTGCCAGGCAGAGGCCATGGCGACGGTGAACGAAACCACCGGCAGGAAGAACACAGCGCGGAAGAAAATGCGGCCGCGTGCACCGGCTTCGATCAGCAGCGCCAGCGCCAAGCCAAATCCCACCGAAAGCGGCGCCACCAGCCCCACATAGATGATCGTGTTGATGAAGGAGCGGCGGAAGCCGCGATCCGTCCACATCTCGGCGAAATTCTCCAACCCGATCCAGACGGGCCAGAGTCCCAGCTCGAATTCGGTGAAGGCCATGGCGATGGCGGCCAGCGTGGGCAGCAGGAGCAGCAGCGCGAAAGAAAGGGCGGCGGGCAGCGTGAGCAGCCAGGCGCCCCAGGCTTCTCCGCTTCGGGGTGCGGCGTCAGGCACGGGCCGGCTCGCGCTGATGGGCCGTCACGCGTCGGCCATCGGCGCCGAACAGCAGCGCGCGGGCAGGATCGAAGCTGACTCGCATCATTTCACCCGGGCGGGCATGCAGATCAGCCGGGGCGCGTAGGATAAGTTCGGCTTGGCCCAGGCGCAGATGCACCAACCCGTGGTCGCCCAGGAATTCGGCGTGCTCGACGCGGGTATCAAAGCCCTCCGTGTCCAAGCGCAGATCCTCAGGGCGGATGGCGAGCGTCAGCGGGCCGGGCTGGCCGGTACGCAGGGGCACCGCGCGGCTCTCCAGCCAAATTTGGCCCTGTGGATCGGCCCTAACGTCCAGGAGATTAATCCGCGGGCTGCCGATGAAGCGGGCCACACGCAGGTCAACCGGGTTGCGGTAAATTTCCTCCGGGGTCGCAATCTGCAGGATTTCGCCCGCCTGCATCACGGCCACGCGGTCCGCCATGGTCAGCGCCTCGGACTGGTCGTGCGTCACGTAAAGTGTCGCGGCCCCCACGCGGCGATGGATGTCCACGATCTCCCGCCGCGTCGTGACGCGCAGGGCGGCATCTAGGTTCGAGAGCGGCTCATCCAACAGGAAAGCAGCGGGCTCTCGCACAACGGCGCGGGCGAGCGCCACGCGCTGCCGCTGCCCTCCCGAAAGCTGACCGGGCTTGCGGCCTAGCAGCGGCCCCAAGCCCAAGGGCTCGGCGATGGCGGCCACATCGGCGGCGATGGTCGTCCTTATGGCACGGCTGCCGGGCAGGAACCCACCCAGCAGGGGCAATCGCTGCCAAGCCGAAAGCCGCCGCATGGTCAGTGGCACGGCGATGTTCTGCCCGGCCGTCAGATGCGGGTAGAGCGCATAGGATTGGAACACCATGGCCACATCGCGCTCGGCCGGGTGCAGCCGCGTCACCTCGCGACCACCGATATACACCGTCCCAGAATCGGCGGATTGGATACCGGCGATGATGCGCATGAGCGTGGTCTTGCCGCAGCCTGAGGGCCCCAGCAGGGCCATGAACTCACCCGGCGCCACGCTCAGCGAGACGTCTCGCAGGATTGGCGTACCGCCAAGAGTAAGGCGCGCACCCTTCACCGATAGGCCTCGGGATTCGGAGGTGAAACTCATGAGTGGCGGGGTATGCGCTGAATGTTGCGAAGCCGCCGCAGTTTCGTGAAGCTTAAGTTGCACCTCGCGCGCTTCGCGTGAGAGGCGGATTTGAACCGCCAGTTTTTCCAGGGACTATCCCGCCAGCCCCTCGGCCATCTCAACCGAGTGGCCGTGCGGATATGCGGTGCTGGTGTTCCTCGACCCGGATCGGCTGATCAAATGGACAACCGCTTCGATCAAGGCGAGCCGCGCTGTCGCGTGCTCGGCCAGATTGAGGGGCGGCTATTCCTGGTGGTCTGCACGCCGGTGGGGGGCGCGTTTCGGATGATTTCGGGATGCGAGGCCAACGCCAGGGAGGTGGCTCGCTCTGCTCATTCATCCCCTTATTTTTGCGACGTAATTTCAATGCCTTGTGACGGATCAATCAATTTTACCGCCGTGCTGTCATCGGTCGGCATGTCCACCGTGCCGGGCAGTCGCCCAACGCCCCTGGAAATGGAAGCCACCTGAGAGTCACAGCCCGCTCTTCCAAAGCCGCTTGCACCGTGGCGCAAGTCGAAAATGAAGGGGATCATAAGCGCCTACAGGGGCGCACTCTTTTGCCAGGAAAATATTGGAGGCTGTTTGACAGCCAAAGCCGCTGCCGTCAGTGGACGCTTACGGAGGTTTCCCCCCGCTCCCCCTATCGCAGCCATCGACAAATCCTATTGGATTGGAGATGAGTCACGTGGCACATTACTTGAGCCAGAGCGCCAATCCCGGCGCGACAGCCCCCACGGAGGCAACATAGCGATTTCAGGAACTGAACGGGGTAGTGAGCCCAAAGAATTATCGCCTGTTGAATTGGCCAGCGTGACCGGCGGCAGCCAAGCCACCATTCGAGCGGAAAGGGATGGTGAAGACTCATTGATGGGCACGGTCGGTGCCGACGTCATCGACGGCGGCGATTTTCAGGACACGATCGACGGCCGTGGGGGCAACGACGTCATCCTTGGCGGCCATGGCGATGACCAGCTGCGTGGCGGTACCGGGAACGACACCATCTACGGCGGCGAACACCAGGACCGGCTCTTCGGCAATGCAGGCAGCGACGAACTGAACGGCGACGGAGGCGACGACACCCTGGTCGGCGGTACCGGGAACGACGACATCTCCGGCGGACAGGGCCAGGATCTTGTTCTCTGGCGCCCGGGCGATGGCAATGATCATATCGACGGAGGCCAAGGCGACGACAGACTGCGTCTGGAGCTCACTAACGCTGACATCGATCAGCATTTTCAAGTGGGCTATAATCCAGATGGAACTGTACCAAGCTCCACCCTTCGGGATTTTGCCAACTCGTTCGAGAATGCTCCCGGTAACCACGTCATCCCGTCCGTTTCCGGCAACGAGATCAATGTGAAGGGCTTCTCGGGCACGTTGATGATCGGCGGAGAACAAATCTTCATCACCAACATGGAGAAGGTGGAACTCGTCAGGCCGACCGGGCCTGACCACGCGATGCGGGTGGAGGAATCCAGTAACGTTCCGAAGGCCAAAATGTAAGCCGCTGGCCGAGCCAGGCATAACGACATCATCAGATCAGGGCGGTGGTGTGCCGCCGCCCTTCCCGCTGTGATGGCGTGCAGCAATCTACGTGGACTCAAACAGGGTTAACATGAGGCACCCTTGGCAAGGCTTAGCAACCGGCCAGAGCGTCACGCGTTCTGTCCCGCCCTCCTCCCTCCTGCGTGAATGATACACGCTGGCGGAGGCCCTGGTTGGTCCGGCTCTACGGCGTCGAAGATGTCTTCTCCGCCTGCCATCGCGCTTCCTCAGCATATTGGCGGAAGAAGGCTCCGCCCTTTCGCGCAATGAGCTGAGCGAAGGTTCCGGCCTCCACCACGCGCCCACCATCAATCACGATGATCCGGTCCGCGTGGCGCACAGTCGAAAGGCGGTGCGCCACGACAATTCGCGTGCAGGGCATCCGACGAACCGCGTTCATCGTCGCGGCCTGCGTCAGATTGTCGAGTGCGCTTGTCGCCTCATCCATGATCAGGATGGAAGGGCGCTGTAACAAGGCGCGCGCGAGCATCAGGCGCTGAACCTGCCCACCGGACAGTACGCGCGAAGCATCGGTCAGCATGGTCTCAAGGCCCATCGGCATGGCACGCACGTCATCAGCCAGTGCCGCGCGGTCAAGTGATTCCCAAACGTCGTCGTCCGACGCCGAGGAGAGCCCACGCACCGCGTCACGAAGGCTGCCTGGCGGCACGCGGCAAGACTGCAAGACCGTCGCGATCTGGCTGCGCACGGCGAAAACATCCAACCCGCGGATATCCTGCCCATCGATGTAGATGGCGCCGACCGATGGCTCTTCGAGGCCGAGCAGAAGGCGCACCAGGGTGGATTTCCCCCCCCCGGAACGCCCCACGATCGCGATGAATTCGCCTGCCTCGATCCGAAGGGAGAGGCCGGCAAAAACCGACTGATCCGCGCTGGGGTAACGAAAGGAGACATTGGTGATGTCTATGGTGCCGGACAGCCGGCCTGGATCAACCCGGCCGGTCTCCGCCTCGGGCAGGGCCTCCAACAGCGGCTGGATGAACTTGCGCGTGGGCAGCAGGAACCAAAGCCCGAAGAACACCCTCGCAACCTGGGTGCCGGAGGCTGCCATCAGGCCATAGGCTGCGATGAAGCTCATCACGGTGGCCAGGCTCGGCGTTGGCTGGCCGGGTTCCACCCGCTGGAGCATGGCAATCACGAGGAACGCTGCGGCCACGGAAAGGACGGTGAAACCAGCGGCAAAGGCGTCATAGGCATTCGAGACTCGGCGGGCGGAGGTCATGCGCCGGCGCATTTCGGCGAAGCGGGTGCTCCACACCCGCCGGGCGCGTGCCTCCGCACCGGTCAGCCTCAGCTTGACGAGCCCGGCGACGATCTGGAACACCATGGCGTCCGCAAGCCCCGAGAGCGCCTCGCCTGTGGCAAAGGCACGCGCCTGCAGCCAGCCAGCGAAATTTGCGACAATGAGCTGCACCAGGAGCATGCCGATCGCCACGGCTGCGGCCGCAGGCTGCGACAGCAACATCAGCACCGCCGACGACAGGATGATTGCGATGCCTGATGCCAGCGTAAAGGCGAATCCCCTGACCTGGGACGCGAACTGGATCGCGGCCGTGGCGCGGGATGCCGTCTCGCCCACCGTCTGCCGGGCGAAGGTCCCAAGGGGGAGACGCAGCACTCGATCCCAGATAGCCGAATGCAAGGCCGGCCCTGCACGCGCCTCGATCCGCTGCCGAGCGATCTCCGCCGTGATCCTCAGGATCCACGCCACCGCGGCTACCAGAACCAGGGCCGAGCAGAGCTGCGCCAGTGCCGACAAATGCCCGCCGGGAATAAGCAGCGAAAAGGCAACGCCCGTCGCCATCGGCACCGCCTGCCCCAGCACCGCGCCGCACAGCACGGCCAGGGCCAGGATCATGAGATCGCCCCTCGCGCTGCCCATGCCGTTCGTCACCAGGTCCATGAGGCTGAGCACCTTGCGGGGGAGCGGCACCAGCAAGGTGTGGGCGTTGGGGCCAATCAACCGGGCCTGCGCGGAGGCAACGCGCTGACCCTGGGGCATGTCAGCCCGGTGCATGCGATAGCCGTTGCGATGAGGGATCAGCGCAATCGGAACATTGCCCGACAGCGTTCCCAGCAGCACCCCGCAATCCGAAGTCCACCAGCCGTCCGGCAGGCGCACCGGGCGCAGGCGCAATCCGGAGGCCCGGGCCAGTTCCTCGATTGTCGCGGCGGTATCCACATCGGCACGGCGCACGCGCACAGGCCGCCGCGCTGTCACCCCGAGATGGCGGGCAGCGATGCGGAACACCGTCACGGAGGGTTCCACATCCTCCGTCTCGATGTCAGGCGTGGGGTTGCCGAGGATGGCGGCGAAACCTGCAAGGCCACCACGTTCTGCCTCCCCATCGCGCGTGTCACGCAGGCGCAGGCGATTCAGCTCCTCCGCCGCGTCGAGGGCGATGGCGGATGGCAAGACAGCCATCGCCGCCTCGTTGAACGCGGCGAGGCCCAAGGTCCAGTCCGCACTGGACAGGGCTTCACGAGAACCAACGGGCGTGACGACCCCGCCGCCGGTCAGCCAGGCTTCGGCAGGCAAAGGTACGAAGCCATCGAGGGCCTCCAACCCAAACAGCAGCCATGGCCCGTCTTGCAGGTGCACCCAGATAGGCTCGCCGCGCGAAACCATCACCTTACGCCGCGGCACCCGCAGGACCCCACCGGCTTGAGACACCGCAACATCGGCGATCGGCCGAGGTGCCAAGGATCGAGCGAGGCCTTCCGCCAGAGCGCGGGTCCAGGCCATGATCGCCGACGAGAGCTGCTGGGCACCGGCCTCCTTCGCGAGCAAACCTTCGGCATCGAGAGGCGTCAAGGTCGTCCCCGCACCTCCGACCGCAATCAGGCGCGTTCCTGGGAAATCGCGCCCTACACCGCAGAGAATGCTGCCCGGCAGGAGCGTGGCGAGGTAGATGCGCGGCGCATCCGCAGCCTCCTCCGCGCCGGCGCGCAGCGCGAACAACGTCACCTCGCCCGTCGCGATCATCCAGCGATCCTCGGGATCGTCGAGCGAAAGTGGCGTATGCGCTGGCAAGCCGATCGCCACGGCCAAGCTTGCCGTCTCGGCCAAGGGCTCGATGTCGAAGGTCTCGGTCAACGTCGTCTGCGCCATCGCTTCAGCCCGCCGCCAGCATGGTTCGGAAGAGGCCGGGCTCGGTCTGCAAATCATCCGGCGTGCCGCACTGGACGATGCGGCCCTTGTCCATCACGATCACGATATCGCAATCCCGCACCAGCGCGAGGCGATGGGCGACGATCAGCATGGTGCACCCCCGTCGCCGGAGGCCGTGCATCAGTACGGCCTCAGTACGATTGTCGAGTGCTGCCGTCGCCTCGTCGAGGATCAGCACCGAAGGGTCGTTGACCAGCGCCCGGGCAAGCTCAAGGCGGCTGCGCTGCCCACCGGACCAGTTGCGCCCTTCCTCCGCAACGGTTGTTGCATAGCCGCCACGACGGGCCAGAATGTCGCCGTGGATCCCCGCAGTACGAGCGCTGTCCACCAACCGCTCATCGGCCAGTGTGGCGTCCCACATCGATAGATTGTCGCGCACTGTGCCGTCAAACAGGAAGCCCTGCTGGTCCACCACGGCGACCTCGCGCCGCAGGATGTCGCGCGGCAGCGAATCGACACGCCGCCCGTCGAGCAGCACCTCTCCGGACCAAGGGCTGTAAAGTCCGGCGATCAGGAGGGCCAGTGTGGATTTTCCGGAGCCCGATCCGCCCACGATCCCCAGTCTCTGCCCCGGCTCAATCGTAAGTGAAACGTCGGCCAATAGCGGCGTTTCGAGCCGGCTGTGCCCGAAGGTGACATTGCGCAGTTCGACGCGCCCCGAAAATCGCGCAGACATGGTCCGCGCCTGTGCATTCAGGAATTCCGGCGCAGGCGCTTGGTTCAAAGTGTCTTCCAGCAGCATCATGTTTGCCCGCGCGTCCTGCATCTGTGTGGCCACACCCATCAGTTGCGCGACCGGCGCCATGAAGCCAATGGTCAAAGCCTGGAATGCGACAAGCTGGCCTATCGTCATCTCGCCCGCCATGATGCGCGCGCCGCCAACGGCCAGAAGCATCGCCCCCGCAGCGATGCCGATGAAGGCGGGCATGCCATCGAGCAGCGCGCGACGAAGCCCCAGGCGCTGGGTGATGTTGGCAATCGCCGCGCGTTGGCCTGCCATCTGCGCAAGAAGCAGGTGTTCAGTGCCCGATGAGCGATAGGTCTCGATCATCTGCAGGCCCTGCCGCGCGAGGCCGTCCACCCGCATGGACCTCGACATCAGGCGCTGGTTGTCGTCCTGGAGGGAGCGGCTCAGTATCGCCAATGCCCCCAGATTCAGCGCCGCCGCGACCACAACAATGATGGTCAGCACGACGTCGTAGAACAGCATGGCGGCCACATAGACAGCGATGGTGACCAGCCCTAGCAGGCCGCGCCCCACATCGCCCGAGACCAGCCGCGCGACTCGATCGTTCAGGATGACGCGTCCGCCGATATCCCCGGGATGGCGCTGGCCAAAGAAGGCGACAGGCAGTTGCATCAGATGTTCCAGGAAGGTCGCGGACTCCACGACCGACAGCCGGGTTTCAAGACGCAGCAGCGCATCGAGCTGCAACCAAGTCAGAAGGCTCATGGCCAAGGCCGTGGCCGCCATGATCCAAAGCAGCGGGATCAACCAGTCGTCGGAACGGCCGATCAGGATGTCGTCTACAAACACCTGCGAGAAGGCCGCAACCAGCAGTGCGGGCATCACCAGCAGCACACTCGACAGCACGATGAACGCAAATGCGGCAAAATTACCACGCAGCCGCGCGGCGATGCCGGACAGGGCGCGCGGCGGCTCGCCTGCCGGCTGAAATGCCTCGCCCGGTTCCAGCAGGATCGCGACACCTGTGAAGGATTGGTCAAGTTCCTCCAGCCTGACCCGCCTGGGCCCGGTTGCCGGGTCGTTGATGAAGGCGTGCTTGTTGTTGACTTCCTCGATCACCACGAAATGATTCATGCCCCAATGGGCGATCAGCGGCTTGCGTGCGTCCTTGAGATCATTGGCTCCATACGAAAGGCTCGAACCGTCATTCCGTATTGGGCCGCCGCCGCGGCGACGTGGCTGGTGCGGCTGCCATCGCGCGAAACGCCACATCGTATGCGGAGTTCCTCAAGCGGAACCCAACGGCCGAAATGGGCTAGCACGATGCCCAACGCGGCGGCGCCGCATTCCACCGCCTCCATTTGCAGCAGTGTTGGTGTCCGGATCCGCTTCGTCATGGAGCTACATCGCGTGTGAGGGTGCGGCGCAGCGCAGGAAAGGCCAAACCGAGCAGGCGAACTGAGCGCAACGTGACCTCGGCCTCGGCCAAGGTTCCCGATTCGATCATGAAGTCCGGGCCCCTGCCTGTCGACCACCGCAGGCCACTGCGCGTGATGCTGTCGGGCTCCAGGGTCACCTGAACCTCGAACAGGGGCGCGCCATCCGCGGTGAAGCGACGCACGAGCTGGTCGTTCTGCAGCGTTCGCAACAGGCCCGCCGAGGAGGAGGGCGCATCGGCCACGCGCTCGATGCGCCCAATAACGACGCCATGCTCCTCACGCCGGGTTGAGGCGGGAGAAACCTCCACCATCATGCCCGACGCCAACCGTTTACCGTCCTGCGCGGTCACATAGATGACAGCCACTGGACCACCGGAAGCGCCTTCCGGATCTCGCTCTATTGTGAGCAGTGCGGCGCCACGCTGGATGACCTGACCCGTGTTAACCTTTACTTCGACAACCCGGCCGCCAAAGGGCGCGTTGACGACACCCAGGCGCGAAAGCCGGTCCCGAAGGGCGAGCATCTGTCGCTGGGTCTCGTCAGCGCGGCGCCCTGCCTCCAGCGTTTCCCGTTCCCGCTGCGTGCGCTTCAAGGCCTGGTCGACAACCAATTGTCTGCGTTCGTTGCTGGATGCTGCGATCTGTTCCTGGACTTGGAACACCTCGACACGGGAAAAGAGGAAGCGATCCCGATTGACAAGATTTTGTTGCGTCAGGACGCGCAGCAGCTCCTCGCGCTGCTGCATCATGGATAAACGATCTTGCAGCATGACAAGAGTCTGGGCCAAGGCCCCGTCGCGGGCCGACCGAAAGGCGTCCGCCGCCGCTTCCTCCCGCCGGTGGAAGGCTGCCAGGGCCTCATATTGCCGCCGCGCATCTTCCGCCTGCCCCTCGGCCAAGGCCAGTTGCAGGCGCACTTCTGCCTGATCGACCGTTGCCACAGTTTGCGACATTGCAATCCGGTCGCCCGCTCTCACCATGAGCGTATCGATCCGCCCATCAGTATCGGCTGCAATATCGACGATGCCGCCTGGAGGCAGCAGAATGCCGCGTCCCGTGACCTTCATGGGCACATCGACAAGGACGGACCAGATCAGGAGCCCAACCGCCAAAGCAGTGATCGCTCCGCCCGCGACCCATGTCCACGGCCGCATCACCCGAAGAGGTTCGTCATAACGATCAGGCGCGGCCGCCTGCAGCACAGCACGACCACGGAAAATCGGATCTTGGGTTTCTTTCATTTCCGGCTTCTGGTCACCATCTGAACCTCATTCAGCGGCTCATTTTTCCGATGGAATTTCATGGTCCTGTATTGGAGTGATCGACTTTACTGTCCTGAAGTCACCGGTATGGACGTCCATCGGGCCGCGCTATTGCCTACCTGCCAAAAAAATTAAAGCTACCGGAGACTTGAGGCCCTCTCTTCCAAAGCGGTTTGCACCGGACCGCGAGTCATAAGTTTGGGAATTCATGACTTTTTTAACACTATTGTCATAACGCAGACGTGGGCGGGATTCTTCCAAGTTTTACTGGCTTAGAGCGTGTTCCGTTGGCAAGGGCTCACTCCACACTTAAGCGGGACAAAAACCCCGGGCAGGATTCCAGAATATTCCAAATTCGGCGCCATGAACCGAGCGATAACTCAGAAAACTCGCCGTTTCTGATCGTTATGTCGGACGATGCTCCACCTGCGTGTCCGGGTTTTGCGCTGGATGCCTTCAACCGCCCTAGCCTGTTGTTTCTCGATCATCTTTACCGATTTGAACGGCTTTGTATTTAGCCGATACTATTTTAGCATTCTGATCAAGAAAAGCCAAGCTGCTAAATCCCTCACGAGTCCCCTCATTCTTTCCATGGCGGGCTAGCCCGCCATGGAAAAAATGAGGGGATTCGTTGGCCCAGGACCAGACCTGGTTGGGTCGTTCGGCCAGCAGTTCGGGCTTCTGGTAGACGGGGTGACGGAGCTGGGCGCGGCGCTCGCGGATTTCACCGTGCTGTCCGAGGATGCGGTACATGGTTCGGATTGAGGAGAGGCAGAGATCCTCGTCGAGCAGGCTGGCATAGATTTCGGCGGGCGCCTGGTCGGCGAAGCGGGGCGCGTGCGGCGGTCGAGGGTGGCCTGCTGTTGCGGCGCGGTGAGGGCCCTGGCGGATTTTGCGCGCGGACGGGGGATGACGGGCGGTGCGGCTCGCCGGGCGTGGTTACGTTGCAGGCTGGCGCGTGAGACGCTCACGGCGTTGCAGACCGCGCTTACCAGGCCGCGGACCGGCGGGCAGTCGACGAGCGCTGCGGTCACTGCCCGTCGTCGCTCGGCGCAACCGGCAGCCCCAGCAGCTCCGCCACTTTTTTGGACCTCGATGATGGCCTCGGCGCGGGCCAGGCGCCAGTCGGTCAACGCCGAGGAATAGAGGCCCTTGTGCCGCAGGATGGCGCTGATCCCGCCGGTTTCGGCGGCGCGGTCGGTCTCGGCCATGACCGGCAGTTTAACTGCGGCGGTGAAGCTGCGTCGATGCGGGCGGCTTCGCAATTCAGGGGACGTCGCGGCGGTTGCCTCCACCAACAAGAACGACGCCCCCGGCGCCAGCGATGCCGCGACGATCTCCCGCTGGAGCGCCTCAGGCCACGACCTGTACCGCGCCGCCTGACACGCAAACGTGTGCCCAATATTTCCATCCAGGACACTTCCTGACCAGCCGACATTTCGAAGACCAGAAGCGTCAGTCAGATCGAACGGACAAGGCAGGCAGCCTTCCGCGGAGGGATGCGGTGTTTGGCTTCAATCAACCTTAACCTTCGTCGTGCGATCCACGCGGTTCAGGGCGGCTCGTGGCGCCCTGATTTGGCGGGAGTTCTAATTGCAAGACATGATGGAAGCCTCGCCCGACAGGGACCGTGGGCCAGCGCTTTGCGCGGCCTGCCCAGCGCGAATACCGACCGACGCCCTGACCGGCTTAGTTGACCGCAGCACTTTCCATGCCCGGTTGGAAGGCGCTCTGGCGGATTGGAAGCCCGATACCTCCGGCCCAGCGGTGCTGATGGTGGACCTGGACCGCTTCAAGGCGGTGAATGATGCACTGGGCCATCCTGCCGGAGATGCCCTGCTCCGTATTGCCGCCAAGCGGCTGCGCGCGGCGGTGCGCGGTGGAGATTTGGCGGCCCGCCTGGGTGGCGACGAGTTTGCCGTGCTCTTGGCAGCACCTGTGACGCCCGAGGCCGCCGCCATGGTTGCGGCACGGCTGGTGGAGCTTCTGGGGCGGCCCTACATGGTGCAAGGGCAGGCGGCAAGTGTGGGCGCCAGCGTCGGGCTTGCCTTTGCCGAGGCTGATTGCACCACCCCTGATGCCCTTATCGGGCGCGCGGACATGGCGATGTACCAGGCCAAGGCCAATGGGCGCGGCCGTGTCGGCTTCTTCTCGCCATCGTTGCAGCAACGGGCGGAACTGCGCCGCCAAACGGAACAGGATCTGCGCGCGGCGCTTCCGTT
>Ga0105045_10004586_pt1 | contig 12020 bp, 10 predicted proteins | sample MAT02_FD_78089 | JGI IMG/M metagenome (GOLD analysis project Ga0105045, IMG submission 78089) | Freshwater microbial communities from Lake Fryxell liftoff mats and glacier meltwater in Antarctica - MAT-02 (megahit assembly) | ecosystem: Environmental > Aquatic > Freshwater > Ice > Liftoff... | reverse complement strand
TAACAGCGGAGTGCATGCGAGTGCTCATTAGATGATTTCGCAGTGTAGGATGCGTTTAACGATCTCGAATTCAGGCGCGGACCAAATGAAGTTGTCAGCTGGAACTGCTGTTGGCGCCTGCATCTGCCATCGTCTGCAGAACTCTGACAAACATGCGAACACAGACCGCTGAAATAGTTGCAGCAATGACCGCTCGCATGACGATTTCCGCGGGCCCGACGCTTCGGGCAATTCCGATCAGAATGACAACGCAGCTGACCAGAAGCCCAAATGCGCGTCCCCATGGACGACGATCCAGAATGATTTCATTAATGTGCATAGATGTAAGACTCTTGAAACTGATCGGCCTTCAGGAAGGTGCTCCAACACTTCGGCAGCGAAAAAAATCCCGTCAGGCAGCACCGCGAATCTGCTGACTATCCGACGTCGCTTCCGGACCAATAATGTCTTCGAACTGCAGCATGACTGCCGAGTCGATGATCAGATCGTTTGGCACTTCCTGATAGGCAATGACTCCGACGTCCGGCGTTGTTCTGGCCAGCAGACGCTTCAGCGGGCGACGAACCTTCTGATCGACGAGCAAAGCCAAAGGTTGCTGGCGGCGTTCTGAGTCCTTCGCCGCCTTGCCAACGGCTTCGATCAGGCGAGTTAACGGCCCGGCTCCCAGCGCCAACTGATCCTGGTGCAGCGACTGTCGCATGCGCGTGTCCAGTTTGGGTTCCATCGCAATGACTCGCAGCCGTCCGTCAGTCGCCCGAAAGCGTTCACAGACCAGGCGACCAAGGTCGACACGCACATGGTCGGTCAGCTCTTCGCTGGTCTTCGAATGAGGAGCGTGATTGACGATGGACTCAAGGATCAGCGTGATGTCCGCCAAGGGAATCCGATCCTCGGCCAGCTGAACAAGAACCTGATGCAGCGTTCCCATGCGAATCGTCTCCGGCTTAATTTCATCAACAATGGTAGGAGCGAATTCACGAGCCCGATCGAGCATCTGCTTGAGCGCCTCGCGTGTCAGAAGTTCATGGGCGAAGCGTTTCAAAACTTCCCCAAGGTGGGTAATCATCACACTCAATGGATCCACAACCGTGCAGCCCTGAATCTCGGCCAGACGGCGGCTTTCCGCATTGATCCAGCGTGCATTCAGGCCAAACGCCGGTTCGGTCGTCTGCTCACCGCTGACCGTGACCTGACGGCCTTCCGGAAGAATGGCCAGCAGTTGTTCAGTTCGTAGTTCTCCGCCGGCCACTCGTCGTCCGGCGACCAGAACTCGATATTCTTCCGGCTGCAGGCCCGTCAGATTGCTGTTCACACGGATCGGTGGAATCCACAATCCCTGCGACCGCGAAAATTCCCGGCGCAGTGCCGTGATGCGTTCTGACAAACCTTTGACGCGTTTGCTTTGGATAAACGGAACCAGTCGGGCGCCCACTTCAACGACAGCACGATCAGTCAGCAGGAACTCGTCAAGATGACGCTCATCATCAGACGCCGATGCCTTCTCAGGATCTGTTCCTTCAGGTGCCGTTTCTGCAACAACCGGCGGTGATTTTCGGCGAGCCAGCATCACCATGCCGAGGGAGATGCCAAGAAATGGCAGCTTCGGAAGTCCGGGCATCATGGCGATCAGCCCCAGAATACCGGCAGCGACCCAGATGGAACGACGGGAATGAAACAGCTGGCCGCCGATTTCATCACCCAGGCTGTCATCGGAGGTTGTCTTCGTGACCAGGATACCGGCGGTGGTCGCAATGACCAGAGCAGGAATCTGAGTGACCAGACCATCGCCCACGCTGAGGATCGAAAATGTTCGGACGGACTGAGCGAACGACATCCCGTTCACCATGCCCATGATGATCCCACCGACGAGGTTCACTCCGGTGATGATCAGACCGGCGATCGCATCGCCGCGGACGAATTTACTGGCACCGTCCATGGCTCCGTAAAACTCTGTCTCGCGAGACAGTTCCTCACGACGACGACGGGCCTCCTTATCGTTGATGCTGCCCGCATTCAGCTCCGCATCGATGGCCATCTGCTTGCCGGGCATCGCGTCCAGAGTAAATCGAGCTGAAACTTCTGCGATACGTCCGGCACCTTTTGTGATCACCATAAACTGAATGGTGACAAGGATCAGAAAGATTGTCAGACCGACGACCAGTTGTCCGCCAACGACGTAGTTCCCGAAGGCTGTGACGATGTGTCCGGCATCACCTTCCAGCAGAATCAGGCGTGTGGTGGCGACGTTGAGCGACAGCCGGTACAGCGTGAGCAGAAGAAGAAGCGAAGGAAAGACGGTCAGTTCCAGAGCCCGCTTGGCGCTGAGCGTTACCAGCAGCAGCAACACGGTTGCCGCAAGATTCGCCGCAAGAAGAACGTCGAGCAGCCACTGAGGCAGCGGCACCAGCATCACGACCAGGCCCACAATCATGCCGAATGAAAGCAGAGTTTCGCTCTGCTTCATCCAGTGCTTGGTGGTGGGTGTTCCTGGGACGGCCGACGTTGACATGGAATGACTGCAACCTGAATGAAGACTGGCCTGAAAACCTCGAAACAGGATGGCCTGTTAACCGCAATACCGTTCAACGAATAAAAGTAGCAGGCACATTCCATGTGTCGCAACTTCGAAAACCCATGGGGTTTCGTGACTGGCGGACGGCACACGGAGTGTGCCTGCTACTTTTTGAACGGTGTCAGTGAAAACTCATACTCAGTACGCGTGCGATCAGCTGCCAGCCGTCGACGAGCACAAACAACAGAATTTTGAATGGCGTTGAAATGACCATCGGCGGCATCATCATCATGCCGAGCGACATCAGAATGACGGAGACAACGAGGTCGATCAGAATGAAAGGGATGTACAGACAAAAGCCCATAATGAAGGCAGTCTTCAGTTCGCTGATCACATAGGCCGGAACCAGAACCTGCATGGGTGTGTCCTGCGCGGTCTGAATGGTTGAGACTTTGGCCATGCGGGCAAACAGTGCGATGTCTGCTTTGCGAGTCTGCCGGATCATGAAATCATGGAGTGCTGCGGATCCATTTTTCCATGCGGTCTGGCCGTCGATCGTTTCGTCCAGATAAGGGCGAACGGCATCCTTTTCGATTGTGGTCAGCGTAGGGCCCATAACGAACATTGTCAGAAACAGTGATAAGCCAAGAATGACCTGGGTGGGTGGAATTTCCGTCGTGGACAAAGCGCGTCGAACAAACGACAGAACGATGACAATGCGCGTGAACGCCGTCATTGTGACAAGTGCGGCAGAGATCAGCGCCATCCCGCCCAGAAACAAGGCAACCTTGATCTGTGGCGAGAGTCCCTGAAATCCATCGGATTCAAAGATCTGTTGAATTGTTTGTGCGGAATCCATTCCAGCAGCCAGTTAAGAATGTGTTGGTGGGAAAGTGTCGCGGAGGTTGAAAAGATGAGCAGGGATTTGTCATTCGGTCGTCACCGAAAACTGAGGTCGTTGTGCGGATGCCTGGTAGCGTTGACTCGCGTTGTCGCTTTCGGAAATCTCGCGTTCCATGTCCGAAAACTCGTCATGAAACGAAGAAGACGCGATGACCAGTTGTTTAATGCCGCCAGCGTCGGAAGCCACAAGGGCGCGATAGCCGGCCATTTCAATCAGTGAAACCGTTCGTCCTGGACCAAGCGACAGTGTTTCCAGGACACGTGACCGCGCATTTGACGTTGGCAACAGACCGCGTTGACGCTGATACCGGCGGACGCCCAGAGCTGCCAGACTGAACAGACAAAGAGCGATCACGATCCATGCGACGGCTCGCATCAGAACCTGCGTCGGGCTGGTTTCGATGGACACCTCAGCACCACGCTCGCCCAGCGGTTTTGCTGAGGCTGCGGAATCCGCAACAGGCTGCTCGCCCGTCAGATCCAGAAACGCGGCGGGTGATTTTTCTGCGGGGGAGTGACTGGCTTTCGTGACCACAGCCGTTTGCTCAAACTCGGCCGTGGGCTCAGATGCACTGTCGGATGTGAACTCATTGTCATGATCTTCGTCGATCGCTGGCTCGGGCTCAACGGCAGGCGTTGGACGGAGTGGCTCGGGACTTGAGTTCTGAGAATAACGGGTTGCCGGAGCTGACTGATAGGCCGCGCGACGCACAGGCGGGGCCGCTTCGGGGACAACGGCAGTCGAACGGGAAGAAAGCTGCGTGCGATCAGCGAAATTTTGTCGCGACGGCGCATCGGTCGATGCACGGCTGACTTCAGAGGAGAATCGCGAGCTGTCGGCAGTCCCGGACGGAACGCGATTTTCAGACCGTGTCTGCTGGGCAATTCGCTGTGCCAGCCTGGGGTCGATCCTTGATCCTGATTCCCGTGAAGGGGACTCAGAACGGTGAACCTGACTGGCGGTATCTGGACGCTCCTGGCCAATGGCCTGAGGAACGAACAGCACCCCAACGGCAACGCTGCAAAAGAGTCCGCACGCGTGCGACAGCCAGCGCGGATGCCGCTGGGCGAATCGAGAGAGCGTGGGATGTGATGGCATTTCCGAAGGCTGCATGAAAGGTCTCGTCCGTGAGTCTTTGCTGATCGTGACGTTCAGATTTCCATTTGAGATTTCACCTCAGAAATTGAAGTATGAAATTTCAAATGAACGGCTAACGCTTCCTTGCTGACGAACGAGGCTGGTGGTCGCGGCCTTCGTCAGAACTGACAATTTCTGTAATGCGAACGGCAAATCGGTCGTCAATGACAACGACTTCGCCGCTCGCAATTCGCACTCCCTGAGCCATCACATCGACCGGCTCCGAGACGGCGCGGTTGAGTTCCACAACTGCGCCTTCACCCAATTTCAACAGTTCACCGATCGGCATGGTGACTCGACCAATCTCCACGGAGATTTCGATGCTCACTTCTGCAAATCGTTCCAGCGGCATTGCCGTGCTGGCTCGAGTACGCGACACCTGCGGAAACTCAACCGGATGTGCTTCAGGAACGGAGGGTTCTCCGCCTGGCATAATCTGGTCGAGCGCCGATTCGGTCGCTTCGAGGGTTTCGGCAGACGATTCGTTCACGCCTGTCTCCTCAATCTTTTCGGGACGCCAAAATTCGGAACCCCTGTCGCTGCCCCAGCCGACACGGGAAACCCAACCACTGTAGACGACCGGCGATCCTTGCTTCCAAAGGACTTCCGGCCGACTGATCAAGTACTAAAGTGTCACCAACAGCCAGGCGATTCATTTCGCCCAGCGTCAGTGTTGCCTTCCCCAGTCCGACCGTCATCGTGACCGGCAGGCCTTCTGCCAGTGCTCGCATCTGAGGCGACACGTTTTGATCGGCGGTAGAGGGAATCGCTGTTTCGTGGATCCCAATGGAGGCCAGACCTGCCTGCGGCATCAGCATCACAAATGTTTCTTCGCCAACGGATGTCGTAACAACCACGACAACTCGGACCAGATTCTCACGCGGCTGGAAGATGCGGCTTCTCAGCGGACGCACGATGACCTGATCGAGCTCCACCGGCAGGGGAGTCACTTCAGGCCAGCCCTGACTCAATGCACGAGCAATCTCTCCAAACAGCAGTTCGACCAGTGACAGTTCAGCCGCTGTGAGCGCTCGCTGTTCGGGCCATGTCTCACCCAGCGTTCCGAGCATTTCACTGACAAGGGTCAGAACAATGCGATTGGAAAAGGCAACCATGCCGTCAAATTTTTCAGGCCCGATCTTCAGAAGGGCCGCGTAGCCTGGGTCCGGAAGTGCCTGCTGAGCCTTTTGAGCAATCGACGAATCGATTCTTGCCGGCTGCAGTGTGATCCGCTCTCCGGCCAGTGCCTGCCAATATTCCTGGAGCATCGAAGTAGACGTTGCGTTCCATGACGACAGCGCGCGATTCGCCGTGCCTGCCAGGCGGCGCGGTGCAGTGAAGTCTACGCTTGTAAGGTTGTCTTGATTGGTCATTGAACGTTGAATTCTTCAAACAGAACGTCGTAGATCTGGTCGTAGCCATCAGGACAAAGAACACTGTTGAAGTGATCGCGAATTTCGCGACGCAGCCGGTTCTGTCCTGCCGCGCCTCGAATATCTTCCAGGTCAAGGTCCGAAATTTTGCTTAGCAACCAGTTGCGAAGCAGAATTCTTTTAGCTTCCACGCGTTTCTTGAAATCCTCTTCCGCTGTTTTGGGGATCTGCATTGTGATGGCGACTCGCAGGTACCGTGACATTCGGCCTTCATCGAGATTCACCACGATGCCCTGATCTTTGCCCGGGTCAGCAAAAGGAACGAAGACAGTTTCTTCTTCCTTCGGCAGTGTGAACGCTTTAACCTTCTTGTGTTTCTTTGTCGAGGTGCTGTGGTCAGCGGCAGCATCTGCCGGTGCTTCAGCATGATCACTGCCAGCTTCTTCAGAAGCGTGGTCTGCTTCTTCGTCACCAGCTTTGTGCGGTGGGCTCGCAAGCATGAATGGCATGGCGCTTCCCAGGCCTGCGCTGATCACACTCACGGCGATCCACGGAACAAGACCGCTGGCAGAGGATTTCCCCTGGCCTTCTGCGGGTGCTGCTGCATCGTGTTTTGCTGGGTCTGACATGACAACAACTCGTGTTATAACTGTTTGCAGTTTGTCGGTTCGTTACTGTCGAACTCGTACTTCCTGGGTCAAACAAAGCAGCGCATGGCCGACATGACGGCTGACAACTGCCCGTGTCTCATCAATCGACAATTGTTCCCGGACGACGCAGCGGATTTGCCGATCAGGTAAACTATGACGGCAGCTGTGAGGCGATTCATGAAGGATGCACGCCACTGAACCAGTGGTGAAACCCCTTATCAGAGTACAACACACTACGAACGAGGGTAAACACGCAACAAAGCTTCGCGCTGAGAGGATGGAGACCCGAGGCAAGGATGACGCTGACCATTTTGTCTGTTAGGATTCTGATCCTGCCGTCCTTTTCTGCCTTACCGTCTTAATGCCGCAAGTCGAGAGCTCACTATGTCTGCGTTTCGAAGACACATCCATGTGACCGCGACCGAAACTCGTGAGCCGCAAGGCGCTAGCCGCGGGTTGGTCGCCCGCAAAAAAGCGGCGGCTACCGCCTTGTCGCTGACCGTGAAAACACAAATCGAGTACCATTGGCCGCTGCCATGGATATGGTGTGGTCTGATGGCGTTGTGCTTCGGCTTCTGCGGCCCATTGTCTGCCCAGGAACCGCTTGCGTCGCTCGCGCCGGTGGATTTCAATCGCGACATCCGGCCAATCCTGTCCAACCACTGCTTTCAGTGTCACGGGGCTGATGCCGAAGCGCGGGCAGCGGATCTGCGGCTGGATGATCGCGGGTCGGCTGTAGAGCACGGAGCCATCAATCCGGATGCACCGGCCAGCAGTAAGCTGCTCGCGCGGATTGCTTCCCTGGAGCCTGGCGAAGTTATGCCGCCACCAGAAGCCAACAAGCCATTGACCAGCCAGCAGATTCAATTGCTGCAGCGCTGGGTTTCGGAAGGGGCCGAGTATCAGGAGCACTGGGCCTTTCGTCCGATTCGCAAGCCGACGGTGCCGCAGTTCGGCGATCGATCCTCGGTTGGCAACGAGATCGATGCTTTCATTCTTCAGCGTCTGCAGCAGTCACGGCTGTCTCCCGCAGTGGAAGCTGACCGTGCAACGCTGATTCGACGTGTATCGCAGGATGTCATTGGGCTTCTGCCAACGATCGAAGAAGCGGACACGTTTATCAATGACACTTCGCCGGACTCATGGGAAAAACTGTTGGACCGGCTTTTGCAAAGTCCTCATTACGGCGAACGCTGGGGACGCCACTGGCTGGATCAGGCACGCTATGCAGATTCCAACGGCTACACAATCGATGGCCCGCGCACCATGTGGCCGTGGCGCGACTGGGTCATTGCCGCTCTGAATCGTGACATGCCGTTCGATCAATTCACTATCGAACAACTGGCCGGCGATCTGATGCCGAATGCGACGAAGGCTCAGCGGGTTGCTTCCGCCTTCCATCGCAACACGATGATCAATGAAGAAGGCGGCGTGAAGCCCGACCAATACCGACACGAAGCTTTGATCGATCGAGTCAACACCACGGGGGCCGTCTGGATGGGACTGACTGTCGGATGCGCTCAATGTCATACTCATAAATTCGATCCGATTACGCATGATGAATTTTATCAGCTGTATGCGTTCTTCAACGGAGCTTCCGATGCCAACAGTGTCGGCGAAACCGTTGAAGTGCGTGCGCAGGAAATGTTTGGCTGGAGCGATGCACAGCTGAGCCAGCTGCAGGAACTGCAGAATCTGAGAAAGGAAAAAGCGGATTTGGAAAAGAACTCGCCCGACCAGCCAAATCTTTCGGCTCTCGCATGGAACTGGCAGGCGGCAAAGGTTTCTGCTGTACGAGCTTCAGGCAGCCTCATTCTGAAGATCAATGAAGACAGTTCATTGCTGGTGAAACCGCTGGCCACGGCCAACGATACTCTTTCTATAACCTTTTCAAGACCTGAGACCCTGGACACATCCGCAGCCGTGACGGCCATTCGTCTTCGCACGTTGACGGACAGCAGTCTTCCCTCTGGCGGCCCCGGAACAGCCAGCAACGGCAACTTTGTTCTGACGGATATCGCGTTGAAAGCGGGCAGTACAGAAAAACGATTTGAAAGAGCCTGGGCGGATCACAGTCAGCCGAAGTATCCGGTAGCTGATGCCATTGATGATCTGGCGACCACTGGCTGGGCCATTAACGTTGATGCTCAGCAGGCGGAGCAAGGCGTGAAAATGAATGCACCTCACGATGCCATTTTTCTGACCAGTGAACCGATCACTTTTGTCGACAATTTGCTGACCGTGGTGATGAAACACGATCTGAACAAGAACTACCTGGTCGGCCACTTTGCGATCGATTTCTCCACAGCCACGCCCGACATGAACGACAAGGGTTCGAAATCGGCCGAGCAATTGACGCAGATCAAACAGCGGATCAAAGAACTTGAAACATTGCTGCCGGCCAAAGGAGATCCCGTGAAGCTGATGGTGATGAAGGAACTGGAAACGCCGCCGGAAACCTTTGTGCTCAAGCGGGGCGATTTCCTTCATCCAGACAAAGAACATGGCCGCCTGTCGCCTGGAGTTCCGGCCGCGGTCAATTTGTCCGCGCCGCAGCAGGCTTTTTCCAGCCGCCTCGATCTGGCTCGCTGGCTGGTCTCAGTCGAAAATCCACTGACAGCGCGCGTGACCGTGAACCGAGTCTGGGCAAAGTATTTCGGACGTGGTCTGGTCGAAACAGAAAATGACTTCGGCTTCCAGGGAACTCCGCCCACGCATCCGGAACTGCTCGACTGGCTGGCGGCCGACTTTATGGAACACGGCTGGTCGATGAAGCATTTGCATCACACCATTTTGAATTCCGCCACTTATCGACAAAACTCCGCGTTAACCGACGATCCACAGGGCACGGCGGCAGCGATGGCTGATCCTGACAATTATCTGCTGGCTCGACAGACTCGTTTTCGCGTGGAAGCGGAGATCGTGCGGGATCTGGCCGTGGTGGCAAGCGGACTGTTTGCTCCGGCAGTAGGCGGCTCGGGAGTTCATCTTCCGCAGCCAGAAGGCATTTATGATTTGACGCAGAACAAAAAAGACTGGCCCACTGCCGTTGGACCTGATCGTTATCGACGCACGATGTACACGATGTTTTATCGCAGTGCCCCGTATCCGTTGCTGTCCACGTTTGATGCGCCAGACTTCAGTACCGTTTGCACTCGGCGAGTTCGTTCCAATACTCCGCTGCAGTCTCTGACTGTGGCAAATGATGTGGTCTTCACCGAACTGGCCGAAGGCCTGGCTCGCCGGACCCTCACCAACGCCGAACTGACCACCGATGAAGCCCGTTGCAACCACATGTTTCGCGTCTGTCTGACTCGGTCACCGGCCCCGCAGGAAATCGACGTCCTGCTGGATTTCTTCAGCCGTGAACTGTCTCGCTTTCAGTCAGCACCTGAGGAAGCGGCCAGATTTGTGAAGCATCAGGAATCAGACCCGGCGACGGAAACGCTGGCCGCCTGGACCAGCGTTGCGCGGGCTCTGTTTAATACCGATGAATTCCTGATGCGAAATTAGTCACCAGAATTCGTTCCCGTGGCCTCGTGTTTTTGTCTGATGTCAAAGGAAGGTTCCTTGAGTCGTGTGCTTTTAATCCTGGCGTTTGTCGTCGCCATTCTTCCTTGCAGTCTGTGGGCTCAGGACACATCCAGCTCAACCGCGGTCAACGAACTGAAGACGTGGCTGAACGATCGGCCGCTGAATGACGAGACGCTTCAATCCGTAGAGCGTCAGCCGTTCGCATCGGTGGCGATAACAAAGGCTGACTGCCAACGGGCTCAGGACCTTCTGTGGGAAGCTCGTGCAGAATTCCTTCGGCAGGATCGGGCTCCCGAAATGATAGCGCGCCAGCTTGTCATCGGGGATCTGAACATGCCGTTCTGGTACACAACTTTTGGCGACGCGCCTCCGGAAGGACGAAGCCTTTATATTTCCATGCATGGCGGGGGCGGTGCGCCAGCGACGGTCAACGACCAGCAGTACGAAAATCAAAAGCAGCTCTACAAACCGACCGAGGGAGTTTATTTGGTTCCGCGGGCCCCAACGAATACGTGGGACCTGTGGCATCAGAGTCACATTGATTTTTTCTTCGAACGGCTGATCACAAACTTGATCGTGTTCGAGAATGTGAATCCGGACCGCGTTTACATCATGGGCTACTCGGCTGGCGGGGATGGCGTCTATCAACTGGCTCCGCGAATGGCCGATCAACTGGCTGCCGCGGCCATGATGGCAGGGCATCCCAATGAGATCCGCCCTGAAGGTCTACGCAATATTGGCTTCACGATTCACATGGGGGCCAACGATGCGGCCTACAACCGAAATCGCCTGGCGGCTGAATGGAGCGAAAAGCTGAATGCGCTGCAGGCCGCCGATCCGGATGGCTATCGACATACAGTGACCATTCATGAGGGCATGGGCCACTGGATGAATCTGCAGGATTCAGTCGCCGTTCCATGGATGGCCAAATTCCGCCGCAATGTCTGGCCCCAGAAAATTGTCTGGGTACAGGACGATGTTCTGCATTCACGCTTCTATTGGCTGAAAGTCGCGGCAGACTCCGCAAAAGCCGCCGACGAAACGATTGCGACCAGCGATGCCAACACTCTGCGCATCGAAAAGTCATCGGCGAAGCAGTTGACGATTCGCCTGAGCGATCATCTGCTGGATCTCGATCTGCCTGTCACGGTTACTCGCCCGGACGGACAGGAGTCCCAGCATTCGGTGACCCGCACGATTGGCTCAATAGCCGCATCGCTGGCCGAGCGGCATGATGCTCCGGGGATCAGCACAGCCACAATTTCCATCGACGTTGTTCAGTAGTTCGGTTTCATCGGAGGCAGTCTCATGACAGACACGGATCGAATTCCGACTCAGGTCGGACGAAGAGCATTCCGCCCGAAGAACTGGAATGGCTCAAGGCAGATCTCGAGCAGACTCAGCGGCCTGTCGTTGTGTTCGCTCATCAGCGACTGGCTGTCAGCGACAATCATGGTGTGAAAAACTGTCCGGCCGTGCGGCAGATTCTGGAATCCTCCGGCAAAGTGCTGGCCGTATTTCAGGGGCACAGCCATCAGAACGATCTGACGGAGATCAATGGAATCCACTATTGCACTCTGGTCGCCATGGTGGAAGGCAGCGGCGCCGCAAACAACGGCTATTCCGTCATGGAAGTCTCCAGCGACCGATCAATCCGTGTCACCGGATTCTGCAATCAAAAAGCCTACGACTGGTCGCTAGCTTAACGACTGGATCGCACTGATGGCAGATTCACGTGGAGGGCGACTGCGAACGATTTTCAATTTGCATCCCGTGGCGGAGCTTCGGCACGAGGTAACGGAACGCCTCTCAGGAGGACTCATGGTTGTCATCCTGAGCAAAGCAACACCAAATTCTGTCATCCTGAGCAAAGCAACGCGCCGCGAAGGATTCCGCGTTACGCAGGCCCG
>Ga0105045_10004584_pt1 | contig 12024 bp, 12 predicted proteins | sample MAT02_FD_78089 | JGI IMG/M metagenome (GOLD analysis project Ga0105045, IMG submission 78089) | Freshwater microbial communities from Lake Fryxell liftoff mats and glacier meltwater in Antarctica - MAT-02 (megahit assembly) | ecosystem: Environmental > Aquatic > Freshwater > Ice > Liftoff... | reverse complement strand
GGCTACACCCTTTGTGAAAACTGTCATCTTTGATTTTGATGGAACCATTGCCGATTCTTTTGACACTGTTCTAAGAATCACAAATCGTCTTGCTTTAGAGTTTGGCTACGAACCTACTAGCCCAGAAGAAATCAAACAGCTCAAAAACTTGGGTTCCCGCGAAATTATTAAGTATTCTAATATTCCCTGGTATAAGCTACCCTTTATTTTGCAGCGCCTAAAGGTCGAGATGAATCAGGAAATTGGGCATTTAGCTCCCTTTTCTGGCATTCGAGATGCCCTAGCCCAACTTCAATTGCATGGCTATCCCCTAGGAATTGTGACCTCTAACACTGAGGAAAATGTTAACTTTTTCTTGGAAAAACATCACTTGGTAGGTTGCTTTGAATTCGTCCGTCCTGGAGTATCATTATTTGGGAAAGCCCGTGTTATTAATCAATTGCTCAAAGAGTATCCACTGTCGCGCGATCGCGTTATTTATGTAGGGGATGAAACTCGTGATGTTGAGGCGGCGCGAAAAACGCGGATCCGTGTGGTGGCGGTGGGCTGGGGTTTTAACTCGAAGCAGGCTCTTGCCAAAGCTCATCCTGACGTACTTGTAGAGCATCCCCTAGAGTTAATGGAAGCGATCGCCCGCCTACGTTAAAACCTCTTCTTAGAAATATAAAATTCCTGCATCGAACCCTATTGAAATTCCGAATAAAATGGGGCATAGCTCAACGATATCTCCATTCATATTCGACAAAGGAAATGTCTATAACAATTCTATTTTAGTTGCTAGAACAAGGGGCTTCAGCCCCTTGTTCTAGCAGTATGTGGCTCTTGTGAATGATTTGCAATCGCGATAGAGTCTACTCTTCTGCGCCACAATAGGTGTTGATCTCAGCGATTAGCGCATCTTCCTCGGTTTCAGACAAATCTAATTCTGCAACCGTGGCGTTTATATTCGCCTCAGCTTCTTCTAGGGATGCCTGTAGTTGCTCAACCTGGGCATTACTGGTGAGGGAACTTGGATCAATTTCAGCAAAAACATCAGCCATTCCACGAACAGCCTCTGCCATGGTATCAATGCGAGTTCCCATGGTGTTGATCAAGTCAACATAGCTTGTTTGATAGCCTTGCAGGGTTTCATCCTGTAATTCGACAGCACTCAGTTTGGTAGTCGATTCCTCTAAAAAGGTGCTGGCTTTCGTTTCAATCGTGTCTGCGGCTGTGTTGAGGTCAGTGGCGATCGCCACAAAGTCTGGTGGGCTGCCATTGCTAGATTGGCCTGATAGTTTTTCTTGCAATTCTGCTTCTAATTCAGTTCCAAAAGTTTCGCCCTGGACTCCCAACTCATTTGATACTTCAACGAAGTCGTTACACTGCGCCACTTTGCTAGGGCTACATCCTGCAACGAGAAGTAGTAGTACAGCACTACCAGAGAAAAGGCTTTTGGAGGAACGTAAAACTTGCATATTCAACGAATACCCAGATAAATGAGATCTTCTTTTAATACTTCGATTTATGGCAGAAATACGTTAATCGCAATGTTTCTTTAAGGTGTTCTAAGGAGTCCCACATATCTCTCTGCCCAAGACCATCAGAAAAGATGAAATGGGCTGTTTATAAAGGTTTTAGAGACTCAAAAACCCATTTTTTGACATTGCCATACCAGATTTCTGCCCATTTTGACAGCGATCGCTCTACGAATTCAGTAATGCATTCAGCTGTTGTCTGTTTTTTCAATACGGTCTCGAAGGTCGTTGAGGTCAATATATCGATCCGTAGCATTCCGGAGTTCTCGGGCAATCATACCTTCTGTGGAAACCACGGTGATGTGGGTGTTTTTGGAGCGCAACAGCTCAATGGCTCGCTCAAAGTCGCCATCTCCACTAAAAAGGACGACTCGGTTATATTGATCGACAGTGTTAAACATATCGACGACAATTTCAATGTCTAGATTTGCCTTCTGAGAATATTTACCAGAATTGTCGTCGTAGTATTCTTTGAGAATTTTGGTGCGAACGGTATAACCTAAGCTGATTAAGGCATCTCGGAACCCCCTTTGGTCTTGTGGATCTTTTAATCCGGTGTACCAAAAAGCGTTGATGAGCGTCGTATCAGGCTGTTCTTCTAGAAAATATCTCAATACACGGCGAGGATCAAAAAACCAGCCATTTTTTTGCTGAGCATAAAACATATTATTTCCGTCTACAAAGATGGAAAGACGGTTTAGAAGAGACATAAATGAAGACCTATAAGTAAAGTAGTTGTTAATCTGTAAAGTTCAGTTAAGCTTCCCTAGTATAGCAACTCTGTATGCCGCTGAAGCCTGCACAGACTATAAGCACGACAAGCTTGGGTGTAGAGCTATATTAGCTCAGGTCTAATCAGATTGTCGCTGATTAGACGCAGGGTTTGAAGCTAGGGGCGATCGCCCCTCTACGCTCAAACCCTAAGACCAGCCTCCTATCCTGCCAAGCTTGACAACTGACCCGTGCAATAAAGCCCATTCGATCGTCTGAGGAGGCCAGATTTCTAGTCAGTTTTAGGCTACCAATTTGCCGTTTAATTTCTTATTCAATCTTTATGTTAGACACCCAAAAAGGTTCCTTTATAAACATTCTTTTTCTAGTCTCTGCGGTCTCAAGTATCGAATTGTTTTTTATAAAAACAGATGGTTCTTTAATGGGTCTGTGACCTTATTTGTTAAGAAGACATTGGCATGAGCGTCATCGTTCCTTCCTTCCTTCAAGGATATGACTCCTTCGTCTCATCCAAGCCATAGCCTGGTTGATAGGTGGATGCCCAGGTTCTAACGCTGAAGCCTAGAAGCTCACTGATTTTGAGATTCAGCTCTCGGCGCTCAGACGATCGTCAGTATAGCTTCTGATTGAGTATGCTAGCCGGGGCTAAAATCTTCACCCCAGAGTTTCTCTGAACCTGTTATTAACTGATCAGATTTTCTGGAGCAGTGGTTTGGAAAAATGATGTTCAAGATCCATAGGATTCAGATCAGTTCATCCTTAATAATACTGTAGAAGAATTTCTGAGATAGAAACCACCGCAGGCTGTAATTGCAGGGTTACTGACGATCTGCTGACGATCCGCTGAAATTGCCTAATTCAGAAAAAGTGATTGGGTTTACTTTAAGATTAACAAAGTGATTGGGCACCCCTGGAGGTTAATAAATGGTATCCATTGCAGTGGTGGACTATGACATGGGAAATCTGCACTCGGCCTGCAAGGGGCTGCAAAATGCAGGAGCTACTCCCCATGTTACAGATATAGGCCGCGAGCTAGAGCAGGCGGATGCTGTAGTGCTACCTGGTGTGGGGTCTTTTGATCCAGCTATTCAACACTTGCGATCCCGCGATTTAATTGAGCCGATTCGCGCTGTTATTGCTAGCGGAAAACCATTCTTGGGCATTTGTTTAGGGCTGCAAATCTTACTGGAAGGAAGCGAGGAAGGGCGCGAACCAGGGTTGGGGGTTGTGCCAGGTTGGGTAAGGCGGTTTCAGCCCGAACCAGATCTGACCATTCCACACATGGGCTGGAATCCGCTCCAGAAAGTTCAACCGGGGTTGCCTTTGTGGCAAGACTTGCCCAATGATTGGGTGTATTTTGTCCACTCTTTCTACGCCGCTCCTACTGATACCCGCATCAATGCCGCCACGATTACCCATGGCACCCAGACGGTAACCGCCGCGATCGCCCGCGACAATCTTATGGCCGTTCAGTTTCACCCAGAAAAGTCTTCGAATACCGGACTGAAGGTTTTGGCAAACTTTGTGACGCTGGTGCAACAGAATCAATTAGTGGGGATATCCTAAAGCTCAGTTTGCGCCGCTATGAATTTACGTGTTTATGGTAATCGGCCTCTAAAAACCCTGCCGGGGCTAGAAACTCGCCCCACCCCAGCCAGGGTGCGCGAGGCTCTCTTCAATATTTGGCAAGGCGACATCGAAGGGTGTTGCTGGCTAGACCTGTGCAGCGGGATCGGTGCGATGGGAGCGGAAGCCCTTTGCCGTGGAGCCGCACAGGTGGTGGGCATTGAGCAATCGGCACGAGCCTGTGCTGTAGTGACGGCCAACTGGAAGCAGTTGGCTCAACCGGAGCAAACGGTGCGCTTAATTCGGGGGGATGTGGTGAAAAAAATAGCCACTCTCCATCCACAATCCTTTGATCGCATTTATTTTGACCCCCCCTATGCCAGTGATCTCTATGAACCTGTTTTATTGAGCATTCAGCGCGATCGCCTCCTCTCTGCGGAGGGAGAGTTGGCGATGGAACATGCCCCTAAGCATTGGAATAGAGAAACTTGGTCAGCTTTTCTCGGCCAGGTCTATCCGCTCCAGGTCTGTCGTCAAAAGGTCTATGGCAACACGGCGGTCACGTTTTTTCGGTGGGCAGATGACCCCGCGCGGCCCGATAGCCCCGACCCTCGGTAAGGGGATTGGCCATGGTACCGGGGAAACATTGCCTCACCCAATGGCAGTTTGAAAGATCAAAATATAGCTGTAGATATCCATGTTAAGGCTGTAGATATCCAAGTTAAGAAAGCCGTGCTGCCTGATCTGGCCGCAGTCGTTCGTCCTGCGACAGGCTCAGGGCGAATGAAGTGTCCTACGCAGCGGAGTGATAGCAGACAGAAAGAGGGGGATACAAAAAGAGAGGGATACAAAAAGAGAGGGCGATCGCCCCCTCTTAAGCACTATTCATAGATTTTTAGGATTCTCTGGAGGCAAGGTCTTGTCGCTTAAGGAGTTAGGACAGACCTAAGACTTCGACGAGAAGCAGCCCTAAAGCCCCAATTGATTGCCCCGACGATATTGCAGATAGGCCGCTACGAACAAGCCAGCCAGGGTAATGGGGATCAGCCCTAAGACAATTCCAGATAACAGCGGTTCTACCACAGCTTACATCTCTCTATAAGGTTACTCAAATTCTACCAACGCTGAGGCACTTCTGGAATTCAAGATTAGAGAAAAAGGTTTAGAATTCTTAAAGTTAGTCAACTTAAAATGACTGATCTTTATGACTCTTTTCATAGGTTTTGGCCTCAAAAGTGCTTGTAAACTCAGCCGTTGAGCAGAATTAGACACCAGAGTGGCTACTTTATTTATCTTAAATAAATCTGTGCAAATCGCTTATCCTATGCAAATAACCTTAATTTAAGTTATAGATCAAGTAGGCTGATCGAGTAGTGGTAGATCCCTTGACCTTGACACAAGAGCTTTCGGAAAAGCAGGTAGTGGAAGACCAAACCATAGACAATGTGGTGGAACAACCGTTTCCACTGCGAAAGTTATTATCTATACTGCTTGGAGCTATGGTGGTCGTCGTGATGGCGATCGCCACCCTATATTCCATTGACCGCTCTGATCCCTATGTGCGAGACGTATTGCGACTAGAGGGCAGCATCGAACGTGGTACTGAGATTTTCTTAATGAATTGTGCAACCTGTCATGGGTTGCTGGGGAAGGGGGAGGTAGGGCCAAGCCTCCAAAATGTCTCGTCTCGGAAGTCAGAGGTGGGGCTAATTCAGCAGGTGGTCAGTGGCAAAACACCCCCGATGCCTCAATTTCAACCTAACCCTCAAGACATGGCTGATCTACTCGACTTTTTGCAAACGCTCTAGCCCTATTCGGAAGATGCGTGATCTGTATGGCGAGGTAGAGGGCGATCGCCCTCTACCTAAGGAATTCGCTAGAAAATAACGTACCCGCTGCTTGGACTTTCTCCCTACGGGAGACGCTGCGCGAATGACTTTGCTCAGCCCTCGATCACGCAAGGCTGAGCGCATGTGAAGCTAGGTTCTTCTCAATTCAATCTATCTATCGTAAGGATGGAGCTTGCCTTGCGGAGACTCATTGGCGGATGTAGCAGATGGCAGTCTTGTGACTGGCGATCGCTCTTTTTCGTGGGGTTCTTTTTTTAAGGCACGAAAAAACCGCTATCTAGATCTTTAGACAGCGGCTACATTAAAAGAAAGTCACAATTACACAACAATTGACTGTGAGGCTCATTGAGCCTCACAGTCAATTGTTAATTAAGAACCTAAAAGACTAACAAATCTCCTAAACCCTGCAAGAAAAGGTCAAACGGTATCGCCCTATCGAGACAAAAACAACATAGAAACAGTTGCTATGGAATACTTCTAACCGCTCTAGAGCAATCAGACACTACCATTTTGCTCGTAACTCTCATCTTTATCTTTGTCAATTTGAACAAGGTGGATGTGTTTGTAACCAAGCTTGATTTCGAACTCATCCCCCGGCTGCAACCCCATTTTCTCGGTGTATGTGGAGCCGATCACAATTTGACCGTTTTTGTGGACACTAACCCGATAGGTCGGTTCACGACCTCGGCCATCTTTTTCACCTTCCTTGCCCAAGGAAATACCCCGAGATGCCAGCAGAGCCTCGTAGAAGTCTGCAAGGTTAACACGAGCCTGGCTATTTTTTCCGATAGTTTGATAACCACAACGGCGAGCTTTTTCCCGTGGAGATAGGTTGGCCAGCTCCTTCACTTTCTGAAGTAATGCCTTTCCGGTTAGTGGTGCGCTTACAGTATCCGTCATTTCCTAAAAAATTCCCCCGTTAACAAACGGTATGTAGAAAAGTGTGACCTAGGTTGGAGATTTCTCTCTAGAGATATAGCAAAAGCTCCGATCTCCTGATCTTCTCCTGATCTAATGTGATTGTTCACATAGATTTTGAATATACGGTGAAATATAGTTCCTAATTATAAAAGCTAGCCTAAAAAAAATTACCTTAATTTTGATTTTAAGTTGTGTTGTACATTTAAGAACATTTTTTTTGAAAATCTGGTTTTATCTAGGAAGCCACTATTTAAATATATAGATACTTTGCCTAATGGATACTATGCTAACGAAAATAGATAGGCTCAAAGCATACTCCAACCAGAATGATAGCTAAATCTTTGACCGTTCACCAGAAGAATCTCTCATATTGGTGCATCTGAGTATTTTTATCTCAGAGGCTGCTCATGCATTCCCGCTATACAGATTTTATCGAGCGATTACTGATTGGGTGCATAGAGATCGAAGTAGGCTAATCGCTTGTTTATCGGGTTCTAGAAGGATTGAGATCTCGTTTAATCGAGAACAGTCCGCCAAGGTCTGGAAGCTTTGTCAATAGTCTCCAAACTCCTACGGTTAAATGTTTTGGGGGCATTGACGCTGGTTATACTTACCCCAATGCCTAAAGAAGAAGTTTTTCTAAGACTGACGCCATTCATCCTACGATGAATTCCTAGAAGCCTTGAGGTTAAGGTTTGCCAGGTGTGCGGGAAAAGCATTATCAGTAGAACATCAGTAGAATAGGTCTGTAACTGCGTGGCGCTAGTTACGCTTTCTGCGCCATAACCCGTAGCTACAACCCTTACTCTCATAAACAGGTTCCTCAAGCAGGCAGGTTCCTCAAGCAGACAGGCCACGCAATCAGGCAGGCTACGCAATCAGGCAGGCCACGCAATCAGGTTACTCTCACAATCCGCACAACAACGATGGCTGGGAAGCAGTCAGCCGGCTCAGATACTAACTCCCTGGGCAGATTAGGGGCTATCTAAGCTCTGCTCAAGGGATGTAGCGGAGAGCGCTACTTCTATTTTTAGTCCACTAGCCTAGATAAATTAGGCTCCGAAGATATTGCTGAATCTATATTTAGACCTAATAGCACATATCCTTGATTTGGATAGAGGGCGGCTGTAGACTTTTGTAAGGTCGAAAGAATGGATCTTGGTAATCAATGATGGGTAGGAATAGGATGGGCAGGGATAGGATGAATCGTTAATTGATAAGTTTGGGTGATCTGAGAGACTGGAGATAAACCAATGATTTCCCTCATCAAAGACCTGCTAAGCAGATTTTGAGTTATGTGAATATATTTAGTCTTTCCATAACAAAGAAATGCTCAATATGAGATGGATCCGTTGCAAGGTCAGCTTTGAAGGGGAGACTCTGGACTCCTTGAGTTGAATTCCTTTGGCGAGGCTTGAGAGACTGAATGGCTTCGATGTTCTTTCGGCTGATCTTGATAGATTTGGCTTGATTGCACCATAAACGGGGTGTGTTGGGCAGGCCAAGATAGATAGCGTAGATAAAACCGTTTACATTAAATACAATGGAAGATTAGATAGCGCATGGAGAATCTTAAGACATAATCAGCTATGTGGTGCGTTGGAATAACGGCATCAGCATGATCGTCGGCATGAGATGGTAGCAAATATTCTGTTATTGATTGATATTGAGTGATCAGGCATGAATTCTAAAGGCTTAGCTTTTTGGGGCTAGATGCCTGTCTATTTGGTTTTACCTACAAAATTACCCGCAATAATCCTGAGCTTTCTATGCAAGTTCGATTCCAAATTGTTCGTCAGATGGATATGGCTGCTCCCTATGTTCAAGACTATGTGTTGGAGGCTGAGCCTGGAAACACCATTCTGGATTGTCTCAATCGCATTAAGTGGGAGCAGGACGGTAGCTTAGGATTTCGGAAAAACTGCCGAAATACCATTTGTGGTAGCTGTGGAATGCGGATCAATGGCCGATCGGCTTTGGCTTGCAAAGAAAAGGTAGGGGATGAAATTGCGCGCTTAGAGGCGATCGCCCCTCATTCCACCGATGCCCTCCCCACCTTCACAGTGGCTCCGATGGGGAATATGCCGGTTATCAAAGACTTAGTGGTCGATATGAAAAGTTTCTGGGACAACCTAGAAGCGGTCGAACCCTACGTCAGCACTCAAGCACGGCAGATCCCAGAGCGCGAGTTTTTACAAACCCCAGAAGAGCGCGATCGCCTCAATCAGATGGGTAACTGTATTCTCTGCGGAGCCTGCTACTCCGAATGTAATGCCCGTGAAACAAACCCAGAGTTTGTGGGACCCCATGCGCTGGCCAAAGCCTACCGGATGGTGGCTGATTCTCGTGACGACACCACTGAAGCGCGGCTCGCACAGTACGGAGAAGGCACTCAGGGCGTTTGGGGTTGCACCCGCTGCTATTACTGCAATTCTGTTTGCCCCATGGAAGTGGCTCCGATGGATCAGATCAGCAAGATTAAGCAGGAAGTTCTCCAGCGCACCGATGCCCAGACTAGTCGGGCTGTGCGCCATCGCAAAACCCTGATTTCGCTCGTCAAAGAAGGCGGATGGATTGATGAGCGCCGCTTTGGGTTGCAGGTTGTGGGCAATGGATTTCGGGATCTTGCAGGCTTGGCCAGTTTAGGTGCGCTGGGGTTGCGGATGCTTGTGCGAGGGAAATTACCCCTTGGCTTTGACCCATCGGAGGGGGTTGATGAGGTGCGATCGCTCATCGAATCCATTGAGGCGCTAGAATCAGAAGCGCAGTAATACTGGGCACTCTAGGCCATGACTTCCCAAGATACTCCTAAGGCTACAGCGACTCCCAAGGCTACACCCAAGCCCCCAAGCCCCCAAGCTGATCTTCCATCCCCAGAGCCAGCCTTCGGCTGGACGCAGTATGCCGAGCTAATCAACGGTCGATTTGCCATGCTTGGGTTTATGGCGCTGTTGATCCTTGAGCTGACTACAAAGCAAGACTTCTTTACCTGGCTAGGGCTGCGCTAGGAAACCGTTCCCTAAGCGGGGTAAGGGCAGGGACGTAAAATAGAGCGTTGCTGAATCGCCGTGCAAGTCGTTGAGTATCCTATTCAGCGACTTGCTCGGGTTTTACGACTTTCAGGTAGAGGCTCACACGCTGATTTAGCCATGACGAGCTTAAGAGCTAGGTTTTGAACTGGGATCCCTACGGACGGACGAGCACCGTCATCCCGATTTGAACCTGGGAAAAGAGTTCGAGGACATGCTCATTGCGGAGCCTCACACAGCCATTAGAAGCCGCTCTCCCGATGGAGGAGACGGTTGGGGTGCCGTGGAAGCCAATCACGCCGTTGGGCATCCGGGCAAACCCGATCCACCGGACTCCGAGGGCGCTATCTGGCCCTGGAGTATGAACTTCCCCAGTCCATGGGCTTTGCCAAACGGGGTTTTCTACCATTTCAAACACTTCAAACTGCCCCGTTGGAGTGGGGGTGCTTTGGGTGCCAATGGCGACGGGATAGCTGGCCAAAACGGTCTCATCGGATTGTACGAAGACCCGGCGATCGCCCAAATCTAAAACAAGATGGGTCACTACCTGCTCGGCTTCGGGGAGGTAAATCTCAAGGCTGGGAAGGGGAGGAAGGTCGGGTAGTTGTGGGCGGAAGAGTTGGAGGGACGATCGCCCCTCAGGCATGGCCATGGCCGGAATCGCCAGGGTTAACGCCAATGTGCTGCTGAGACAGGCGATCAGCCCAGGCATCCGTAAGGGGCGATCGCCCCCAGCGCCACCCTTGTTTTTCTTGCCGATCCCCGAAAATTGCGAGAAATGGTGTCGCCATTGCTCACGCATATTTATTGCCATCGACTCACATTACCTCATCCTGGTTGACAGTCTGGGTTACCCCGATCGGCCAGATACACGATAAATCCTTTTCAGTTATAGCGGCGATCGCCCCTCTCGTGCCATCACTTAGGCGGTGGCATGAGAAGAGTGGGCGATCGCCTATCTGAGCCGCCTTTTATCCCATTGGTACTCATTGGTACTCATTGGTACTCATTGGTACAGATGGATACAGCAAATTTAGGGGCGATCGCCATACATTCTGCTGTTGAGATCTGTGGAACATCCCTTAGCGGTCATCCCACGGGTTGCCCAAGAGATGCCTCAAACGCTGCTACTATCTCTCCCTTGGGGCTGCGACAGAGCGGGTTTTGAGCCAATTTATCGGGGTTGCAGGTTGCCCTCAACCGCGCAGTAGATGCCATTGGGCGACAACGGTTTCTTCTCCCTCAAGACAATATCAAAGCCGGATTTGACCGCTACGATAGAACAGAATGGGACGATTCTGGTGAACTCAACCCAGATTCATCAAGGCTCCTATGAGGTTTATCGGCATCCACAACGAGATCTCCAACGAGATCTTCACAACGATCTCTACACACCCGCGCGTGAAACGATCCTTCAACCGTGGTTATGAATATTTCGCAACTCCAGGCTCTGATTGCCATTTCGGAACAAGGAAGTTTTTCGACGGCAGCTCTGATGCTAGATGTCTCACAGTCGGCCATGAGTCGGGCGATCGCCACCCTTGAAGACGAATTAGGCATTCCCCTGCTCAACCGGGGGCGCTTTGGGGCACGGCTCACACCTATTGGTGAGCGGGTGGTCTGCCATGCGCGGCAGATTTTGGCACTGCGCGACCAAATTGACCTCGAAGTCAACCAGCTTAAAGGCTTGCGCGGAGGCCGTCTGCGGATTGCCTCCTTTCGCAGTGCGGCCACCCATATTTTGCCCTCCATCATGGCGCAATTCTGCCATCGCTTCCCAGATGTTGATGTGTCACTGGCCGAAATGGAGCCAGTGGGCGTCGAGCAAGCCCTCCGCGAAGGCCAGGTTGATCTGGGTCTAGTGCCCTTGCCCCGCACCACCGATTTTGAAACCTGGGAAGTGATGCGCGATGAATATGTCGTGCTCTTACCCGCAACCCCTAAGGTTCCTCCAAAATTAACTTGGCAAGAGCTTTCGCGCTACTCTTTTATTCTGTATAACTACGCAGAATGTACCTCCGCCGTCCGCAACCACTGGGAAACCTGGGGGCAAACCCTCAAAATTGCCTACGAGGTCAAAGAAGATTCGACCATCGTGAGCATGGTAGCCCAGGGGTTAGGAGCCGCAATTTTGCCCCACATGGCGGCACTTCCCATCCCCGATGAGGTACAAGTGCGATCGCTCCCCGTCCCCCTAGAGCGCATTGTTGGGGCAGCGGTTTTGGCCAATGCCCTACACCCCCCCACGGTCTTTGTCTTCCTCGATGCCCTGCGCCAAACTGGTTTATTTGCCAAGCCTTCTAGCCAAGCCAGTTAAATTGATCTGACTACAATAGCGCCTCAAGAGTCTCTCCTCAAGAGTCTCTAAGCTTGACAGATTAGCTTGACAGATTAGCTTGACAGATTAGC
>Ga0105045_10004583_pt1 | contig 12025 bp, 8 predicted proteins | sample MAT02_FD_78089 | JGI IMG/M metagenome (GOLD analysis project Ga0105045, IMG submission 78089) | Freshwater microbial communities from Lake Fryxell liftoff mats and glacier meltwater in Antarctica - MAT-02 (megahit assembly) | ecosystem: Environmental > Aquatic > Freshwater > Ice > Liftoff... | reverse complement strand
CGTCCGATCCTGGCCAGGCCATTGGCTGAAATGCGCAGTCCGCCCTGCGGCGAAAACAGTGCGCCGTTCTCGCCCGCGCGCCATTGCGACAGATCGCAAGGCGCCTCTCGCTCGGTGATCACCGCGCAGGACGGTTTGCGCCCCTGGTGGTCGTCGCGCACCGGCTTGCCTTCGCTGTACAGCACTACCGCGCGCGCCGCGGTGGCCGCATCGCAGGATTCCCAGTTGTAGCAGCCGCCAAGCTGCAGCGGTTGCAGCACCAGGCGCTCCATCAGCCGGTCGAAGCGCTCGCCAGTGGCGTCCTCCATGATCATGGCTACCAGCGGGAAGTTGAGGTTGCTGTAGCGCCAGTACTCGCCGGGGGCATGGCTGGCATCCCACGCGCCGGGCTGGTCCAGCAATCCCTGCAGGCGGCCGCCCAGCGGCGTCTGCCAGTAGCCGGCATCGTCGGTCAGGCCGCTGCGATGCGACAGCAGCAGGCGCAGGGTGACAGGCACGTCCGGCCACTTGGGATGGCGCAGGGTCCAGCCCAGCGATCTGGATACGTCGGCGTCCAGGTCCAGCTTGCCTTGCTCGACCAGGCGCATGACGCCGAGGGCGACCACCAGCTTGGAGACCGATGCGATGCGCACCGGATCGTCCGCACTGACATGACGGCCACTGGCGATGTCGGCCATGCCGGTGGCCTGCGTGGCAGTGATGGCATCGCGGTCGAAGGCTACGCGCACGCTGGCGACAGGTGCCTTGCCGGCGGCCGGTTGCGCGCCAGCCTCGGCAGCAGCCACGGGGGCGCTGGCCAGCACCAGTGCCAATGCCAGCATGATGAAGCAGGCGTGCGCCCGGGTACCTGGCGAAAACCTTGTGGCCGTGATCCTTCTCATGCGCGCCCCAATATCAACTGTTGGACGAAACTACTGCCGAAGAAGGCCAGCAGCAACAGTGCCATGGCGGCCAGGGTCCAGCCGGCGGCGCGGGTACCGCGCCAGCCCAGCCGCCAGCGGCCCAGCAACAGCGCCCCAAACGCCAACCACGACAGCACGCTGAGCACGGTCTTGTGCACCAGGTGCTGGGCCAGCAGGTCGTTCACGAACAGGGCGCCAGTGAGCAGGGCCGCGGTCAGCAGCGCGAAGCCCACCGCGATGGTGCGGAACAGGAGGTGTTCCAGTTCGGTCAGTGGCGGCAGCGCCCGCAGCCAGGCGTTGAAGCTGCGCCTGCGCAGGGCGCGGTCCTGGGCCCACAGCATCAGGGCCAGCAGCGCGGCGATCGCCAGCGCCGCGTAGGCCAGCAGGGCCAGCCACGCATGCAGCTGCAGGCGCCAGTCCAGTGGCGGCGCCGGCACGTGCCCATAAAAATGGTAGACCAGCAGCAGCAGCAGGGCCAAAGGCAGCGCAAGGACACCCAGTGCGGCCATGCGCCCCTGCGCGCCGACCACCGTGGTCATCGCGGCCATGCCCAGGCTGACCAGGGACAGCGCCGCGAAGAAGTGCATGTCCGGGCCACCGCTGGTGCCAGTGGCCACCAGCACATGGTAGAGACCATGCGCGACCACCCCCAGCGCCGCAGGCCAGCACCACCAGCGGCCCGGGTCTGGGCGGCCCGCGGCAACATTGCGGACCAGCAGGGTGGTGGCGAACAGGTAGGCAGCCGTGGCGATGAGAACGATTGTCATCACCACAGTGTCGCACGCCGCCCGCCCGGTGGGAGCGCCCCAGGGCGCGATAGCTCTTGACCGAGGATTGTGTCAAAGGCATCGCGCCCATGGGGCGCTCCTACGCGGGAATGAGGGGGCGCCCACGGCTGGCGAGGGCGTCGCGGCTATAATCTCGGGCCGCTTTTCCTGCCTGGCCGACCTGCATGTTCGAATCCCTGACCCAGCGCCTTTCCGGCACCATCGAGCGCCTGCGCGGTCGCGGTCGCTTGAGCGAGGAGAACATCCGCGAGGCTACCCGCGAGGTGCGCATCGCCCTGCTCGAAGCCGACGTGGCCTTGCCGGTGGTGCAGGCCCTGATCGAGCGGATCAAGGTGCGCGCGGTCGGCCAGGAGGTCATGAAGAGCCTGACCCCCGGCCAGGCCCTGATCAGGATCGTGCGCGACGAGCTGACCGCGGTCATGGGTTCGGCCGCCACCGAGCTGAACCTCAACGTTCCGGCCCCGGCGGTGATCCTGATGGCCGGCCTGCAGGGCGCAGGCAAGACCACCACCGTGGCCAAGCTGGGCAAGCACCTCAAGGAGCGGCGCAAGAAGAAGGTGATGGTGGTCAGTGCCGACGTGTACCGTCCGGCCGCTATCGAGCAGCTGCGCACCCTGGCCGCCCAGGTCGATGTGCTGTTCCATGAATCCTCCGCCGACCAGCAGCCCGAAGCGATCGTGCGCGGCGCCATCGATGCGGCGCGCAGGTCGTTCGCCGACGTGCTGATCGTCGATACCGCCGGTCGCCTGGCCATCGACCAGGCCATGATGGCCGAGATCAAGGCACTGCACGCGGCCTGCAACCCGGTCGAAACCCTGTTCGTGGTCGACTCGATGACCGGCCAGGACGCGGCCAACACCGCCAAGGCGTTCTCCGAGGCGCTGCCGCTGACCGGCGTGGTGCTGACCAAGACCGACGGCGATGCGCGCGGTGGCGCGGCCCTGAGCGTGCGCTACATCACCGGCAAGCCGATCAAGTTCATCGGCGTGGGCGAGAAGCCCGACGGCCTGGACGTGTTCCATCCCGACCGCGTGGCCAGCCGCATCCTGGGCATGGGCGACGTGCTGTCGCTGGTCGAGCAGGTCGAGCAGAACGTCGACCAGGACAAGGCCGCCAAGCTCGCGGCCAAGGTCGCCAAGGGCAAGAAATTCGACCTCAACGACATGCGCGACCAGCTCGAGCAGATGCAGAACATGGGCGGCATCAGCGGCCTGATGGACAAGCTGCCCGGCATGGGCAAGGTGCCCGACAGTGTCAAGTCGCAGGTCACCGGCAAGGAAGTGCCGCGCATGGTGGCGATCATCGGTTCGATGACGAAAAAGGAACGCCGCAACCCCGCCCTGCTCAACGGTTCGCGCCGGGCGCGCATCGCGCGGGGTTCGGGCACCACCCCGGCCGACGTCAACCGCCTGCTCAAGCAGTACCAGCAGATGGAGAAGATGATGGGCAAGATGGCCAGCGGCGGCATGAAGGGCCTGATGCGCGGGATGCAGGGCATGATGGGCGGCCGCGGCGGCGGCATGCCGTTCCGTTGATTGCGCATTGCGCTCGCGCCTGCCTGCAGATGCACCGCGCCCGGCCACGCCGGTGAATGCGGCCTACCTCAACGGCCATCCAGCCAGCGCCGACGACCTGCGCGCGCTGGCCCTGTGCAACTACGGCCACTTCACCTCGATGCAGGTGCGCGGCGGCGCGGTGCAGGGGCTTGCGCTGCACTACCAGCGCCTGCAAACGGCCACGGCCGAGCTGTTCGATGCGCCGCTGGACCTCGCACAGTTGGTTGGCTGGCTGCGATTGGCGGTCAACGCCCATCCAGACTGCTCCCTGAGGGTGAGCGTGTTCGCGCGTGGCTTCCAACACCGGCACCCTGAGCGCTGGGTCGCCCCCGACGTGCTGGTATCCACGGGCCCTGCCAGCCTGTCGGACCCCTCGCCCCTGCGCGTGAAGTCGTACCCCTTCCAGCGCCCGGTGCCGCACCTCAAGCACCTGGGCACGTTCCCGCTCTTCCACTATCGGCGCCTGGCCCGGAGGGCAGGCTATGACGACGCGCTTTTCGTGGGTCCGGCCGGGGAAGTTTCGGAGGGGACGGTATGGAACATCGGCTTCTGGGCGGAAGACCGGGTGATCTGGCCCAATGCGCCCGCCCTGGCAGGGACCGCGGTCGGTCTGCTGGTGCAAGGCCTGGACGTGCTGGGCGTGGCGCACGCATCGGCGGCGCTATGCCTGGAGGGCCTTGGCGAGGTGGAAGGTGCGTTCGCGTGCAATGCCTCGGGGCTGTGGCCCGTCGCGAGCATCGACGACAGGGCGCTGCCGGCTTCGGTGGGGGCAATGCCCATTTTGCTGCAGGCTCTCCAGGTAGTTGCCTGGCAACCCGCATAGGGGCAGCCCTGGTCAGGTGCCTCCCCGCGTCACATGATGACCATCACTTGCAGGATGTGCGCCGAATCACACTAATGGCCAAAAAGTCCTCCTTGCTGTAGCCGTGCATGCAAGTTGGCACGAACCATGCTCTGACTCCATCGCGGGCTGGCGCTGCCACCCGATTTCCCTGGAGTACTCCCTTGGCTGTCGACGTCCTCATCGTTTCGGGCACCCGCCCGGAAATCATCAAGCTCGCCCCCGTTTTCCACCAGCTTCGCAGTGAGCCCTGGGCCCGGGTCCACTGGCTGCATACCGGCCAGCACGGCGAGATGGCTGCACCGATCCTCTCCAGTTTCGCGATCGAGCCGGACATTTCCCTGTCCAGGCATGGATCCAACCTGTTCGAATTCGGTGCCGGCTGCCGTGCGCAACTGGAACAGGTGATGCAGTCCCGTGACTGGAAGACGGTGGTCGTGCAGGGGGATACCGAGAGTACGTTCTGCGGCGCGCTGGCCGGTTTCTACCACCGCGTGCCAGTGGTCCACGTCGAAGCCGGCCTGCGCACCTACAACATCGATCGCCCGTTCCCGGAAGAGGGCTTGCGGCAGATGGTCAGCCGGGTTGCGCAGCACCATTTCGCGCCTACTGTCCGGGCCCGCGATGCGCTGCTGGGAGAGGGCATCGCCCCGCACAGGATCGAAGTCACCGGCAATACCGTGGTCGACGCCCAGCAGTGGGTCGTGCGCCAACATGCTCTCCAGCGCAAGGTGGCGGGCCGAGGCCACCTGCTGGTGACCCTGCACCGGCGGGAGAACTGGGGCGAGGACGTGGCCCAGGTGTGCCACGCAGTGGCCGAGGTGGCTGCGCGGCATCCGGAACTGGACGTGCTGTTCCCGGTGCACCTCAATCCGCTGATCAGCGGTCCGGCGCACGCAATCCTCGGACAGTTCGGGAACGTGCGCTTGGTCGCACCGCTGGACTACCTGCAGATGCAACAGGCTCTGGCCGATGCGTGGCTGGTGCTGAGCGATTCGGGCGGCTTGCAGGAGGAGGCGCCGACCTTCCACGTGCCGTTGCTGGTGCTGCGCGGGGAGACTGAGCGCCCCGAGGCCATCGAGGCAGGCTGCGCCAGGCTGGCCGGTACCGCCACGGCCACCATCGTCGAGCAGGTCGAGTCTCTGTGGACCGACCAGGTGGCCTACCGCGGCATGCAGCGCGCAGGCAATCCATTCGGCGATGGGCAAGCGTCAAGGCGCATCGCGCGCACCTTGCAGGCCGCGCTGGCGCCGGACTACGACTGTAGCCGTGACGCGGTTTCCGCCAGTCGGTGCCGCTGATGGAGATCGTCAGCCTGCTGGACATCTTCTCGACCTACCTCTACGGACTCAAGTACATCGCAATGGCAGTGGCGCTGTGGCTGCTGCTGAGCGGCATCGACGACCTGTTCATCGACCTGGTTTACTGGTCGCGGCGCGCCTGGCGAACGCTGACCGTATACCGCCGCCATTCGCACATGGAGGCGCAGGACCTGCAGTTCGCGCCCGAGCGCGCGATGGCGATCATGGTCCCCGCCTGGCAGGAGACCGGCGTGATCGGCCAGATGGCCGGCCTCGCGGCCAAGACCCTGGACTACGAGAACTACCACATCTTCGTCGGCACCTATCCCAATGACCCGCAGACCCAACTGGAAGTGGACGCGGTGTGCGCGCGTTTTCCCAACGTGCACAAGGTCATCTGCGCGCGGCCTGGGCCCACCAGCAAGGCAGACTGTCTGAACAACATCGTCGATGCGATCTTCCAGTTCGAGCAGCGCGCCAAACTCGAGTTCGCGGGTTTCGTGCTGCATGACGCCGAGGATGTGCTGAGCGACCAGGAGTTGCGCCTGTTCAACCACCTGGTGGAACGCAAGGACATGATCCAGATACCGGTGTATCCATCGGAAAGGCGATGGACCCACTTCACCAGCATGCACTACATGGACGAGTTCGCCGAACTGCACGGCAAGGACCTGACCGTGCGCGAGGCGCTGGCCGGGCAGGTGCCCAGTGCCGGGGTAGGCACCTGCTTCAGCCGGCGGGCGTTGCTTGCGCTGCTGGCGGACGGCGACGGCATCGCCTTCGATATCCAGAGCCTGACCGAGGACTACGACATCGGCTTCCGGCTCAAGGCGCGCGGCATGAGCGAAATCTTTGTGCGCTTCCCCACGGTGCGCGACGGCGATGGCGACCAGGACCTTCCCTTTGGCGCCAGCGCACGCACCGCGAGCACGGTGTGCGTGCGCGAGTTCTTCCCGGACCGGGTTTCCACGGCAGTTCGGCAGAAGTCGCGCTGGATCATCGGCATCGTCTACCAGGGTTACAAGACCTTGCGCTGGACCGGCAGCCCGGTGCTCAACTATTTCCTGTGGCGCGATCGCAAGGGAGCGGTCAACAATTTCGTCAGCTTCGCGGCGATGGTGATCTTCCTGCAGTTGGTTGCGCTGTGGCTCCTGGAGCTCATGTGGGCTGATGCACCCAGTTTCTTGTCAATTTTCGCTGGGGATCCCTGGTTCCGCCTGTTGTTGCTGGTCAACCTGGCATTGATGACCAACCGCATCTTTCAGCGGATGCTGTTCGTTACCGGCTTCTACGGACTTTGGCAGGGCGTGATGTCCGTACCGAGGATCTTCTGGGGCAACGTCATCAATTTCCTGGCCAATTGCCGCGCAATGGCCCAGGTGATTGCGCACGGCGATCCGCGGCGCGTGGCCTGGGACAAGACCACCCACGACTTTCCCAGCATCGGTGAGCCCGAGCGCGCACGCCTGCCGCTTGGCCAGATCCTCATCGACCAAGGCGCGCTGGACCAAACCGCGCTGTTGGAGGCACTCGCGCACCCGGTCCGCGGCCTGCGCCTTGGCGGCAGCCTGGTACAGCGGGGCGTGGTCAGTCCCGCCCAGCTGGCGCGGGCGATCGCATTCCAGGCGGGGAGCGTGGAAGAAGACATCGAGGCTTACCAACTGGCACCCCAGCTGCTGGGCCGTATCGCTCCAGAGCTGGCTCTGCGCTACGCGGTGCTGCCGCTGCGCGTGGAGGGCCAAAAACTGGTCCTGGCCTCCGAGTCGGCTATCGATCCGGTCACTGCGGCTGCGCTTGCGCGCCACCTCGGGTGCCCGGTGGGCTTCGTGGTTGCACATCGTGGCCAAGTGACCGTGGGCCTGCGCAAGTACATGGCCGAGGATCCGGGACAGGATCCCGGGCAAACGCTGCAAGCCTGTGTAGAACGGGGACTGCTGGAGCCTCAGCAAGCGGCCGCGGTGTGGCAGTCATTCGTGTCTCGCCAGGTCGCGTTGGGCGAAATCCTGATCTGCCTTGGCCACGTCGACGCCGCTGCGTTCCGTGCGCTGATGCTGCGCCATGGGCACGGCGAGCGCCTTGGCCAGTTCCTGGTCGGGCAGGGCGTGATCGACTCCACCACGTTGCACGAAGCGCTGGTCCTGCAGGACCAGCTCCAGCCGACCATCGACGAGCTGCTGGCGGCGTATGGCACCCAGTTGCCGTCGCAGCGGACGCGAACAGGGGAGATCCCATGAAGCGCACTACCTTGGCACTGGTCATGGGACTGTCCCTGGCAGGCCACGTGCAAACCGCCTGGGCGCAGGAGATGGCGCTGGGGGACGACGTCTCCCAGTACCGCCAGTTCCTGATCCATCCCCACGTGCAGCGTGGCCTGGCAGCCATGGATCGCGGCGACGCCGCTTCCGCCGTGCAGTCGTTCCTGCGTGCCCGTGAGCATGCGCCGACCAACCCGACGACCGCGCTGTACCTGGCGCGCGCCTATGATCGGTCAGGCCAGCATGAAAAGGCATTGGCCGTGCTCGAACAACAACGGCGCCACACGCCGGGCGATGCGCGCCTGCAGAGTGCCCGCAGGGCGCTGGGCGTGGGGATCGATACCAATGCAGCGGTGGCACCGGCGCTATCGACCGGTGATCGGCCAGCGCTCGCGCGTCCTGGCGTGGTCCCGGCGGCCTCCCAACAGACGACTGCATTGCGTGAGCAGGCGCAGCGCGCGATTCACGACGACGACCAGGCATTGGCCCGCCGTCTTTTCGCAACGATCGATGCAGCGGGTGGTTTGACCCCGACCGAGCAGCAGCAGTGGTTCAACCTGCTGTTGGCCGATGGCGACGTCCCTGCGGCCAGGCGACTCCAGGATCGGGCTGGATTGGACGGCCCTGCGCATCAGCTTGCGGTGGCCGAGGTCCTGGCGGCCAGCGGCAACTTGCGCGACATGGCTGCGTTCATGGGCCAACCGCAGCCCGCGATGCAGCCAGCAAGGGTGGAGCAACGCTGGATCGCGCTGTTGGCAGTAGCTGCCCAGCGCAATCCCGAGCCTTTGCTCGGCTATTCGGTGCGCAGTCCGTCCAGCAAGAGCGTCTACGCGCGCGCGGCGTTGCCCTTCGCGCAGGCCAGGGGTGACGACCGCTCCGTGACCCGGCTGCTTTCGGCGCTGCCTTCGGATGACCTGCTCCAGGTCCGGTTTGAGCATGCGCTGGCGACCGGCGACCGTGGCGAGGCGCGGCGCACGGGCCTCGCCCTCAGCAGCAGTGCCCGCGGTCGTCCCGGGCAGCTGGATGCCGTGAGTTTTTCACTGGTGCAGGCGGGTGCGGAGGAGGAAGCCATCCAGGTTCTCGCCGCGGCACTGCCTTTCTCGGGGCTGGATGAGTCCGAACTCCTGTATGCGCGCCTGGCCGGACTGCTGGCCGCCGAACCGGCACGTCTGACCCCGGATCTGCGCGCGCAGCTTCGTGACACCGGTACTGGCCCGCAGCTGCGCTCGGGGCAGGTGTCGGCCTTGGCCGCAGGCCAGGATTGCGAGGGAGTGGACCTTCTCATGTCCGACCGCTCCGGCACGTACAGCGCCCAGGCCTGGGCTTCGTTGGCCGATTGCAATCGAGAGCTCGAGCCTGGATTCGCTGCCTTCGCGTTGTCCCGGGCACTGCAGATCGAGCCGGAAAATCGCGAATTCCGCGCTGCCTACGCGTACGCGACCTATGCAACAGGAGAGTTCGACGCGGCCCTGCAGGCCTGGCAGGCAATCCCAATGGTGGAACTGACTGCCGAACAACTGCTCTCTGCCAGCGAGACCGCCCTCGCTGCCGGGCAGGACGAGGCCGCCGCAGGGTTCCTTGACCGAGTCGCTGCTTCTGCAGCGCCGCTCGATGGCCGATACTGGTGGCTGCGCGCCCGCGCCACGCAGGCCACCGATGCTGCGGCCGCGCGCCAGGCCCTGGTACGGGCCATTGCGTTGCAGCCCAGGCCCGCGTACTACTCCCGCCTGGCAGGCCTGCAGCGGGAAGCCGGCGAGCAGCCACAGGCGCTGGCCTCCCTTCGCCAGGCCCTGGCCCTTTCGGCGGACGACCTGGACCTGCATGCCGCGTTGGCCTACGCCTATGTGGACGCGGGCGAACCGGCCCTCGCGGCAGTGCATCTGGCGCGCCTGCGCCAGGCCGATCCGCAGGATCCGCGTTGGGCCGAACAGCTCGCCTATGCCCAACGCGACCGCGGCGAGCTTGCGCTGGCACGCGCGGCTACCGCAGATGCGATCGACCTGCTGGGTGATGCCCCGGACCGGATCGACCGCCACTTCCGGCTGCGTCGCATGCATGAGCAGTTGGGCCGCCGGTGGGCCTTCAATGCCGATATCACCCTCGGGGATACAGGCACCGGCAGCGCCGGCGCCAATTTGGCCTCCGGTGGCAGCACTTACCGCAGCTATGCGCAAGTCGAGGCCCAGTACCGGTTCGGTTCGCTGATCGGCCGCGAGGACCATGAAGCGGTTTCGGTGTATGCGCGCGTGTTCGCCGGCAGCGGACCGCAGGGCGACCTGCTGCCCGGCAATGACGTGACCCTGGGTACGGGCCTGCGCTGGAAGCCGCTGCGCGACCGCACGTTCTATCTGGCTGTTGAGCAGCAGGTGCCGCTGCAGCACGGAGGGCGCAGCGACCTGTTGCTGCGGGCGAGTGCCTCACCCCTGTCGGACCCGCGCTATGCCGACGACTGGCACGCCGGCGGGGAAGGGTGGCTGGCCCACTCGGTGTTTCTTGACCTGGGCCACTACACGCGCAGCGGCACCTCGTTCCTGACTGCCGACTACCAGGTCGGAGTGCACCGCAAATTTGCCGACTCCAGCACCCTGGAGCCCTATGCGCGCCTGCAGTACAACGGCCAGGATGTTGGCACCGGCTTCCGGGACGACCTGAGGGCCGGTGTCGGACTGCGCCTGAACCACTGGTACGGGGAGCGGGGCCGGGACGCCTACCGGCGGCGCTTCAGCGTGGCCCTGGAGTGGCAGCAGCCGATACACACTTACCTGGAAGACTCCGGCACCCTGCTGCTCAGCGCCGGACACCGCTGGTAGCCGCCTGAGCGGCGCGCAGGGGCCCACGGCCGTGCCTGGAGCTGTGGCTGCGGGCTGCTGCAGGCAACCGCCCGCCCGGATTTCCATAGAGTTCGGGCTTGCGCTACAATTGCAGGCTTACCTCGCCGTTCTGGCGACTGGGCAACACAGGAAGCTACACAATGGTCAAGATCCGCCTTACCCGTGGCGGCGCCAAGAAGCGCCCCTTCTACCACATCATCGTCACCGACTCGCGCAGCGCGCGCGACGGCCGCAACATCGAACGCCTGGGTTACTACAACCCGGTTGCCGCCGGCAACGAGAAGCGCATCGAGCTGGACACCGACCGGGTCGACCATTGGGTCGGGCAGGGCGCGCAGATGACCGAAAAGGTGCGCAACCTGTACAAGGAAATGGGCAAGTCCAAGGCGCAGGCCGCGGCCTGACCGTGCCGGTGGTGCGCCCGCGCCACCTCTTGAAGCCATGAGCGACAACCAACGTCGGATCCCGCTTGGAAGGATCGTCGGCGCCTTCGGCATACGCGGCCAGATCAAGATCGAGTCGTGGACCGAGCCGCGTGATGCGATCTTCCGCTACCAGCCCTGGATCCTGGTCGATCCGGCAGGCGCCGAGCGCGAGTACAGCGGCGCGCGTGGTCGCGAGAGCGGCAAGCACCTGGTGGCCGAGTTCCCCGGGGTCACCGATCGCGACGTGGTCGAGGCGATGCGCGGCACCGAGATCCTGGTGCCGCGCTCGGCCCTGCCGCCGCCGCGTCCGGGCGAGTTCTACTGGGTCGACCTGGAGGGCTTCCGCGTGCTCAACGTGGACGGCACCGACTTCGGCACCGTTTCGCACCTGTTCTCCACCGGCGCCAACGACGTGCTGATGGTGCGTGGCGAACGCGAAAGGCTGGTGCCGTTCGTGGAGCCCGATTTCGTCCAGTCGGTGGACTTCGAGGCACGGCTGATCACGGTCGACTGGGACCCGGAATTCTGAGCGCGCGGCGTGCAGGGTGAACACGCGCGTATTCGCGCTTAACCTGTGCCTGCCTCCCAGCCCGGTCCCGAGCACCCGTACCCGCATGCGCATCGACGTCCTCACCCTGTTCCCGGAATTCATCGCCCAGTGCGCCGGCTTCGGCGTGGTCGGCCGGGCGATCGAGCGCCAGCGACTGGCCTTGCACGCCTGGAATCCGCGCGACCATGCCATCGGCGGCTACCGGCGCGTGGACGACCGGCCGTTCGGTGGCGGGCCGGGCATGGTGATGATGATCGAGCCCCTGCTGGCCACGCTGGCAGCGGCCCGCCAAGCCGATCCAGCCCCCGCCCGGGTGGTCTACCTGAGCCCGCAGGGCGTGCCGCTGACCCAGGCCAGGGTGCGCTCTCTGGCCGCGTTGCCGCGCCTGCTGCTGCTGTGCGGGCGCTACGAGGGCGTGGACGAGCGCCTGCTCGAAGCCGAGGTGGACGAGGAGCTGTCGATCGGCGACTACATCCTGTCCGGGGGCGAGCTGGGCGCAGCGGTGGTCATCGATGCAGTGGCCCGGCTGCAGGACGGGGTGCTCAACGACGCCGAATCCGCAGCCCAGGACAGTTT
>Ga0105045_10004581_pt1 | contig 12026 bp, 6 predicted proteins | sample MAT02_FD_78089 | JGI IMG/M metagenome (GOLD analysis project Ga0105045, IMG submission 78089) | Freshwater microbial communities from Lake Fryxell liftoff mats and glacier meltwater in Antarctica - MAT-02 (megahit assembly) | ecosystem: Environmental > Aquatic > Freshwater > Ice > Liftoff... | reverse complement strand
GTGCGCACTTGGCAGGTGGTTTTTTCAAAATACACGGCTGCCTTGTTGTTCTACGCCACGCTGTGGATTCCAGCCTTCGTTCAGTTCCAATTATTCGTCTGGCTAACGGATCTGCCACCTGCGTGGTCGCCCGGCGCGATGGGTGGGACGTTTACGATTCTCATGCTGATGGGAGCCGCTTTTACGGCGATCGGCTGCCTTGCTTCATCGCTGACCTCCAGCCAGATCATCGCGGGGATCTTCACGGTGGGGCTACTGGTGATTCAGTACTTCCTCGGCTTCGTCACGATCATTTGGGGTGAATCGTTTCCCGGAGCCCCTTTATTTCACTATATCTCCTCGCAACAGCATTTGCACTATTTCGCGAGCGGGCTGTTTGATTCCCGGGCGGTGGTCTATTTTCTGAGCCTCGCGATGTTTGTTCTATTTCTCACCTATCAAGTAGTGGATTACCGCCGTTGGCGGAGTTGATTGTTTCTGCCCATGCCTGAAAATTCTCCTATACCGCAATTAAAGCCTGCCCGCGCGATGAATCGCTGGGGACTGGGGACTCTTTCTGTCTTGCAAATCGCATTTCTCGGGATCTTGCTGATGGCGCTGAATTATCTAGCAGCTCTGCATTTCACCCGCCTCGATCTCAGCCGTGAGGCTGCCTACACCCTTGCTCCATCGACTCGGAATTATCTCAAAGATGCTGCTGTGAGGGAGCGCCCGGAGACGATGAAGTGGATCATGGCATTCCGCCGATCCTCGCCATTTTACGAACGGACTCGGGTCTTGTTAGAAGAATATGCCAGCCGCTCGAATGGCAAGATCAAGTTGGAAATAGTCGATCCGATGCGCAGCGCGGATCGGGTGCAGGAAATCGTTGCGGCTTATGGACTCCAACTTGTCAGTGATTTAATCATCATGGATGCGCGGCTGGATGACTCGCCCGTGAGCCGGGAAGATGCGGGCGGAATCAAGACGCTTAATCCGAATGTGAAAATCGTGCTAGCCGATGAGCTTGCCGTTTACGCCGCGGCAGACGGGCAGCGGAGGATCACGGGCTTTCAAGGGGAAGGTGTGATCACTGCGCGGCTGGTGGAATCCATCGAGGGGCGGCCACGCAAGATGTTGTTTCTCGCTGATAAAAGCAGGATCGATTCCGATGGGGCAGACTCGCCGTGGAATGCTCTGGAAGATAAGCTGCGTTTCCAAAATATTGATTTAATACCCGTCAATCTGGCAGACCTCAAGGAAATCCCGGGCGATGCACAAGGCGTGGCATTGATTGCGCCGAGATATGATCTAACGGATGCAGAACTTGAAGTGCTTGAAAACTATTGGAACCAGCCGCGGGCGGCACTGCTGGTGCTGCTCAAACCGGGTGAGATTCCGCCCAAGTTGCGGGGCTTCCTCCGCAGCAATGGAGTCACGCCACGCAGAGACCGCGTCTTGGGGTGGGATGATGAGCGCAGGGTGACGACTGCCCGCGGGACCTTCACGGCGGGAGTGGGTTTTACCAAAGAATTGGCAGGCCAAGCGATGGCCTTTGAGGGCGCGAGCTCATCCTTGGAAGTGCGCGAGGGGGCAGGGGATTTGCTGAACCGTCAAATCCGGGCGACGCCGTTGATCGAGGCGGCTGCTGGATTTTGGGGCGAGACGCGGTTTGGCGAAGGCAATGAAAGCTTCGATGAAAAAGAAGACAACGCAGCTCCACTTTACATGGCAGCGAGTGTCACGCGCGGGGCATTGAGCAATGATCAATTCGCCGCCGATGTCTCGCGGATGATCGTCATTGCGAATACGGATTTTCTCGATCCCGGGCGCCACCGCGCGGAGACCATGGATTTTCTCGCGTCTTCCGCCACTTGGTTAATGAATCGCGAGGCACTCGCAGGAATCGGCCCACGGCAATTAGGCACCTACAAGTTACCATTGCTCGATGCACAAGTCTCTTTCATCAATCGAGTGAACTTGTTTTTCATGCCTGCCTTGTTGATAATAACCGCGGCATTTGTTTGGGCATCGCGCCGTGCTTGATTCCCATGCGCTCTATTCTATTAACTCTCCTTCTCTGTCTCGCTGCCGCCGCTGCGGTCGGGCTGGCGAGCTGGCGCTGGGCGGGAAATGATTTTGAATCGATACTCGGTGTGCCCGCGACACTGCCGGGACAATTGCTCTATACCAGCTTCAAAGCGGAACAGGTGAAATTCATCGAGGTGAGTCAAAACGGAGTGAAAGCTAAATTTTCGCTAGGTCCGCATGGGTGGCAAGCAGACAGCCCATGGGCGGACCGGATGGACCCTCGCGCTGCGGGTGCAATCATCAGCTTCACCCTCGGAATGAAGGTGGAGGATTTCGCCAACACCGGGGAAATCGACCTGCAAAAAGCTGGCTTGGCCGATAATGGCACCAATATAAGACTTTTTGATTCCCAGCGCGCTCGTCTGGCCAAATATCGGCTTGGGCGGCGCACCCCGTGGTTAGCTCCTGCGGAGACTGAGGATGGCCTGCCAGTGCCGACCGTTTTCATCCTGGTGCGCGAGGGCAAGCGGGAGAATCAGGTTTATTCATGCACCGGAGATATCACCCCATTGTTCAAAGACGGTTTGAAATTTTTGCGAGACCACCGCCCCTTTTATTTCAATCCGGTGGCGTTGCAGAAAATCCGCATTCGCTCTGCAGAGGGGGAGTTCACCCTTGGGCGGGAGTCACCAAAGATGCCTTGGCGCTTGGTAAAACCGCTGGATCTCGCGACGGATGTGGAGGCGGTGAAGTCCCTCATCAGTGGAATTTTTGAACTCCAAGCACTGAAGCTCACCGACCGCGCCGCACTCACAGTCGCGAATAAAGGCATCACCACGAATTCGATCGAGATTGCGATCAGTTCCTTTGGATCTGAAATTGAAACGCGCTTGGAAATCGCGCCGCCGGAGAAACCTGAAAGCGGCACGGCGATGGCCACCGTAAGTGATCGACCCGAGACAATCTTCGAACTTCCGCTCAAGCCGGGGCAAGAGATGGTGTCACTGGCAAATCTATCTCTAAGCCTCAATGAATTGCGAGACTCGACCCTCACCAACCTTAATATCCAGTCACTGCGGGCGATTGCGATCCTACCTGCGACGGGCTCGGAAATCCTGATCAGCAGAACCCCGCCACAGCCATGGATGGCCACCTTTGGCGGGGTGGCCCAAGTGGCCAATGAAGAGCGGCTGTTCACCCTGCTCAAGGCAGTGACCGAGGCGCGGGCAAGCGGTTTTGAAACGGATGCCGCCACTGATTTTACGCCTTGGGGGCTTGACCGGCCGTTTCTCAAGTTGCGCTTCCTCGGTCTGGACGATCAGGTGCTGGAACTTGCGTTCGGCATCGATAGCCGGGGCGATTACTTCGTCAATCGTTCTGGCACACCGAGTGTGATGCGGGTGGATCCCGCGCTGATCTCTTCCATCGCCGTCCGGCCTTACGAGTGGCGGAGCTCGCGCCTATGGTCGGTGGATCGTAACCAGCTCTTTGCCCTAACGCTCTCAAAAAATGCCCAAGAGCCGCTGGTGCTGAAGTATAACTTCTTTGATGATACCTGGGCAGCCACTCAGGCGGGAAAAGACTTATCTTCCGAGCTTGATCCATCCCGGGCGGGTTATCTGCTCGGGATTCTAGAAGGGCTAAAAATTTCCCGCTGGTTGGCACCCGGTGATGATGCTGCAATCAATGCTCTCGCGGCGCCAGTTCTAAGCTTTACTCTAGTAGAGAAAGCGAGTGACGACTTTGGCGATGCCACAGGCGAACTCATTACCCGCACTGTCCATCTCGCGCCCAATGTGCAAGCGGGGACTCCCGGTTTTTACTATGGCCGGATGGATTCAGATGAAAATCCATTCCTGCTTGATCTCGAAACTTTTAATAAACTTTCTATCGATCTGATGGACCGGCGTTAGGTTGATTTTTGTAAACAAACATTCCTCTATCCGCCTGTGCTCCGTTCGCTACGTTTGATGGATTTTCGCTGCTTTAAAGCGCTGGATCTTGAGGTTCCTGCCGAGGGCTGCATCCTCATCGGCGATAATGCGCAGGGAAAAACCTCCATCCTTGAGGCATTGTGTGTGTTGGTGAGATTACATTCGCCGCGCAGCCATCGGCTGATGACCTTGGCATCGCTCGGTGGCAAAGGATTCGGCATCGCCGGAGATCCCTGGGGCTGTGAACGTAGAATTCAATACTCGCGCGATGGCTTGATACTGAAGGTGGATGACGAGCCAAGAACCAGCCAAGCCAGCTACCTGGATGATGGTGGACTCGTCGTCTGGATGGGCAACGAAGATTTAGAACTCGTCCGTGGTCCCGGTGAAGGCCGCCGCCGCTACTTGGATTTCATTGGTTCTCAAATCGATCCCTCATACCGCCGTTCTTGGTCGCGTTATCGACGTGCGTTAAAGGCCAAGAACCTCTTGCTGAAGGAAGGTCGCCCGCGCGATGCCGAGATTCTCAGCTATGAGCAAATCATGGTCGAGCACGGCATGGTGCTGATGGAGGCGCGGGCGCGAATCGTCGCCGAGTTGGCAGTATTTGCCGCCGCCGCCCAGCAGGCAGTGAGTGGCAAGGACGAGCCACTGACCTTGCGCTACCTTCCTGCCAGCGGTCCGGATTTACGCGAATCCATGCTCCAAGCCAAGGAACGTGAGGCCCGCATGCGGCAGGCGGTCATCGGCCCCCACCGCGATGAACTGGAACTACGCCTCCACGGCATGCCCGCCGCAGACTTCGCCAGTGAAGGCCAGCAACGGACCCTTGCGCTTGCGCTCAAGCTGGCACAAGGGAAATTGTTAGAAGCCAGCAGCGGCAGGCCACCTCTCTATTTGATGGATGATATTTTTGGCGAGCTGGACCCCGGCCGCCGCAATGCGCTGATGGCGAATCTCCCGGCCACGGCGCAGAAATGGATCACCACCACTCATCTGGATTGGCTCACCGCCACTCCCGCGCTCAGCGGGATTTCCCGTTACCGAGTGCAGGATGGCAGCGTCGCCAGCCTTTAAAGCCGGACGGCCCTGAGCGCGATGAATAGAGGAAATTCTTCCGCAGCGGCATGTTCCGCTTTGCTGAAAGGGCCTGTCCCCTGAGAGCGGCGGTGGCTATGAAGCTCTTCACAAGCCGTCACCGCCAATCCCTGTCGACCGAGACAAGTTAGAAGATCTGCGAGGGGCCGATGGTAAAATGCCGTTTCCTCACCTGTGGCTTTTCCCGGATGGGTCGTGATCGGAATCACCTGCGGCGAGGTATAACTATCAAGCCGCCGATATTGGATTTTCTGGTCCGGATCCCAGCCCCAATGACTTTTCCGTGGAATCCGGAAACATGGGTGCATCCCTACCAGCACCAGTCTGCCGCCAGGCTTGAGAGCGCGGGCGATATTTGAAAACAAGCCTGAAAGATCGGGCACATCATGGATCGCCATGATGCAGGTGGCGGCGTCATGGGAGCCATCAGCCCATTTTCCCGGTTGGCAAGCGTCTGTTAGCACCCATGAAACTTTCCGCTCGCTGCCATGGCGTTGCCGCGCGGCTTCGATCAAGCGCGGGCTGGCATCCACCGCGGTGATGCGGCCTACGCCGAGATCTAACAAAGGCCGGACTAGGACTCCCTGGCCACAACATACATCGATGATCGCCTCGTCCGGCTGCGGCGCGAGCAGTTTCAGAGCAGCAGGTAAAATTACATTCCGGTGGTAGTCTGAGCCAGATTCCCCCACCAGCTTGTCATACCACGCCGCCACGGGATCCCAGCCACGTTCTTTGTTAGCTGGGAGGGGCTTCCGTCTCTGAGGTGCTGCCATGGCTTGTTTTTAAGTCGGAATAGCGGGGCACCGCAAGTCCCTTGGCGGTTTACATTTCAGGTCTCCGGGATCACATCCACCTCCACCTTCAGCGTCTGTCCGCCAGCGCCCAGCGTCACGCCGCGCAAGGGGCTGACATCGGAGAAATCCCGGCCCCACGCCAAGGTGATGTGGCGCTCGCCCGGGAGCAGATTGTTCGTGGGATCTGTATCGATCCAGCCGTGGCTTTCTCCACAGTAAACCGCCAGCCAAGCATGTGATGCATCCGCGCCGATCAGGCGGGATTTGCCGGGTGGCGGAGAGGTCTCAAGGTAGCCGCTGACGTAGCGGCACGGCAGCCCGATGGAGCGCAGGCACGCCAACATCACATGGGAAAAATCCTGGCAAACACCGGTCCGTTTTTTGAAAACTTCGCTCACTCGCGTCGTCACATCCGTGGCCCGCGGATCGAACCGGAATTCTCTGAAAATCCGCTCGGTGAGTGCGAGTGTTGCTTCTAGGATCGGCCTCCCCGGCGTGAATTGGAGGCGGGCATAGTTTGCGTATTCTTCAGCCAGCGGCACCAGCGGCGAGGTGAAACGGAAGGCACCCGCCTCGGAGCCGGGTGTCAGTTTTTCGCTTTGGCAGGCATCCCGGATACCCTCCCATGGCGGTGTGCCGCGGGGGTCTTGATAGGGTGTTGGAGAAACTTCTACGAGACTGCGTGCGACGACATCAAGCACCTCGTGTTTTCCCTCGACCTCGAAGTATTGGGCGATATTTCCGTAGGCATCCAGATGCATTCCGCGGTCCACCGGGTCGGGATGGACCTCCAGCTCGTGCCATGGGCAGCGCTGGCCTGGAAGCGTGCGTGGGGCCAGCCGGGCCATGTGATGGGAGGCGGATACAGATCCATCATAGGTGTAGGTCGTGCGGTGGATCAGGCGGTATTTCACGAGCTGGAGTATGTTAGTAAACGCGCCCCACGGTGTGGCTGAAGTATTGCTGGGTGAGGAGATCAGAGAAGATTTCAAGCGATCCGAACATGGATTCCAGCACCTTTGCATCAGGTATCTCCGGCACCGACAAGGGTTGCTCGAAGCGGTCGAGATAATCCCGGATTTGAGGAAATAAGCCAGCCTCGGGATCGCCGCTAAATTGGGGGATCTCTTGCTTGATAATTTGTGCTTGGAAGGCGATGGCCCTTGGATTGGTTCGATCAAAAAAGATTAATTCGATCACCGGAGCATACCGGGGTCGGGAAAAGTGACGGCGGCGATAGGTCATCACGCTATCACACATTTCTAACAGAGACTCGAGCATTGGCAGTTCCGCAGTGCTCGTCATCGCGGTGCTTTTTAACAAAGTAAGCCCACCCAAGGCCCGCTCGATCCGCCGCCCCACTTCAAGGAAGCGCCAACCTTGGCCGCGAGTCATATTTTCCGCCTGCATCCCGGCAAAAGCGGCCAAGTGTAAGATCAAATCATCCAATCTCCGGAGCAGCTCGGCAGTCGTCGCCGTCGCCGGGGTAGGGGAGTGGACGATGTTATCGAGGCGATTGAAAAACCGCCACGTATCATCGGAGAGGCGGTCTCGGGCTGCGGCGGCATTTCTCAGCAATGAGCGCGTGTGCTTGGGGATACCGCCTCGGGTCGATTGATCGAGGATGAGCCCGGCGAGGACCCGCGGAGTTTGAGCCGGGCGTAGAATCTCGCCTTTTGGCGTGAGCTTCGCGCCTCGTAGAAGTGCCAAGCAGGCAAGCAGTTTCTCTTGTTGAAATTGGCCGCTCTCCCCTGTGAAGCAGCGCAGGGTGACGCGCAACAGACGCGCGGTAAACTCGATCCTCTCGGCGTAGCGGCCGACCCAGAAAAGCTGCTCTGCGATCCGGCTAGGCACTTCCAATGCAGCCGGATGGCGGTCCTTTTGGACACGCGGCAAGTCAAAATCCGGCTGGTTCACTGATGCCGGCGAGTCATTGGAGATCCACACATCTTTCGTAAATCCTGCGTGCTCCGGCCACAATTGGGCGGATTGCCCCTGCTTGCCGACGCGGGCCAGGCCACCCGGCAAAACAATCGGTCCGCCCAGCGCATTCAGCGAGAAGGCACGCCAGACAATTGGCTTATCCCGCAATCCCCGCACTTCCAAGGCCGGGGCCTCACTCAAGGTCACATCCAGTTGTGCCACGAAATCGTGAGGCCGCTCCTCGATCATTGCGATCCACTGCTTGCGAGCCGCCTGAGAGAGATCCGCACAGCGCACTGGCAATAGCGGTTCCCGATTGAAAGCAGACAGTAAAACATAACGGTGAAACTGCTCCAGCACCCGCCGCCGCACACTCGGCTGGCTCAGCCACCAGGTTTCCACAAAGGGTAGTTTGATTTCTTCCCCCAGCCATTTACGGCAGATCCCTGGCAAAAACGGCATCAACGCGGGAGTGGAGGCAAATCCAGCACCCGGAGCATTGACGATTGCCACATTTCCGCTACGCCAAGCCTCCATCAGGCCGGAGATCCCGCCACCGCCCGGCACCCAGAAATCGAGCGGATCGATCCCATCCGTCTCGGTCCGGCAGACCACGGTATCGATGCGATGCAGCCCGGCCAGCGTCTTGAGATAGAGCTTGCGCTCGCGCACCTTGAGGTCTGCCACTTCCACCAGCGGGAAGCCTAGCAGCCGCGCTTTGTAGGCATGCTCGAAATACGATGGGTGCTTGAAGCCGGGCGTTAGGAAAACCACATTCGCCCGCTGCGTGCTGGACGGCGCAAGCGCTTGCAAGGTGCTGCGCTCGCAATCGAAAAAGTCCCCCAAGCGGGCGACGTGATGGGCCTCGAAGGCATCGGCCAGTAGGCTTGAAGTGATATTCCGATTTTGCAAAACCTGCCCCAGCCCGCCTGGCGATGCACCCGTGTAATCCCGCATTACCGTCCACGCGCCATCTGGCATGCGCACCAGGTCACACCCGGAAGTCATCAGGAAACGCCCGCCCAGTGGCTGGATCCCGCAAACATTGCGAGGGAAATTCGGGCTGGAATGGACCAAGTCCGGCGGCAGCAAGCCCTCGCGTAAAAGATTTTGAGGTCCGTATAAATCGTTGAGCACCAGCTCGATGAGCTGAATCCGCTGCCGCAGTCCGGCCGCAACATGAGCCCACTCGGCAGGCGGAATCACCAAGGGGATGGGATCGAGCTCATACGGCTGGCCCGCTCCTCCCACATCGCTGTAAACGTTAAAGGTCGTGCCGAGATCTTCCAGCATCCGGCTGGCAGTGGCGGTGAGCGCCGCCCGCTGGTCCGCACTCCAGCGAGTGATGGTGTTGTTTAAATGTTGCCAATGCGGACGGATGATCCCCTGGCCATCGATTTTCTCATTCCAAGCATGTCCCGCTCCAGCCGCCGCAGAGTGCGGCGGAGCGGGAGCAGGATGAGTGCGGGTAATTTCGGCCATGAGGAATCTGGATTCGTCCGCAGACGAGGGTCACAGGTTCTATGGGATCATCCGCAAGTCCAGCGTGAAGGGGAAATCCGGGCTAATCGGTGCCTCGCGGATTTGCATTTTCCCACCTGTATGGCCATGAGGAAAAAATCTTGCCAATCTGCGGGACTCCGCCTCGTAGGAATTGACCGGGAATTGCACATGGCTAAGTCCCCCGGGGTGAGTCGCATGGTAAGTGCAGCCACCCAGAGAGCGCTCATTCCAGCCATCCATCAGATCGAAAACCAACGGCGCATGCACCGGAATGGTGGGGTGCAAGCAATTTGGCGGTTGCCAGGCCCGGTAGCGCACTCCGGCTACAAACTCGCCCTGCCTACCCGTGGCATGCAGCGGCACTCGCACGCCGTTGCAAGCCAGCGAGTGGCGCTCGCCCGTCATTCCGCGTACCAACACTTGCATCCGTTCCACCGAGCTATCGACGTAGCGCACCGCCGCGCCCGCGCCGCCCTCCTCGCCCAGCACATGCCATGGCTCGATGGCGTGGCGCATTTCCACCTCGATCCCACGTTGGGTAAACTCACCGATTTTCGGAAAACGGAACTCCAGGTGCGGTGCAAACCAATCGTCCTCCACCCAGTAGCCATGCTCGCGCAGATCGCCCAAGACATCGCGGAAATCCTGCCAGATGAAATGAGGCAGCATCCAGCGATCATGGATTTCACTATCCCAGCGCACCAGTGGCTTGGAGTAAGGTTCATTCCAAAAACGTGCCACCAGCGCCCGCAGCACCAAGTGCTGGGCAAGGCTCATCTGATAGTGCGGCGGCATTTCAAAATTCCGCATTTCCAGCAAACCCAGCCTGCCTGTGGCACTGTCCGGGCTGTAAAGCTTATCGATGCAGAATTCGGCGCGATGGGTATTTCCCGTAGGATCGATGAGTAGATTGCGGAAGGCACGGTCCACCTGCCATGGCAGCGGAGTCTCGTCGCCATCCAGCGTTCTGAAAGCGACCTCCAGCTCATGAATCGAATCATTCCTCGCCTCATCCACCCGCGGTGCCTGCGAGGTAGGGCCGACGAAGAGCCCGGAAAACAGGTAGCTCATTGCTGGGTGATGATTCCAAAAAGTAATCATGCTGCGCAGTAAATCCGGCCGCCGCAGCAGCGGGCTATCCGAGGGGGTCTCGCCACCGATGATGATGTGATTGCCGCCCCCGGTGCCGCAATGCCGGCCGTCCACCATGAATTTCTCAGTCACCAAGCGGCATAAGCGTGCCTCTTCATACAATACAGAAGTGTGATGTACCAGCTCGCTCCAAGAGGCGGCGGGTTGGAGATTCACCTCGATCACGCCAGGATCAGGAGTGACTTTTACCACCGTTAGCCGGGCATCAAATGCAGGCGGCGTGCCTTCCAACATCACCTTCATACTCAGCAAAGCCGCCGTCTGCTCGATGGTGGCCACCAGATCAAGGAAATCCTCGGTCTCATCCACCGGCGGCAGGAAAATGTGCAGTCGCCCCTCGCGTGGCTCAATGCAGAGCGCACTCCGGGTGATCCACGCGGCAGATTCTTGTGGCCCCGGTTTACGCTCCCATGGGCGATCTTCCAACGCTTCCTCGGCGGCGTGGGTCGCGTGGAATTCTTCAAGATTTTTCGCCTCCGTGGCTTTCCGCCCTGGAGCCTTTTCCGCAAGCCGCCGTTGGTGCGCAAGCACGCTGCCTGACTGCTGTGGCAGCGCTGCGAGGCTGCGGGTGGGGTCTTGCGGGATATGCCATGGATACTCGGATTCCTTTACCCATGGCAGCGATTCCAACGGTAGCCGATAGCCCATTGGCGAGTCTCCCGGCAGCAGGAAAAGTGTATCATCTTTTAAAAACCACGGCCCGCTCGTCCAGCGCGGGCCTGATGCCGTGACCCGCCTTTCCAGTGGCAGCGCATAGCCGACGATCTCCTCCAACCCTTGATCGAAGAGCTTTTTAAATCGATCCCGCTCGCCCTTTTCCTTCAGATTGGATTTCAGCGGGTCCACATTGCCCGGCAAGCGGCGCTCGCGCCACATGTAGTAAAACACATCCTCATAGGCGGGCAGCAGCCACTTCGGATCCGCCCCCAGTGCCTTAATCAAGGCCTCGGCAAAAATTTTCGCATGCTCCGCGCCATAGCCGTAATTTACCGATTCATCGGCGATGAGTGTCTCATCTTCCCAGACCGCTTGGCCGTCCTTGCGCCAGTAGCAGGCAAGCGACCAGCGCGGTAAAATTTCCCCCGGATACCATTTCCCTTGGCCGTAGAAGAGCAGGCCACCGGGCGCAAATTGCCGATGCAGCCGCCTGATCAATCGGGTTGAGAGAATCCGTTTGGTCGGCCCCATCGCAGCGGTGTTCCACTCGTCGCCGTCGAAGTCATCCATCGAGATAAAGGTCGGCTCGCCGCCCATCGTCAGCCGCACATCCATCGCTTCCAGATCCTCATCAATGAGCTGTCCGCATTTTAAAATTTCTGCCCACTGGCCCTCATCATACGGCAGCGTGGTGCGCGGCGATTCGTAAATCCGCGTCACCGTCATTTCGTGCTCCATGATGGATTCGCAAGGTTCCACCCCGCCGGTGACCGGTGCAGCGCTGGAGGGATCTGGCGAGCAGGCCAGTGGCAGATGCCCTTCACCCGCAAGCAAGCCCGACGTTGGATCGAAGCCGATCCAGCCGGCACCAGGCAGGTAGACTTCCGTCCATGCGTGCAGATCCGTGAAATCCACCTCAGAACCCACCGGCCCATCCAGCGATATCACATCC
>Ga0105045_10004580_pt1 | contig 12027 bp, 10 predicted proteins | sample MAT02_FD_78089 | JGI IMG/M metagenome (GOLD analysis project Ga0105045, IMG submission 78089) | Freshwater microbial communities from Lake Fryxell liftoff mats and glacier meltwater in Antarctica - MAT-02 (megahit assembly) | ecosystem: Environmental > Aquatic > Freshwater > Ice > Liftoff... | reverse complement strand
TTCGGGTCAACACCGAACTGGTTACCATCTGCTGCTACGTCTTTGCGGAAGTAGCGAATGCAAGAGCGCACATCCTGCACACCGCGATAGGCACCATTAATTAGGGTAAAACGGCGTGTCAATTCTTGGGTAGAAAATGGATTCCAACCCAAACGGTAAGTCGCCACGGCTACTACGTAACCCATTTTGGCCAATCTAGTGGCAATCTCCACATTGGAAGAGTCAATCAAAGTGCCTCCGCAAGAGCCATTTTGCGGGAAAGGGAAAAAGTTGCCCGTGTGCAAGTAAATAATCAGCGGACGGTCGGTCTCCGTGTCTCCATCCGGCGTATAAACTTGCATCACCAACGGCTGCCGAGTTGCGCGGCCACCGGGTGCTGCTAAAGGCAGTACGGTGAAGTTAGAACCATAAATCTTGGTAGTCCTGGTTACGGTTGAAAATACTGGCTCGAGGTAACGTTTCTGAGCCGAAACGGATACTCCAATACAAAGGAGTAGAACTAAAATAGGTAATTTTGTTAATCGCATGGTAGAAAAATTTAAGCAGGAAAAGTGATGAAATTGAGTTTAAATTCTTTTAAAAAGGTGTTTAAGCCATCAAAGCAAGCCTTGAATGTCCTACAAATTTACGGAATTATTTCTTTTGAAAGTCATAAACAAGCGAAAGATACGCCATTCTTCCAATACGCGGGCCTCCGTACGTCTGAAACCGTTTTTTATTGAGCACATTCGAGGCACCTAACTTAATGGTACTGTTCAATTTAGGTACAGTCACGTTCACTTGTGCGTCTAATAAATCGTAAGAAGGAATTACGCCTGTAAACTGCGGCGAACCTTCAAAAATAAACGAGTCTATCCATTTGTAACTCACATTAAATCCAAGGGTGTTTTTGGCCCACAATTTAACATCTCTGCCCGACACGCCTAGGTTAAACTTATGCTCGGGTGTGTTAAAAGCAGGTACAATCGGATCGGAAGAAATGGTGTTTAGTTTATTCCAACTATAATTGCCTTGTAGCATGAAATAATCCCAGAAATAGTAGTTCAATGCCACTGCAAATCCTTGAGAAGTAACGCGCCCAGAAGCATTTGCCGCTACACGATAGGCCGCCAGTTGGTTAAATACCGGAAAAGACACGATTTGACCGGGGAAAATTTCGACCTGTTCAAAAGGCAAGGTTAAACCAATATTGAACCCAATAAAGTCGTCGTAAACATTGTAATAATAACTGCCATCCACGTATAAGCGATTGAACAAGGTAGTGCGATAACCCACTTCCATGGTTTTTACTTTTTCGGGTCGAATGGGGGCAATGTTCAAATAATCAAGCGGGACGGAGTTGTTATTCCGATATACGTTGAACGACTCCAGCGTAATCAAACTGTCAAAACCATTCAAATTGCCTATTAAGGTAGCCGGCCCCACCCGCAAATTCAAATATTGATCCGTAAGCGTCGGGTTGCGAATTGCCGAAGAAAAAGATACCCGTAAGTAGTTGTTTTCTTTAGGATTCCACACCACCGAAGCGGCTGGCGTAGCCAAATAATCGAAATTCTGATTTTTATCTACGCGCACCGTGGCCGAAAACGTGAACTTTTTCACCACTTTTTCTACCCCCGTATAGGCGCCCCATTCAAAATTCTGAATCTGAATGCCCATCGAATCATTAAAAATAGTGCCATCCGAATTCGGCCGATACAGGCGGGTATTGGCACCCACCACCCATTCATCAAAAAATTTTGGCTTAAAATGGTACTCCCCATGCCCGTGATACAGGGCTGATTTGTCATAAAATAGAGTCCCACCTTCAGTACTGTTGTTTTTACGCGATACAATGGACTCAAAAAGGGAATCGTAACGAGCAGTACCGGGTTCGAAAAAGGGGCGAGTATTGAATACATTGGTCGAATTATTGGCATATTCCTGCGCCTGAAGGTGATAATCGGCTAGTACCGCTGAATTGTCTTGTTGCCATTGAGTCAGCGCATTTCCATCATTGGATGGGCCGTAACCCGCCGCTTTCATCTGATTAAATACATCGCCTAAACTATTGCCCACCCACCACTGCTCGTAGGCTTGCTGCCATTGTTCGTTGGTTTTAGAGGCTTGTTGCATTTGCAATGCCGTAAAATAGGGGTCATACGAACGACCTGCATCCTCGTTGGTGGAATAAAAACGGAGGAAATATCGGTCGCGCTTGCGCAGTTCTATCCGATTTTGATAGAACTGTATTCCCCTCAAACTGAATCGGTTATCCCCTTGATATACCGTCGTTCCGGTGCCATAATTGGAAGCCAAAATCAATTCTGGCGAATCAAATTCCTGTGCCGGATTCAAGCGAAAATGCAGCGCAGCACCCGCTTTTACATTTTTCGTATTGTAATCCACCACATCTATTTCCTGATAGCCCCGCCGGTGAAAACTGTTCAAACCCGCCCGACTATCAAACTTGGAGACAAAACTGCCTGAATATTCGTCGCCGTAAATATTCACGGTATTGGCGCCCCCTGGGTTTTCACTCGGAGAGAAAATATCATTGCCTTCGGCATCCGTAATGGGCTGATAATTGTCCGCCACCCAGTCATTTGCTCTTAAGCCAAAAAGGTTGACTTTATAGGCCATAAATGGCTGACCTTTTTTGTTGTTAATCGCATCGGCGTACCGAAACGCGCCTTCTAGCAAATTTCGCTCCCCTGTTTTGAGCGAAACGGCCAAACCTCGGTGGGCAAATGGATTTTTTGATTCAATAGAAATGACGCCATTAAAAGCATTCGGGCCATAAAAAGCCGAACTAGCACCCACCACCAAATCTACTTTCGACACATCTAAATCGCTGGCACCCAAGAAATTACCCAAAGAAAAGTTGAGACCCGGTGCCTGATTGTCCACGCCATCAATAATTTGCAAGGAACGCACCGGACTGGTCGAGTTGAATCCACGCATATTGATAACGGTGAATCCCAAACTCGCCGTCGTCAAATCCACCCCTTTCAGATTGCCCAATCCGTTGTAAAAATTGATCGAAGCAGTCTGCTTAATGGCGATGGCGTCTAAGTATTCGACCGTGAGCGGCGCGGCTTTTTGCTTGTCGCCCACCCGCTGCCCCACTACGACCACCTCATCCAAAATATTATCGGTTGACATTGAAACCAAAATCTTCTGGTTTTCATCCCGCACTTCCAGTTCCGAAGACTCATATCCGGTATAAGAAAATCGCAGGATAACGGGCAACGCCTCCACTTTGATGGAAAATTCCCCATCAAAATTGGTGAGAGCACCGCCATCTGAATTGATTTGAACCACGCTGGCTCCAATGAGATCATCGCCTGTTTTGGCATCTCGCACCTTGCCTTTGAGGGTAATTTGGCTGTTCAATACGGTGCCGCAAAAAAGCAGGCAAAACAAGCAGGCAATAGAATGTTTGTACAGTAATTTCATACGGGTAAAACGAATTTAGACGAACAAAAACGGAGAGCGAATTAGCGGGATTTAGACCCTATTACTGGGCAAAAGAAGAAAGAAATCTTGAAATTAAAATTAAAATGTGATGCCAGGTTGAAATATAAACAAAAGTCTTGAGCTGACCATGCGCTTTCGCCTAATATTATTTCAACTGAATAAAAAAAAATGCACTTTTTTATTTGAAAATTTAAAGTACTACTTTTCTCGTTGGGGTGCGTCATTTGTCACCTTAAGCGTTTCGCGGACGGCTTTCCATTGGTCAAAAAAAGCCGGAATACAAACCGATCCCAAGGAGGTAGGCGCATTGTACAGCACACAAATACCGATGCCGCCCCGCCGATTGAAGGCAATATCACTTTTAAATCCGTTGACATATCCACTGTGATAGATTATGGTATCGGCCTCTTTTTGCAACACCCGCCAACCCAAAGCGTAAGAAGCAGCATCCCGTGGAAGCCAATGAGGGAGTATTTGCCGCTCTTTATCGGTGCGTACCACGGCTTTAAAAACGCGCGCCAAGGTAGAATCTGCCACCAAATCTGGCCGATGTCCCAGTAACAATTTAAGCCATTGGCCCATATCCTCAATGCTGGCATTCACCCCTCCGGCCGCCGCCGCGTTGTAATAATGAACTGAAATAGAATCGGCACGCCAAGTATTTGGCCCCGTGGCCACATGCGGATAGGTTTTGTTGCGGGTAGCACAAATGCCCGCGTAATCGCAGGTAGCCGACTGCATGCCTGCTGGCAAAAAAATTGATTCGGAAAGGAGTTGGGGGTAGGTTTTGCCTGTATTTCGAAGCATCATTTCTTCCACCACACACAGAGCGGCGTTTTGATAGGCATAAAATTCACCTTCTTTGCCACATACTGGAGCCGTTGGGAAATAATCTCGCACGATGCGTGGGATGCTAAAATCTTGCTCGATTAGATTGGTAAAAGCGTGATAAGGCAAGCCTGTAGTATGAGAAAGCAAATGCCAAAGTTGAATGCGACTACCTTGCTTAGCATCTCGCAGCCGAAAATCTGGATAACAACTCTGCACCCGTTCGTCCCAAGCAAAATACCCTTTTTGCACCAAAATACCCGTCAAAACACCTGCAAAACCTTTGGATAAAGACCCAATTCGGAAAACAGTCTGCGCATCAATGGAATCTCGCCCGCCCATAAAACGAGGCCCATAGCCCCGCATCCAAACAATCTGGCTGTCTTTAACCATCACAACGGCAGCACCAGGCGTATGCGTTGCCTGCATTGCTTGGTCAAAAAAACGGGCATAATGTGCCGCAAATGTTTCAACGTACGGTGGTAGCGTGGATTTGGGTGCGGTGGTAGCGGGTGGGGCGTTTTGGCCAGGAGCAGTACCACAACCCATTGATCCAATTACAAGCAGCAGCCCAACGAAAAAAATCCATTTCATAGGGCGCGAAGGTAAGCGTACGTTTAGATAGTTTATGAAGTCAATCGGAGCGGCTTAATTTCGGTTTCCCGGGCGCACTTGTTGGCGTTCTTGCCGGCGCTCACGGGCTTCCTGTAGTTTTTTGACCAAGGATTCACGAAACTCGCGTTCAGCCATTGGCAATTGTGCCACTTTGCGCAGCGGAAGCACTTTGCGCAGTTTTTGGTACGACTCGCGCTCAAGGTCTAATTCCCGCTGTTTGCGTTCAAAATGCCGGCGAATTTGCTCTTCCACTTCGGTATCGCTCATCAATTCGAAGCGTTTTTCGGGCTTTTGATCTTGTTGAATTTGCTCCCTTTTATCGGAAAACTCGTTGTAAATCGGCCAAAATTGCTGTGCTTCCTCTGGAGTGAGTTGCAGCACACGGGTAAACACTTCTGCACGGAAAGCCGCCAAACGGGCATCACGATTGTCATTTCCGCCTTGCGCCAGCACCGTGCTCAGGGCCAACAGGCTCACCAACAATGCCCCTAAAAAACGATGTAATATGTTCATGGTGTGTTGATTAGATGGTGTTCAAAGAATTTGTTCGAGTTCTTCATCTGTCATTTCGTCCAAAATATGATTCAAATCTTCCGGACGAAGTTCTAGGGGCGTGTGCTGCGTTGGTTTGCCATTCACTGGGGTGTCTGGCGCCACCGTAACGGCCTCTTTGCTTAAGGCCGCCAATTGGACCGGCTCAAATTGTGTAGCATTGTCCAGCAAATATTGTTCAATATCCTCCTCCGTCAGTTCACCCGCTGCTAACCCAGTCTGATTGACTGGAGCAGAAGGCGTTCGAATCAGCCAAACGGCTGCCAACAATAGAACCAAAGCCGCTGCCGAAGCCCACAACATTGGAGGCCGAATGAGCGAGGCAAATAGCCCCGGGCGTTTAGTCACCAGCAGCAGAGGACGTTTTAAGTCGCCGGCAGCCTCCAAGCGCGCCATCACCGACGATTCTAGGTCGTCAAAATAGCCCTCCGGCAGAGAGAACCCCGTTCCTTTTACGTGCAGGTCTTGCAAAAAAGGTGGCGTATCGGGGGTATATGTATTGTCTTTTTTCATGGCAAAAGCCTTAATTTTCAATTAATTAGACCATCAATGGTCTTGTTTATTTTGGATTTTTGTTTAGGGCTCGAAACCGATAAAAGCGGCTTCAATTTTTTTCGTGGCGTGGTGAAAGGAGGCCTTCAACGCTCCGACCGAAGTTTCCAGCATTTTCGACATTTCCTCGTAGGGCATTTCATCGTAGTAGCGCAGGTGAAAGACTTGTTTTTGTTTGTCTGGAAGTCCAGCAATGGCCTCGTGCAATTTGGCCACTACAGCATCTCCGTCAAACCATTCGTCGGCTTTCAGACGATGCGTCCAAGACTGCTCCGTGTCGTCCAGTGAAGCCGTAACATGACGGGCTTTGGATTGCAGGTGCGTCAGCGATTCGTTGGTTGCAATGCGATAGAGCCAAGTGTACAGTTTGGATTTGCCTTCGAATTGTGCTATGCCTCTGTACGCTTTAATAAAGGTGTTTTGCAATACATCATCTGCATCTTCATGCACCAGCACCATACGCCGAATATGCCAGTACAAACGCTCTCGGTATTGCCGCATAAATAGCCTGAACCCACGCTCAAAACTCTGTTCGGAGCGCATCAGTTGCAGAATTTCTTCATCCGTGACAGATGTTTGGGTGCTATTCAAGGGCAAATCAATCGCGTTTGTAGGTAAGACGATGTAAAACACCGAAGGTTTAAGCGGGCCAAAAATTGGGTCTCTCGTTATTGGGTTAACCCAAAAGGCACAAAATCTTTGCTGGGAGTCTCCTTAACATTATGTGCGAACTTTTGCGGTAAACTTCAAGCGACTGCAGTTAAACGGCTCCTAACGCGGCAAGAATCGCCGATTCAATCCGAATCAACGGTGCATCGTCATCTTGTTTATCAAATTTTCTCCCGGTCAAGTGCTCATACAACTCAATATATCGCAGCGAAATCTCCTCCACAAAAGCATCCGGCATAACCGGCATTTGCTGTCCTTCCTTTCCCTGAAAACCTTGCGCAATGAGCCACTCCCGCACAAACTCCTTGCTCAACTGCCGCTGACGCTCTCCGCGCGCTTGTCGTTCGGCATACCCTTCGGCATAAAAATACCGAGAACTATCGGGCGTATGAATCTCATCCATGAGTACAACCTGGCCATCTTTTAAGCCAAATTCATACTTTGTATCTACTAAAATCAGCCCTTGCGCAGCCGCCATTTCAGTACCCCTTTGAAAAAGTGCGCGCGTATAGGCCTCCATTTGAGCGTACAAATCTTCAGATACCAAGCCTTGGGCCAGTATTTCTTCCCGCGAAATATCGGCATCGTGCCCTTCTTCGGCCTTGGTGGTCGGTGTAATAATAGGAGTGGGGAAAGGATCACTTTCACACAAGCCTTCCGGCAGCCGCAGCCCGCAAAGTTCGCGTAAGCCCGACGCATACGTACGCGCCGCGTGACCCGCTAAGTAACCGCGAATCACCATCTCTACCCGTACGGGCTCGCAGCGCCAACCGATGGCCACATGAGGATCGGGAGCCGAAATTAGCCAATTAGGACAAATATCGCGGGTAGAAGCCAGAAAATAGGCCGCAATTTGGTTCAGAACCGCGCCTTTATATGGAATCGGGCGTGGCAGAATATGGTCAAAAGCAGAAATGCGATCGCTGGCAACCATGACCAGCAAATCGCCTACAGAATATACATCGCGAACTTTACCGCGGTAAAAGGCCGTCTGGCCAGGGAGTTGAAAATCGGTGGCTTGTAGTGCGTTCATGCCGCAAAGTTCGGAAATTGTTCCATCCACTACCATCAATTTTTTCATTTTACCGCTGCGATAATTACTGGCCACTCTCCTCAACAATCTCAACCACCCAAAAGGCCGATTCTCCCTGAGGGAAAACCGACCTTTTGTATCTTAACGGCGACCATTTGGCCGCTTTTCACTTTTTATTGTAGCAACCCTTCGCGCTCCGACATCATTTTACGGATGTTAATCAGCGCATAGCGCATGCGACCTAAGGCGGTATTAATGCTCACACGGGTTAGGCCCGCTATTTCCTTAAAACTCATATCGGCATAATGGCGCAAAATCACCACCTCACGCTGTTCGGGAGGCAACGCATCCACCAAGTGACGAATGCGGTTGTGCGTTTCAGAGCGCATAATGATGGTTTCAGGCCCTTCGTCGCTGACGCGAAGTACATCGAAAATATCGAAATCAGGACTTGGATTGATATGCGCCCGACGTTTGTTGCGACGGTGGTAATCCACACACATATTATAAGAGATGCGCATGGCCCACTGCACGAATTTACCTTCGTGGTTGTATTTCCCTTTTCGCAGCGTATCAATAATTTTGATGAACACTTCCTGAAAGATATCTTCCGCAAGTGCGCGGTCTTTCACGAAAAGATAAATAGAGGTGTAAATTTTAGCCTTGTAGCGAGAAAGAAGGGTCTCGAAGGCTTGTTCATCACCGTTTGTGTAACGTACGATCAGTTCCTGATCGTGGAGAATAGGCGTAACTTGCATGAGCAATTGGTTTTGCTGTTATCCCGAAAATGGGTACAGAAATTTAATTGGTGTACAAGTTCAAGCCGATACGCAAAAAGTAAAGTGAGTGATGAATTAAATTGGCTGTAAAAGCCGTTTGACAAGTTCAAATGTAGGGGTATATTGTTTGGAGCGCGAAATTTTTAGCAAGATTTAACAAAATTTTTATTGCCACGCAGGCAACCTGCAAATTTTGTTTAGATAAATTTGGCAAAGTGCCTACTTTTGCCCCCGAATGCAGAATAAAGTTGGGTGCTCCTTTGTGCTGTGTTTTCAAAAAAAGTCTTTCATCCATTGACTTTTAGTACCTACGCTGTTTCGCCGCCGTCAGTTTTACGCCCGTTCACCGAGGCTGATAAAGCGGCCAAGCAGCCCTTCTCTCATGGAAATTGCCATTGTAGTAGTCCTCATTGTCGTGCACGGGTTTCTTGTGCTGGGTGAAATTGCACTCCTTACCTCTAAACGCTCCCGATTGGAGGGCGAAAAATTAAAAGGCAACCGCAATGCGGCCATCGCCGTTGATTTGCTCGATAATATTGACCATTACCTTTCTGCGATGCAGATTGGTATTACGCTCATTAGTATCTTAGAAGGCGCGTATGCAGGGGTAGCCATCGGACAGCAGTTAACGCCTTTCATTGAAAGAATCCCCGCTGCGGCTCCCTACGCTGAGCAAATTTCGCTCTCCATAGTCATTACGCTGATTACCTATTTTTCGCTCATTGTCGGCGAATTAGCCCCCAAGTACATTGCCATTCAGTACTCAGAATCCATCGCCATCGCCTGTGCCCCTGTGATGAATGTCATTACCAAAATGACTGGCCCCATTTCGTCTTTTCTCAGTTGGAGCACCAAAATGTTCATGCGAATGCTGTTCATTAAGCCCAACGACCAACAGAGTATTTCGGAAGATGAAATCAAACTGATGGTCAAAATGGCGAATCAACAAGGGGTTTTGGAGCAAAAAGAAAGCGAGTTCATCACCAATATACTCCGTTTTGCCGACCGCGATGCCTACACTATTATGACGCACCGGAATAATGTGACCTGGATTGACGTAAAATCCACTTTTGAAGAACGCGATCAGATTATTCGCGAAAGCGGTTACACCAAATTTTTGCTATGCGACGATAACATCGAAAACATCCTAGGGGTGGTCAAACTCCGTGATTACATTGATAATACGCGCAAAAACGCAGGTGATTTGCAAAAAATCGCCACCCAGCCCCTCTACATTCCCGAAACCATGAACGCGCTCAAAATCCTAGAAAGATTTCGCAAAGAGCGCAATTATTTTGCCGTAGTAGTGGATGAATATGGTTCCACTCAAGGCATCATTACCCTCCACGACCTGACTGAAAACATTTTTGGCAACCTACCCGACCTCGACGATGCGGAAGAACTAGACATCGTGACGCGGGAAGACGGCAGCCTTCTAGTAGATGGCATGATTCCCATTGACGAACTGCGGGAAACTTTGGCCCTCAAGGAGTTCGACTCGGAAGATGCCGATTACTCTACGCTGGCGGGCTTTATTTTGTATAAATTGAGTGAAATACCGACCATCGGAGATGTGCTGGAAGCCGAAGGCTACCGTTTTGAAATTGTGGACATGGATAAAAGTAAAATTGACCGTGTTTTGATTGAGAAAATGCCGGAGGAAGCTTAGGGGGGTTGAGGAGGGTTGAGGGGGTTGAGGGGGTTGAGGGGGTTGAGGGGGTTGGTCAATGCCAATCACCATCTTTATTTACCTTGGCGCTTACAAAAATCCTGATTATGACAAAAGTTACCATACTATTTTCATTCTTGCTGTCCTCTTTTTGCAGCCTTGCTCAAAATGCGGCTGTCTCCCCTAACTACTCAAAAGCCGTCAGAATCGGACTAGGGGAATTACAAAAAGGACAATGTACGCCTTGCCTTGAAGCCTACGAGCGGGCGTTCGCCCTTTCGCAGCACAGTGTGTTGAGTTATTTGCGGGCGGCTCGCTGCGCTCAAATGTGCGAACAGATTGCCCAGGCCAAAAACTTAGCCGAAAAGGCACTTGCTACCAACCCGTCCGTAACAGCGCAAATATTGCAAAATACCACACAATTTCCTGAATTACAGGCACTTGCCACCTCTAAAACAGGGAAGCAACTCCTAAAAAAAGCCAAAAAATTGGACGCGGCACGCGCTGCTCAAAACGCGCCAACGCCCGAATAACACCCCATCCCCTACCCTAGTTTGATTTAGTACTCACCGCCATGACGGACACCGACAACGCCTCCACCCATCGTTTAGACCCATTTCGCAACCGCCTTCAGAAGAATAAGCGCCATTTTGGCAAATGGGCGCGCCGGCAAGGCATCTCCTGTTTTCGGCTGTACGACAATGACATTCCGGGCACTCCGCTGGCGGTAGATTTGTATGAAGGTATTGTCCACATTGCAGAATACGAACGCGACCACGGTATGGATCCAGATCAGCATACGGCTTGGTTGAGTGAATGCGTGCAGATTTGCTCAGAAGTGCTCGACGTACATCCAGATCAAATTTTCCTGAAATATCGGCAGCGACAAAAAGGACTTCGGCAGTATGAGCGATTTGACCGCAGTGGTGCTGAGTATATTGTGCACGAAAATGGCCTCCATTTTGTGATAAAACCGGCTGATTATCTGGACGTGGGCCTTTTTCTCGACCATCGAAATACACGCCAAATGGTCCGCGAAGCATCGGCTGGAAAACGCGTGCTCAATCTGTTCGCATACACGGGTTCGTTTTCGGTGTATGCCGCTGCGGGAGGTGCCACATCCACGCTTACTGTGGATATGAGCAACACTTATTTGCAGTGGGCCGACCGAAATTTGGAATTAAATGGGCTAAACACAGTGGCCCATCGTTTGTTACAAGCCGATGTAACGACCTGGATTCGGCAAAAGCCCCAAGAGAAGTTTGATATCATTGTGCTCGACCCGCCTACTTTTTCCAACAGTAAGCGCATGCACGGAACCCTTGATACCCAACGCGATCATGTTTGGATGCTCAACGCAGCCCTCCAACACTGCGCACCCGGCGGAACCATTTTGTTTTCAACCAATTACCGAAAATTCAAACTAGACCACACCGCCATCGAGGCCACTCATATCCAAGATATTTCCAGCAAAACCGTCCCAGAAGATTTCCGAAACACCCGCATTCATCAGTGTTTTAAAATTGAACCGTAGGGGCATCCCAAATCAGGGCCGTAGGCCCATAACCATTAACACAGAACATCGCCCTGTGGCCCCGCCGTCAGGAACCCGCACCCTATACCCCCCCCGAGCCAATCCCCCCAAATCTAACCTTAACACCGACTCACCCGCCGCCAGCGAAACCCGCCGGACTACCCGACCCGCCGCATCCACCAACTCAATATCTCGTACCTCCGCGCTCGCCGATAGGTTTATCTGCACCCAATCCGACGCTGGGTTGGGATACATGCTAAACTCTTGATTTACAACCTCTTGTGTGCCAACCATAAAATCAACCACCACCACCGCAGTAGCCGTACACCCATTTTTG
>Ga0105045_10004579_pt1 | contig 12029 bp, 6 predicted proteins | sample MAT02_FD_78089 | JGI IMG/M metagenome (GOLD analysis project Ga0105045, IMG submission 78089) | Freshwater microbial communities from Lake Fryxell liftoff mats and glacier meltwater in Antarctica - MAT-02 (megahit assembly) | ecosystem: Environmental > Aquatic > Freshwater > Ice > Liftoff... | reverse complement strand
TGGCGTCAATCTCGCTGCGCCCCGACCTCGCTTTGACCTCTCTCCTGCCCCGAACCATGATCCGACACAACGCCGTTCTCTGCTTGCATCCACAGGCCAGCCCAGATGGCTGTTGACGGGCCTTGCCAGGGCGAAGTTCACCGACCAGGCGTCAGCGCCGGGCGCCCTCGCAGGCACGGCCCAGCGGGGTGGGCAGCATGACTCGCCTGCAGCGCATGGGGGTGTGGGTTGCGGGAATCGGCATCACCGCAGCAGCCTTGACAGCGCTGACCCTGCCGACCGCGGCCACGAACGCAGCCACGAACGCGGCCACGCCCGCTGCCGAACCGCGAGAGGCTGCAGCCACCGGCAAACTCCTGGGCGCTGGCGCGCAGCAACCGCTGAAGGCAGCCGCAAGCCCGCCCGCTAACTTACCCGCCAACCCACTCGTCAACCCCGCTTCCGGCCCAGCTCCCAGGCCGTCCTTGAACCCATCGCCGGGCCTCTCCAGCGGTCCCACAGTCCCACCGTCCAGCGCGCCCGCCGCCGCCGACACGGGCGCAGTCACTGGCGCGGTCACGGGCGCAGTCACGGGCGCCGACACAGGCGCAGTCACCGGCGCCGGCCAGCGCATCTACGAGCGCACCCGGCCCTTGCTGCTGCAGGTGCGCACGCTGCTGAAAACGCAAGACAGCCAGTCTTCCGTGGGCTCGGGCTTTGTCGTCGACAGCAGCGGGCTGCTGGTAACGAACTACCACGTCGTCAGCCAATACGCACTTCAACCCTCGCGGCACCGGCTGGTCTATGCCTCGGCGGACGGCAAACAAGGGGCGCTGGAGTTGCTGGCTTTCGACGTCGTGCACGACCTGGCGCTGCTGCGACCGGTCGATCCAGCGGCCCTGGCCGGGCGTGGCGCGGTCGCCATCCGACCCGAGATCGAGCCGCTGGCCCGCGGCGCACGCATCTACTCGCTGGGCAATCCGCTGGATGTCGGCTTCGCGGTCGCCGAAGGCAGTTACAACGGACAGGTCGAACGCAACTTCCTCGACACCCTGTTCTTCGGCGGCTCGCTCAGCGCGGGCATGAGCGGCGGCCCTGCCCTGGACGACCAGGGCCGGCTGGTGGGCGTGAACGTGGCGGCGCGGCGCGACGGCGAACAGGTCAGTTTTCTGGTGCCTGCCGCGCCCGTGAGCAGCCTGATCGCCCGCGGCCGTTCGGCCAAGCCCATCACCAGCCCGGCCTGGCCGGAGATCGGCCGCCAGTTGATGCAGCACGAGGCCGCGCTGACGCAGCGCTTCATCGCCCAGCCCTGGCGCGAAGCCGGTCACCCGGACTACCGCATTCCGGTGCCGCAAGAAACTTTCATGCGCTGCTGGGGTCGCGGCTCGCCGCAGGCGGCGCGCGGACTGCAGTTCGAGCGCTCGGACTGCGAGATGACCAGCCGCATCTTTGTCAACAACTCGCTGCTGACCGGCTTCGTGACCGTGCGCCATGAGACTTACGACGGTTCCCGCATCGGTGCTCTGCGCTTTGCCGACCGCTACAGCGACAGCTTCCGCAACGAAGCCATCGGCTTCGACGAGCGCAACCGCACGGCCGCGCAGTGCGTGGAGGACACGGTCGGTGTCGGCGCAACCGGCGCAACCGGCGCACGCGGCGCGCCGAAGGACCGACGCGCCGCCGCCTTGCCGCTGAAGGTCGTGGTTTGCCTGCGCGCCTACAAGAAGCTCGAAGGCTTGCACGACTTGACGGTGCTGGTGGCCACACTGGACCAGACTCAGGCGGGCGTGCAGGGCCGCTTCGACGCTTACGGTGTCAGCCTGGCCAGCGCGCAGCGCCTGACCCAGCATTACCTCGACGGATTTGCATGGACCGCCCCGAAGACCGTCTCGCGCTGATCGAAGTCCTCGATCGCGACGGCCGCTGCCTGCGCGCGCTGGACGTGCTGGCGTGGCCGTTCTCCATCGGCCGCGCACTCGACCAGCATCTGGTGCTGGACGACGACTTCGTGGCACCGGCCCACGTCAGCCTGCACATCGACGGCCAGGGTGCGCTGCAACTGCAAGTGGGCAACACGGTCAATGGCGTCGAGCTGCAGGGCCAGGCGCTGGCTGCTGGCGCAATGCGGCCGCTCGACACCGGGGACGGTCGAGCGCTGGATCTGCAACTGGGTCACACCCGCCTGCGCTTGCGCTTGCGCAGCCAGCCCCTGGCGGCAGAACAACGGCTGCCGCCGCGTGCCAGCACCACCCTGTGGGCGCCGCTGTCGATCGGCCTGGCGCTGTTGGCACTGACCGGCCTGGGCCACTGGATCAACCTCGACCCCGGCGCCGACATCACGGACTGGCTGCCCGCGCTGGTGGCTGCGCCCTTCGTGGTGTTGGGCTGGTGCACGCTGTGGGCGCTGCTGACGCGGCTGTTTCAGCAGCACTTTCAGTTCCTGCGCCATCTGCGCGTGCTGCTGCCCTGGTTGCTGGCGCTCAGTTTGAGCGCAGCCTTGCTGCCGCAGATCGCCGCCGCGCTGGCCTGGCCCCTGCTGTGGCGGCTGTCCGATCCGCTGCAGGTGCTGCTGATGGCCGGCTTGATCAGTCAGCACCTGCTGGTCGCCCTGCCGCGCCATCCGCGCCGCGTCTATGCGGGCCTGCTCAGCGCGCTGCTGGGTTTCGGCGCCCTTTCGCTGACCTTCGTCCATCGCAGCGCCGACCGCCTGAGCCGGGCGCCTTACATGAGCACGCTGCCGCAGCCGGCCTGGAACTGGGGCGGCGCGGTCAGCGGCAGCGTGCTGGTGCAGGAACTGGCGCCGCTGGCCAGCCAACTGGCGGAACGCGTCAAGAAAGCCAAGGCCGAAGAAGCGGCCAACGGCGAAGAGCCCAGCGACTGAGCAAGTTCGGGGTCAGGGCTCCAGATCTTCAGGGGTTCAGGGGTCAAGGGGTTCAGGGCCTTCGAGCTTCCCGGGGCTGCGTTCTGCCGCAGGCACTGCGCCGCACGGGCATGCCAATGGGCGCGCGCAGGGGCCCGGACCAAGACATATCGAAGCCGGTGTGCGCATTCACGTGACAAGATGCCAGCGATGCCTAGAATCGCGCCCGTCTGCTGATCCACGGGCAGCCGACACCCCAAGCAGCGGCCAGGTGGAAACCCGCTTCAGGCCGCGCCCAGCCAGAGGCGCAAGAATCCATGCACTGTTCGGTTTGTGCGCACGTCAACCGCCCTGATGCGCGCTTTTGCGGGCAATGTGGCACGGCCTTCGATCTCATCTGCGCGGCCTGTGGCCAGCGCAACGACGCCACCAACCGCTACTGCAACGCCTGCGGTGACGAACTGCCCAGCGCAAAGGCGGCCCCCGGCGCAACGGCCGAGCGCCAGCTCAAGTCCTACACCCCGGCGCATCTCACGCAAAAGATCCTGAGCACCCGCGCGGCCATCGAAGGCGAACGCAAACAAGTGACGGTGCTGTTCTGCGACATGGCCAACTCCACGGAACTGACGCGGCAGGTCGGGCCCGAGCGCATGCACGAGATCCTGAACGCGCTGTTCGCGCTGACGCTGGCCGAAGTGCACCGGCTCGAGGGCACCGTCAACCAGTTCCTGGGCGATGGCTTCATGGCCTTGTTCGGTGCCCCCTTGGCCCACGAAGACCATGTGCGCCGCGCCCTGCTGTGCACCCTGGCCATCCAGCAGCGGCTGCAAGAGGCGGCCAGTGCGGGCGCCCAGGGCTCGGGTGCGCTGCTGGCCAAGGTGCGCCTGCGCATGGGCTTGAACACGGGCCCGGTGGTGGTGGGGCGCATCGGCGACAACCTGCGCATGGACTACACCGCCATCGGCGACACCACCAACCTCGCCGCGCGGCTGCAAGGGCTGGCCCAGCCGGGCACGGTCTGTGTCAGCGGCAGCGTGCAGGCCGTGGGTGCGCCTTTCTTCGAGTTCGAGGCCATGGGCGCGCGGGCGCTCAAGGGCATCGAGCACGCCGTGCCGGTTTTCCAACTGCTGCGGTCGCGCTTGGCGCAGGACAGCGACGCGCCCGTGGGCGGGCTGGGCATCGCCGCCCCCTTGATCGGGCGTGATGCCGAATTAGACGTTGCCGGTCAGGCAATGGCCGCCTTGCGCGAAGGCCGTGGTGGGCTCTTGCTCATCAGCGGCGATCCTGGCGCGGGCAAGAGCCGCCTGGTGGCCGAGATGCGCAAGCTGCCAGGCAACGACACCCTGCGCTGGCTGGAAGGCCGGGCGCTTTCGTTCGGCCGCCACCTGAGTTACCGGCCCTTCATCGAAGTCGTCAAGCGCTGCTTCGACATCAGCGACGACGACAGGGAAGCGCTGAGCTTTGGCAAGCTGCGCAATGGCCTGTTGATGATGTTCGGCCTGCGCGGCACAGAGTACCTGCCCTACCTGGCCACCATGCTGGCGCTGCCGGTGGGGGCCGACCTGGAAGAGCGCGTCAAGCACCTCGACGGCCAGGGTCTGAAACGGCAGGTGTTTCTGTGCATGCGCCAGCTCTTCGAGCACCTGGCCCAGCACCAGCCCGTGCTGCTGCTGCTGGAAGACTGGCATTGGGCTGACCAGTCTTCGGTGGAACTGGCCGAGCACCTGTTGCCGCTGGTTCAGGCGTCGCGCCTGCTGGTGTGTTTTGCCACCCGGCCCGAGCCGGGGGACACGATCGAGCAGGTGCGCAAGGCGGCCGAGGCCCTGCCCGGCGTGCCCTTGCACGAAATCGCGCTGGCGCCGCTTTCGGCCGCGCAAAGCGAAGTCTTGCTGGCCAATCTGGTGGGGCAGGCGGTGTTGCCGGCCACGCTGCGGCAACAGATCCTCAGCCGCACCGAAGGCAACCCCTTTTTCGTCGAAGAGATCGTGCGCTCGTTGGTCAGCCAGGGCGCACTGGTGCGCAGCAGCGACGGCCACGGCTGGCGCATGGCCAAAGCGGTGGACCAGGTGCAACTGCCCAACACGCTGCAAGGATTGATCGTCTCGCGCATCGACCGCCTGGAAGGCGAGATCAAGGAAGCGCTGAAATTGGCCTCGGTCATCGGCCGCAGCTTCTTCGACCGCGTGCTGGAAGCCATCAGCGAAAGGCGCCAGGCATTGCCTGAACAGTTGAAGGCGCTGGAGCAGGTGGAACTGATCCGGCAAAAGCTGAACGCGCCGGAACCCGAGCACATCTTCAAGCACGCCCTGGTGCAAGAGGCAGCCTACGGCAGCATGCTGGAAGAAAGTCGGCGCGGCATTCACCGCCGCGTGGCGCAGGCCATCGAACTGCTGTTCGCCGACCGGCTGGACGAATTCAGCAGCCTGCTGGCCCACCACTACACCTGCGCCGAAGACTGGGACAAGGCCCAGTCCTGGCTCTTCAGGGCCGGTGATCTGGCCGGCCGCATGGCCGCTGACACCGAAGCCCTGGCCCTGTTGCGCCAGGCCGAGGTGGCTTACCTGAAGGTGTATGGCAACCGGCTTGTGCCGCTGGAACGGGCGGCCTTGCAGCGCAAGATCGGCACCGCGCTGTACGGCACCGGCAAGTACGAAGAAGGGCATGCCCAGATGCGCCAGGCGCTGGTCCATCTGGGGGTGAACTACCCTGACAGCCGGGCTGGCACGCGGCGCGCCATCCTGAAGTACCTGGGCGCGCACTTGTGGCGCCGCCTGCGTCGGCGAATCGGCCTGCCCGTGAAGCGCGAACTCGACCTGGCGGTGGCCGCAGAGATATCGACCATCACGCACTTCATGAGCTGGATGGACTACTTCCTGGACAAGGAACGGCTGTTGCTGGACAGCCTGCTGGAATTGCATGTCGGCGAACTCAGCCAGCATGGGTTGGCCGAAGCCCGCGGCTTGTCCAGCCTGGGCTTCGGCGCCATGACCTTCAACCTGCGCAAGGTCTCGCGCCGGTATCACGTGCGGGCGGCAAAAGTGGCGCAACGCTCCGGCAACAGCACGGCCATCGTGCACGCGCTGTTCACGCAGGCGTTTCTGGACTTCTACGAGGGCAACTGGGACCAGTGCGAAGTCGGCATGGGCAAGGCTGAAGCGGGCTATCGCGAACTGGGGGACACCCACCGCTGGGGCGCAGCAGCCTTGATGCTCTGCTGGGTGCAGGTGCCGCTGGGCCATCTGGCACGCACGCGCGCGTTGTCGAGCGAAATCGTGCGCGCGGGCGACCACACGGCCGACCCGCAAGTCACGAGCTGGGGTTTGCAGAACCTGGGCGCCACGCTCACCGCGCAGGGCGAATTCGACGCGGCCGAGACCGCCCTGCGCCGCGGCTCGGCGGTCGCCGAACGCATCGGCGCCTGGGACAACCTGCTGCACCAGAAGTCACTGCTGGCCAAGTGCCTGCTGCTGCAGGGGCGGGCGGAGGAAGCATTGGCCATGGTCGTCGAAAGCGAGCTCATTCAGCAGCAGCGCGAGCAGAAGCTGCCCTTCGACCGCATCGAACTTGAATCCACCGCCGCGGTCGTGCGCGTGGCCATGGCCGAGCGCGCCGACGCTGCGGCGCGGCCGGCCGCGCTGGCCCAGGCCGGCGCAGCGTGCAAGGCCGCGCTGGCCTGCGCCCGCCTGATGCCGCTGTGGCTGCCCGAGGCCCTGCGCGCGCAGGGCAACCTGAGCTGGCTGGAGGGCAACGGCGCGGCTGCAAACCAACATTGGCGCGAAAGCCTGGAGGTCGCCGAGCAGGCGGCCTTCCCCATCGACCGCGGCCTGACCCTGATGGCCATGGGCACGCGCCTCGGCGATGCAGACTTGCTGAACCAGGCGGCCCAGTTGTTCCGGCAGACCGGCGCGCTGGCGTATCTGGCCCTGCTGCAGCCCGACGACCCGGCTTGCCAGGCAGCTGCCATGGCCGTGAGCCCGGAGGCGCGAGCCGCATGACAACGCCCACTCGTGAACCTGCACCAGACCCCGCGACAGCCGCAGCCGCAGGCGATGCCGATCTGCCTGCCGATGTAGCAACCCTTCTTGCGCACTCGCGCGCCATCATCACCCAGCGTGACAGCCCGGGGCAGTACCGCAGGGATGTGCACACCAAGATGCACGGCCTGATGCGCGCCGAGTTCACCGTCGATGGCACGGTGCCCATCGAGTTGCGACATGGTGTCTTCGCCCGTCCCGGCACCTGCAAGGCCTGGGTGCGTTTCTCCAACGCCAGCAACGATCTCAAACCCGACATCGACCGCGACATCCGCGGCATGGCCATCAAACTGATGGGTGTGCCCGGGCGCAAGCTGCTGGAAGCCGACGCCGATGCGCCGACCCATGACTTCATCGTCGTCAGTTGCCAGAATTTTCCGGTCGCAACGGCCGCACAAACCGACGAATTGCTGGCCGTCGTGATGGGTGGCCTGTGGCGCAAGCTGATCTATGCCATCACCCACCTGCGCCAGACCTGGATCACGGTGTTGGCGATGCGCCAGTTCGCCCACCTGCTGCAGATTCGCTATTTCAGCCCGGTGCCCTATGCGCTGGGACCCCATGTCGTGAAGTACGTCGTCACACCGCACTTCGAGGTGGCCGCCGAACTGCCGTCAGACCCTGCGCACAACTACCTGCGCGAACGCGCGGTGGCGCAGTTGGCGCAGGGGGAAGCGATTTTCGATTTCGCCGTGCAGTTGCAGCGCGACGAGGCCAGCATGCCACTGGACGATCCGCTGCAGAGCTGGTCGCTGGAACTCTCGCCGCCACGCAAGGTGGCGACCCTGCGCATCCTGCAGCAGACCTTCGACACCGATGCCATCAAGGCCTACGGCGAGAACCTGAGTTTCACACCCTGGCACGCACTGCCCGAGCATCGTCCGCTGGGCACCCTGAACGCGGTGCGCAAGACCATCTACCAGCAGCTATCGGCTTTCCGCCAAAAAGCCAACAACCGCGTCTCGCACGAACCCAGCGACTGGGAAGTTTGAACCGAAGTTGAAGGAGCCATTCACCATGAATTCGAGCGTCATGCCGACAGCGACGACAGCGACGACAGCGACCACAGACCCCGGCACGCGCGGCGCCGCCCTCGCCTTGCAGCAAGGCGACTTCGAGGGCGGCATCGCGCTGCTGGAAAGGCAGGCGCCCGATGCCGTCGACACGCCCCCGCCGGCCGGCGCGGCCGATGCCTTGAGCCTGCTGGCGCTGGCGCACTTCCAGTTGCAGCACTATGCGCAGGCCGCGAGCTACTACACGCTGGCGCTGCAAGCCGCACCGGTGGCACCACAGGCCGCCGACTGGCGCGCCATGCTGGCCATCGCCCAGGGCAATGCGACTGCTGAAATGCACGTGCATGTGCCCGAGATCGAGTACTTCCAGCGCGCAGCCTTGCTCGCGCCGCCCGTGCTGGCGCCGGGCGCACTGCCCACGCCGCCACCGGCGGCGGGTCCGCTCAGCTTGCGGCGCGCCCTGCGCAGGTGGCTGGGCAACGTGCTGGGTGTCGTCGGCACCTTGCTGGTCGGCATAACGACCAATGTTTATGGCCGTCTGGCCGGCTACCGCAACGCGGTGTGGACCAACTGGTATCACCGCCCGCAGTTCCTGGCCATCCTGACCCTGGCCTACATGCGCGAGCAACTCAACGCGCACAACCTGGGCACCAGCTACCCGCCGGGCCGGCTGGTGGCCTTCCAGCCCCCCGGGCAACAACCGCCACCGGGCGTGACGCACTTCCGCACGGCAGACGGCAGTTGGAACGACCTCGCCGACCCGAAAGCCGGCGCGGCCGGCACCCGCTTTCTGCGCAACGTCGGCATGGCCGCCATCCGCCCCGAAATCGGCGAGCAACTGCTGACGCCCAACCCGCGCGAGATCAGCCGCAAGCTGCTCAGTCGGCCGCTGGACGAACACGGCGTGCCGCAGATGCCGGAGGTGCCCTTCCTGAACCTGCTGTCCGCGTCCTGGATTCAGTTCATGAACAACGACTGGATCAACCACGGCGAGATCCACTTCACCGACACCATCGCCATTCCGCTGCCCGAAGACGACAGCGCACGCCAGCGTTATTGGCAGACCCAGATGTTCATCGGCCGCAGCCAGCGCGACCCGACGCGCAGCGATGGCATCGAGGCCACCGCCAAAAGCTCCATCAACGAAGTGACGCACTGGTGGGACGGCTCGCAAATCTACGGCAGCGACCAGGCCACGCAAGACGGGCTGCGCAGCCACGCGGGCGGCAAACTGCGTCTGCAAGCCGATGGCCGCCTGCCGCTGGACGCCAAGGGCATCGAGGAAACCGGCTTCAAGCGCAACTGGTGGGTCGGCATCGCCATGCTGACGACACTCTTCGTGCGCGAGCACAACGCGATCTGCGACGAACTGCACGCCGCCTATCCCGATTGGGACGACCAGCGCCTGTTCAACGTCGCCCGGCTCATCAATGCCGCCGTGATGGCCAAGATACACACCCTGGAATGGACGCCGGCCATCCTGCCCAACCCGGCGCTGAACGCGGCCATGCACGCCAACTGGTACGGCCTGGTGGAAAACCTGATCCGCAAGGGCGCCAACCGCAAGACGGTGGACGAGATCAATATCCGCAACGCCGAACTCGGTGGCGTGGTGGGCAACCCCATCGACACCCATGGCCGCACCTACGGCCTGACCGAAGAGTTCGTCGAGGTCTACCGGCTCCACTCGCTGCTGCCTGAAACGCTGGTGCTGCGCCGCCATGACGAAGCGAGCTCGCCCGGGCATGAGCCCGAGCGCCTGCCCTTCCACGCCAGCCGCCAGGCCGGCTCGCCCAGGCTGACGCAGCGCCATGCCATGGCCGACCTGTTCTATTCCTTCGGCAAGCAACAGCCCGGCATGCTGGTGCTGAACAACTACCCGCGTTTCATGCAGGAGCTGTCGATCCCCGGCAACCCCTTCTTCGACATGGGCACGGTGGACATCGTGCGCGCGCGCGAACGGGGCATCCCGCGTTACAACGAGTTCCGCCGTCAGCTCGGGCTGCACCCCATCACCTGCTTCGAAGACCTGAGCGACGACGCTGCGGCCATCGCCAGGATCAAGGCCGTGTACGGCCCGAATCCGGCCGATGTGGAAAAGCTCGACCTCATGGTCGGCACCCTGGCTGAAGGCCATCGCCCGGACTACTTCGGCTTCGGCGAAACCATGTTCCAGATCTTCATCCTGAATGCCACGCGGCGCTTGCAGGCCGACCGCTTCTACACCGACTGTTTCAGCGCCGAGTTCTACACCCCGGAAGGCATGCGCTGGATCGACGCCACCGACCTCAAGGCCGTCTTGTTGCGCCATTACCCGCAACTGGCCGACACCGGCCTGGCCAACATCCGCAATGCATTCGAGCCCTGGGACAGCGACGCCGTGCTCGACCCCAAACGCCACCCGCTGCGCGCCTGCGACGCGCAGTTGAAGGCCGACCCCTGGCGCGGCGACGCCCATCCGGCGCAGCCGCGTTCGGCTTGAAGACCCGCAGATGACGGCCCTGCGCTGGTTCTTTCGCAAGTGGTTCTGGGTCGTCCTGGCCTGGTTCAAGGCTTTTGCCAACAAGCCGATGCTCATTCCGATGCCGGTGAACACGGGTCCGGGCCATTCGCCGCTGGTGCCGGTGGCGCTGTCGCTGGCGATCCCCGGCTTGCCCATCGACAAGGTGCTGGCCTGCAAGGCCCAGGACATTCCGCAAGACGAACGCTCGGCCAGCAAGACCGGCTTTTACAAGCTGCAGGTGTGGCTGTATTCGGCCTGTTCGCCGATGCAAGCGGGCCTGCCTTCGGTCAGCACCGATCCCGACCAGGCCCTGGCACGGTCCTTCACCTGGCTGCACCGCACCCGGTTCGGACCGCCCACGCTGCCTGCTGAATACCTGGGCAGCCCGGAGCTCGGCGCGCTGGCCGTGCGCGGGCCGTATGCCTGCTACACGCGGCGCTGCGCCGACGGCCGCTTCGAGTGGGACTTGCAGTCCGTCGGCGACTTTGCGCACCATGAGGGTCTGGTCAAACTCGGTGCCCGGGTGGTGTTCGAAGTGGAACGCACGCAGCGCGTGCTGCGCGCCGTGGCCATCGAAAGCAGCCTGGGCCACAGCGTGCCGGGCGATGCCGGCTGGGAGTTGGCCAAGCGCCTGGCCCTGTGTTCTGCCACCACCCATTTGTCGCTGGTTCGGCACTTCAACTGGGTGCACCTGGCGGCCGGCGCGCACCTGGCCATCGCGACCCGAAACCGGCTGCCGGCGGCGCACCCGCTGCTGCGGCTGCTGTGGCCCTACGTCTATGCCACCCAGCAGAGCAACCACACCGTCACGCGCGGCCAGATGCTGCGCGGGGGTGACTTCGACACCACCTTCAGCTTCAGCTTCGAAGGCATGTGCAAGCTGTTCGACAACAGCTATGGCGCGTGCGACTTCAGAATGAACGACCCCCAGGCCGACGCGCAGGCGCGCCAGGTGCTGGACCAGGGCTTCGACACCCCGACCGAGCGCAATCTGGCGGCCTTGTTCGAACTGATGCTGGAACATGCCCGCGAGTACCTGGCGCTGTATTACCCGATTGCTGCCCAGGGCTCGGCGCAGGGCTCGGCGTTCAGCTCAGGCGGCGAAGGCTTGAGGGGCGACGCCGCCTTGGTGGCCTGGCTCGACGAGTTGAACCGCCTGGTGCCCAACGGGGTGGGCATGCGCAGCGCAGACCTGAGCTTCGACGGCCTGGCGCGGCTGGTGGCGAGCTGCATCTACATGGCCAGCGCGCAGCATGAAATATTGGGCGGCTTCCTGTGGAACTACCAGCTCTGGACGCACCGCCAACCCATCCGCGTGTATGCCAGCGGCCAGCCCGAGCCGATGGACGTCTACCAACGCCTGGTGAACGCCAACTTCAATCTGAACGTGCGCCGCCGCGCCCTGATCGGCGACTTCGGCTACCTGGCGCTGGACTCCCAGGCTGCCGCCTGTCTGCAGCGCTTCAGCCAGCGCCTGGAAAGCCTGCAGCAGGCCATGGAGCGCGAGCCCTGGGCGGTCTGGAAACTCTATCCGCGTGCTTTGAAGGTGAACATCAATGCCTAGTCTGACGCCCACCCCAGCCACCGGGGGTTCCCGTGTGCGCCGTCGGCTCATCGTGCTGATCTTGCTGGCCTTGCTG
>Ga0105045_10004578_pt1 | contig 12032 bp, 12 predicted proteins | sample MAT02_FD_78089 | JGI IMG/M metagenome (GOLD analysis project Ga0105045, IMG submission 78089) | Freshwater microbial communities from Lake Fryxell liftoff mats and glacier meltwater in Antarctica - MAT-02 (megahit assembly) | ecosystem: Environmental > Aquatic > Freshwater > Ice > Liftoff... | reverse complement strand
TAGACGAACCTATTGTAAAATATAATAATGAAGAGAACCTATCAATTCGAATTGGAACAGTTCCCATCGAAGATACCGTATATAATTTGAGCATGCTTTTGTTAATTAACACGGTGTACGAAAAAGTTAAGGAAAATAAAACATTTCGAAAAAGCAAAAGTTTATAGCATATGTTAAATCTCCATGTCCATATTGACCAGCATTCTGGGTTTTGTTTTGGTGTCGTCTATGCCATAGAGATGGCAGAGGAAATCCTGGATGATGAAGGGTATTTATACTGCCTTGGAGATATCGTGCACAACGACGAAGAAGTAAAGCGGCTTACCAAAAAGGGATTAATTATCATCAACCATGACGACCTTAAAAAGCTGAAAGGAGAAAAGATACTTATTAGGGCACATGGAGAACCCCCTTCCACGTATGAATTGGCCATAAACAACAACCTGACACTCATCGATGCCAGTTGTCCGGTGGTACTCAAGTTGCAAAACAGAATTAAAAATTCCTACGATAAGGATGAGACCATCTATATTTACGGGAAGCATGGGCATGCTGAAGTGATTGGTCTATTGGGGCAGACGGGTAACAAGGCAATTGTATTTCAGGATATTTCTGAACTGGACATTCCCTCTTTACCACGGAGCATCACCCTCTACAGCCAAACCACCAAAAGTACGGATAAATTTTACGAAATTAACCAGATTCTCCGTGACAATGGGATTACGATAAACACCAATGATACCATCTGCCGTCAGGTCTCGAACCGTGACAAAGAACTACGGGATTTTTCTTCCAAATTTGACCATATCGTATTTGTCAGCGGCACAAAATCCTCCAACGGCAAAGTATTGTTCAATGTGTGTAAAGAGAAAAATCCCAATACCTATTTTGTTTCCAATCCGGATGAAGTAGACCCGTCCTGGTTTAGTTCAAATGAATCCGTAGGTATTTGTGGTGCAACTTCCACTCCCATGTGGCTCATGGAGCAAGTGAAGGATAGAATTGTAACATTTTGAATGAAAATTGCTAATAGGTTGTTTTTTCAGTATGCTCTCATCACCAACAAAGACATCTAAATCGACCGAAGATTCAAAAGGTGTCATCATTGCTTTTCTGATTATAGGGTTGTGGTTTTTGTCCCTCTATTTTTTGTTGCAAATAAATGTTGACTTTTCGAATCCTTGGATTTATCTTGGAATAGCGGTACAAATGCACCTGTATACAGGATTGTTTATTACTTCCCATGATGCCATGCATGGTTTGGTATCCGGAAATAAACGAATAAATCACGCTATGGGTTGGTTGTCGGCACTGTTGTTTTCCTACAATTTCTATTGGAAACTATTCCCCAAACATCATGAGCATCATCGCTTTGTAGCTACTGACGACGACCCAGATTACCATCCCTCCCAGAACTTCTTCATTTGGTATTGGAGTTTTATCACCACTTACATATCTATTTGGCAAGTTTTGCTTATGGCCGTTACCTTCAACGTCCTGAAGCTTTTTATTCCGCAAGTGAACCTAATTGTGTTCTGGATGCTTCCAGCTATATTGGCTACCCTACAGCTCTTTTACTTTGGCACCTACGTACCACACAAAGGGACGAAAACCAATAAGCACCATTCTGGGTCCCAGTCCAAAAACCACATTTGGGCGTTTGTCAGTTGCTATTTTTTTGGATATCATTATGAACACCATGATTCGCCCGGGACCCCATGGTGGCGTCTTTGGAAAGTAAAAGAAAGTCGGCAAAATTAATTCAAGTCACATTCAGGTATAGCCACATAGTATGAATTTATATCGAAATTCTTTATTTTTAATTATCCTAGGAAACCACTGATTCACCATGAAAAAAATTTTATTTTTATTTTATTTTTCCATAACTGCTTCTGCGTTATTGGCTCAACAAGGTACTATCCAGGGTCGGGTGTTTAACCCGGTCAACAACGAACCGATACCCTTTGCCAATATCGTGATACAAGGAATGGATAAGGGTACAGTTACCAATGAAAACGGGTTATACAGGTTAGAAGAAATCACCCCCGGACTGTATAATGTCCGGGCTTCCTTCATTGGATTCAAACCCAAAACCATCTTTGAGGTTCAAGTAACATTAACACGGTCTGTTCAACTTGATTTTGAGCTTGAGGAGGAAACCTCAGATTTGGAGGAAGTAGTTGTATCCTCCGAATTCTCCCGGTCTGAGGATACCCCAATATCCGCAAGAAAGCTAAATGCCAATGAAATAGAACGCTATCCAGGAGGAAACCGAGATATTAGCAGGGTGATTCAGGCACTACCAGGGGTAGCTAGTACGGCCAGTTTCCGCAATGACATCATCATACGCGGGGGTGCTCCGAACGAGAACAAATTTTTTATCGATGAAATCGAAGTTCCGGTCATTAACCACTTTGCTACCCAAGGGTCTTCCGGAGGACCACTGGGAATTTTAAATGTCAATTTGATAAAGAATGTGGAGGTCATCAGTGGTGCTTTTCCAGCCAATCGGATGAACTCCCTTAGCTCATTTTTTGAATTTGAACTTAAAGACGGACGTAGGGACAAGATGCTAACCCAACTTACCGTAGGCGCAAGCGAACTTACCTTATCCAACGAAGGTCCTTTGAGTAAAAAAACAACCTACATTCTTTCTGCCAGAAGATCCTATCTGCAGGGTTTATTCCGATTGATTGGATTGCCTTTCTTACCTACTTTCCATGACTTTACCCTCAAGACCAAAACGAAGATAAACGATAAAACGGAGCTTACCTTTCTCGGAGTTGGCGCCATTGATCAGTTTGTGCTAAACTTCGATGTCCCCACAGGTGAGACGGAGGAAGATCGCGAGGACAGGTTATTCCTTTTAAACAACTTACCCATTTCAAGCCAATGGAATTATGCTACGGGCGTAAAGTTGAAGCGATTTCGCTCAAACGGCTTCTGGACATACATTCTAAGCAGAAACATGCTGAACAACAGGTCGTACAAGTACCTCAATAACGATGAATCAAATCCGGCCAACTTGATATTTAATTACCTCTCCCAAGAGAGTGAAAATAAATTCCGTGCTGAAAACAGCATTTTTGGCAAAGGCTATACCTTGAAATATGGTTTCAATTATGAATACAGCCGATACTACATCGAAAATTTTGACCGACAAGTCCCCCAATCAGATGGGGAGCCATTAAACATAAACGCCACTTCTTTTTTTCATTCCTATGGTGCCTTTATTCAAGGAAGTAAGAAATACTACAACGACAAACTGCTTATCAGCGGTGGAGTCAGAATGGACGGAAGTGATTTTGGAGCAACTGCTAGTAATCCATTCAATCAGCTAAGTCCAAGACTTTCTGCTAGCTATCAACTTAAGAGCAACCTTTTCTGGACTTCCAATGTAGGTATCTATTATCAAAAGCCCCCCTACACAGTCTTAGGGTTTAGAAATAACGCTGGCACACTCATTAATCAGGAAAATGATGTTCGATTTATTCGTTCAACGCATTTTATATCAGGGATTGAAATTCAAAAACCGGATAAAAACCGAAGATTTACCATTGAAGGTTTTTATAAGCTTTATGCCAACTACCCCACTTCCATCAGAAACGGTGTTGCCCTTTCCAACTTGGGAGCTGATTTTGGGGTCATCGGCAACGAAGCAGTTCGCTCGGATGCCGAAGGTAGGGCCTATGGATTGGAATTTCTAGCCCAGCAGCGGCTGTTCAACGACTTCTACGGTATAGCGGCTTTGACTTTGGTAAGAAGCGAATTTACAAATCCAAATACCGTAGGATTTATCCCCTCCGCCTGGGACAACCGCTTCATTGTAAGTCTCACGGCTGGAAAAAGACTGAAAAAAGACTGGGAAGTAGGCGCAAGGTGGCGGTTTTTGGGTGGCACACCTTATATTCCTTTTGATTTGGAAGGTTCTTCTCTGAGGTCAAACTGGAATTTGTTCAACCAGGGAATCTTCGACTATAGCAGGATCAACGAGCCTCGGTTAAATAGTTTTCATCAGTTGGACATCCGAGTAGACAAGAAATACTTCTTTAACCGCTGGAACCTGAACTGGTATTTTGATATTCAGAATGCGTATAATTTTCAAGCACAACAACCCGATCGACTGGTTGCCATTCGGGATGAGCAGGGTTTACCTGTGGTAGACCCGACAGATCCCAACAGGTACTTATTGCGGAGTATCCAGAACACAGCAGGTTCGATTTTGCCAACTGTAGGGGTAATCATTGAATTCTAATTTGGGATTGTGATGCTTTTACATCTAAATTTGGAAAGTAGCTCTTATTCTATTTCTGGGATTGGCCCCAGCAATGAAACCTCAGACTCAAAGTGTAACTGTGAAATCCCGAGGTTCATTGAGAATTATATCGATTTTGCCGAAGACGTGATAGATCCTTCAGCAAGAATTCATGGACGTTTATTTTCGGAGTTACTTACCCATCAGAAACAAACTTGGGGTTGGGAATCTTCCCTGCAAAAATTTAAACCCTGAAATACGCAAAATTCACTTACTTGACCGAGTTCAGTTCCACTTGCCTTTATCAATACTGTCAGCAGGCAGGCAATTTTCAATGCAAAATTCAACCTTTGGAAGAAATAACAGTGTCTGCATAAAGTAATTTAAGCATTGGACAATCCATTTCGGGATAAGCCTCCTTAACCAGCCCAAAATATTAACCAGTACATGGACTTCAGAGAATTAAATATAAGGCTGGGTAACATTGATATCTACCTGCTGGATCAGATTCTAAAAGGGAGGTTTACCCCCGAAATGAAAATCTTGGATGCCGGATGCGGTGAAGGAAGAAACACACACTATTTTATTCGGGAAGGATTTCAAATATTTGGAATTGATCAGGACAAGTTGTCCATAGATATGGCACGTATGTTTGCCAACGCTATCCGCAAAGATTTTGACATTCATCGGTTTCAAGTCAATGGATTGGAAAACGTGATGTTTCATACAGCGGCTTTCGATGCCGTGCTAAGTAGTGCGGTGTTACACTTTGCCCGAAATGAAGACCACTTTATACTCCTTATGGGAGAGATGGTCCGTGTCCTCAAGCAAGGCGGTATCCTTTGGCTAAGGATGTGTACAGATGCGGGAAATATTTTGGATTCGGCAACCAGTCTTGGAAATAATCGCTTTTTATTGCCGGACGGTAGCGAGCGATTTATCCTGACGGACCATCTTTTGAAATCGATGATGGAAAAATTTGGCCTTAAGCTCCTAGAACCTCCAAAATCTGTACTTGTTCATGGGCTTCGTTCTATGGGTGTCTTTGTTTTTGAAAAAACTGAGTCAAGCCTATAAAATATGTTACCTTCGCGGAAAACTAACCCTTACATGGATGGACTTACAATACGCTCTTGAACTGATTGGTACGTTTGTGTTTTCCATTTCGGGAGCTTTGGCGGTTCAGGACAAGGGGCATGACTTATTCGGGGCAGGATTTACGGGGTTTATCACAGCCATTGGCGGAGGGAGTTTGCGGGATATTCTTCTGGGAGCACACCCGTTAGTCTGGATAGGAAATGTGTATTTCTTATATGCCATCCTTGCAGGGATCCTGGTCACTTTTCTTTTCTTTCGTTTTGTATCCAAACTCCGCAGGACTTTATTCTTGTTTGACACTTTGGGGATTGGCTTCTTCACCGTATTAGGTGTGGAAAAAACACTAAGCTTGGGTTTCAGCGTTGAGGTAGCCGCCATTATGGGGATGTTTTCTGCCGTGATGGGTGGTGTGATCCGTGATACCCTCACCAATGAAATTCCGATCCTGTTTCAAAAGGAGATTTATGCCTCCGCTTGCCTCACTGGCGCCATTGTGTACCTCATTGCCAACCATTTTGGACTGGAACGAGATTTCAACCTATTGATGTCAATAGGTCTGATCATAACTATTCGGTTGATTGCTGTAAAATATAAACTTAGCCTGCCCACATTGGGGTGACAGGAAGCAAGTACTTTTCTAATTGAAAGTTTAGGGTTAGATTCAGCGAAAATTTTTAACCTTTGCAAACGATAACCTTTATCCACAGGAAGCATGTCCTTGCTGAATAATTAACCAAACTTAAAAAGTGTTTATACATGACAATTTCCAATTTCTCCACCATTGAAGAACTAAATGCAACTGTAGCCGCAATCCTTATAGAAGCTGTACGCCACAACCCAAAAACAGTGCTTGGCCTATCCACAGGCAATTCTCCCATCGGCGTGTACGAGTTGCTAATACAGGACCATATCCAAAATGGAACCAGCTACAAATATGTAACCACCTTCAACTTGGATGAATATGAAGGCCTTGACGGATCCAGTGAACAAAGCTACCGGTTTTTTATGGACAAGTATCTGTTCAATCATTTGGATATTGACAAATCGAACACCCATATACCATCCGGAATGGGAGATCTGGAGGCTGGTTGCAGGACCTATGATGAAAAAATAAAAAATGCAGGAGGCATCGATATACAACTGATCGGTATAGGTACGAATGGACATATTGCTTTCAACGAACCCGGTACACCCTTTAATAGCAGAACCCACATTGCAGAACTCAGTGAAGAAACAATAATGGCCAATTCTAAGAATTTCCTTTCTATGAAGGATATTCCAAAGCGTGCTGTTACGATGGGCATCCAGTCCATTATGGAAGCGAAGCAAATTGTTATGGTTGCATTTGGTAAAAATAAGGCAAAAGCGATTCAGGAAATGATTGATGGCCCAATAACCGCCAAGCTGCCCGCCTCTATACTACAGCAACATCCCGTGTTTTCTGTCTATTTAGATACAGAGGCAGCATCATCGTTGGGAAATTAAGAATTGTAAAAGATCTTGATTGTCCTCAAAGAATAAGGTTTCGCAAATAAACTCTAAACGTTAATCCTTCTCCCAGGACACTTTCAGTTTCTATCTTCCCGTCATTTGCCCGGATCTGCTCTCTCACAAGATATAAACCTAGGCCCTTTCCATCGACATGGTTGAGAAAACGCTGGTAGAGTCCAAAAAGCCTGTCCCCATACCTGCCCAGATCTAGTCCTATTCCATTATCTTTATATTCTACAACCCTATATTCTGCGACCCTGTAGGTCGAGATCCATACTTCCGGTTTACGGTCCAGATGCCTGTATTTGACAGAATTTGTTAAGAAATTCGTGAAAAAATTTTCAAGATGCGCATAGATGTAGTTCATCTCACTCATATGGGAGAAATCTTTATGGATTTTTATACCGGATTCTTTCAGCTGATTAAACAAGCTTTTTTCAACATTATTAACCAAAAGATTAAAGTTAATCAGCTCAACCTTGGGTATTTTTTGCTTTTTAATAGAGACAACATCAATAAGGTCCTGAAGCGTAGTGTGAAGAAGATTGGTGGAAATTTTTAAATTTTCAATCACTTCTTTGTTGTCCGGGTCGGACGGATTTACTTCATTGAAAAGGTCCAACAATAAAGATATATTAACAATTGGTGCCCTCAAATTATGGGACACAATATACGCAAACCGCAAGAGCTCCTCATTATGGGACTTGAGGTCTTTGATGAGGATTTCTCTTTCAGCTTCCAGTTTTTTGGAATTGGTTATGTTCTGCTGTACCAGTAAGATCCTATCAATTTGGCCATTTTCATTCCTAAGGGGGACCCCGCTTTTGAGGTAAAATTGTTTTCTATATTGGACTTCATAGGTAACCATTTCTCCTTCCAGCACCTGTTCCAAGTTAATTTGGGAGATTTCTTTATATCTACCCTCATATAAGTCCAGGTGAGAAGTTCCCACCAGCATGGCAGGATCCAGGTCCAAAAGGCGGTACTCTGTTCCTTCCGTATAAATGTACCTAAAAGAAGTGTCCAAGACATCGATGGTTCCCCTGGGGAAATTCTTTGCAATACTTTGATACAACTGCCCGGATTCAAGCAATCCCTTATCCATATCATCCGTCTTCTTGAGGTAATTCCTCTGTAGGCCCGTATAGTCATTATCCATGACTAAAAAAGCCGAAGTGACAAGCTCTGAACCGTCAGACTGTGGAATAATATGACCTTGGATTTTTATTGGAATCTCTGTTCCCGCCATACATACGTATTTGGCATGAAAACTCCTTCCAAGTTTGAATGCTTCATACATACCTTCAAAAAATGGGTTATGGAAAGAAGGAAATGCCTCTTGCAGGAAAGATTGCACAGTTAGCGGGTCATCATTTTCGGCCCAGTGCCTCTTGTCAGAACTGACATACACCCACTAATAGTTATTACTCCCAGTCCTTTTAAGAGTGACTAGTAGGCTACTCATTCCGTCAGCAAATAATTCCACCATGAAAAACACCAAAATTACGCAAACTCCTATAAAAAGCTAATTGAAACTGAATTGTCAAGAATTTCCCAAATATAAAAGAAATATAATTAGGAGCGATGCTGTTCATAGCATCAAAAATGTTGCTTACAAACTCAACGGAAATTTTCTATTGTAAAAATAAAATTTACAGTTGTTTTTTCAATATGAACGTAACTCTGAAGCTTTCGGGAGGGTCTTCCTCATTCCCAGTCCCACGCAAAATATCCAACGTGATCACTTTCCCTTCTTGAGACCGGAGCAATTTGGTAACATCAGCTAATTCCCAAAAAAAAGAAGGTACTTTATTTATAGCCGTAATTTCATCAAAAAGCTGAACACCCGAAATACCCGAAGGGGAATCTTCTCTCACCTGACTGACATAAAATCTCTTTACTTCAGCTGAAAACACGCGAACCATCATTCCGCTCATATCATAATCGAATACATCAGTGAATTTAGCTCCTTTCTTATAGAGCAGCCGTTCTCTTGGATAGTCCAGAATAAGCTTTACCCGGTTCAAAAGCTCCGACCCCAAGCTACCTTGTCGGCCTGTTTCTATGATTACATTGGAAAATTCGGTCTTGTCTGGATAAGAAGTAATGACATTTCTAAACTTTAGCCCATTGATATCGACTTTTCTTACCCTGCCCACCACGCCAAAAAGGTCGCCTCCCAACGATCTCCCCAACTCTGTTTCAATCGTAAGTGGGGGCAACTGGATGGCATCAGTAGTTTCTCTGTTTAGCAGTAGTCCGTGATTCGCTCCCGTATCGATAAGAAGTTTAGCTTCCAGATCTTTTCCACCAATCTGGCGGATACTGGTATTTATGTAAGGCTTGTTTCCGATCATTTCCATAGGAATAGACCGATAACCAGGTGGTTTCCATTTTAAGGCTGAAGTTCTATAAAAGGAAAGCACAGAATTGTCATAATCAATTTTTATTGGGTTGTTCTTGAAAAACTCATGCCCAATAACCCCATATATCGGAATGCCTATTACTTTCTCCAGCTCAAGAAAATCCTCATCCAATACCAAGATCGCCTGAAAAATCCCTTCTATCTCCCCAAGGTCAAAATTATTGTTTGGAGAAACCGAGGCACTTAAAACTGTCTGTCCATCCGCTCCCACCAAATTCAGCTTACGGGTATATTGCATACCCAGTTCGTCGGCAATTGTTTTGCTGAAAAAAATATTAGACTTTACGCCGGTGTCAAACAGGAAGTTCACAGGTGGCCCTTCATTTATTGAAACAGGGATAATTACCAGACTATTTGAGTCTATAAAGGGGATTTTAATTTTCTTAGATTCCTTTTTCATATAAAACCCGGGAACCTGGGCAGGGGAAACACCTTCCAAAAACAAGATAAAACAAGTAAGAAAAAACCGATAGTAAGGTTGCATACACGTGAGTGGCTAATCCAATATTTTGTTAAGGTAAATAATAATTTCGAGTCCCTATTGATAACCTTGGAAAGTTTAATCAAGTTTACTTTATCCAAGAACTAATTTAGATTGATAGTAAATAAGGTGAAATATTTCAGGGATTGAATACCGTATTTGATTAACACTAAAAAAAACCGGATATTTAATCTTCAGAATAAAGCACTATGGCAGAGAAGTCACTTATTGAAAAAGCAAAAAAGATTTTTGAAAACTATTTACTTCGGCAGGGAAGTCGAAAAACCCCTGAGAGGTTCTCAGTTATTGACGAACTCTATGCCCTTCCCCAGGATGAACATATCGATGTTGAGGGACTCTTTTTACTTATGAGAAACAAAGGATATACCATCAGCAGGGCCACCATATACAACACCCTGGATCTCTTGGTAGAATGTGGGCTTGCTGTCAAACACCAGTTCAAGGACAAAGTGGCACTTTACGAACAAGCCTTGACTTACAAACATCACGACCACTACGTCTGCAATCAATGTAGGAAAATAAAGGAATTTTCAGACGAAAGAATCAATCTCATAAAGGATGCAATGGGAAAGGAGTTTATTTCTACCATTACCAGCCATTCATTAGTACTTTACGGGGATTGTAAAATTACGGAATGTGAAAATTTGATTGTGGTGTGAAACACAGGCGGTTAACGAACACTCTTTATTTGAGTGACTTTTTGGAAAAGATACGGCGGTAGACCGGTTTACGATAGAGGAATTGTAGGTATAAAATCGGGTATAATAAAGGAGTTAAGAACCAAGTTGCTCCTTGGTAGTGAATTTCATCCCTTATTTCAGTCTCGGATTTGCCCTTGTTAATAAGCCTGTGTTTGTGTTGCCAGTACCCCAAAAAAAACGGGAGCTTAATCCCTTTGTCAACAAAATAGAATTCCGATTCATTTGAGTGGTCTTCAATAATCTCACTGGTCCATATTTGCTTGAAAAGCAGAAAATTCAATTCGAGGCTGACTATGTCCCCTTTTTCCGATCCGTCAAAGCGCAACAGCTTCACAGGTGGGAATGGCGGACTCAGTGAGCTAAACAGATCCTGGTTAAAGCCTTCCTTTACCTGGAGAAAATGCTGACTTACCTTAGTCGAGATCGTAATTTGCATAGGAATAAAAAAAAGATGAAATGGTTTCCGACCAATTGATTTGTCGAAAACCAATTTCATCAAGGGACTTGTTAATTAATTAAGGCTCTTCAGGTATCTGAAAAATTCACTGTCCGAGGATATCACCAAACTGGTCTTTTCATCAAGTGATTTTTCGAATGCTTCCATGGTACGTAAAAATCGGTATAAGTCAATCGATTGCCTATTTCTATTGAAAACTGACGCATAGATTTCAGAGGCTTCCGCATCCGCTTTCCCGCGGATTTCTTCCGCTTTCTGATAGGCTTCTGATTGAATAAGCGCAAGATCCAGCTCTTTGTTACCTTCAATCACGCGGGCTTCACCTTGCCCTTCAGAGCGAAACTGATCGGCAATCCTGTTTCGTTCACTGATCATCCGGTCATAAACCCGGTCTCGGACCTCATCCACATAATTCATTCGCCTAAACCTGAAATCCAAGATTCTTACTCCAAGATCAGCACATCTTTCATTGGCTTTTTCAAGTATGATTTTCTCTATGGCCGCTCTTCCCACGCTAATGTCTTCCAGAACTTCTATCTCTTCCATAAAGTCCTCGGTAACCTCAGGCTCCCGGTTAGACGACCGGACAATATCCAGGAGCTCATTGTTGGCGATGGCATTCCGGGTTTCCCCATCCAAAATATCATCCAGTCTGGACTGGGCGGAGCGTTCGTCCCTTAGTCGGATAAAAAACTGCAGGGGATTTGTAATCTGCCACCGGGCGTAGGTATCCACAAAGATAAATTTCTTATCCTTCGTGGGAACCTGGTTTTTGTTTCCATCCCACTCAAGATACCTTTTGTCAAAAAACTGGGTTTTTTGGATAAACGGCGTTTTAAAATTCAGACCGGGAGTTGAACGAGGTTCTCCTGCCGGCTTTCCAAATTGGGTTACGATGGCCTGTTGGGTTTCATCCAAAATAAATATAGCGTCACTAATCGTATACAACACTACCACCACCACAATTATATATCCTATTAAGCTTTTTTTCATGGGTTAATTTTATTTGGGACGCTGTTAAGATTCAATAAAGGAAGCACATTGCCCCCTTTCTCGTCGGTGATAATTTTATTGCCAATTTTAGGCAGGACTCGTTCCATGGT
>Ga0105045_10004577_pt1 | contig 12036 bp, 10 predicted proteins | sample MAT02_FD_78089 | JGI IMG/M metagenome (GOLD analysis project Ga0105045, IMG submission 78089) | Freshwater microbial communities from Lake Fryxell liftoff mats and glacier meltwater in Antarctica - MAT-02 (megahit assembly) | ecosystem: Environmental > Aquatic > Freshwater > Ice > Liftoff... | reverse complement strand
TACCACTCGCTCGAATTTGGCCTGAAAAGCAGGCACATTGGAAACAGACATGGTTAACCCGGCAGCATACTTGTGTCCTCCAAATTGATCCAACAATTCGCTGCACTCCTGAATAGCCTGGTAAATATCAAAATCAAAGACAGAACGGGCACTGCCAGTTGCTTTGTTGTTGGATTCTGTCAAAATAATGGTCGGTCTATAATAGCGCTCAATGCACCGGGAAGCCACAATGCCGATGACCCCTTTGTGCCAATCTTCCTTGAAAAGAACGGTACTCCGAAAAACTCCTTCTGACTCCCGCAACGCTATCATCTGAAGAGCTTCTTTGGTGATATTCTCATCGAAGTTTTTTCTCGCCGCGTTGACATCTTCCACGAGTTCCGCCCTTCGTACTGCCGTCTCCAAGTCTTTGGAAATTAGTAATTCCACGGATGCCTTGGCGTGCTCTATCCTTCCGGAGGCGTTGATGCGCGGGCCAATTTTAAAAACAATGTCGGTAATGTCTATTTCCCTTTCAATCTTTCCTTTCAAAATCAACGCCTTAAGCCCGGGTCGGGGATTATTGTTAATCCTATCCAAGCCATAGAACGCTAAAATTCTGTTTTCTCCGGATATGGGAACAATGTCGGAGGCAATACTGACAGCCAACAAATCCAAATAAGCATATAAGTTGGTCGGGTTTCGTTGTGTCTTTATGGAAAAAGCTTGGATCAGTTTGAAACCAACCCCACATCCACTAAGCTCTTTGTAGGGATAAAAACAATCTATCCGCTTGGGATCAAGAATAGCGATGGCTTGAGGCAATTCCTCTCCGGGAGTGTGGTGGTCGCAAATGATAAAATCCACTCCCAATGTATTGGCCAAATCAATCTTGTCAATGGCCTTGATCCCGCAATCCAGCGATACCACCAAGGAGAATCCATTATCCGCGGCATAAATCACCCCCTTTTCGGAAATTCCATATCCTTCTTTATACCTGTCGGGGATATAAAAACCGACATGATCGTAAAATTCTTTTAAAAACCCGTAAAACAAGGCTACCGAAGTAGTCCCATCCACGTCATAATCCCCATAAACGAGAATCTTTTCATCCCGGGAAATTGCCAAGATCAACCGATCAACGGCCTTTTCCATGTCCTGCATCAAAAACGGGTCATGCAATTTATCCAGATCGGGCCTAAAAAAATCCTTGGCCTTTTGAAAATCCGTCACCCCCCTGTTCGCCAGCATATTGGCCAACGTTGGGTTCACGTTGATTTCCTGACTGAGATAGTCAACCGTACTGAAATCGGCCTTTTCTTTTATTCTCCATCTAAAGTCCATAAGGCTAAATTACAAAAGATTGAAGCTATACAACTTATATAATTACAATATTAGTGAGCTTCCTAAAAATGAAAAACATAAACAACGCAGGACTAATAGTTTATCGTTTTCCTACAATTGTCTCGTCCATGACGGCTTTCAGCGAAACCCTATGGCCGTCTTTGTAAGGTACAATCCAAGTCTCTTTCACCCCGATTTTTCGAAGGTATCTTTTCAATTCATCCGCCTTTTCGTATTCCCTAAACTGTCCCAGGACATATTTATTAAACCCGTCTTCCTTTACCAACTCCAAATCGGGACTATCGGCTACCATCTCGCTGATATCGTGGTCTTCAAAGGCCCCAAATTGAACGCGAAAAACAACGCCCTGATCCCATTCGTTGACTTCTACCGGGGTTTCCGTGCTGTTAAGCTGTTGGCGCAGTTCGGAAACTTGCTGGCTCAACCTTGCTTCTGCTTCCCGGACGCGCTGGAGACTGCTGTCCCTTTCCCGCAGTGTGCGGATCAAATTCTCGGTTTCAGCTGTCAGGGAATCCGTACTTGCGGAAAAGCGTGCCTTGTCATCCAACAACTTTTTGAAATCTTCAGGAGGCATCTTGCGTTTCATCTTCTTATAGGCCTTACGTTCAGGTTTGTCCAATTGGGCAATCTGGGCAAAAGAAGTCCCTGAATAAAGTAAAAATAAGGTCAATAAGGCTGGTAAAAACAATAATTTGTAGGTTCTCATAAGCATTTTTGATTTTCAGTGAATACGTAAAAACGAATCTTTTGCCTACAAATTACAAAAAATAATGGAGTAATCCCTTTTATACAAAATTAAAGAAGGGTATCAGGTGGGTAAAAGCCATAGAAAAGTAAAAAGAAGGACCAACAGCATGAATGATACTGGTCCTTTGTGGTGTTCGCCAATTTACTTTAGACCTCCGATCATGTCCCCAGGTTTTACCCACTCGTCAAACTGCTCATTGGTCAACAAACCAAGGGATAGGGCTGCTTCCCGAAGACTGGTGCCTTCCTTATGCGCCTTTTTGGCAATGGAAGCTGCGTTTTCATATCCCAGATGAGGATTAAGCGCCGTAACCAGCATAAGGGAATTTTCCAAATGGCGTTTGATGAAGGTTACATTGGGTTCTATTCCCACCGCACAGTTCTCCGTAAAAGACACGCATGCATCTCCCAAGAGCCTTGCTGAACTTAACAGGTTATTGATCATCATGGGTTTGAATACGTTGAGCTCGAAGTGGCCGTTGGAGCCACCAATGGACAGTGCCACATCATTACCCATTACCTGCGCACAGACCATGGTCATCGCTTCCACCTGCGTTGGGTTCGCCTTGCCGGGCATGATGGAGGAGCCTGGTTCGTTTTCAGGGATAAATATCTCTCCGATCCCGGAGCGCGGGCCCGAAGAAAGCATCCGAATATCGTTGGCTATTTTCATTAAGCTTACAGCCAGTTGCTTTAAGGCGCCGTGGGTTTCCACCATCGCATCATGAGCCGCAAGGGATTCAAACTTGTTTGGTGCAGTGACAAAGGGATTACCTGAAAGCTCCGCAATCTTTGCTGCCACTTTTTCCGCATAGCCCTTGGGCGTATTGAGGCCGGTTCCCACGGCAGTACCCCCCAAAGCCAGTTCTGACAGATGAGAAAGGGTGTTTTTGATGGCACGCAGTGCATGGTCCAATTGGGAGACATAGCCTGAAAACTCCTGACCAAGTGTCAAAGGCGTCGCATCCATAAAGTGTGTACGTCCGATTTTCACCACCTGCATGAATTTATCTGACTTTTCCTTTAGCGTATTGCGCAGAAGCTCTACACCTGGAATGGTTGTTTCGGCCACCATTTTGTAGGCCGCAATGTGCATGGCTGTGGGAAAAGTATCGTTGGAAGACTGGGATTTATTGACGTCGTCATTTGGATGAATGGATTTCTTCTCATCGGAAAGCGTACCTCCCTGACGGACATGTGCACGGTTGGCGACCACCTCATTCACGTTCATATTGGATTGGGTGCCTGATCCCGTCTGCCAAATTACCAGGGGAAACTGGTCATCTAAATCCCCGGCCAGGATCTCATCGCACACCACAGCAATTTCTTGTGCTTTATCCTTGTCCAAAACGCCCAATTCCGCATTGGTCAAGGCGGCTGATTTTTTTAATATGGCAAATGCATGGATGATTTCGATGGGCATTTGGTGCCTCGCACCGCCGATTTTGAAATTATTGATGGACCGTTGGGTCTGGGCTCCCCAATATTTGTCGGCTGGAACTTGAACAGGCCCCATCGTATCTTTCTCTATTCGATATTTCATTGTGTATTTGATTTAACGTGAATTCTTTCGACCGGCTAAATTACATCCCAAAGGTTATAATCCATACGTTGTATACTGGATTTTGATCTACCGGGGACCATTTGGCTGCAGATCAAGCATATAATGAAGGACTTTTTGGCTCTGTCTAACTTTTCGCCGAAAATGCATACTGGAAAACCAATAATTGCCTCCACCGGCAACCAAAGATAGGGCAGCTAACTTCCAGTCTTGCTGTAATGTCAAGAAAAACAACATCATAAAAAAAGAAACAACAATCCAAAACCCAAGAAAAAAAACTGTGCTTGGAAAAAAACTATAATGGATAAATAAGATGCAGCCTTTACGGGTAGGTTCCGCCCTACCCGAAATCAAGGGAAGAAAACTGTCCGCATTTTCATTTTTCATAGACAGTTGAAAAGTATTCTTCCTTACCGTGCCGTTGAATAAAAACTTCTCTCCAGCCCCAAAAATGGGTAGTTCCTGCAAATTCATATCCTTGGTAACGCGAAGAACTTTTTTCATCACTTCCTCTGCGGGGAGTGGTGACACCAATATTTCATCATAAGTAGGAGAAAGCTTCACCATAAAACAACTATCAGTTTCAGGATTTAGTTTAACCTTTCATTGCAATACAAGAAATCTCAACCTGAACATCTTTGGGAAGCTTACTTACTTCCACAGTCTCCCGAGCAGGCGGATCGGACTTGAAGTATTGACCATACGCCTCATTGATTGTTCCGAATTGATTCATATCCCGAACAAAAATGGAACACTTGACCACGTCAGAAAATGAATATCCGGCAGCATGTAGTATGGCATCCAAGTTTTTCATTACAGCGTGCGTTTCTTCCGTAATATTCTCGTTGATAAGTTCACCGGATTCTGAATCTAGAGCTATCTGACCGGACACGAAGAGATGGCCGTTCACATTGACTGCTTGACTATAAGGGCCTATTGGTTTTGGAGCGGCATCGGTGAAAATAATCTTTTTTGCCATTGTGATGGATTCTTGTTGTTGGTGTTCAAATTACGGACAAGAATGGCAATAAAAAAAGAACAATCCCATATTTTGGTCCGCCAAGTTGCTAGGCAAGGGTCTCCACCAACTTGAAGCCTTCACCGTGGAGCGTAACGATTTGTATGTTTGGATCTTCACGAAGTAATTTTCTGATCTTACTTAGGTAAACGTCCATACTGCGGGCATTGAAATAACTGTCATCGCCCCAAATCATCTTGAGTGCATGAGACCTGCTTACGGTCTGATTGAGTTCTGAGGCAAGCAACCGGAGCAATTCGTTTTCCTTGGAAGTAAGCTTGTGCTCTCCGGAGGGACTTTCCAGCATTTGCCTGTCATAGTGGAGCGTAAAAGCTCCAAATGAGTAAGTTTTTAGTGATTTTGATTCCACTTTGATTGTTGTACGTCTCAGAATGGCAGAAATTCTGAGCAACAATTCTTCCATGCTAAACGGCTTTGTTATATAATCATCCGCTCCGATTTTCAGTCCCTGGATAACATCGTCCTTGAGGTTTTTTGCCGTTAGGTAAATAATCGGGATGTTTTCTTCGACTTTTTTTATCTCTTTTCCCAAGGTAAAGCCATCCTTTTTCGGCATCATTACGTCCAAAATACAGAGTTGGAATTTGTCTTTTTTGAACTTATTCCAGGCCTCTTCCCCATCCTTGCAAAGCAGCGTATCGTACCCCTTCATGTTAAGATATTCATGTAAAATATCCCCTAAATTGGGATCGTCTTCCGCTAATAAAATTCTGGTTTTATTCATTGCCTTTTTGGTAAAATGATGGTAAACGTACTCCCTTTGCCAGCTTCACTGTCCACTTGAACGGTCCCTTTATGGGCTTCTACCATGGTTTTCACATAGGAGAGTCCCAATCCAAAGCCTTTTACATCGTGGAGGTTACCTGTGGGCACCCGGTAAAATTTGTCAAAAATCCTTTTCTGCGCATCCCTGTTCATTCCTATTCCCCTATCCTTTATGGCTATGTGGACCTTATCATCCCCCTCGGTAATATTCACCTCTATCTGAGGGGATTGGGGTGAATATTTGTTCGCATTATCCAGGAGGTTGTTGATGATATTGCTCAGGTGAAATACATCCGCTTCAATCTCCAACCGTTGGTCATGGGTTGAAATGACCTCAATATTCCCTCCCCTATTTTCTACCAACAATCCAAAATGAATCCTTGCCGAATCAATCAATTGGATGATATTAACTTTATCAAATTTCAACTTAAAATCCTTCTTATCCAATGCCGCTGCCTGTAAAACCTGTTCTACTTGGGTTCCAAGACGTTTATTTTCTTCCTTTATGATATCCAAGTACCTTTTGCGGAATGATTCCTGAAGACCAATATCCGGATCCTGGAGTGCTTCGATAGCCAAACTAACGGTAGAAATCGGCGTCTTGAATTCGTGCGTCATGTTATTGATGAAGTCATTTTTGATTTCCGAGACTTTCTTTTGGTGGATGATCACCCTGATAGCATAAATAAAACAGTAAATGATTATCCCCAAAAATAACAGTGAACTCAACAAGGGGAGCCAGATCTGTTTCAACAAATAATTTTTCTCATTTGGGAATTTAATGACCAAAAAGCTATTTACGCCCATCAGATCGCTGGGAAACAACTCCGCACGGATAGTGCTTTCCCTCAACGGACCCAGATCGTTTACCTTTCCTATCGTCACCAATTCAGCCGTATTGTTAAGGATACCCAATTCAAACGGCTCATCAATTCCCCGCTTTGACAGCTGTGAGCGAATCTCCGCCTTTACCACACTCGTGTCTATCCGGGCCATGATATTCTGTTGACCGGGATTTAACAGTTGATGCACAACTTCTTCTACGAGGGCAATTTTTATGTTTGTTTTGACGATCGTCTCGGCTACATCCCTGGAGACATTATATTCCTCCACCAATAATGCCTGCCTATTCCTTGCATAATTTCTCTTGCTTACAAACCTGTCTTGCTGGTCTATGACTTCCAACCACTTTTCTTTTTCCTGTAGATAAATCGCCATTTCATCCGGAGTAAAGACAAAGGAAGCTACAGTGGGTGGCATCAAAAAATATTTTTCTATGTCCCGAAAATCTTTGGGTTCGCCTTCCTTGGTGGCTATCAAGCGTTGAAAGGTGGAAGATATCTGCGGCATGGGCTGACTGAACATGGAATCTACCATGGAAGGACGCTGCGTGACCACCGGTCTCCGCCTTACTTGTAATTGAATGGGTTCAATTTTCTGAAACAGGGCACGCTGAAAGGTAGTGTCCATTGCCAAAGAATTCCTCAAAATATCACTGGTCTCTCCTTTTTCCAATTTGTCAGAAGTTGCCGCCAGTGCGTGAAACACATTTTGTTGGAACCGCTCCTGATTGATTTTCAAAAGGTTGCTTACCCAATACAATTGAAAACCCAAGAGACCTAGGCAGCCCAAAGACATCATGAGAATGATGATTTTTATACTGGTTTTCGACATATTACAAATTTAGCAGATATGGGACAGATAATGAGTTCCTTAACTTATTTTAACACAACACAGTGCGATTAAAATCAACAAAATTGATGTAGAAAACAATCCCAATTGTTTGGGATTTAAGCTTTCTGCTATGTAATCGGGTTTTTTGTTTAGTTGGCAATATCTATCTTTGTCCATTCAAAAATTGAACCATGGAAATTAATGAACAAACGTATCGGATTCAGGGAGTTTCCCTTACCGATCTAGCCGAGCAATACGGCACTCCCCTCTATGTCTATGATGGAGAAAAAATTCTCAGTCAAGTAAAAGCGATCAAAACCGCGTTTTCCAAGGTTAAGCTTAAAATAAAATACGCCACCAAGGCCCTATCCAATATCAACATTTTAAAATTGATGAAGCAAGCCGGAACTGGCGTGGATGCGGTCTCGATTGAGGAGGTACACCTGTGCCTACATGCGGGGTTTGAGCCACAGGAGATATTGTATACACCAAACTGTGTTGCCTTTTCCGAAATCCAGGAAGCAGTGGAACTAGGCGTAATAATCAACATAGACAACATCCCCATGTTGGAGCATTTCGGTACAACCTATGGAGGAAGTATCCCCATTTGTATCCGGCTAAATCCCCACATACTCGCGGGAGGTAATGCGAAGATTTCTGTCGGCCATATAGATAGTAAATTTGGCATATCGATTTTGCAGCTTAAGCAGGTATTGAAAGTGGTGGATACCCATGGCCTACAGGTCACTGGACTTCACGTCCACACAGGTTCGGATATCCTTGAGGCCGATGTTTTCTTAAAGGGTGCCGAGATACTTTTTGAAGCAGCAAAGGAGTTTAGGGATCTTACATTTTTGGATTTTGGTGGTGGATTTAAGGTGGGATATAAAACCGAAGACATAACAACCGATATCATGGATGTAGGCATAAAAGTGTCTAAGGCATTTGAAGAGTTTTGTGTGGAGTATGGCCGTGAACTCGAAATTTGGTTTGAGCCAGGGAAGTTTCTTGTGAGTGAATGTGGCTACTTGCTGGTAGCCGCCACCGTGGTCAAACCGACCCCAGCTACTACTTTTGTAGGCGTAAACTCAGGGTTGAACCACCTTATCCGTCCCATGATGTACGATGCTTATCACGAAGTAATCAACATCTCCACCCTCACAGGGCCTGAACATGTCTATACCATCGTGGGATATATCTGCGAGACAGACACCATCGCGGCAAACCGCAAACTAAAAGAGGTAAAAGAAGGGGACATCTTGGCTATAAAAAATGCGGGGGCCTATGGCTTTAGCATGTCTTCCAACTATAATTCGCGACTTCGGCCTCCGGAAGTTTTATTACTGAAAGGGAAAGCCCACCTAATTCGAGAGCGAGAAACTTTTGAAGACCTCCTGAGAAACCAAACCCTTGTGACACTGGATTAATGATCCCTACCAAAAGCCCCTCCAAAACTGATGTCTTGGAGAGGGTATTTCTTTTACACGTTTTTTAATTCTTTCATATAACGAACTCAACATGTTAGAATATACTTTTAACACTTTTAGATACAAACAATTGTAATTGAATTTTTATTTAAATTTTTTATAGAATTAAGCTATGTATAGTTTTGCAAATTCCAACAATATTCTTTTTATTATGGGAGTCAACTTAGTTTTAACAATATCATTATGATGTATTTGAAAAACATAAAATAATATTCTAAATCTTAAAATACAAAAAATTCAGTTTGTAAGTCAATAAAATAGGGAAATGATTTGCCTCTGCTTAACAATTATTCAATATGGCATTCTTTGAAAATTGGTAGACTTTAGCATTTCATGGCAAAGAAGGTTAAAGCGATGAAATTTAAATTTTCTTCTCTTTAACAGTGTAGTATGAGTCCCTTTTACAAAAAAATAAACGCAACAAAATGGCAATAATGGCTATCAAATCAAAAGCAATAATGCAAATCCAATTGGATCAAAATGACGCGGAAAAGATTGGAGAAGATCTATTGGAGTATGCGGAAATCCTATGCCTAGCTCTGGGGATGGATAGCGAGAAGGTTTTTGCAGAAATGAAAAGTAATGATTTACACCATTTGTTTAGAACTTTCAACAAGTATTTTGGTGAGTACATCGAATTGTTGGATTCAGACAATTCGGTTTTTAATAAATGATAAATCTTGGAATTCCCTTATTTTATTTGGGAAAGGTTACTTCCATCCATAGAGTTAATTTTTGGAAAGCATGGCTATTTTTAAACAAGTTTGGATATTTTTCCCTTATTCAATTGGAACCAAATAAATGGATAAATGGGAAAAACCGTCCGATTAATTTTAGGAGACCAACTAAATGCTTTCCATAGTTGGTACCAAAATATTTCCAAAGATACCCTTTACGTGATGATGGAAGTCCGCCAAGAGACGGATTATGCCCACCACCATGTGCAAAAAGTTTTGGCCTTTTTTACAGCCATGAGGAGCTTTGCCTACAGGCTTAAAAACGGCGGACATGAAATCATTTATCTGCAGTTAGACGATCCAAGAAATATCCAGTCTATTCCAAACAACTTGGACTGGATACTAAAGGATGCAGCGGCAAGCCGATTCGAATATCAATTGCCCGATGAGTTTCGCTTGGACGCCCAGTTGTCAACGTATGCCGAAGGACTGTCTGTCACCTCAAAGGCAGTGGATACGGAACATTTCCTTACAGAAAGGAATGAGTTGAAACAATTCTTTACCGGAAAAAAGACCTATTTGATGGAGTCTTTTTACCGGGATATGCGCAAGAGGTACGACATCTTGATGGATGGGCAAAACCCCTCCACAGGCAAATGGAATTATGATGCTGAGAACAGGTCGAAACTACCGGATACTTCTCTACTAATAAGTCATCCCAATCAATCCAGATCAGTGGAAAGTATTCAAAAAATGCTTTCAAAAGCTGGGGTGGTCACTATTGGAAAAGAGGCTGAAACTGGGTTAAATTGGCCGTGCACCAGGGAGGAGGGGTTGGAACTGCTGGCCTTTTTCTGCGAGGAATTGCTGCCGTACTTTGGAAAATATCAAGATGCCATGCACACGGATGACCCCTTTCTTTTTCACAGCAAACTTAGCTTTGCCCTGAATGTAAAACTTCTCCACCCGCTGGAAGTAGTACATGCTGTAGAAGAAAAATGGAGAAATGATCCTGAAAAGTATGGCATAGCCCAGGTAGAGGGATTTATCCGGCAGGTTTTGGGTTGGCGGGAGTACATGAGGGGAATCTATTGGGCAGAGATGCCTGCTTTTGCGCACCTGAATTATTTTGGCCATAAAACACCCCTTCCGGAGTATTATTGGTCAGGCAATACCCGTATGAACTGCATGTCGCAGTGTATCAACCAATCCTTGGAAAAGGCGTATGCCCACCATATCCAACGCCTGATGGTTACCGGAAACTTTGCCTTATTGGCAGGCATTGATCCCGATGAGGTGGATGCGTGGTATTTGGGCATTTATGTTGACGCGATCCAATGGGTAGAAATAACCAATACCCGGGGTATGAGCCAATACGCAGATGGGGGCATTGTGGGTACAAAACCCTATGTATCAAGTGCCAATTACATTGATAAAATGAGCAATTATTGCTCAGGTTGTCATTACAACAAAACAAAAAAATTTGGAGACAAGGCCTGTCCTTTCAACAGTCTGTACTGGTCTTTTTATGCCAGAAATAGGGATAAATTGGAAAAGAATCCACGCATTGGGTTTGTATATAAGACCTTGGACCGCATGAAAGACAGGGAAAAAATCCTTGCCCAAGGGGATGAGTATCTGGCAAACTTGGAAAAACTGTAGCCTATGAGGCAAATGACTTATATTTGCTTTTAATGAACTTCAGGATATTACTTCTTTTTTTCTTCATGCTTGGCTTTTTAATTTAAGCTTTGAACAGGTCCAACAATTGCCCCCTAGAATTAACCTCAATCCTGACAGTTCCTCCTATGCAGTTGTCCGGCTAAACGGTCAGGTATGGATGTGCTACAACCAGAACAATCCCGGCAGCTTTATTAATGGAGAAGAAGCAAGTCGGTTTTTTGACATTTCGGTAAGGCGACTCCGTTATCAGACCTACACCCCTCAATGGCAGCACCAAGCTAACCATGACAATCGGTCAGAACAACATCAACTACCTTACTGCCCGCTCTGGTGAAATCCGTCTGGTTGACTTATTTATCGACCATAAGCTACACCATTATCTGTCGGTGGGTGGTGGACAGTCCGGTTGGAACGGTGTGTCCCGGTTTTCCTCCCCACATACCGGTAAGATGGTAACCCTGGATGTGCCAGCAGTGGTAATGCCTACCGTCAATAAGACCGACAATATCCTGCGTAAGCTCAGTGCCTACGTGAACGGGTAATGGCAAAAATGGGATTTCCGACTCGTCTTCAGCCGCCCCTATACCCCTATGGCCAACACCCAAATCGGACCCGTTTCCAGCTTTTCGTATGTGAAAAGTGGGGTTCAGACTGCCGGCTACCTCAAGTATCAGTTTTTTGAACACGAATCCCTGGTATCCCCCTTCCATGTAGGCACCTATGAGGGGACCAAGAAAATCCTTGCCATTGGCGCTGGATTTGAGACCCAGCAACGGGCGATGTGGCACCTGAATGCTGCTTCAGACACGGTCATCACTTCCATGAACATGCTAGCTGTGGATGTGTTTGGTGAGCTGCCATTGATTGACAAGGAAACCCTGACATTTTATGCGGGTTATTTTTATTATGATTTTGGACCGGATTATATCCGGGTGATCGGATTGAACAATGTCGGCGGTGGGGTCAATTCAAAAGGCACATTCAGCGGTACCGGAAATGCCTTTCCAGCCATCGGGACAGGCCATATTGGCTATGTTCAATTAGGGTATCTTTTTGGTT
>Ga0105045_10004576_pt1 | contig 12037 bp, 7 predicted proteins | sample MAT02_FD_78089 | JGI IMG/M metagenome (GOLD analysis project Ga0105045, IMG submission 78089) | Freshwater microbial communities from Lake Fryxell liftoff mats and glacier meltwater in Antarctica - MAT-02 (megahit assembly) | ecosystem: Environmental > Aquatic > Freshwater > Ice > Liftoff... | reverse complement strand
GGATCGCCCGGCCCACCTCGGTGAGCATGCTGGGGGAGCGGTGCACGACCGCGCCGAAGGCCTCCATCATCATCCGGCGGTACGGCTTCTGGTCGAAGCTGGCGCCGACCTGCCACACCTCGCACGTGAGGTCGAACAGCGCGCACGCGAACGCCAGCGCCGTGCCCCACTGCCCGGCGCCGGTCTCGGTGGTGAGCTTCTTCACCCCGGCCTGCGCGTTGTAGTACGCCTGCGGCACGGCGGTGTTGGGCTTGTGCGAACCGGCCGGGCTGACGCCCTCGTACTTGTAGTAGATCTTGGCCGGGGTGCCGAGCGCCCGCTCCAGGTTGTGCGCCCGGTACAGCGGGCTCGGCCGCCACAGCTTGTAGACGTCGAGGACCGCCTCGGGGATGTCGACGTACCGCTCGGTCGTCACCTCCTGCTCGATGAGCGCCATCGGGAACAGCGCTTCGAACGCCTCCGGGCCGACCGGCTCGTGCGTACCGGGGTGAAGCGGGGGCGGCGGGGGCGAGGGGAGGTCCGCGATGACGTTGTACCAACGTGTGGGCATCTCGGACTCGTCGAGGAGGATCTTGTGCTGAGGCATGGCGGACGTTAACCCTGGCGCGGTCACGGCGGGAAGGCGGGGCGGTCCACGTCCCCGGGGCCACCTGCGCGACGGCGGCGGCCCGCTCCGGCTGAGGCGTACGTACGGTTGGTCTCTCCTGCGGCAGGCACCAGGCCGGGAGGCCACGACGAGAGGCTCTCGGATGCCCGTCACCACCTGACCGCTGCACGACGGCTGGACCCTGCGGCCGGCCGGCGGGCCGGTCCCGGAACACGTCCGCGAGACCGGTGCGGTGCCTGCGACGGTGCCCGGCACCGTCCACACCGACCTGCTGGCCGCCGGCCTGGTCCCGGACCCCTACCTGGACGACAACGAGTCGCTGCTGGCCTGGGTCGGGCTGAGCGACTGGGTGTACGAGACGACCTTCGCGTGGCAGCCCAGCGGAGCCGACCGGCGCTCGCTGGTGTGGCACGGCCTGGACACTGTCGCCTCGGTCGAGCTGAACGGGGCGCCCCTGCTGCAGGCCGCGAACCAGCACCGCACCCACGTCGTGGACGTCACCGACCGTCTGGTCGCCGGGGACAACCACCTCCTGGTGCGGTTCGCCAGCGCCGTCCGCTACGCCGACGCGCAGTCGCTGGCGCTCGGCACCCGCCCGCACGTCAACCACCACCCGTACAACGCCGTCCGCAAGATGGCCTGCAACTTCGGCTGGGACTGGGGCCCGGACCTCGTGACCGCGGGGATCTGGCGGCCCGTCGAGCTCGTCGAGTGGTCGTCGGCGCGGCCGGCGGGGGTACGGCCGTCCACGTCGCTCACCGACGACGGCGGACGGCTGTCCGTCTCGGTGGACCTCGGGCACGCACCGGGAGGCGTCGGTGCCTTGACGGTCCGGGTCGCGGTGCGCAGCCCCGGTGCGCGCGGTGTCGACGGTGCCGCTGCGGCGACGGGGACGGTTGAAGAGCAGGTCGAGGCGGGCGCCGCGACCGTCCACCTGGACGTCGATGTCCCGGGGGTGCAGGCGTGGTGGCCGCGCAGCCACGGTGGGCAGCCGCTGTCCGACGTCACGGTCGAGCTGCTGGACGGCGGCGTCGTCCTCGCCGAGTGGCGGGGGCGTGTCGGCTTCCGCGACGTCGAGTGGCGCAGCACCCGGACGAGGCGGGCACGGCCCACACGCTGCTGGTCAACGGCGAGCCGGTGTTCGTCCGTGGGGTCAACTGGATCCCCGACGACGCGTTCCCGCACCGGGTCGACCGGGCCCGCTACGCCCGCAGGCTCGCCCAGGTCGCCGACGCCGGGGTCAACCTGGTCCGGGTCTGGGGCGGCGGGACCTACGAGGCCGACGACTTCTACGACGAGTGCGACGAGCGCGGGCTGCTGGTCTGGCTGGACTTCCTGTTCGCCTGCGCCTGCTACCTCGAGGAGGACCCGCTGCACGGCGAGGTGGTGGCCGAGGTGCGCGACAACGTCACCCGGTTGAGCCCGCACCCGAGCCTGGTGCTGTGGAACGGTGACAACGAGAACCTGTGGGGCTTCGTCGACTGGGAGTGGGAGGTCCGTCTGGACGGGCGGACCTGGGGCGACGGCTACTACCACCGGCTGCTGCCCCAGCTGCTGCCCCAGCTGCTGGCCGAGCTGCTGGCCGAGCTCGATCCCGGTCGGTCCTACGTGCCCGGGAGCCCGTTCTCACCGGCCGGCTCGTCGGGCGATGAGGTGCGGCACCCCAACGACGCCGCCCACGGCCTCATGCACGTCTGGGACGTGTGGAACGACCGCGACTACCTGGCCTACCGTGAGCACCGGCCCCGCTTCGCGTCGGAGTTCGGCTGGCAGGGCCCGCCCGCCTGGTCGACGTTGCGCCGCTCGGTGTCCGACGACCCGCTGACGCCGGAGTCGCCCGGCATGCTCGTGCACCAGAAGGCCGTGGAGGGCCAGCGCAAGCTCGAGCGCGGCCTGGTCCGGCACCTGCCGGTGCCCGACGACATGCGCGACTGGCGCTGGGCGATGTCGCTCAACCAGGCCCGCGCGGTGCAGACCGCCGCGGAGCACCTGTGCAGCCTGAGCCCGCACTGCTCGGGGAGCATCGTCTGGCAGCTGAACGACTGCTGGCCCGTGACGTCGTGGTCGGCGGTGGACGGTGACGGGCGCGCCAAGCCGACCCTGTACGCGCTGCGCCACGCCCACGCCGACCGGCTGCTCACGGTGCAGCCGCGCGACGGGGGACCGGCCGCGGTGCTGGTCAACGACCACCCGTAGGCTTTCGCGGGCGGGCTGGTCGTCCGCCGGCTCGCGCTCGACGGCACGCAGCTCGCGACGGTGACCCTGCCGGTCCGCACCCCGGCGCGGTCCACCGGCGAGCTCGTGCTCCCGGCCGACGTGGCGACCCCCGGCGACCCCTGCGGCGAGGTGCTGGTCGTGACCGCGCAGGACTCCGGTGCGATGGCCCCGGGCGACCCTCGCGGGCTGTGGTTCTTCGTCGAGGACCGCGACCTCGCCCTCGTCGGCGACGCCGTGACGGCCACGGCCGAGGAGACGGACGACGGCCACCTCGTCCACGTCGTCCACGTCGAGGCGACGGCCCTGGTCAAGGACCTGGCCCTGCTCGTGGACGTGCTCGACCCGGGCGCGGTCGTCGACGACATGCTGATCACGCTGCTGCCGGGGGAGCGGGCGACGTTCCGCGTCACCGGCACCGTCGTGGACCCGCAGGAACTGCTCGGCCCGCCGGTGCTGCGCTGCGTGAACGACCTGCTGGTGGGTCGCCGCTGACCCCGCCCGGCTGTCGCGGGTGGACCGGTCGGCGACCGCTTGAGGCCTCAGGGCACACTGGCGTGAGCGCGGACCGGCCGGTCCCAGACACCCGGAGGGCTGCTGCCGTGACCATCCTCGAGCCGTCGCCGGCCGCCGCCACCGACAGCCGTGACGTCGTCGCCCGGCTCCGTGCCGTCGTCGGGCACCAGGTGGACGACGGGGTCCGGGTCAGGGCCGAGTACTCCACCGACGCCTCCAACTACCGGGTGGTCCCGGCGGCGGTCGTGGTCGCGCGCGACGTCGACGACGTGCTCGCCGTGGCCGAGGTCTGCCGGGAGACCGGCACCCCGCTGACGATGCGCGGCGGGGGCACCTCGGTCGCGGGCAACGCGGTCGGCCCCGGGGTTGTGCTGGACGTCAGCCGCCACCTGACCCGGGTCCACGAGATCGACCCCGACGCCCGCACCGCCACCCTCGACCCTGGTGTCGTCCTCACCTCGCTGCAGGCCGCCGCCCGCCCGTACGGGCTGCGGTTCGGGCCGGACCCGTCCACGCAGGCGCGCTGCACCCTCGGCGGCATGATCGGCAACAACGCCTGCGGCCCCCACGCCGTGGCCTACGGTCGTACCGCCGACAACGTCGTCGCCCTCGACGTGGTGGACGGGACCGGACGCCGGTTCACCGCCGGTGCCGGTGACGAGCCCGTCCCTGGGGTCCACGCGCTCGTGGACTCCCACCTGGGCCTGGTCCGCACCGAGCTCGGCCGGTTCGGGCGCCAGGTGTCCGGCTACTCCCTGGAGCACCTGCTGCCCGAGAACGGCAGGGACCTGGCCAAGGCCCTGGTCGGGACCGAGGGCACCTGCGGCATCGTGCTGGGCGCAACCGTCCGCCTGGTCGAGCTGGCCCCGGCGACGGCGCTCGCGGTGCTGGGCTACCGGGACATGGCGACGGCTGCCGACGCCGTCCCCGCCCTGCTGCCGCACGCCCCGCTCGCGGTCGAGGGCATCGACGCCCGCCTGGTCGACGTCGTGCGACACCACAAGGGCGACGCCGCCGTCCCGCCGTTGCCGGACGGCGGTGGCTGGCTGTTCGTCGAGGTGGGCGGGGCCGACGAGGCCGAGGCCTTCGCCGCCGCCCGCCGGCTGGCCGCCGACGCCGGCACGGCCGCGGTCCGCGTCGTGCCGCCCGGGCCCGAGGCGACCGCGTTGTGGCGGATCCGCGAGGACGGGGCCGGGCTGGCCGGTCGCACCGCCACCGGAGCGCAGGCCTGGCCCGGCTGGGAGGACGCCGCCGTCCCGCCCGAGCGGCTCGGCGACTACCTGCGCGGCTTCGAACAGCTGATGAAGGCCCACGACGTCGACGGCCTGGCCTACGGGCACTTCGGCGACGGTTGCGTCCACGTCCGCATCGACCTGCCCCTGGCCGAGGCCCCCGCCCGGCTGCGCCCGTTCCTGGAGCAGGCCACCGACCTCGTCGTGTCCCACGGTGGGTCGCTGTCGGGCGAGCACGGTGACGGCCGCGCCCGCAGCGAGCTGCTGTCGCGGATGTACTCCGCCGAGGCGCTGCAGCTGTTCGCCGGGTTCAAGCACCTGTTCGACCCCGACGACCTGCTCAACCCCGGCGTCCTGGTCCGCCCCGACGCTGTCGACGCCAACCTGCGCCGCCCCCAAGCGCACCCCACGATGCCCGCCGGCGGGTTCTCGCTGCTGCACGACTCCGGCGACCTGACCCGGGCCGTGCACCGCTGCGTCGGGGTGGGCAAGTGCCGCGCCGACACGGGCGCGGCGGGTGGGTTCATGTGCCCGTCGTTCCTGGCGACCGGGCAGGAGAAGGACTCCACCCGTGCCCGCGCCCGAGTCCTGCAGGAGGTCACCAACGGCACCCTGGTCGGGGGCGTCGACCACCCGGCCGTGGCGGAGTCCCTGGACCTCTGCCTGTCCTGCAAGGCGTGCGCCAGCGACTGCCCCGCCGGCGTGGACATGGCCACCTACAAGTCCGAGGTGCTGCACCGGACCTGGAAGGGCCGGTTGCGGCCGGTCACCCACTACTCGCTCGGCTGGTTGCCCCGCTGGTCGACGCTCGTCGCATCGGTGCCCGGGCTGGCCGTCGTGCTCAACGTCGTGCTGTCGGTGGGGCCGTTGCGCCGGCTGGTGCTGCGCCTGGGCGGCATGGACGACCGCCGGTCGGTGCCACGCTTCGCGACACGGACGCTGCGCCAGCGGTGGGCAGCCGACCGTCGCGGGCCCACGGCGCCCGAGACAGCCGCGGCGCCCGCGACACCCGTGCGGGACCGGGTCGTGCTGTGGGCCGACTCGTTCACCGACGGTTTCAGCCCGGAGGTCGGCAGCGCCGCCCGCCGGGTGCTGGAGGACGCCGGCTACGACGTGGTTCTCGCCGGGCCGGGCGCCTGCTGCGGCCTGACGTGGATCTCGACCGGGCAGCTCGACGGGGCCCGCACCCGGCTGCGCGGCACCCTGGACGTGCTCAGCCCCTTCGTCGACGCCGGGCTACCCATCGTCGGGCTCGAGCCGTCCTGCACGGCCGCGCTGCGCGGCGACCTGCCGGATCTTCTGCCCGACGACCCGCGGGCCGCCCGGGTGTCGGGCGCCGTCCGCACGCTGGCCGAGCTGCTGACCGAGCGGGTCGCGACCGGCTGGGCCCCGCCGGACCTGAGCGGCCTGGACGTGCTGGCCCAGCCGCACTGCCACCAGCACGCCGAGATGGGCTACCGGGCCGATCTGGCGCTGCTGCGTGGCGCCGGGGCCCAGGTGCGCGCCCTGGCCGGCTGCTGCGGCCTGGCCGGCAACTTCGGCATGGAGGCCGGGCACTACGAGGTGTCGGTCGCCGTCGCCGAGCACGCCCTGCTGCCGGCGTTGCGCGACGCGGCGCCCGGCACGGTGCTGCTGGCGGACGGGTTCAGCTGCCGGACCCAGGCCGACGACCTGGCCGGGGTCCAGGGCCGACACCTGGCCCAGGTCCTGGCCGACCGCCTCCCCACTGAGGGCCACTGACCCCTGCCGCCCCCTGCCGGCGCCCCCTGCCGCCTCCCCGGCGCCTCCCCGCCGCCTCCTCTGCCGCCTCCTCTGCCGGGTGGCACACGGTGTGGTCGTGCTGTCGGCCGTTCGGGGGCTCGATCGCGACCACTGCGTGTGCCACCCACTGCGTGTGCCACCCCCGGGGTGTGCCACCCACTGCGTGTGCCACCCCCGGGGTGTGCCACCCACTGCGTGTGCCACCCCCGGGGTGTGCCACCCCCGGGGTGCGCCACCCCGACGTGGGCGACGACGGCGGCCCCGGGGCCGCCGGCTACCGGTCCTGGCTGCCGGTGCCGGTCTGCTCGCCGGCCTCGCCGGCCTCCCCGGCCAGCGCGCCGTCCTCGTCGGTCGGCAGGTCGGTCTGGCCCTCCCCGGCGCGACCGCCGTGGATGCCCTGGTCGACGTCGTCGCCCTCGACCGGCGTGGTGGACGAGGCGTGGTCCGCGTCCTGGCCCTGGGCCGTAGACGTCTGCTCCGGCGACCCGCCGGTGAACGCCTGCACCGATCTGCGTGGACCGGTCCTCTTGATGACCGTCCGCGCGATGATCTGCTGCTGGGTCACCGCCCGCTCGGAGCGGCCCCGCCCCAGGAACGTGATGCTCCACTTGAGCAGCGTCGTGATCCGGTTCTTGAACCCGACCAGGTACAGCAGGTGCACCGCGAGCCACAGCACCCAGGCGACGAAGCCGGACAGGTTGAGCCGCCCGACGCTCGCCACCGCGTGGAAGCGCGAGATGGTCGCCATCGAGCCCTTGTCCTTGTAGCGGAACGCCTCGCCCGTCGGCTCGCCCTGCAACGAGCGCCGGATCTCCCGGGCGGTGTGCTGGCCGCCCTGGATGGCGACCTGGGCGACACCGGGCAACCGGTCCAGGGAGGCCATGTCGCCGACGACGTGCACCTCGGGGTGCCCGGGCAGAGTGAGGTCCGGCTCGACGCAGACCCGGCCGGCGCGGTCGAGCGGGGCGCCGGACTGCTCGGCCAGGGTGCGGCCCAGCTCGCTGCCCTGCACGCCCGCGGCCCACACCTTGCACCGGGAGTCGATGCGGCGGCGGGTGCCGTCGCCGTCTTCGACGTCGATGCCGAACCGGTCGACCCCGACGACCTTGGCCCCCAGCTGGACCTCGACGCCCATCTTCTCCAGCCGGGCCCGGGCCCGCTCGCCCAGCTCCTCGCCGAACCCCCCGGGCAGGACCCGGTTGGCCGCGTCGAGCAGGATCACCCGGGCGCTGGTCGGGTCGATCCGGCGGAAGTCCCGGCGCAGGGTCTGCCGCGACAGCTCGGCGATCTGCCCCGCCATCTCGACCCCGGTCGGGCCGGCGCCGACGACGACGAACGTCAGCAGCTTGTCGACCTCGGCCTCGTCCCACGCCAGCTCGGCCAGCTCGAACGCGCCGAAGATCCGGCCCCGCAGCTCCAGGGCGTCGTCGATGGACTTCATGCCGGGGGCGAACTCGGCGAACTGGTCGTTGCCGAAGTAGGACTGCCCCGCCCCGGCGGCCACGACGAGGTGGTCGTAGCTGGTGGCGGTCACGGAGTCGAGCACCTGCGAGGTCACGGTCCTCGCCGACAGGTCGATCCCGGTGACGTCCCCGAGCAGCACGGTCGCGTTGTCCTGTCGGTTGAGCACCTCGCGGGTGGACGGCGCGATGTCGCCCTCGGACAGGATTCCCGTGGCGACCTGGTAGAGCAGGGGCTGGAACAGGTGGTGGGAGGTCCGGGACACCAGGGTGATGTCGACGTCGGCCTTGCGCAGGCCCTGCGCGGCGAACAGCCCGCCGAAGCCGGAGCCGACGACCACCACGTGCGGGCGGCCGGTGTTGCGGACGGGGGCGACCCGGGTGGGCGTGGTCTGGTTCATGCTGGCCTCCGTTGCCGGCCTGTCGGCCTGCTGTGTGCGGGTGGCTGGAGGTGCAAGCCTCCCAGCGCCGCGCCGTGGGTGCGACACGTGGGGGGCGAGCCCGGAAGGTGCAGCACCCTGGTGGCGTGAGCCGCACCCCCCACCCCCCGGCGGTGACCGACCGCGACCTGCCCGTGCTGCTGGCCGTCTACGGGACGCTGCGTCACGGCTGCCGCAACCACCACGTCCTGGCCGGCAGCGAGCACCTCGCCGACGGCACCGTCGGCGGGCTGCTCCACGAGATCGTGGTCCCGCTGCGCCTGGACTACCGCTACCCGCTGCTCGTCGTCCCGCCGCAGCCGTCGCCCCACGACCCGAGGGCGGTCGTCGAGGTGTACCGGGTGGACGAGGAGCAGGTGCTGGCCCGGCTGGACGTCCTGGAGGCCTACGACCCCGCCGACCCGGACGGCTCGGAGTACGTCAGGACGCGCGTCCCCCTGCTGGCTCGCCGACGGACCGCTGCGCTCGGGGTGCCAGGGCTGAGGGAGGTGCAGGTCTACGCCTACGCGGGACCTGTCGCCGAGCAGGGTGCCGTCCTGACCGGTGGCGACTGGTGCACGCACAAGGGTGAGCTCGGGTAGACAATGCCAGCATGAGCGCAACTGCTGACGTCGGAGTTGTCGGACTGGCCGTGATGGGCAGCAACCTCGCGAGGAACCTCGCTCGCAACGGGCACACGGTGGCGGTGTACAACCGGACCACGGCGCGCACCGACGCGCTGATCGCCGACCACGCGGTCGACGGCAGCTTCGTGCCCAGTGCCGAGCTGGCCGACTTCGTGGCCTCGCTGAGCACTCCGCGCTGCGTCATCGTCATGGTGCAGGCGGGCCGCGGGACGGACGCGGTGGTCGAAGCCGTGGCCGACCTGATGGAGCCGGGCGACATGGTCGTCGACGGCGGCAACGCGCTGTTCGGCGACACCATCCGTCGCACCGAGGCGCTCGCGAGGCGTGGCCTGCACTTCGTCGGCGCCGGGATCTCCGGCGGTGAGGAGGGCGCGCTGAACGGCCCCTCGATCATGGTCGGCGGCTCCGACGAGGCCTACGAGACCCTCGGGCCGATCGTCGAGAGCATCGCCGCGGTCGTCGACGGCACGCCCTGCGCCGCGCACCTGGGCCCCGACGGCGCCGGTCACTTCGTCAAGATGGTCCACAACGGCATCGAGTACGCCGACATGCAGCTCATCGGCGAGGCGTACGACCTGCTCCGCAACGTCGGTGGGCTCAGCCCGGCCGAGATCGCCGACATCTTCCGGGACTGGAACACCGGCGAGCTCGACAGCTTCCTCATCGAGATCACGGCCGAGGTGCTGGGCCACGTCGACGCCGCCACCGGCGCACCCTTCGTGGACGTCGTCCTCGACCAGGCCGGGATGAAGGGCACAGGCACCTGGACGGTGCAGAACGCCCTCAGCCTGGGCACGCCCGTCAGCGGGATCGCCGAGGCCGTGTTCGCCCGCGCCCTGTCCAGCCACCGTGAGACCCGCGACGCCGTCCAGGCTGCCTACGGCGTCTCGACCGGCTCGACCGTCCCGGTGCCGGACGACGTCCCCGCCTTCGTCGAGGCCGTCCGCCGAGCGCTGTACGCGTCCAAGATCGTCAGCTACGCCCAGGGCTTCGACATGCTCGCGGCCGGCGCTCACGAGCACGGCTGGGACCTGGACATGGGGACCATCGCCACCATCTGGCGCGGCGGCTGCATCATCCGGGCCCGCTTCCTGGACCGGATCACCGAGGCCTACGCCGATCACCCCGACCTGGTGAGCCTGCTGGCCGCGCCGGTGTTCGCGGAGGCGCTGACCGGGGCCGACGCTGCCTGGCGCGAGGTCGTCTCGACCGCGGTCCGCGCCGGTGTCCCCACGCCCGGCTTCTCGGCCGCGCTCGCCGCGTTCGACGGCGCCCGTCGCGACCGGCTACCGGCCGCCGTCATCCAGGGTCAGCGCGACCTGTTCGGCGCCCACACCTACCGCCGGGTCGACCGCGAGGGGTCGTTCCACGTCATGTGGGGAGAGGACCGCCGGGAGGTGAAGGCCTGATGGCACGCAACCTGGACCCCAGGTCCCGTGAGGCCAAGCTCGAGGCCATCCGGCGCCAGAACGCCGCCGACGCCAAGCGCGCCCGGACGCTGTCGATCGTGGCGGCCGTGGTGGTGGCCGTCCTGGTCGTCGTGGTCGTCGTGGTGATCGCCCTGACCTCGCGCGGTGGTGGTGAGCAGGAGGCGGCCGAGGTGGTGCTGCCCGAGAGCACGCAGCTCACCGCGGACGGCGACGACGCCAGCGGCGGCTTCGTCATCGGTGAGGAGGGCCCGGTCGAGCTCGTGGTCTTCGAGGACTTCCAGTGCCCGGCCTGCAAAGCCTTCGAGGAGACCTCCGGCGACTTCGTGGCCGAGCTGGCGGCCGGGAGCGACGTCACGGTCCTCAAGCGCCCCATCAGCATCCTCGACCGGGTGAGCGAGACGCAGTACTCGACGCGGTCGGCGGCCGCGGCGGCGTGCATCGGCAGCACGGGCGACGACGAGGCCTACGAGGCGTTCGCGGGCACCCTGTTCGCCGAGCAGCCCGACGAGGCCGCCGCGGGGGCCGGGCTGAGCGACGAACGGCTGACCGAGATCGCCACCGAGGCGGGCGCCGACGTCGGTGACTGCATCGACGAGGGCACCTACCTCGGCTGGGTCGCTGCGACCACGGAGTCCGCCAACGCCCAGCTCGAGCAGCTGAGTACCCCTACCGTCCTGGTCGACGGCGAGGTCGTCACTGGCGCCGAGGGCTTCCCTCCCTCTCCTGCCGAGCTGCAGACGGCGATCGACGCAGCCGCGTCGGCGGGCTGACGTGGCGACCGCGGGCTTCACCGGGGCACCCGTGGGGCCGGGCCGTGACGTCGCCCTGGTCGGCGGCCGGGTCGTCCCGGTGGCCGGCGACGTCGTCGAGCGCGGCACGGTGCTCGTGCGCGACGGCCGGATCGCCGCGGTCGGCCGGGTGGACGACGTCCCGGTCCCCGACGGCGTGCCGGTCCACGACGTCACGCGTCGCTGGGTGCTGCCGGGGTTCGTCGAGGCCCACGGCCACCTGGGCATCCTCGAGGACGGAGAGGACTGGCCGGGCCGAGACCACAACGACATGACCGACCCCAACAGCGCCCGGCTCCGGGCGATGGACGCGGTCAACCCCGCCGACATCGCCTTCGTCGACGCCCTGGGCGGGGGAGTCACGTCGGTGGTCGTCAAGCCGGGCTCGGGCAACGTCGTCGGCGGTCGGACGGTCGCGCTCAAGTCGTGGGGCCGCACCGTGGACGAGATGTGCTTCCGCGAGCCCGCGAGCCTGAAGAGCGCCCTGGGCGAGAACCCGAAGCGGGTCTACGGGGACAAGAAGCAGCTGCCCAGCACCCGCATGGGGGTCGCCGCGGTGATCCGGGACGCCCTGGACCGTGCGCTCTACCACCGGGCGCAGCAGCTGCAGGCCGCCGACCGCGGCGAGATCGGTCCGCCGCCCGACCCGACCAGCGAGACCCTGCTGCTCGCCCTGGACGGCGAGGTCCCCTGGTGCCAGCACGCGCACCGGGCCGACGACATCGCCACCGCGATGCGGCTGGCGCGTGAGTACGGCTACCGGTTGGTGCTCAACCATGCCACCGAGGGACAGCTGCTCGCCGAGGAGCTCGCGGCCGCCGACATCCCGTGCCTGGTCGGTCCGACGCTCGGGTCCAGGTCCAAGGTCGAGCTGCGCCGCCGGACGCTGCGCACCCCGGCCCTGCTGCACGCCGCGGGGGTGCGGGTGGGTCTGACCACCGACCACCCGGTGGTGCCGATCGC
>Ga0105045_10004575_pt1 | contig 12040 bp, 8 predicted proteins | sample MAT02_FD_78089 | JGI IMG/M metagenome (GOLD analysis project Ga0105045, IMG submission 78089) | Freshwater microbial communities from Lake Fryxell liftoff mats and glacier meltwater in Antarctica - MAT-02 (megahit assembly) | ecosystem: Environmental > Aquatic > Freshwater > Ice > Liftoff... | reverse complement strand
TTACCAACACCTTTGTACGGAACAACAGTTTTACCATTCACCTCCGTAGGCACTATTCTACCTATCGCATTTTTTACTCTTAAATCGTTTTTCATTTCTTTAAATCTTAGAAGAATATATGGCACTTACATTATTACTCTTAACATCATTGATGTGTCAATTTCCAATCAGGACTTAGTCGAGCCATTGCTATTGCCAAATCAATATTACGTTGTGCTCTTTTAACTACTGGAGCATCTATCATTTTTGTACCGATTGAAAATACCCCTTCGCCTTTGTCATTGGCTTCATTAAAACTGGTGATCACTTTTATTGCCCATTCAAGTTCATTATCATTTGGAGCAAAATTTTCGTGTATTACGCTTATTTGTCGCGGATGAAGGCAACCCATCCCATCAAAACCAAGACTTTTCGAACGCTTTACGTTTTCTATAAGACCTTCAATATCTCCAACATCTGAAAACACAGAATCAATAGCCTGGATACCATTGGCTTTGCAAGCATTAAGCACTATCGATCGAGCAAAGAAAGATTCCAATCCTTCGTTCGTACGAGCTGCTCCGATATCTGCTGTATAATCTTCCAATCCTATTGTGATGGCAACTAAATTATCTGCTGCTTGAGCTATTTCCATTGCCTTCATTACTCCCATTGCACTTTCTATAATTGGCATTAACCAAACTGGATGATGCTGATTGGTTCTTTTTTGAATGGCTTCAATGCGTTCGTTCACCATGTGGAGATACTTTGCATCTTCGCATTTAGGCACCATAATCAGATTAACATTGTGTGGGATTACAAAATCAAGATCTTCCAATCCCATTTGTCCTTGGTTTATGCGCACCATTCTTTCGCATCCCATAAAATCAAGGCTGCGCAATGCGTTGCGTACTAAAAACCGAGCTTCCGTTTTTTTGTGTGGAGCTATGGCATCTTCGAGATCAAGAATGATGGCATTAGGTTTATGTATACCAGCATTAATCATTAGACTTGGCGTATTTCCTGGCAAAAACAATCGGGATACCCTTAATTTTTCCTTTTTTGTAGAATACAAATTTTCAGCAAGCATTTCTGAAAGATATTCTAAGTCAGATTGTATGACTTGTTTTACAGCAGCTTCAAGACGAGCACCCATCACAAACGGAAGTGCACCTTTATCCTCCACTTTGAGTAATGCATGTTCTATACCGAAGTAAGTAAGTACGGAAAGACATAAATCATTAATTGCTTCTTGGTACAATGCTGCTACTTTACTAGTAATATCTATCTGTACACCTCCTGATGTCTTTAACTCAAGAGATACATAACAGTCGGAACGTACTTTTTCACCTTTATTTCCAGCAGTACCAATTTTCGTATTCATGACTTATTGATTCAAATGATATTTGAGTGATGTGAATTTAATTGGTAAATAGAATTACTTTGCCCATACTGGCAAAGCTGTTTCCAAATTTAACCAGGGCATTACAATAGTGTAAAGTATTAGAGTTAGTAAAACTACACTTACCAGATTTAACCATATACCACAATTCATCATATCTTTCACGGTTACTTTGTTGCTTCCAAAAACTACAGAATTTGGCCCTGTGCCTGCGGGCATCATAAACGCCAATGACGCAGCAATGGTGGCTGGTATCATCAAAATCAAAGGATTTGTGTTAGCAGCTATACCAATACTTGCTAAAATTGGCAACATTATATTGGCTGTTGCTGTATTGGAATTAAATTCAGTAAATAAAGTTATAAATGCAATGATAAATACAAGTACAAGTAAGAAAGGTAAATCAACGATAAATGTTAATCTTTGGCCTAACCAGTCTGCAAGTCCTGTGGATGCAAAACCAGCGGCAATCGCATATCCACCTCCTACGATTAATAATACTCCCCAAGGTATTTGCATGGCTGATTTCCATTCCAGTAATCGACTTTCTTTATTGGCAGGAAGCATAAATAATAATAATGCTGCAATGATAGCTACAGTGCTGTCATGTGCAAATCCATCAAGCCCCAATAATGAACTCCAACCTTTTATTACAAAATTATCAAAAACAAAATCTTCTCTGAATACCCATCCAAGAATGGTAATTAGACTTATATAAATCACTCGTTTTTCTCCACTTTGTATTTTACCCAATCCATTTAATTCATCTTTAATAATAGTATCGTTGTTACTTAAATTACCAGTTACCCTGAAATAGCGAACTAGAAAAAAATAAATAATAGGAAAAAATACTATAAATACAGGTAGCCCAATTTTAAACCAACCCATAAAACTAATAGGTGGTGCATCGGGAAACAATTTTTCCATGATGCCGACAAATATAAGGTTGGTTGGCGTCCCAATCAATGTGGCCAAACCACCTATCGAAGCGGAATATGCAATACCCAGCATTAGAGCAGTACCAAAAGAACTACTACCTGCATTCTCATCTTCTTCTTTAGTAATAACAGACAAGGCTATAGGAAACATCATCACTACTGCTGTAACATTGGCGATCCACATAGATAGAAAAGCAGTGGCAACCATCATACTAAGTAGTATTTTTTTACGACTAATTCCAAAAATGTTGATTATAACCAATGCAATCCGTTTATGCAGGTTTTGAGATTCGATGGCTTTTCCTAAGAAGAATCCTCCCATCATCATAAAAATATGATTATGACTGTAGTTGTCTACTGTTTCTTTTGCTGGCAAAATCAGAAGTAAAGGATATAGTGCAAGGGGTACTAATGCTGTGGCATAAATGGGTATTGCCTCAGTTACCCACCAGATGCTCATCATTAAAACTATTGCTGCTACACTTTTGGCTTCATAAGTCATCCCAAAAGGTGTTGGTAATAGTAACACCACAATGAATACTAATATTCCAATAAATAATCCTTGATATTTTTTATTAAACATATAAGACTAGTATGGATTCCTTATAGAAAATGTTTGGTAATGAAATAAAAATTCTTGGAAGAAGCCAGGTTTTTTGACTTCATCCAAGAAAATAAATTTAGAAAAGATGATTATAATCAATATAAAAATCTAATTACTAATAAGTGAATTCTATAATCTCTTTAGTCCCATCATGAAGGGTACTAGTGATTTTAATTGGACGATTCTCAGCATCAAAATCATAAGCAAAAGATGTGGTTCTCTCAACTATTGGCGACACACGTGGATCCCAAAATTTCATTGAAGCCAATAATTTTTTATTAGGCTTACCGAAAATACCACCAATTGGTTTTGTGTTGTGATCAATCATCGGCTTTTGAAATATTTCATTCACATTGTCTCCTGGTGTGTAAGTAAATTCTCTAATTCTGCTCGCTACTCCAGCATCCGTAAATCGAGTTTGTTTAGTTTCACTGCCATTCAAAATTACAGCCTCTTGTTTAAGTTTGCTTGAACCATCGTAAAATTCACTCACCTTAGTCATAAATCCATTTGCATCATAATCATAAGCCCCATATTCCGTTCCTGCGTCATTCCAATACTCCTTTGTAACTAAATTATTGCTGTTGATGTCAAAATTAGTAACATTGGTTCCCGAAGTAATTTTAAGCTTACCTGCTACCGAATAATCATAAGTAATGGTTTTGTCTAATACCCCATTCCAATAATTTTTGATTTCTGATACTCGCTTATTAGCATCATAAGTAAAATCCCACTTTTCGATGTTTGCAGACGGGTCTGTAACATTCATACTTTTAATAGGCGTAGCTACAACAACTGTTGTACCTCCAGCATCATCATCTTTTGAACAAGATGTTGCCATAAATGCACATAGCAGACTAAATACTGCCATTCTTTTTAAAATTTTCATTGAATTTGTTTTTAATTATGAATAAAAAAATATAAACCTTAATTAATTACCTGCTGCTATGATTAGTCCTAGTCCTAAAATAAATAGGATAAACATAATCAACAACATGGTATTTATCTTTGAACCCGAACCTTTGAACTCCTTCCAGATTACTACACCCCAAAAAGCCGCTACTAGCGTGGCTCCTTGGCCTAATCCATAGGAAATAGCTGGGCCAGCTTTACCCGACGCAATGAGATTAAAAAGAAAGCCTAATGCCCATATAAAGCCTCCCAAAACGCCAACGGCATGGATCGAAAGTCCACCTGCGAAATACTCTTTATAGGTAATTGGTGCGCCTTCCAATGGTCGTTTCATCAACAAAGAATTGAACAACAGATTGCTGACTAAAATACCTGTAGAGAAAACAACAAAGGCTGTGTATGGTGTCATTTTCCCAACTGCCGGAGATACAAAATTTTCAAGATCCATGCCTGATGCAACAAATGGATAAAAAACGGACATCAAGATACCTGCTATTACAGAAATAAATATCCACTTCATACTTGCCTTACCATCATTGCCGGCATTTTTCATTTTATAGGCAAATGCATTGACGAGAACTGCCAAAACAATTAAAGCTACTCCTCCGAACAACATGTTAGGGTCGCCTTTAGGTAACAAAACATAGTTGATGATAACTCCAATTACAAGTGCTAACCCTATTCCTATAGGAAAGGCTACAGCCATACCTGCGCCAGCAATTGCGGCCGTAAACAAAATATTGGCAAGATTAAATACTATTCCTCCTAAAAATGCACTACGCAAATTTTCAAAGGATACTTGTGGTAAATCATCTAAAAATGGACGTCCTTCACTTCCATTACTACCCATAGTCATAGCTAAAATCAAGGAAAACAGAAATATACCAATGACATAATCCCAGTAAAACAATTCAAAACGCCATTTTTTTTGCACTAGTTTTTGGGTGTTTGCCCAAGAGCCCCAACAGAGCATAGTGATCACACAAAAAATAATGGCTAGCGGATAACTGTGGACGATATACATATGGCTTAATTATTATTGGTTAAAAATTCATTTTAATTTATCGATGCATTCTTTTTAGAGTATATGAAAAGGCTTCGTCCAGAAACTGCACTTTCCAGTCATCTTTACCTTTATTTCCCATTACCCTATATTCATGATATATTTCCTTTTCTCTTAGGAGCTTACGTATGGTTTCACTTGTTTGATAATTATTACTTTTGTCTGATGTACCCACAAAAAACCATGTTTTTTCCATAGATTTTGGCGCTATTTCATTTATTATGGACTTAAATGATTCCGTAGGTTGAGAAGGATCCATCAGTATACAGGTAGCAAACTGTTCAGGTTTTAATACTTGTTTAAGTACTTCACCAGCTTTACCTACTACCATCAATGAGCGAAAGCGATACCCACTCCTTGCTCTGTAGTTTTTTTCTAAAAATGGTACAAGGTTTTCTAATAATGTACTTTCATTTTTATTAATGAAGACCATCATAAATGGGGGCAAACTTGCATTTCCAATTTGCAGATCAGCAATATTTGCCATCAGTTCTCGCTCCGGGTCTGACACGTCGCCCATCACGTATATGACAGGGTACTGCCTACTTGTACTTTTATATTCTAACGGTAGGTAGATAGGATATGATTGTTCGTTGATATTTATAGACTGTATGCGTTTCGAACTTAGTTTTTTAGGACTAATCGAAATATTCAATAAATCTCCTTTATATGATTTTCCTTGAAATGCATCGCTTATAAACCTTAATCCATTTGGCACTGCTTCACGCCAATAAGAAAATTCATGACCTCCATCCCTTACCCTGTATTCATGAAGAATCTGTCTCTCTAAAAGTGCCATATGCAACTTATCATTACTGGAAGCTAGAGTCTCCTCATCATCTCCACTATCAATGTATATACGTAGGTCTTTCCACTGCTTAATATCTTCATTTTGAATCATGTGCAGCGGACATTCCTTTTTGTAATAATCTGTAAGCCTTGATTCTCCAATCGTACCAACTCCACCGAAAAGTCGGCCCCATTGCGCATCCCACCCACTACTACTTTCTTTTATATACTGCTCGTCAGTGCGAATAGAAACACTCAAAGGAACACTTGCAGCAAACATTTCAGGATATTTTAATGGAATAACCAAAGCCCCAAAACCTCCCATCGAATAACCCATGGTCGCTCTTTTACTTTTGTCTGCTATCGTATGATAAGTACTATCTATGGTAGGGATTAATTCCTTTACAAACATATCTTGATACAAAAATGTACCAGCAAAATCATTTACATAATAATTTCTAAAACCTTGTGGCATAATAAAAATCATAGGTAAAATATCAAATTGTTTTGTGACTTTATCTGCTATTTGGCTAAAATATCCGTATTCAATCCACGAACTTTCATCATCACCTAATCCGTGTAGTAAATACACTACAGGATATTTTTTATTGCTTTTATAATAATCTTCTGGAAGGATAACAGAGTATTTTACTTCTTGGCCAAGTATGTTGCTATAGAAGCTCAGGCTTTCCATAATTCTTTTGTTCTGTCCTGATACGGTAGGACAAATCATAAAAAATAAAAAAAGAATACTAATGGACTTCAACATACTAAATTTACAGATTTTTTAATTGTTTATTTAAATAAAACCCAGACCCATCGATACCATTTATAAACGACTGAAATGAAACTGATCCCTGCCTTATACGGTACTCATGCGCTAAACCTCTGCTTTTCAGATCGACAAATAATGAATAGTTGCCTTTAAATGAGACAGTTTTATGGGTAGCATCTATATAATAATATATTCCGGTCTCAGCAGTCGCATTATCAGGAAGCAATGCATCAAAGATGAAACAATTTTTTATTTCATTTTTGATCGCTCGCATAAGCAACCACGCATTTTCACCGCCTTTGCTATTCCCCAATAGTACCCTACTTTCTTTGGTCGCCACTATGCGATGATTAGATTCTGTATGAGCAATGATGCTGTTCATTTCAGCTTCACTCACGTTTCCATTTGCGCATGGAATTTCAACAATAACCGAGTGAGGGATTTTACCACTTTGCATGCTGTTGTTTAAAAACGACATTACTTTTATTGCATTTGGAATGCGATCTGCTCCTTCACTGTCGTTTAAATAAAAGATAGCAGGGTAATTAGTGGTTGTACTTGCATAATTTGTGGGCCTGAATACACCAATCATTGTATTTGTAACTCCTACGTTTTCCTGAATATATTGTCCGTTAGCTATCGAAGGTCCAATATCCACAGGTGTCATCTCCGATGGGTAAGATTCTCCTTGAAATCCCTTGTTGATAAAACGCAGAGCTTCGGGAATAACTTTATACCAATAACTAAAATCATGCCCACCATTACCCATTCTATACTCATGAGCAAAGTTTTTTGTTCGTAACAAATTATGAAGAGCTCCATTTGTCACAGAAAGAGTAGCCTCATCATCACCACAAACAAAAAATAGTTTTAGGCTGGAAAATTCTGACAACTCGTTTTGCTCAAAAAAGTAAAAAGGGCTATATTGTTTAAAATATGGCGTTAATCGTGAAGGACCTGACATTCCATTTCCTCCAAAAATCGATGCCCATTGTGAATTAAATACACCTTGTGGCTCTTCAAGATACTGTTCATCCGTTCTAAAAGACATGCTTAAGGGAACACTGATGCTAAATACATCAGGATTCTTTGCGGGTAGTACTAAAGCTCCATATCCACCCATAGAATAGCCCATGACGGCTCTTTGTGATGCTTCTTTTTTGGTGCGGTAGAGCTTGTCTATTTCTGGCACCAATTCTTTGACAAACATATCCATATAAAGATATGAGCCGCTGAAGTTATTTAAAAAATAGGAATTGTATCCGTCGGGCATTACAAAAATCATGGGCCCGATTTCAGCACCCATATTATCTGAATGATGCTGTATATTTCCAGATCTGCTCCAAGCAGTATAATTGTCTCCATAACCATGAAGCAGGTAAACCACAGGGTATGATATTCCAGATGTTTTATAATCAACAGGTAACAGCACGGAATACTTAATGGTGTGAACCATTATTTCACTTTTGATCGATGACTCTACCAACCGCATGAATGGTGGGTCAATAGGATCGTCAATATTGTCTTCCTTTTTGCAACCCAATAAAAGCAATATCATAAAGCTTATAGGAAGGATTACAACCAAATTAAAAACATATGATTTAAAAATATTTTTCATTCCTTGGACTATTTTGGATCAAATTTTTTCTGCTCAGTCTCGCTATAGACGACTATTGATTTCATGTATATACTAAAGTCAGTATTTTTATTTATCCATTTTATTTCAACTTTATGTGCCCCTTCTTTTAGCAAATATTTATGGTAAATATCATATTTCCTGACGATATAATCGAAAGGCATTTTAACTTGTTCTTCTTTTTTACCATCTATATAAACATCCAATATTGCTACATAGCTGCTCTTTGATTCCCCACATCTACTTTTTATATTTCCTAGAACTACAAGACCATTTCCAGTAAAATCAATGTTGATGTCCTGATCTGTAAATTCTTGTCGCAAATATCTTTCTTCAGAAGGATACATACCTTCAAATGATTGTTCGAAACGTACAGTGGCAGGAGATTGAATTTTTATTTGAACACTATCATTGGTTACCTTTCCTCCATTTTGTTCTACCAATTGAAGGGTGTGTTTAAATGTCAATTTATATACATCGTTTAAGGTAATATCCATATACGGGAATTTTAAATCTTCTACCTCTTCCAAAGCCGGTTTCCAATAATCTGGAATATTTTTGTATCCAGACATTACACCTAGTATGCCTGCAGCTGTGGCTGGGTTACAATCTGAATCTTGACCACATCGAGTAGAAACATCCATCGTTTTAAAAAAATCTTTTTGTCCGTACAACAAACCAACTACTACATAAGCAGCATTTAATCTAGCATCAATATTGAACGAATTAAATACACCTTCGGGACATCCTTTTTCAGATGAATGATTTTTTTCTAATTCAAACCATGTTTGTTTCCAGTCATCTGGGTATTGCTTATGCCACTTTATCGCATCACTGATGGTTTTATAAAATTGACTTTCCTCAGGAATTGTCTTTAAAGCACTATTGATAACGTAATTAAGATCATCAGAATAATACGCAACAGTATAAAGTGCCGAAATGAAAACTCCTCCATACCATCCGTCACCATAATTCATAATATGCCCAATGCGATCGCAAAAATCGGATCCAGTATTGGTCATAGCAGGCGACATCATACCGGCAAAGTCTGCCTCAATTTGAAAGTCTATATCATCAGCATGTGGGTTATTCATCCAATGTCCAGAAGCTGGCGGCATGATACCATTGAGAATATTATATCGTGCAGCCTGATTGGCGTGCCAAAGTTTATAATCATCCTGTGCAAAAGCCAAGGCAAACGAATCTGTTGGTGCATCTAATCCAAGTTTTTCAATAATATTCACAAACGTGAGGTCTAAATACACATCATCATAAAGACCTGGATCTAAATCAAAGGTTTCTTTTATATAATGGTCGTGCCAAACCATGTTTTGATAATCCTGAATCATGGTACCTTTGAAACGAAATTCTGTGGGTCCACCATAAGTAACGCCGATAGTCTGGCCAGCCCATCCGCCTCTTATTTTGTCTTTTAAGACGTCTTTGGAAATATGGAGATATTCTGCTAATTTTACAGAATCCTTTTCCACTTTCCGGCAACTATTCAACATTAAACATCCAAATACCGCAATTCCTATTATATAATGTGTCCTCATAATTTTTAATGTTGGGTTAAATGATCTTTAGGCTCTGTTTCCGAATAGACGATTAAATCATTGATCCGGTACTCGTATTCAGGGGTATTGTTTTTCCATTTTAACCTTACTTCATGCTTCCCTTCTTTCATTTGATATTTCCAAGTGGGTTCTAGCCTTCTAGCCGAATTCTTCATTGGCAATTTTATGGTTTCAGATAAGGTTCCGTCGATATAAACATCCATCAATGCTACATATGGATCATCTATTTCAGCTAGACCAAATGATTCTGAGCCATAAGTTCTTTTAGAGATTCTATCAATATAATTAGTGTCTACTTTAGAACGCTTAGCCATATTGCCATAAAGTAAGAAACCGTTGCCATTAAATTCAAATGTTATTTCATCTGTGAACGATTTATCTATTTTATTCCTTTCAATAGGGAAACAATTTTCAAAATTTTGCTCAAATGCTACTGGTATAGGTTTGGCTAATGGTATCGTAACAGTTTCGCTTTCTGTCTTTCCGCCTTTAGAAGCAATCATTTTTAAGGCATGGTTAAAACTTAATCTATATGCCTTCGTTAGAGACATTTCAGTATTTTCAAAATTTTCATCTTGAATTTCCTGTAACGGTTTAAGCCAAAATGCTGGAATGTGATCATAACCCAGTATCACACCCAATACTCCGCCTACAGTTGCGGGATTACAATCAGCATCCTGTCCGCAACGAGCAGCAATGTCAATTGATTTGGTAAAGTCCCCATTTCCATAAAGTAGCCCTATTGCGACATAGGCAGAATTGATTTTCGCATCTATATTAAAGCCCAAAAATACACCTTTGGGGCATCCAACATCATGGTCCCATTTTTTTTGTAGTTCAAACCACGTTTGCTTCCAATCATTCGGATATTGTTTATGCCATTTTATAACATCTGATATACATTCGTGAAACTTGGTCCCAGCTGGAATGGTTTTTATAGCTTGTTCTGTAATATAAACTGGATCATTTGAAACAAATGCTAGTGAATATAGCGCTGATACAAATACTCCGCCGTAGTATCCATCGCCACTATTCATGATGTGACCTACACGGTCTGCAATATCAGTTGCGGAATTGACCATACCTGGTGACATAAATCCGATAAAATCAGCTTCGATTTGAAAGTCTATATCATCTGCATGTGGGTTATTTTTCCAATGGCCAGAAGCTGGTGGCATAATGCCATTTAATATATTATATCTGGATGCTTGGTTGGCGTGAGCAAGATGATATGCAGTGGTTGACCAATGTTTTGCAATAGAGTCCGGAGTTGCATCGACACCGTATTTTTCAAAAGCTTCTACAAAATTAAGGTCGGTATAAATATCATCAAATAAGCCGGGTTTTTTATCCCACCAGTATTTAACATAATGTTCGCCCCAAGGGATGATATGGTTTTTGGGAACCATAGAACCATTGTATTTGAATTCGACAGGAGCACCATAAACAACGCCTATAGTTTGTCCTGCCCAACCGCCTTTAATTTTATTTAGCAATAAAGATTTAGAAATCTCTATAGAACTGGATGAAAGAACATCGTCTGTATCCTTATTTGAACCATTGCAACCTGAAAAGATAATCCAAGCTGCTAGTAATACTTGAAATATATTTCTTTGTATTAAACTCATTAAATATTATTTTTTAGATTGATAAATACTCAACTCAGTGATGGAAGTAAATCCAGAAACTTTTTTAGTATATTTATTCCAGTGATCTTGGATCATTGCATCACCGATAATTCGTATGGCCTTTGTCTTTATTGGATTAAAACTCAGCACGTATTCTACAAAATGGGGTTGTATAAACACGATGTCTGTTTTAGGCATTTGGGGAGAAATGTTTATTTTTTCTACACCAACCCATTTGCCTTCTTCATTTTTGTATTGAACATTTAGAGATGTAAACCAACCACCAAACTCTTCCATACCACCAGTATGAAATGCTACCATATCTATATCCTGTTCATCATCCCATTCGTAGCCATAGTAATCTACTTTCGGAAGTTTTGCTTCCGCAGCGATACTATAGAACACAGATCCAGCTCCATTGATCTTTCCATCGCGTATTACATCAACGTTTTTTGCATACATGGATTTCCCAAAAGTCGTCCAACACGAATCTAAAACAGCATCATTCAGTGTATGAACATTGGCAATAACCGAAGATGCTGTGGCAGAAATGTTTTTATTACGAACTAACAATTCAAATTCTTTTTGGAGCGTTTTCTTACCATTGTCCAATTGAATTGCAATCTTATATTTACCAGACGTCGTAGGGACGCCCGTAATTCTTCCTTTATCAAATGTGATTCCTGTAGGTAGTTGTCCAGCTACATGTGTCCAATTATAACCTTTGTTGGCTTTGC
>Ga0105045_10004574_pt1 | contig 12040 bp, 10 predicted proteins | sample MAT02_FD_78089 | JGI IMG/M metagenome (GOLD analysis project Ga0105045, IMG submission 78089) | Freshwater microbial communities from Lake Fryxell liftoff mats and glacier meltwater in Antarctica - MAT-02 (megahit assembly) | ecosystem: Environmental > Aquatic > Freshwater > Ice > Liftoff... | reverse complement strand
TCGCAAAATCATGGGTGCAAACGCTCTCCGCGTCTCGGCGATTTGCCGCTAAAGCGATTGCGATCGAGTCCGGATTCAATGAACACTTAACCGCCAGTGATCATTACGCGGCTGGGCGGTATTGGGCTCTGGTGCGGCGCGATTGGGTCAAAGCATTGCCCCATTTGAGCATTGGCAGTGAAGCGAGATTGGCATCCTTGGCGACGTCCGAGACGCTGACCGGTGGTGCACCGGATCTCGGGGAATTGACCACGTTGACACGGGGTTACCTCGCCATGGCGACCAAGAGCGAAGGTTGGTTCGCCGATTCGTATGTGGTTCACGCGATCGATGTGCTGAAGCGTCCCGCGGACATGTCGACCGTTGCGGCATTGGATTTGAACCGAATGGCAACATCGATCAATCAGGACCATGCGACCACGTTGGCCCGTGCGGAGCGATTGAAGATACCACCGCAGCCAGCCGTCATTGCGAGCCGCGATACGCACTCGGCCCCTGATCTCGCCATGGTGGGTCGACTGACGTTAAATGGCGTCGACCTTGGTGTTGAAATTGCCTACCAGCCAGGTGTCCGATTGACGCCTGCGGTCATTGGCGAGATTGAAAATCGACTGGATGTGTCGCTTGCCGACGCCGAGCTAGCATTAACGACAACGCTGGTCGTCGAGCGACCCACCGCAGTACGGATTTTGGTCGGCAGTGGTGGCAAGACGCGAACTCAATCGCTGAGTATTGACTCGCGTGAGTTGACATTAATCGCCGAACCCGCGAACCAGCGCCGCGGCGTCGCCGCATACGGCGTCGATCTCAACGCGGGGTTGTGGACGTTGCAGTGGACGACATCGGGCTTCGCCAGTGGAGTGTCGATCTCGATCACTGACGGACTGAGCGGGTCACCGCTGGAAACCCGCCGGCTCACCGATCGAAACGCAACCAATGGTGATTTGCCAACCAAGCTGCGGGTCCAGATCGAATCGAATCGTTGATTATTCGCTTGCCGCTTGGCGGCTCGCGTACAATGGCGGGCATTCGATTTCTGCTTCGATTTCCCAGGCCCTTGGATTCTGAATGAGCACGGTATTGGCAACGCCCGAAGTCACCAATTTGAAGGATCTCTACGCGACCGGTTGGACATCAAAATCGGTCAAGGAAGAGATGCGAGAAAACTTGCTCCGCATGCTTTCCAGTGGAGAGACACTGTTTCCGGGGATCGTCGGTTACGACGACACGGTCATTCCCGAAATCAATCTGGCAATTCTCGCGGGCCACGACATTCTATTTCTTGGCGAAAAAGGTCAGGCGAAAAGCCGCATCATGCGACTGCTGACGCGGTTCTTGGACGAGTGGATTCCCTACATCGACCATCCGGAATTGCCGGTCCACGAAGATCCCAAAAAACCGATCTCTAAACTCGGTCGTCGCCTGATCGCGACGCATGACCCCGAGGACATTCAAATCGCTTGGTGGCACCGCTCGGAACGCTATGCCGAACGGCTCAGCCCAGGGACGAAGTTCGCCGACATTATCGGTGAGATCGATCCGGCGAAATTGACCGGTGGCGTCAGCATGGGCGCCGAAGAAGCGTTGTCATTCGGTTTGATCCCGCGAATGCACCGCGGAATTTTCGCGATGAACGAGCTGCCCGAATTGGATGATCTCGTTCAGGTCGGACTGTTCAATATTCTCGAAGAACGCGACGTCCAAATTCGTGGCTATCCGATCCAGTTCGATCTTGACATCGCGATTCTGTTCTCGGCCAATCCGGCAACCTACAACCGTTCGGGAAAAGTGATTCCCCAATTGAAGGATCGCATCGGCACGCTCGTCCAAACGCACTACCCAGCCGACCGTGACCAGGGCATTGAGATCCTGCGCCAGGAGATCGACGATCAATTGGGCGGCGATTATCCAGTCTTGGTTCCCTACTTCATGTATCAGGTGATCGAAGAAATCACCATCCAAGCTCGCAAAAGCAAATACGTTGACCATGCTTCGGGCGTGTCGGCGCGATTCTCGCTCGCCAACTTTCGTACGCTCGTCGCGTCCGCTCGGCAACGTGGCGTGTTGCTGGGCGAGAAGCCTGCGGTGCCGCGAATCAGCGATCTCGGTCACCTCGTCAGCAGCTCGCTCGGCAAGCTCGAGCTTGACCTCATGGGCAGCCACCAGATGACCGAGAAACAGGTCCTTGAGCATGTGATCGCGCTCGCGATCCAAACCGTGTTCGCCGAGTATGTCGAAGAGCATGGATTGAATGAGATTGCCGAAGTATTCAAAAAGGGTGTGCGGATTGAAGTCGGCGATATGTTGCCAAGTTCCGAGTACGCCGAACGGCTGAAGCGAGTGCCGGCGGCGTGGGACAAGGCGTTTGAAGTCAACGCGAGCGAAATCGAAGCGGTGCGCGCCAGTTGCGTGGAATTTGTCCTTGCGGGCCTTTACAGCATGGACCGGATCAGCCGGAGCGAACGACACGGCAAGATGGAGTACGAATTTTAATGTCCGAATATCGCGTTGGCGGAATCATCCACTCGTACCAAAAGTACGACCCCGCAAGTTTTCCGAGCCCGACCCAGCCACCGCCGGACCTGGTCAGCCCCGCGTTTGAGCACGCGATGATGTATGGCAATTACCGGGAGCTGACTGAGGAGGAACTCGCCCGCGCGATCCGTTTGGATCCCAGCCAAATCGCGGGCATGGGACCGAGCCTCGATATGCTCCGCGCGATGCTGGAGGAACGCAAACGCAAGATCCTCGCGACTTATGAGACGCGCGGCGTCGAAAAGGCCGCGAGAAAACAATTGGGCAAGGCGACCAAGAATGTTCGCGTGCCCAAAGATCATCAAAAGCGATTTGAGACCGCCGTTCGCCAGGAGCAACCGTATGAGATCGAGCGGCTCTGGTATCGCGCCGGCGACGACAATGGCGAATTTGCCCGTGGGCTGATGCAGGTCCACGAACGCATGATCGAAAAGCTTCAGATCCAGGAGATGATCTCGAAGTACCACTTCACCGGTAACCAATCGATGACGGTTCCCGAGGCCTTGGAGATCAAAGGGGAACTGGAAAAGATCGATGAGCTGTTAAAACAGATCGACGAGGCGTCCAAAACGGCCCAGATCGGCGTCATCGACATGGAAATGCTCGGCGAGTTTGCCGAACCGGGCGACATGCAAAAGCTTGAAGAGATGAAGCAGCAAATCGACAATCTGCTGCGCGAGCAAGCCGAACGTCAGGGTTTGGAAAAGAATAAGGATGGTGGGTTTCGGTTGACACCGAAGGCTTACAAGATTTTTCAGGGTCGGTTGCTTTCGCGAATCTTCAGCGAGTTGCAAGCGAGCCGTTCGGGACGGCATCAAGGAGACATCGTTGGCGAGGGTGCCGTCGAGATGCAACAAACTAAACCTTATGAGTTTGGGGACAGCGTCGCGAATATGGATTTCCCCCAAACGATTATCAATGCGCTGCTCCGCCAGGGTGATGAGCGTCCGCTGAGATTGCGGTCCGATGACATCGTGGTTCATAAGACCAAAAATCACCCCAAAGCCGCGACCTGTGTCATCATGGACATGAGCGGTTCGATGCGACACGACGGACAATACATTCACGTCAAACGCATGGCGCTGGCGCTGCAGGGCTTGATCAATACTGAGTTCCCGGGCGACTTCCTTCGGTTCATCGAGATGTACACGTTTGCCAAGCTTCGGCAACCGGGCGAGATCATCGAGATGATGCCAAAACCGGTCACGATCCATGATCCTTGGGTGCAACTGGCTGCCGACATGAGCCGTCCGGATATCAGCGAACAGATGATCCATCCGCACTTCACCAATATCCAGCATGCGTTGAAATTGGCTCGCCAGAGCTTGGCCAATTGCGACACGCCCAATCGTCAAATCGTCCTGATTACCGACGGCCTGCCGACGGCGCATTTTGAGGACGAGATGTTGTACATGCTCTACCCGCCGCATCCAAAAACGGAAGCGGCAACCATGCGGGAAGGGAACCTGTGCATGAAAGAAGGGATCACGATCAACTTGTTCCTGATCCCCAGTTGGTCGCAGAGTGAAGAGGACATCAAGTTTGCGTATCGCTTGGCCGAAAGCACCCGCGGACGAGTCTTCTTTACCAACGGCAAAAACCTCGACCGCTTCGTGCTGTGGGACTACGTCAAAAACCGCCGCGAGATCATCGCATGACGCGACCGTTTTGAGGGCCGTGAATTTGTCTTCCGGCTTTTCCAAAACGGTGGTCAGGCGTTACAATTGGCGAAAATATTCGCAAGACTTTCGGTTTAACGTTCGAGATTGTTATGACGCTTCGTAAGGGCAGTGAGTTTGCCGGGTTGTCGGTCGCGATTGTGACCCCGTTTCGCGACGGCGAGGTGGATTACCCGCGATTGGCAGAACAGATCGAATTTCAGATCGCCGCTGGGGTGACCTGTGTGGTTCCAGTCGGAACAACGGGCGAGTCCCCGACGCTTTCGCACGAGGAGCACGAGCGGGTCATTTCGGAGGTGATTCAAACGGTGGCGGGCCGCGTCAAAGTCATGGCGGGAACGGGCAGCAACAGCACCGCCGAGGCGTTGCGATTGACGATTCGCGCGGAGCGAGAGGGTGCCGACGCGACGCTGCAAGTCGCGCCGTATTACAACAAACCCACCGCGACGGGCATGTACGAACATTTCCGTGCGGTAGCCGAAGCGGTTAGTATTCCCGTTTGTGTCTACAACATTCCCGGTCGAACGGGAAAGAATATCGAGGTCGACACGATCGTTCGATTGGCCGAAATCGCCAATATCACGATGGTCAAGGAAGCGACCGGTTCGCTCGATCAGTGCAGTGCGGTCTTGGCATCGACAAACCTGACCGTGCTCAGCGGCGATGATTCATTGACATTGCCCATGATGGCCGTTGGCGCGGAGGGCGTCGTGTCGGTCGTTGGTAACATCATCCCCGAGGATGTCATCGCGATGGTTCGGGCGGCACTGGACGATGACTACGCTGCGGCGAGGGCTCTGCACCATAAGCTGTTTCCGCTCTGCCGCGATATGTTGTCGCTGGCCACGAACCCGATCCCGATCAAGGCGGCGATGCAAATGCTCGGTCGTGATACGGGCGAAATGCGTCTGCCGATGACGCCGCTGGAACCCGCCCAAATCCGCTCGCTGGAGTCGACGATGACGGCGTACGGATTGTTGCAAGCAGCGTCGGTGTAGCGATGATTCCGCAAAATTGGCGGATTTTGTTTGCCCTGGGTAATTGATGACATAGGGTTCCAGTATCGCGAACGAACCGTTCGTGCTTTTCACCTATTCGTCCACGTTTTCATTGGCGGGCAACGTCGCTGGCAATCAGCGGTGGGGCTCATGAATGTTATGACTTGTGAAATACTCGCCGGCAGACTTGCCGCTCTTCAACCGGAATTGTCGGCAACCGATGTTGCCCGATTATGCCTGTTGATTCTGAATTCCTGTGTCGATGTGTCGGAGCTTTCCGATGATGCGTCGCTGAAGTCGGCGGTCCGGGCGGCAAATTTTCGGCTCGAAGCGGTCGCGGACCAGCATTCCGCCATGGCTGAAGAACTGGATGCGATGTGCGTCGATGGCCCTGTGCGATTTTCACCGGATCAAATTTGGACATTGCTTCGAGCGGTGAAGGTCCAAAGCCAATTATTAGAGCTGTACACGAACACGCCAGCGATGGCTTGAAAGCGACAGGACATGCTGAACCACGCTGGGCACGTGGTCGCCAAACGGCATGGCTTGGAGTGATTTCATTGCCGGTGCGTTAGTTGGGGCAACTGGCGCACCGGCAACACTCAGTGGTTTCAAACGCTTGGCGATTGATTCATTCGTCGGCGACGTTAACGAAAACCTTCAAGGCATCGTCGTCTTCGACTAGCAGCCTCATCATCTCTTGGTAGCTCTCCAAGCCGTCGACGGGCGTGGTAAGGATTCGCTCGCACACGCCGGGATACATCATCTCACCAAGCGCGAGATCGCCAATTCCCATTTCGAAATGATCGCGGTTCGCATTGACGCTGCCCAGGAGAAGCTTGTTGCCCAAAACCCACTGGATGTTGATGTTGTCCGACGGGACTTCGATTTTTCGATTGCCGCCCGTGATGCTGGTCCACACCACGACACCGTTGTGCCCGATCGCCGACATCGCTTCGAAAGCCAACTGGCTGTTCCCCGTTGCATCGACGACGAGGTCGGGCCTCCCGGTCTTTTTGATCAATTCCAGCATCGGGGTTTCGCGGGTGCTGACGTAGTTGGCTTCGAAGCCTTCCGCGATTTCGCTTTTTAGGTTTCCATGCGGTCCACGAGCAAGCGTGTAGACCTGGATCCCTTTGAGACGCAGGCACAGCGTCGTCAGCAAACCAATCTGACCCGCACCGAGCACGTAGGCGACTTGGGGACGCCATACCTTCATGCGTCGCTGCGCCTCGTAGGCCTGGAAGACTGCCTTGGCGGCACAGCTCATCGGTTCCATCAGGACGTGCAGCTTCTTTAATCCTTGCGGAACACGGACGATAAATTCTTCATCGTCGACGAACATTTCGGTCAGAAACCCGTGGCGCAGATTGATGCCGCGTTCGTAGTAGGTTTCTTCGCTGGTCATGTCGTTGGTGCCGATCAAATCGTAGATCGAACCACCAGGACGCCGGACCGTTGCGGTGACATAGTCGCCAGGCTTGACGCTTTTGACCGCTGGACCGACCTGCTCGACGACGCCGAAGGACTCGTGTCCGATGACAAGGTAGTCGTCTCCGGTTGGCGCATTGCCATACAAAGCGTCATTGATTTCGCGGTCCGTCGCGTCAACGCCGACCTTCAACGTTTTGACGAGAACGCCTCTTCCGCCGGGAATTTCGGACAAAGATGGTTTTGCAATCGTCTGCAAGTGAACACTATTTGGCTTTCCCGGAGTAACGGCGACCGCTTTCATCATTCCACTGTCTGGTAGGGGGCTGTCCGCAATTGAACGTGGCGCGGGCGACAACTCGCGACGCAATCGCTGGCCCGATGGTAGCAATCAAGTAAAGTTGCGTCAGCAGGGCAGCGGGCTCATCTCTCACCGTCAACTGCTGGGACTTGTCGCCTCGTCCACTACGCCAAACCCTGATACGCAGTTGTCCCAGGCCACTAGGTCAAGACTAAGCACTGAGAATAAAAACATCCCCAGTTGTCAAAAATAGTCGATGATCCTAAGATCGAAGCATATCGTTATTCCCCGAGGTTATCCTTTGTCCGCGTTATCCATCTCGACGATTCCCGACTACGCGGGCGGTGCACGCTCCAGCGATGCGGAATTGTTGCGTTTACTGCGGGATGGCGAACCGAAGACGGTTGACGACTTGAAGCAGGAACTCGGCGTCACAGCCACTGCGGTCCGTCAACGAATCGAGCGGTTATTGGCCTCCGGTTTGATTGACCGCGAGAAGGTGGTCGTCGGTCGCGGGCGTCCCAACTTTCGTTACACATTGACGCTGGACGGGTATCGATTTGCCGGTTCGGATGCTGGTGAATTTGCCGAGGCGATGTGGCGAGAGATTATGTTGTTGCGGGATTCACCTATCCGGCGACGCTTGATTTCTGCGATCGCACGACGGCTAGGAAAAATGTACGCGGGTCGCTTGGATGGCGCGAAAGCGGGTTCGGGTCACTCGGCAGGCGCTGACGATTCGGCGACGGCTGGTGTTGCGATGCTGCAACGAATGCGTTCGCTGTCGGATTTATTGATCCGCAATCACATCAGCGCCGCGGTTCATGTCGATGGTGCGGCGACATCGCGGTTGCCGGTCCTGGACATTTGTGCTTGCCCCTATCCGACTCTACGTGACACCCCATCGGATCGGTCGCTGTGCAAAATGGAGGAAGAGATGCTCAGCGAGGCGCTCGGGGCACCGGTCCAGTTAACGAGTTGCCGACTTGATGGGGAGCAATCTTGCCAATTCACGCCGATTATCGAGCCGCGACAAGTTTGACCACTGTGGCGGCTTTTGCGGATTTTACTCTCACAACCATTGATTGAGGCTTCGTCCGGATAGGGGCCTGACCCTCTCCGCCGAAGCTAACTTATGTCCCACAAAAATCGACCCACCAAAGGGTCAGACCCCTGTTCGGATAAAGCTTTAAAGAAACGATGAGCAAACACGTCCTTCGAATTGAAAATCTGAACGTCAGTGTCGCCGGCAAACCGATTTTGCGTGGCGTCAATCTTGTCATGAACCACGGCGAGACGCATGCGTTGATGGGCCCCAACGGCAGCGGCAAAAGCACGCTGGGATTGGCCATCATGGGTCACCCGCATTACGACGTCACCGAAGGTTCAATCACGCTCGACGGCGAAGACGTTTTGGCGATGGAACCCAACGTCCGCGCCCGTGCCGGCTTGTTCATGGCATTTCAGCGACCGATGGCAATTCCTGGCGTAAAGATGGCGGACTTCCTTCGTCACGCGACGACAAACGTTCGTCGTCCGGACCGCAAGGAGGGCGAGGAATTGATTCCGATGCGACAATTCCGCGCCGAGCTGAAGGAGAAAATGGCTCAATTGCGAATGGACCCTGAGTTCGCTCGTCGTTACGTCAATGATGGATTTTCCGGCGGCGAAATGAAACGCGCGGAAATCCTGCAATTGGCAATGTTGCAACCCAAGTTCGCAATTCTTGATGAGACGGACAGCGGGCTGGACGCCGATGCGGTGCGATTGGCGAGCGAATCGATTGCCGAAATTGGACGCGAAAAAATGGGCTTGTTGATCATCACCCACCACGACAAGTTGCTCGAACACAACCCGCCGAAATACACCCACGTGATGCTCGGTGGTCGCATCGTCGAAACCGGCGGGTATGAACTCGCGGAAGAACTGCACAGCACGGGTTACGACCGGATTCGTAAAGCCTATCCGGATGCCGATGCGGCCAATCAGGAGATGTTGGCGGAGGAAACGCCAGCGGCGGCTTGATCCCGGTCCGCGGCAATTTATGAATCATCAGGCAATCTAAAAGGCATTCCCTATCGTGGCCATCGACATCACTGAAACCGATCAAATCGGCGAGATTAACAAGTATAATTTCCGCACCGAAACCCACGGGGTCTTCAAGGCACGCAAGGGTGTCGATCGCGAGATCGTTGGACAAATCTCCGAGATCAAGCAAGAACCGTCGTGGATGCGTGACTTCCGTTTGGAATCACTGGAGATCTTTGAGCAAAAACCGATGCCAGCTTGGGGCGGTGATCTATCGCTCGATTTCCAGGATATTTTCTACTACCTGAAGCCGACCTCCCACCAAGGAAAAACTTGGGATGACGTCCCCCAGGAAATCAAGGACACCTTCGATCGACTGGGGATCCCCGAGGCCGAAAAGAAATACCTCGCTGGCGTGAAGGCCCAATTCGAAAGCGAAGTCGTTTACGGTTCGCTCAAAGAAGAATTGGTCAATCAGGGAGTTATCTTCACCGATACCGACACGGCCGTTCGTGAGCATTCGGAATTGCTGCGTGAGTATTTTGGCAAGATCATCCCACCAAGCGATAACAAATTTGCGGCACTCAATAGCGCCGTTTGGTCCGGCGGATCGTTCATCTATGTCCCGCCAGGCGTAAAGATTGAGTTTCCTCTGCAAGCTTATTTCCGCATCAACGCGGAAAGCATGGGACAATTCGAACGGACATTGATCATCGTCGATGAAGGCGCGAGCGTTCATTACGTCGAGGGCTGCACGGCGCCGATGTATACGACCGAAAGCCTGCACAGTGCCGTGGTCGAAGTCATCGTCAAACGAAACGCACGTTGTCGTTACACGACGATTCAAAATTGGGCCAACAACATTTACAACCTCGTGACCAAGCGGGCGTATGCCTACGGCGACGCGACGATGGAATGGGTTGATGGAAACCTCGGCAGTCGTCTGACGATGAAATACCCCGCGGTCCACATGATGGAGCCCGGTGCACGTGGCGAGATCCTTTCGATCGCGTTCTCCAGTGCCGGACAGCATCAGGACGCCGGTGCGAAATTGGTCCACGCCGCCCCGCATACGACGGGCCAAATCATTAGCAAGAGCATCAGCAAGAACGGTGGACGCAGCAGTTACCGTGGACTGGTTCGGGTAGAGCCCGGTGCACACCACAGTAAAAACAGCGTCGTTTGCGACGCGCTGATCCTCGACCCCGAAAGCCGCAGCGATACGTATCCGTATATCGAGGTCTGCGAACAAGACGTCCAGATTGGCCACGAGGCCAGCGTGTCACGGATCGGCGAAGAGCAATTGTTCTATCTGCTCAGCCGCGGATTGAGCGAATCCGAAGCGAGCACGATGATCGTCAATGGCTTTATCGAGCCGCTGGTAAAAGAGCTGCCGATGGAGTACGCGGTCGAGATGAATCGCTTGATCCAATTGCAAATGGAAGGCAGTGTCGGTTAATTCTGTCTCGTTTTTTGTTACCCTACCCTCCGAATACTTTTTGCACCTCTGCCGCTGATGAACTCGACCGTTACGAAGAACGCATTTGATACCGAAGGCTTTAACGACTTTTTGCTGCGTCGTGTGGAGCCATCATGGCTAACCGGACTGCGTCGCGAGGCGTGGAACCATGCCGATCAGATGCAGTGGCCGCTAAAGCGTCATGAGGAGTGGATCCGAACGGATCAACGTCTTTTTAATCTCTCCAAATATTCATTACCTGATGGTTCACCCGTCGATTTTGAGGGTCACATTCAATTGACCGCCGGGGTCGAACTGGGCGGTCATGTTCGTTCGGTCGACAGCACGGTCGTTGATGAATCATTGAACGAAGAACTCGCGGCCAAGGGAGTGCTCCTGGGAAGCCTCGATCGCCTAGCGGTCGAGCAAAGCGATCTGGTTCGTCGGTTTTTGTTCAGCGCCTTTGACGCTGATTACGACAAGTATGCTGCGATGCACGCGGCGTTCTTTTGTGGCGGCCAATTTCTTTACGTTCCCCGTGGAGTGGTCATCGACAAACCGTTGCACCTGAGCTCATTAATGTCCGACGGAGCGGTCGATTTGTCCCACACGTTGATTGTCCTGGATGAAGGCTCCGAAGCGACGGTGCTGCATGAGTGCGTTGGTGCGGGACAAAAGGCCGGTGGTTTGCATTTGGGAGCGGTGGAATTGGTCCAACGACCGGGCTCGCATTTGCGTTATGTAAATTTACAGGAGTGGGGGCTTAAAACGTTCCACTTTGCACACCAAAAAGCTCGCGTCGACCGAGATGCGACGTTGCAATGGACCGTCGCTGCGATGGGCAGCGGGCTCGCCAAGGTCAACCAAACGGTTGAGTTGATCGGTCCCGGTGCGGATACTCAAGTCAACGGCGTCATGTTCTCCGAGGGGCGGCAGCACCTTGCCTATCACACGCTGCAGCACCACATGGCACCAAGTTGCCACAGCGATTTCCTGTACAAGTCAGCCCAGCAGGACCACAGCCGCACGGTTTGGCGTGGAATGATCAAGGTGGACAAAGCGGCTCAGAAAACCGACGGCTACCAACGCAACGACAACCTGGTCCTGTCCAACCATTCCCGTGCCGATTCGATTCCGGGATTGGAGATCGAGGCCGACGATGTCCGGTGCACCCACGGCAGCACGACATCGAAGGTTGACGAAGAGCAAATTTTCTATGCGTGTTGCCGTGGGTTTACTCGCGAAGAAGCAACGCGAATGATCGTTACCGGTTTCTTCCAACAGATCTTTGATCGGATTACGATCGACAGCGTTCGTGATGCGCTCGCCGCGTCGATCGCTCGACAAGTTCGCAATTACGAGTAGTCTTTTTTTAAATCGTTCGCCCAGTGGATTTTGGTGCTCAAGTGTTAACCGAAGATAAAGTTCGCGAATCGCTGAAACAAGTGATTGACCCCGAGTTGTATGTCAACATCGTCGATTTAGGTCTGATCTACGTCGTGGATATCATGGACGAAAAAGAAGATGGTCGGCACAATGTGCGCGTCGAAATGACGATGACCAGCCCGATGTGCCCCGCTGGTCCCCAATTGGTCGCCGGTGCGAGAGG
>Ga0105045_10004571_pt1 | contig 12042 bp, 8 predicted proteins | sample MAT02_FD_78089 | JGI IMG/M metagenome (GOLD analysis project Ga0105045, IMG submission 78089) | Freshwater microbial communities from Lake Fryxell liftoff mats and glacier meltwater in Antarctica - MAT-02 (megahit assembly) | ecosystem: Environmental > Aquatic > Freshwater > Ice > Liftoff... | reverse complement strand
GCCCTCGTCGGCTTGAACGGCTCCGGCAAATCGACCCTGCTCCGCACCATGCTCGGTGAATGGAAGTATCAAGGAACGATTCAATACCACTGCGGGCACGATCACTCCAAGCCGCAACCCGAGAGCATCGGATATGTGCCGCAGAGACTGAATTTCGAGGCGCATTTGCCCCTCACCGTGCGCGATCTCTTGGGTTTGGCGCTCAACCGCTACAGGCCGATCCTTTTCGGCTTCCGGCGAGGGCTGGATCGGCGGATGCGGAACATTCTGGATACGGTTCGAGCGGGCGAATTGCTCGATGTGCCGGTCGAAGGCTTATCCGGCGGCCAACTCCAACGGGTGCTGCTAGCGCTGGCTTTGGAACCGCAACCGGAATTGCTCCTGCTCGACGAACCCGCCACCGGCATCGATTTCCAAACCGAACGCGAGTTCTACAACCTCATCGCCGAGATTTGCGATTCCTCCGGCGTGACCGTGTTGCTCGTTTCGCACGATCTGGAAGCGGTGCGAGAGTTCAGCCACAGCGTGATCTGCCTGCGCGATGGCAAAGTGCAGTGCAGCGGCCCCCCGAGCGAAATCCTCACGCCGGAGAAGTTGGCCGTGGCCTTCGGCACGCGAGCGCTTGGCTTGTGATTACGCCAGTACGCCTTTCATCACTTGGCCGTGTACATCCGTCAGTCGGAAATCGCGCCCGGCGTAGCGATAGGTGAACTTCTCGTGATCGAAACCCAGCAAATGTAGGATCGTCGCGTGCAGATCGTGGACGTGGGCGCGTTTCTCCACGGCTTTGAAGCCGAATTCGTCGGTCGCCCCGTAGGCTTGCCCGCCCTTCACGCCGCCACCAGCCATCCACACGGTGAAGCCCCAATGGTTGTGATCGCGGCCGTTAATTTTCCCCGAGTTGTTGCCCGCCGTGGGCATCTCGACCACCGGCGTGCGGCCGAACTCGCCGCCCCAAATGATGAGCGTACTCTCGAATAACCCCAAGCGTTTCAAGTCGGCAATGAGCGCGGCGATGGCGCCATCCACTTGCCCGGCGAGCCGCTTGTGCCCCGATTCCAAGTCTTCGTGGTGATCCCAAGGCTGCACCGCCCCGTGCGACACCTGCACGAAGCGCACGCCGCGTTCCACTAACCGCCGTGCGAGCAATAGCGAGCGGGCCTGATCGCCGGGGCCGTAAGCGTCGAGCACATTCTTCGGTTCCTTAGAAGTATCGAAAGCCTCGGCGGCTTCGGTTTGCATCCGGTAGGCGAGTTCGAACGATTGGATGCGGGCTTCGAGTTGCGGATCGGCATCGCGGGCCGCTTGGTGTTGGCGGTTCAACTTCATGAGCAGATCGAGTTGTTTGCGCTGGGCCGCGGGCGAAGTCGATTTGTTCCGCACGTTCTCCAACAGCCTTTCGATGTCGGTTTGCTTGGTATCGACGTACGTTCCTTGGAATATCCCCGGTAGGAACGCCGATTGCCAGTTTTGCGAATCGAGCAGCGGCATGCCGCCGGGGCAAATCGCAACGTACGATGGGAGGTTCTGGTTTTCGGTACCGAGGCCGTAGGTCACCCACGAACCGAGGCTCGGCCGCACGAGCCTAGATTCCCCGGTGTTCATCAGAAGGAACGACGGTTCGTGGTTCGGCACATCGGCGTACATGGAACGGATCACGCAAATATCGTCGATGTGCTGGGCGGTCTTGGCGAAGAGATCGGAGACTTCGATGCCCGATTGGCCGTACTTCTGAAACTTGAAGGGCGAAGGGTACGCCGCGCCGGTCTTGCGTTCGGTCTTGAGGTTGCCGAGGGGCAGCGGCTTCCCGGCGTACTTCGCCAAGATCGGCTTGGGGTCGAAAGTATCGACGTGGCTCGGCCCGCCGTTGGCGAAGATGTGGATCACCCGCTTGGCCTTGCCAGCGAAGTGAGGCGGCCGCGGCGCGAGCGGCATCGTGGGGTTCGGTGGCGAGGTCTTATGCTCGGCGGCCAAAAGGCCGCTCTCGGCGAGCAACGCTTGCAGGCCGACCATCCCCATGCCGACCCCGGCCCGGGAGAGCGCCTCGCGGCGAGTAGAAAGAGGGATCATAATTGTCCTCCGAGCTTGGCGAGTTTCGATTTGAGTTTCGCAGCGAACTTTGCGTGTTCGGGTGTGGCGAGACCTTTGCGAAGCGTTGCCATCAAACAATGGGGCGTTCGATGGAAAGAGGCTTCGGGATCGAGCCACAATCCCGGGAAGACACGCGATTTCAATATACCGTCCGCATCGGGTCTCATTTGGACGAACCGATCGGCGCGTCGGTGGAAATAGTGGATCGTTCTGGATCGGATGGCGACCACAATGTATTCGAGCACCCCGAATTTCTCATACTCAGTTTTCTTCTCATTCATGTCGATGCCGTAGGAACTGTGGGCGATTTCAATCGCCAGTTCGGGAGCACCGGTAAGGTATCCCTTTTCGTTCTGCTTTGTCTGACCGCCGAGTTCGGGGTAGATCAGCAATGCGACATCCGGTTGTGGTTCGTTCTTTTTTGAAAGAATGGAGGTGATGTCTGAAAAGGACTCCAAGCCGTCAGTCGCTTCACAGTAGTTGACCAGCCAAGCTGCCAACAGCGATTGGGGGCCACCATGACGCATTCGAACTGGTGATGGCATGTGGACAATCCCGTTGATAAGTTCGGCACGGAAGCCCTTGGGAGTGGTTTCATACAGTTCGTGAAATTCCTCTTGCCCCATCCGCTCTCCGTTTTCGAACGGTGGAACGTAGAGAAAATATTTGTTGGGTGCCAAATCAATAACGTCGACAAGCATTGTCTTCATGGTTCAGTCCACGAAAAGGAATTCGTTACTCAGCAACAGCACTTGGGCCAGTTGTTCCCACGCCCCCAATCGATTGAAGGCGACTTTTTCCTTCGCGGCATCAGCCACGAATTGCGAAGCCAATTCGACTTCTTCCGCGGTCGGGTTGCGGCTCAACACGGCGCGGTAGATCGCCCGCACCTTCTCCGAGTCGTTCTTGGCTGTTGCCACGGTGCCCAACTTCACCACATCCTTCGTTCGTTCGACCACGAACAGGTTGTTCAACATGTACAAGGCCTGCTGAGGCACGGTGGTTTGGAACCGTTGCGGGCTGTGCTGATCGGGGCTGGCGAGATCGAACTCCCGGAACGTACCCGGCAGATTCTGACGATCGATGCTGGCATATACGGCCCGGCGTTTGGTGAAAGGCTGCGCGAACAGATCGATCGAACGTCCGCCCATATTTGGATCGAGTTGCCCTGCGGCAACGAGCAGCGAATCGCGGGTCGATTCGAAATCCAAACGGCGGCGGTTCTGCCGGGCGAGGTACAAATTCTCGGCGTCGGCAAGCATCGCTTCGGCCGATACCGTGGAACTCCGGCGGTAGGCATCGGTCATCAGGATGCGTTTGTGCAACGTCTTAATGCTCCAACCGTCGTCGATGAAACGCTTCGCCAAGTAATCGAGGAGTTCGGGTTGCGGTGGCGGCTCCGTACGTACACCGAAATCACTGGGGGTGCGGATCAACCCTTGGCCGAAGTGGCCGAGCCACACGCGATTGACGAACACGCGTGCCGTGAGCGGATTCGCCGGATCGACGATGGCTCGGGCCATTTCCAAACGGCCACTGCCTTGGGTGAAATTCACCCGTGCCCCGAGAATCTCGGGCATCCGCCGGGGCACGTTCGGCCCGCGATTGGTATTGCTGCCGCGGAGAAATATGAATGGCTCGAATAGTTTGGGGTTGTCGTTCATCACCATCGCCCGCGGTGGCATGAAGGGCGATTTAGCCACGAATTGATCGAGTTGCTTCTGCAACTTCACGAGCTGATCTTTATCGGCGCGGTTCAACAACTTCTCCGGGTTCGGGATCCTCGCGGCATTCCCCGTGAGCGCGTGGAGCATGACGATGCGTTTGTCCGTCAATTCCACACGCAGCTTTTCCACACCCTCTTGCATCGCTTGAACCTTCTTTTGAAACTCGCGGAACTCCGGGGTGTCCGGCACCTCGCCGATCATCGGCAAGTCTTTCGGTTCGTTACTGCTGGCGAACACGCCGTAGAGCGAATAGTAATCGGCGGTGGGAATCGGATCGAACTTGTGATCGTGGCAGCGGGCGCAGGCAACGGTGATCCCCATCAGCCCTCGGCTGACAAGATCGATGCGGTCGTCGATGATGTCGTGCGTGTTATTGGTAAACCGCCGGCCGACCGTGAGGAAGCCCATCGCGGCCAAGCTCGGTTTGTCGATATCGGGGAGTTTGTCCGCCGCGAGTTGTTCGAGGAGAAACCGATCGAACGGCTTATCTTCGTTCAACGAACGGATCACGTAATCGCGGAACGTGTAAGCGTACGGGTATGCCCGATCCTCGTTGAACACGTACCCTTTGGAATCCGCGTACCGGGCGAGATCGAGCCAGTAGCGACCCCAGCGTTCGCCGTACTTCGGCGAGGCCAGTAAAGAATCGACGAGTTTGGAATAGGCTTGCGGATCGCTGTTCTTCTCGAAAGCTTCGAGTTCCTCGGCGGTCGGGGGTAACCCGAGAAGATCGAAGTAGAGCCGGCGTGCGAGTGTGCGCCGATCCGCGAGCGGAGCGGGTTTCAAACCCTTCTCGGCGAGCTTGGCGTTGATGAATTTGTCGATCTCTGTGGAACCGGGCACCGCCGGAATTTTCGGCTCGCGGATCGGCTGGAATGCCCAATGCTTTTTCGCGGCGTTCGCATCCGTGGCGTTCTTGGTACTCGCGGGGAATACCGCACCGGTTCGAATCCAGGTTTCGAGAATCGTCACTTGATCTTTGGTCAGTGACTTATCCGGCGGCATCGGCGAATCGCCCGCCCGGCGTATCGACTTCACCAACGCGCTTTTCTCCGGTTCACCGGGCGAAACCACGGCAACCCCATCGGCCCCTTTGGCCAGCCCGGCCGCGGTATCCAAGCGCAAGCCCGCTTGTTGTTTCTTTTCGCCGTGGCACTTCACGCACTGTTCCACCAATATCGGGCGAACGTGCTTCTCGAAGTACTCCAGCGCTTCCGCGCTCGGCTTCGTCGGTTCGGCGGCGGATGCGAACAGTGGAAAGCAAGTCGCAATGAACGTACTGATTCGAAATGCCATGAATGCGTCTCGGCGGAGTGAACCGACTTATTCTAAGCGAATGCGTTACACGCGGGCAGTCGAATCCGGGCATTCGCTCCGATGAGTATGGATGAGCAACTCCGAATGGTTTATCATGCATCGAAGCAGAATACCGCCAAGAAAGTCGCCACGCAGAACGCAGGAGGGCCGCATGAAAATGATTGAAACTGTTCCCCGAATCGATTACGGAAACGCGATTTTGCCCCGCGGCGAAGACCTCCCCTACGACGACGGAGAGCCGATGGATACGCCGTGGCACCGCGATGCGATGGGTTTGCTCATCGAATCGATCCGATTTCATCTCGCGGAACGGCCGGATTATTACGTCGGCGGCAACGAATTCATCCATTACAACCCGCAGAAAATCATGAACAAGGATTTTCGCGGGCCGGATGTTTACGCGGTGTTCGGCGTCGATCCGAAACGGGATCGCAAGAGTTGGGTCGTATGGGAAGAGAACAATCGCACGCCCGACGTTGTGATCGAGTTGATTTCGCCGAGCACGGCCCGGATCGATCGCGTGGTGAAAAAGAAACTGTACCAAGACGTTTGGAAGACGACCGAATACTTCTGCTACGATCCGAAAGGCCCGCGCATTCAGGGCTGGCGGTTGATCGAGGGTACCTATCAACCCATCGAACCGGAAGAAGATTGGATTTGGTCGGAACAACTCGGGGCCTACCTCGGCGGTGAGCTCTCCAAATACATGGGAACCGAATCGGTCTGGCCGAGGCTTTACAATGAATACGGTCTGATGGTACTCAATGCGGGAGAGCGAGCCGAGGCGGAAGAGGAGCGAGCCAATGCCGAGTTCGAGCGGGCCGAAGCGGAAGCCGATCGGGCCAATGCGGAAGCGCATCGGGCCAATGCGGAAGCGCATCGGGCGAACGCGGAAGCGAAACGCGCCGACAACCAAGAGAAAATGCTTCGGAATGCCGAGGTAGAAATCGCCAATCTGAAAGCGGAACTCGCCTCTCGGAACACGTGATCGAACGCGGCGAATTGAAAGAAATCTAAAACACTCACGTTGGAAAATTACCGATGAACGACGATGCCGAACCGGACAACGAACCGCGCCCGAAGGCCCGCCGAGCGGAACCAGGCGAATCGACGCGCAGGCGATACCGCGAAGACCCGGACGAACCCTACCGCCGCGACAACGAAGGCGATGCGACCGGCGGACTAATCCCTTACAAGAACCCCAAGGCGCTCATCGGCTACTACGTGAGCATCTTCGGCTTCTTCCTGCCACTCATCGGGAGCATCGCCGCGATAGTTCTCGGTTTCCAAGGCATGGCTTACGCGAAAAAGAATCCCGCCGTGAAGGGCACGGCCCACGCGGTGATCGCGATTGTCCTCGGCATCCTCGGTTCACTATTCTGGGGTATGGTCGCCATCGTCGCCATCTACGCAGTGTTATCGAAATAGCTCCCTCGGCGGGCTTATACCCGTCGCTCACAACTTCGCCAGCGGCCCGTAACCGACGACGGTGAGTTGATCGATCGGATAGCGTTCCAAATATTCCCGGATGCGCTTGGCATCCACGGCCTCGAAACGGGCCAGTTCCACATCCGGATCGGAATACTCGCCGTTGTAAATCCACGCCCCGGCGATGCTGCGCATCCGACCGCTGGGGCGTTCGCTGGCCCGCACCACCCGCGATGCGATCTTGTTTTTCGCCTGTTCGAGTTCCGACTCTGTGATGCCATCGCGTTGCACCTCGGCGAGAACCTTTTGGGTGATCTCCAAGTTCTCCGAGGCCGATTCCGGATCGCAACTGAACGTCGCGGCCAGCAAGCCGCTGCCTTGGCTCGGATCGATTCCGCAGGATGCCGATTCCACGCGGCCGGGATCGACGAGTTGCCAATGTAACCGGCTGCCGGAATCGTCGCCGATGGCGATCGAAAGCGTACTGGCGGCGTACCGCCATTCTGATTCGGCGGGGGCGCTGGAAGCGATGCAAAGCAAATGCTGTTGGGCCGTGCCTTCCTTCTCCACGTTGAAATTTCCGCCCGGCCCCGCGTGTGCCCAAACCCCGCTGCGACCGCCCTCCCCTGCGGGCCACTCCGAACAATGTCGCTTCACGAGTTCCAAGAATTCCGGCCAATCGAATGCCCCCGCCACCGCTACGGTGATGTTGCCGCAGACGTAGCGTTTATCGAAGTACGCTTGCATCGTATCCCGTTCGAGGGCGGTGATACTTTCGCTGCTGCCGAGAATCGATTGCCCGAGCGGGTGGGCACCGAAGTAGAACTTCCGGGCGTTGTCCCACGCCATGGAACCGGCTTGATCCTCGTACATCTTGATTTCTTCGAGGATCACCTGCTTCTCGGTGGTGAAATCTTCGTTCCGCAAACTGGGCCGCAGAATATCGGCGAGGATATCCACCGCGTTCGGCAGGTACTCGGGCAACACCGCCGCGTAGAACACAGTCATTTCTTCGCTGGTGTAAGCGTTGTAGGAAGCGCCGATGCGATCGAAATCGCGGTTCACATCGAGCGCCGAACGCCGGGGCGTGCCTTTGAACACCATGTGTTCGAGGAAGTGCGACACCCCCGATTCCGCAGCGGTTTCGTCTCGGCTGCCGGTGTTGGTGAAGAAGCCGACCGAAACGGAGCGGGCCGTGGGGATGGTTTCGCCGATGATGGTTAGCCCGTTGGGCAAACGGTGCGTGTGGAATGGCATGGCTTCGTTGATCCTCGTTCCCGCGCTCCGCGTGGGAATGTTCTGCGGACGCTCCGCGTCCATCTGATCTTGTATGGATGACCGCAGAGCGGCCGAATACGGTTCCCACGCGGAGCGTGGAAAGAGGAATTATCATTCCGCCGTCCGCCGGAGGATGTCCGTCGGCTTTCGATCCGCTAGTGCGGGTTTCAATTCACCGTCGCGGAAGTCGCCAGACTTCCTGAACCAGCTCAGCCGGAAGTCTGGCGACTTCCGCCACGAGAATTTGAGATCCGCTAACTGGGCAAAATCAGCGGTTCGGGGCCGAGGGTGACCAAGGTGAAATCCTTGGCCGGGTAACGCTCGAGGTATTCGAGAATCGCCTTCGGGCTGAGGGCTTCCACCGCTTGCTGAATCTCGGTAATACGGCGGATGCGTTTCAGGAAGAACCAATCGACGGCCATCGAACCGGCACGGGACGATGTCGATTCTTGTTGCATGATGAGCGAGGTCTTCAACCCCGCCTTCACCCGCTGTACTTCTTCCTCTTCGATGCCGTCTTTCAATCGCCGGAGTTCGCCCACGGTCACGTCGAGTGTTTGTTGGGCTCGGTCGGCACGGGTACCAGCGTAACAGAGCACGGCGGCACGTTCCCGCACATTGTCGTAACTCGCCGAGACGGAATAGCAAAGCCCGCGTTTCTCGCGCACTTCGGTAAACAACCTGGCACCCATTCCGCCGGAGAGAACGCTGATGGCTCCGCGGGCCGGGTAGAAATCGGGCGTGCCGAACGCGGCGCTCGGGAATGCCAAGGCGATTTGGGTTTGGTTCGTCTCTTTGGAAATGTGCGCGGATGTCGGAATGTGATCCGGCAGCGGGGCCAGCGGTTCCGGGGTACCCTGCCATTCCCCGAACAATCGTCCGACTGTATCCTTCAGCATTTCCCAATCGATGTTCCCGGCCACGGACATCACCGCCCCCTCGGGCCGGAATCGGCGTTCGTAAAACTCGCGCAGCGATTGCGGCGTGATCGCGGCCAAACCCTCCGGCGTGCCGTAGTGCGTGCGACTGTAGGGCGGTGGGTAATGCCGCTTCTTCAGTTCGATCAAGCAGAGATCCGAAGGGGAATCGTCGAGCGCTTGCAAATCTTGAAGGGCGAGTTCCCGGGCCGATTCAAGTTGATCCCCGGGCAGCCACGGCCGCAGGATGATCTCGGCATAATGTTCCAGAATTTGCGGGAGCTTCTTCGCCAACGCTCCGGCGGAGAGTGTGATATTGAAGGCGCCGGGCGTCTCGCCGCGATCGGCACCGAGGTTATCCAAGGCCAAAGAGAGTTCGCGGCTATCGAGTTTGCCCGCGCCGCGGGAGAGCATCTCCGCCAAGATTCCCGAGGTGCCGAGGGCCTCTGCCGGATCGTAGGTGAAGCCCGCGGGAATTGAGAGGTACATCGTGGCGGAACGCACATGATCCATCCGCTCGGCCAACAGTGTGAGGCCGTTTGGGAACGTGTGCTGAAACAACTGTTGATCCACGGTCGGCGATCCTTCTGCGAGGGGAGAAGGAATTATAGGAGAGCGGATCGCAGACGCCCGATTTTGAATGCCCCGGAATACGCAATCCCCGCCGCGTTACTAATCGCTCACTTTCAGATCGAATTGGCTGGCCATGCCGCGAACTAAGGAATCGCTCGTCTTCACCGGTTGCTGGTAACCCCACATGCCGCGAACCATTTCGAACGACATCAAGCCGCCCAGAATTACCATGACGAAACAGGGGAAGAGGAACAACACCGGCAGCACGCCCCAACGGGCGGGCGGAGCCGCGACCGTTCGTACTTCGACTTCGCCCCCGCCGCGGTGAACGCCTTTCAACGCCCCCGAGATCGAATCTTCGTCGTCCACGCGGAAGCCATCTTCCTCCACCAGCAAGTCGCCGTCGTCATCCACCTCGACCGCTTCCAAATCTTCACCGTCCACGAGCATCACTTGGCTAGCGCTTTCATCTTCCAGCGGGGCATCTTCTTCATCGAGGGCCACTTCGAAATCGGAATCTTCGAGATCGGTATCCGAATCGAGGGCGACGACTTCCGAACCCGATTCGTCGCCGCTGACGGCCGGTAGCTCGAAATCGGTCTCGAAAATGTCGCCGGCTTCGAGGTCTTCGCCTTCTTCCACGAGCGGTTCCATATCGCCCGAAGAATCTTCCAAGCTCAGTTCGAATTCGCTATCGCTGTTGGTGGTTTCCAGCATTCGGCCGCCGGACTTCGGCGATCCGAGTTTGGAACCGGACGCTCCGGGGGCATCCAAGCTCAGATCGTATTCCATGTCGGAATCGTCGGAGGTATCCCGCTGTTCGAGGGAAACTCCGCTATCCTTGGGTTTGGCAAGGTTGATTCCGCTTTGCCCGCCGCGTTGATCGTCTTCGAGGCTCCCGCCGAGATCGACTTCGTCGCTATCGTCGGTTTTCAGTTCGAGTTCGAAGGAATCGCTATCTTCCAACTTCAATTCGAATTCGCTGCTGCCGTCGTCAGCGGGTTCGGAAACACGGGGGCCGGGAATACGATTGGATTCCGGGCCGCTGAGTTTGCCGGGCGTCGGGGCGGTGAGCTTGCCGGAACTCGGAGAATTCAGCGGATTCGCCGAGAGCTTGCTCGAGCTTTTCTTCTTCAGGATGCCGCTGGCGGGCGCGGAAAGATCGAGCGTGAATTCTTCGGTTTGAAGGTCGCCATCCGGATCTCGCTTCGACGGCGTAGTATCGAGGCGAACGTCGCTATCGCCGGATAAACTCGATTTGCCCTTTTTGGAGATCGAAGAATCCGAGGAGGGCACGGTGAAGATGTCGTCGGTATCGTCGGTGAGGAGCAAAGGCTCCTCCGCGACGGGTTTCTTCGGCTTCAACCGACCGCTACTCGGCGGCGGCACCACGAGCATTTCGTCGGAACTATCGCCGAGGTCGAACACCGGATCGGCCAGTTGCAATTCGGGTTCGCTGGCTTGCCCGAGCGAACGGGCCAGTTCATCGATATCGGCGGCGCGGAATCGCATGGTCGGACCATCTCGGAACGACCGCACCGATTTCCATTCGTCGCGCATCCGGCGTTTGAAATCGTCGGTGGGAATCCCCAACCGGATGGCCGCTTCTTCGAGGGTATAGGTTTGGGCCATGGCATCCGCTCGTTCGCAAGGTGTACGCGCTGTTCCACTACATTACCCAATTCTAAGCGCTCCGGTTCGCCGTACAAGCGTATTGCGGCGAACCGGCCCTACGGAAACGTTTGATTGTACAGGCAATGCGAATGTTTCCGGCGGGGAGTACCCCCCCGTAGGCACTCCCGGGGGTGGGAAATGAAGATTTGCCCCCTTTCCGTGCGGTGGCGGGGCCGATATAACTCGGTGTACGAGGGGGCGTAGCTCAATTGGTTAGAGCACCGGACTGTCGCTCCGGAGGTTGCGGGTTCGACCCCCGTCGCCCTCGTTCATGCAAATCGATTCTGGCCGTTGCTGAGAAGCGCCGGCCCCTTTCATTTCAGGCACTTCCGAAGATTGATCCAACATTCCGCCAACAATGCCAAAAGTGTACATCGGTGCAGATCGATGCCGTTCCGCGCCCCCTGTTGGTACACCCGGCGGTACACCCGGCGGTACACCCATATTGCCATCCGTCCCCGTCATTCGCAGGGGGATCGGCATCGTTTCCGGCACCTCGTTCGGCAACACAAGGTTCGGCATTTTGGCCACGGCCCCGGCGAGATCGAATAACCGGCGGTGGGAATAACGGGCTGTAAGTTCCGGCTTTGAGTGCCCGGCGAGTTCTTGAAGCGTCCGCAGATCAATTCCCGAGCGTCCACCCAGCGTCAAATAGGAATGCCGAAGGGCATGGAAGTCGGCGTACTCCGGCCCGTCTGGGCCTTCCACGGCGTAGGCGATGCCGGCGGTTTCAAGGTCGATGCGGATCATTTCCGCGCCCTTGTGGTCGCTCGCCCACGTCCCGCCCCAAATCGGGGCATTCGCGGGCTTTCCTTCCAAGTAGTCCCGGAGGGCGTCGGCCAGTTCCTCGGACATCGGTTGTACTTTGGTTCGGCGATTCTTTGCAAAGCGGGCGGCGACCGTCACGGTCGCTTCTGCCAAATTGAAATCACCCGGGGTCAAGTTCGCCAGTGCGTTCGCCCGGAACCCGGTGCCCGTGGCCAAGAGGTAGAGAAAGTATCGATCCGTGCCGGACAATCCCCGAAATGAACGGGTGC
>Ga0105045_10004570_pt1 | contig 12044 bp, 13 predicted proteins | sample MAT02_FD_78089 | JGI IMG/M metagenome (GOLD analysis project Ga0105045, IMG submission 78089) | Freshwater microbial communities from Lake Fryxell liftoff mats and glacier meltwater in Antarctica - MAT-02 (megahit assembly) | ecosystem: Environmental > Aquatic > Freshwater > Ice > Liftoff... | reverse complement strand
GCCGTTGAAAATGGCGAAGTCCAAGCCCTTTTGCATTTTTTCTTGGTTGAGCCAGCGAATCACATCGCTGTGGAATTTCTCGAAGTCGGTGCCCGGCTGCCCGTAATGGCCATCCGAAGCTACCGCAAAGCGCATTGTGAACGGAATGGTGGCAGCGGAAGCTGAACTCAATTGCAGCCAAGAAACTGCGGGTAGGGCGGGCAAAAGTTTGAGGAGGGCGCGACGGGCCAGTTTCATAAAGAAAGCGGGTTAAGTAGAAGGGAATAACGGCTCTGGGTTGTCATATAAGCACGGAAATAGGAAAACCGAACGGCAAGGTGTTTCTTTGAAAAAGAATAACGACAAAATTGAAGAAAATTAGCCTAACCATGAAGAAATCAGGGCGGTATTTAGGATTAATGCTATTGGCCGTATTGATCAGAGTCCCCGCTCTGGCGCAGTTGAGCGCCGGGGCAAGCGTGGGCTACGGCATTCCTACCGAAACGGGCGGCGGCGTAATGTGGGGAGGCGGCTTAGAAGCCAAGTATTATTTTAATTACAGGCTGGCCGTGGGAGCAAGTGTCCGTGCCTACACCGAAACCCTTGGCCAGACCGACGGCGGACTGGATGGTAAGATGACCGCGATCACAATGCCTATCATGGCTACTATCGAGTACCACATCACCGATACGGATTTGCATCCCTACGTGGGCTTGGAAGCGGGCGTCATTCGCTCCGCTCTGATTACTGATCTCCGATTCAACGGGCAAAATATTTACGACGATAGTTCGAGAGAATACCACCCCGGCCTGGCTCCTAAGCTAGGAGTCGGCTTCGACATCACGCAGGGGCTAATGGTCAAGGTAGAGGCAATGTACAACGTGGGTTTGGGAAAAAATCAAGCCGGAAACACCACATTCAACTTCGAGAAATCGGCTCGTTTCCTGACCGTCCACGCTGGTATCGCCTTCACTTTCGGCAATCGGTTTGATTAAGGCTGTCGGCTGTCGGCAACGGACTGTCGGCAATTTAGACAGATCAGAGGGGTCAAGCCTTCTTACGGTTTTCCGGAATTACATCAATTGAGAAGCGTCTAAAAATCACAATCATTCAATAGCCGTTGATCCTTAACCGTTAACCGAAGAAAAATGGATCGCCTTCTCCTCCAAAAAGCCGCCGCCTACTGTGCCTACCAAGAGCGCACACAAGATGAGGTACGCAAACGGATCAAAACGTGGGGCGTGGAGGAGGAGGACGAAGCCGAAGAACTGATCGCCGAGTTAATTTCGATGAACTACCTGAGTGAGGAGCGCTTCGCAAAAACCTACGCGGGTAGTAAGTTCCGGCAAAAAAAGTGGGGTAAAAGACGGATCAAGCAGGAACTCACCCGCCGAGGCCTAACCGAATACAACATCGGCCAGGGCATGAACGAAATCGGCGATGCAGCTTACGAGGAAACGCTAAAGGATTTGCTGGAAAAAAAATCAGCAACCCTAGAACGTACCGAATCCGACTCCCGCAAGCGCAAGCAAAAACTTGTCCGCTACGCGCTGAGCAAGGGGTACGAGAGTGAGTTGGTTTGGAAGGTGTTAGGGGAAATTTAGTTGAGAATTGAGAGTTGAAAGTGGAGAGTTTTTTGAGCTTTAGATAATATATGCCCGAAATCATGCAAACAGGATCTACCCCCGCGTCCAGCACCCTCAATTCTCCATTCTCAACTCTCCACTAGTCTGGATGATCCGTAAACATATACCCCACGCCCTTCAAGGTTTTGATAAAGCCTTCGCCTAGTTTTTCGCGGAGTTTGCGGATGTGGACGTCCACGGTGCGCTCCAGCACGTAGATGTCGGCCCCCCAGATTTTTTGGAGCAACTCATCCCGGCTGAACACCTTGTTGGGGCTTTGGGCGAGAAAGAACAGTAATTCAAATTCCTTTTTTGGCAAAACCACCGACTTGCCATTCTGAGTGGCGGTGTAGTTTTTGCGGTCGATGGACAGCCCGGCGATTTCTATTTCCTCCCCGGTATCCGATTTCTGGGCTTCGCGGCGGAAGAGGGCGTTGATGCGGCTCATCAGGGCGCGGGGCTTGATGGGCTTGGTGATGTAGTCGTCGGCCCCGATCTCGAAGGCCGCGATTTCGGAGTATTCCTCCGAGCGGGCAGTCAGGAACATGATGTAGGTGTCGCGCAGGTCAGTGTCGGCGCGAATCATGCGGGCGGTTTCGATGCCGTCCTGTCGGGGCATCATAATGTCGAGCAGGATCAGGTCAGGACGGAACTCTTGGGCTATTTTCAGGGCCTTTTTGCCATCGAAGGCCGTTTTCACTTCATAACCTTCTTTTTGCAGATTGTATTCCAGCAGCTCTACGATGTCCTCGTCGTCGTCCACGACAAGGATTTTCTGAACGGGCTGACTGGCTTTGACGGCACTCATGCGAGAGGAATTGGTTGAGGGGTATGCAAGTCCAAAATTAGCGGATGTGTCGCTTGGATTATTGGCCCCAAGGCATTCTTAACACAAACTTAATATCAGTGCCGCCGGATTCGGTACATTTTTCCTTGCTCATTGGTCATCAATAAGTCGCTGTCGTTCAAGAATACCAGGGCTTCCTCCTGCATTTTCCCGATCTTGATGCATTCTTTGGGATGGCTGAAATCAATCCTGCCATTCTCGATTCCAAAAATTAGAATTTTGCCGTACGTAAGCAACGCAAAGGCTGTTCCCGATGGGTTAATGTCTGCCGCCGTTACTTGGGTTTTTATTAAAACACTGTCGCTGACTGCCAACGTGTGGTCGCCCGGCTGGGCGGGAGCTTCGTATAATTTGACGAACCGGTTGGTCTTGCTGCGGTTTTTTGAAAAAAGGTAGAGGTGGTTTTTGTAGTAAAAAAACGCCTCACAGTCGAAGTTCCGGGCGTCGGGGAGGGGAGGGAAGGCCAGCTGGTCGGCATAGCGGATGAGAATTGGCGCGGTCGTTTTGGTCTCGGGTGAGTAGGCGTATATGGTCAAGTCGCGGCGCTTGTTGGCGTTGTTGCCCATGTCGCCAATATAGATCGTGCCGTCGGGACTCTGGGCCAAGTCTTCCCAGTCCACATTTCGCGCATCGGGTATTTTTATGGTGGATAGGAGCTTGCCTTTCAAGTCCATCTCGTAGAGTTCGGGCTGGCCGCCGCTGTCGTTATTGGTCAATAGCGTACCGCGTTCCGCGTCATAGGCCAAGCCTGAACTTTCGTCGGCAACCGCCGGAAGCGTGCCTATTTTGCTAACTTTGTAGCTTGAACGGGCCTTGTCAAAGCCATTTTCGCGCTTATCCGACCCGCAGCCACAGAGAGCCACCTTCAACGCAAACCAAATATAAGTCAACTTTACCATGAATTCATCCGCCGGGACAGTAGCTCCCAAAGGTAGTAAAAGCCCCGCGTACATCAAGTCGGCGGCCATTCTCATTACGCTCGTTGCGGGCGTTTACATTTTGCACGCCTTGCACGAAACCCTGATTCCGCTGCTGTTCGCGGTGCTGGTTTCCATTTTGCTTTTTCCCGTCTGCGCACAGTTAGAACGTTGGAAGTTTCCCCGGATACTGGCCATTATGCTGAGTATCCTGCTGTTCATTTTCATTATTGCCGCCCTCATCTGGCTGGTAACCATTCAGGTGGGGGCCTTCGCCGACGAGATTCCACGCCTCACCGAAAAGGCTGAAATTCTGCTGGAGGAAACGACGGCAATGGTCGAGCGCTACTTCGATGTGAGCCGCAACGAGCAGGTGAGCCGGGCCAAGGGCTACCTCATCAACGCCTTGGCCGAAAGCCGTGCCACCTTACTCAACACCCTAGTAGCCACCACAGGTACTCTTGCCACGGCCACGCTGGTGCCGCTATACGTGTTTTTCTTCCTGCTCTACCGCGATTTTTTCCGGAGGTTTGTCCACAAGGCTTTTCACAAAGTCCCCAAGCACAAGCTGAACACTGTTCTGGATAAAATATACGACGTCATCCAGAGCTACTTAGCCGGACTGGTGCTGGTGATATTCATTGTGGGCATCCTGAACACCATCGGCCTGCTCCTGCTGGGCATCGACTATGCCGTTTTCTTCGGCTTTCTGGCGGCATTCCTGATCCTGATCCCCTACATCGGCATTCTGATCGGGTCGCTGTTTCCTGCCCTAATGAGCATCATTACCGAAGACTCCGCCTGGTATGCCGTGGGCGTGGTAGGCGTGATGAGTTTCGTGCAGTTTTTGGAAGGGAACTTCATCACGCCCAACATCGTGGGGTCTAAGGTGAGTATCAACCCGTTGGCGGCAATCGTCATGCTGTTGCTCGGCGGGCAACTTTGGGGGCTGCCCGGTTTGATCCTAGCCCTGCCGCTGACGGCGATTCTGAAAGTGATTTTGGACGCCAATCGCAGCACTGAGCCGTTTGGCTACTTGCTCGGTGAACCGGGTAAGGAAGTGAAGGAGGAAAAAGAAAAGGAGCGAGACCAAGTGCAGGAGATTCGGGAGAACCGCCGCCGCCCCGACAATACACAGCAGACCAAGCGCAAGCCTAGGCCAAAACCTGCAAAAGACGAAGACGCCTTTGGGGTGACGCCCGTCAATGAGCCTTTATCGATTGCGAAAGAAGCCCTTGAGGGCAACGACTTGGTCATAAAGATCGCCGCCGAGAACAGGCCCAGTTCACCCAAGCGCCGCAATTCGCAACGGCGGCGCAAGCCGCGCCCAAAAAGCGAAGGGGGGAATACGGGAGAAACGCCTAGAAGTTCAGGGGATCAAGATTCTTGAAATGACCGTTCATCCTGATGCGGGTCTTGGTGTGTTCCATTTCAGCCACAATCGGAATCACTTTTTGCAAATGCTGGATCAAGAATTGCTGCCGGGCACTTTCGCGCCGGATGGTGAGCAGTTCGTACTCGTCTACCAGTGACAAGCCTGCTTTGTGGGCCACCTGAAAGGAAAAGGGTTTTTGCTTCACGTCGTAGGCTACGGGCGTCGTCAGCAGGCTGTACAGTTTTTCGAGCAATTCCACCAGTTGGGGCAGAGGCCGAATCAGGTCAGTGTCTTCGGGCAGAAAAGTGACTTCACCGCCGGCGTACAACTTGCCCGCCACCGGATTGTCGAAGGTCTCTATCCTAAACACCCGGATGCCTTCGGTCGAAATATCCATACTGCCGTCGGGGTGGCGCTCGTGCAGCGCGACTACTTTCATCTCGGTTCCGCAGCCGGGCATACGATTGTCCAGGAATGCGGGAATGCCGAACGTTTTATTCTCTTCCATACATTCATTGACGAGCTGCCGATAGCGCTCCTCAAAAATGTGAAGATTCAGCGTTTCGCCGGGATAGGCGACGAGGTTCAGCGGGAAAAAGGGGAGTAACGAGGTCGTCACGAATAATGAGTGATAAATGGTGAATGATGGAGCGGCCGATCGTGAGGCTGCTCACGGGGAGGCAACGGGTGTTTTCTCCACGCTCAGGCCGATGCCCAGCACGAAGGGAAGGGGATTTTGCCGCATGGATTGCGCGATGCTGATCGTGTACTTTCCGGGTTTTGGGAAGCGGTAGTTGCGCTGGAAAATAAATTTGTGATCAAACAAATCGCCCAAGCCGCTACCCCGTGGCTTGCCAGTCACTTCATCGGAAAGGTACATTTCGTCCAGCCGAGAAAAAAGGGCCTTGCCATCTGGCCCACGCATGACACGGTCGAGGTAGAGGTTGTAGTAAGAATACTGCTGCGCGTTTCTTACTAGGTAATACAGGTTGTAGGTCTGCGTGGTATCGCTCACCTCAAAACTGAAATCGAACTTCTTCTCCGCCAACCACTGCCCATCCTCGATATCTTCGTAGGCTTTGTACAGCGTGTCCTTATCCTGGCAGGCGGTGGCGAAAAGCAGGGTTAAAAGAAGGAGTTTATGAGTCAATGAGTTTATGAGTTTATGAGTATCTAAGCCTAGAAACTTACGCCGAAGCCCCCCGGCTGATAAGTTGCCACAGAATACCTTTCCAACTTTCGATGCACGGACTATTGACATTCCCGACGGAGAATTTGAACTCATAAACTCTCTTTTTCTTCCCTAAAAAACCGCTTTATCCAAGTCTGGTCGGCGGGGACTTTCCAGCGCTTCATCCACTGGGCTTTGCTGGTCACGAGGTTGTCGAACACGGGCGTATTCTGGGAAATCACTTCATCGGCAACAGCCTGTTTGATTTCCGCGACGGGCATGGTCTGGATGTTTTTATTCGCGTCCAGATAAGCCACCGAGCGGTCGAAGAAGTCCACGTTCAGCCGTCCCCCGAGTTGCTGCAACCAATGCACCGACTTGTCGATGGAGCAGCCGCTAGGCATCTCGTGCGACTTGTCCACGGCAATGACCACAAAGCGGTTATGGAACACCTTCACTGCGGCCAAAAGTGCCTGGTTGTGCGCCTCCCAGCCGCCAATGGCGGCTTCAAGGGTTTGGTTGGTCAGGCTCACCTCGTGGTCGGTCAGGGTGCGGTTGGCCTGATAAATCCAGAGACGAGAGTCAAAATCTATATCGTCGAAGCGAATGTACATGTTACTAAGAATGAGTGATGAATGATGAGTGATAACCGGGCTGGCGAACCAGTGCTCGCGCAAGCGATAACCTCCTCAACTTTTGGCGCAAAAGTAACGATTCGTGGTTGATTTTTCCTTTCGTTTTCTTGCGAAACCTATAAACCTTCGGCTTGGGCGATGAGTTCAGCGAGGTCGAGGACGCGGACGGAGTCTTCTTTGTCTTTGTTTTTGACGCCGTCGGTCATCATGACCATGCAGAACGGGCATGATACGGCAATGGTGTCGGCACCGGTGCTGAGCGCCTCTTCGATGCGCTCGATGTTCACCTCCTTGCGGCCCGGCTCGGCGTCTTTGAACATTTGGGCACCGCCCGCCCCGCAGCAAAGCCCCCTGGCGCGGCTGCGCTTCATTTCGGTCAGGTCGGCGTCGAGTGCCTCGATAACGTGGCGCGGCGCTTCGTAAATGCCGTTGGCGCGGCCAAGGTAGCACGAATCGTGAAAAGTAATTTTGCGACCTTTGAACGCTCCTCCCTCCACTTTCAAGCGGCCTTCGTCGATAAGCTGCTGTAGTAGCACCGAGTGGTGGATTACCTCGTAGTTGCCGCCCAGCTCAGGATACTCATTTTTTAGGGTATTGAAGCAATGCGGACAAGCGGTCACGATTTTCTTGACGTTGTACATGTCCAGCACCTGGATGTTGGCCATGGCCTGCATTTGGAACAAAAACTCGTTGCCCGCCCGCCTAGCCGGGTCGCCGGTGCAGCTTTCTTCGGTTCCCAGCACCGCGAATTTAATGCCGACTTTATTCAAAATTTTCACGAAAGCCACCGTGATTTTCTTGCTGCGGTCGTCGAATGAGCCCGCGCAACCCACCCAGAACAGGATTTCGGGCGACTCGCCGTCGGCGGCCATTTCGGCCATCGTGGGGACTTTGTATTGGGGTGTATCGGTCATTATTGTCAGGGAAATTTCGTATTGAGGATATGTTGGATTGTTAGCTTTAAGCGGTGGGACATGATTCGTAACAGAGTCCCACACCGTGTCGTAGTTGATTCCAAAGTATTCATGAATCAGAATATTCCTTACGGTTTTAAGTGTACGCCATTCTATCTCACTAAATTCATCTTTGATTTCAACACTCACAGCCACGGTTGCTTCACCGATATTTTCCAAAAGTTTCACCAATGCCAAGCGAAGCTTTAGATCATCCATGTAAGTCGAATATTCGACCCCTTCAATGAATTCTTCAATTAGCTCCACACTTTCAAGCATATGGTTTAACCGTACCTTGTCACCTAATTTACCTCTCATAAATCAGGATTTTGTCTTTGTCAATGTAAGATCTTATGTCAGATCTGAGGCCTCCCGCAGTGACCAAATCGACCTTTTGGCCAATTTCATCCTCCAATTTTATTTGGATTTCAGCTTGGTCAAAAAGTGAAAAACCTTTTTCAATATCTATCAAAATATCCCAGTCACTTTCCGATGTAGCATCGCCCCTCGCCCGCGAGCCGAACAAATATGCTTTCTTGACGGACTTTCCGACCAGCAGATTTCGGATAATTTCCAGCGTTTCTTTTTCGGTACGCAGGATTGGTTTTTGAATCAATTCGCTCATTTCACAATAATTAACTGTCCATTACCTATCGTCAACTCACTTCACCTCCTCCGCCCAATTGAACCGATCCGCCGGGGAGAATTTCCAAGGAGCCTGGCTGGTTTCCAGATTGCTGAACATTCCGTTCCAGGAAGCGGGGGCCTTGGCTTCTTCCATAATCTGAAAACGGCGCAGTTGAAGGATGATGTCCAGCGGATTGATCAAAATCGGGCATTCCTGCACGCAGGCGTTGCAAGTGGTGCAGGCCAGGATTTCCTCTTCCAGAATATAGTCACCGAGCAGGCTTTTGCCATCGTCCACGAAGGCACCGTTGTTGGCTTGCATATTACGGCCCACATCTTCCAAGCGGTCGCGAGTGTCCATCATAATCTTGCGGGGCGAAAGTTTTTTGCCTGTAATGTTGGCCGGGCAAGCCGCCGTGCAGCGTCCGCACTCGGTGCATGAGTAAGAATCCATCAGATTTTTCCAGCTCAAATCCTGCACATCCTTAGCCCCAAAGCGGGCAATTTCAACAGCAGGCATCCCCGTGGCAGTATCAGTATTGGCTTCATCCGGCTCTGCCACACCCAGCATGAGTTTGACCTCCTTGGTGATTTCGGGCATATTCTTCATCTCACCCTTCGGAATCAGCCGCGCAAAATAAGTATTGGGGAACGCCAGCGCGATATGCAGGTGCTTGGAGTAGGTGACATACACGGCAAAGCCCAGAATACCGACGATGTGGAACCACCAGGCCCCACGTTCCAGCGCGATGAGTGCGCTTTCGCTCCAACCGAAAAACAGCGGCTTCAAGAATTGACTGAACAAAAAATCACCCGTTTGGGTGTAATGTACGCTGTTCATGTCCTGCAAAACTGAATCCGCCGCGTTCATTGTCAGGATGGCGATCATCAGCACGATTTCAAAAATCAGGATCAGGCTAGCGTCCAGCTTGGGCCAGCCTTTCATTTCGCGGTGCTTGCTACCCTGCAAGCGATCCACTTTAATGACATCCCGCCGCAGCAGAAAAAACACGCAGACGACCAGTACGCCCACCGCCAGAAACTCGAATAAACCGAGCATATACAAGTATCCCACACCGAAAAATGGCGCAAACATCCGATGTTTTCCAAAGAGCCCGTCTAAAATAATTTCCAACACCTCGATGTTGATGAGCAGAAACCCGGCGTAAATAATAAAGTGCATGAAGCCAACCACCGGACGGTCGAACATTTTCTTTTGCCCGAAAGCCACGCGCAACATAGTGCCCAGGCGTGCGCTGGGACGATCGCTCCGGTCTTCGGGGCGGCCCAGTTGGATCGTTTTCTTGATGATCCCTATTCGCTTGGTGATGAGCCAGATCGCAATTCCCAACACGACCGCGAAGAGTATCTGCTGAATGTATTCCATATTTTTGATTGACGGTTGACGAATATAGGGACGGATCAAAACCTCAGCTTGATCCGTTTTCACTGGTAGTATGCTTGCATACTAACGAAACGGGTCGGACGAATGGTTTCTCCGACGAGGCAGTAAGATAAGTTATTTTAGGAAAAAATGGGCGACGAAACGTTTATTGTCTTGACTGGAAAGGAGGTGTCGGGCCGAGAAGAAATCAAGTTTTAAAAATATTTTGGTCAAATGTTTGGGCAATCCAAAAGGGACTTCTATTTTTGCAGTCCCAAAAGGAACCAAGTGAGTGCGGTGATGTAGCTCAGTTGGTAGAGCAAAGGACTGAAAATCCTTGTGTCGGCGGTTCGATTCCGTCCATCACCACAACTAATAAGAATAACCCCTTAGCTATCAAATAGTTAAGGGGTTATTCTTTTTCGTGGGGACACTCAGGGGGACAGTTTTAGAAATTCGCTCGAAACGGGGACACTCTTAACGCCCGGCCCTTCGTTCCGACTTCTTTTTAGGGGTGCGGTTCAAAAATAGCGGGTTGGCTAAGGCTACGAATCACTAGGACGCTCAGGCGCGAAATTTCGGGAGCAAGAGCGTCCCGTTTTCGATTCCCGCCGATAAGTCGGGCTTGTGGAACAGTCTGAGTGTTCTGGCTGATTCGAGCATTGTGGCTCTCACTAGCACCAACGCCTATTCCAGCAACGGCTCCGTGGAGGTCTGGACGATTAAAGGACGGCTCAAGCCCTACTGATGCTGCTCCCGCAGCAATTCATTTGCTGTTTTCTTGTGCCAACCCCGACTTATAATCGGGACGGTCTGTCGTGATTATAAATCGGGGTAACGCCCATCGGAACGAGCCAAATCCAACACCCGAGGTTAGAAATCGAACAAGTCACCCAATAAGCCTTTCTTCTTTTTGCAACGGTGGTCAGTATCCTTTGAATAATTTTGATTGTCGCTGCGGCTACTCGGCTGAACATTTTGGGTAGAGCGCTCAATGATCTTATCAAGTTCACCACGGTCAAGCCAAACGCCTCTGCATTCTGGGCACTAGTCAGTTTCTATGCCACTTCGGTCCGACATTACCGAGCTCACATGACAATTGGGACATTTCATTTTTTCTGATTTTATGGTGGATTCAAGTCGTAAACACGACATTCCCTTTTCTCACAAAGCCCGAAAGAGTCCAAATATACCGTCCGTGGCCATCCCTTGCTATTTCCAATTTGCGCCGTCGGCTTGGTTTGTTTCGTGTTTGCAAGGCAACCTGAGGTATAGGGTAAGTCATTACTCGGGCGGTGCACCATCGGGACGAGCCAGATTTTGCAGACGTACATCGTCGCAAGGTCGCTAGGCTTTTGGCGACGCTGGCCTTTACAAAAGGCCTTTTATTTTCAGTGCGGGGTCTCCCTTTGGAAGACCCCGCACAACGCAACGCGGAAGACTGCGCCGGACTAGGGAAGACGTATGCACAACGCAGAACACTGCGCCGGACTGAGGTTGCCTCACCCAACAAAATTTACTATTTTTGGAACAAAAAAGTAAAAATGAGTAGTCTCACTCCCCTGCAAGTCGAACTCGTCAAAACCTTTGCCCGCCCTTTAAGCGAGCAACAGGTTCTGGAAATCCGCCAACTGCTGGCCGATTACTTCGCCGATCAATTAGACAACGCGGTGGATCAACTGGCTGAAAAAGAGAATTGGACGCCAACCGTAGCTGACCAATGGCTTAACCAGCATTTGCGGACTCCTTACGAAGTCGGAGAATGAGAGTCGTTATCGATACGAATTGCTTCCTGGCCATCATTCCCCGAATATCGCCTTATCGTCCCATTTTCGATGCGTATCGCCGTCAGGAATTCGAGCTAGCTGTCACCACGGATATCCTGCAAGAGTACGAAGAGATTTTTGGGCGAAAAATGACGCCCCAAATTGCTAATAACTTGCTCGAACTCATTGATCGACAGCCCAACACGATTTTTACACAAGTGTTTTATCGCTGGAACCTGATCTGCCGCGATCCCGATGACAATAAACACGTGGACTGCGCCATGGCCGCTGGGGCCGACTACATTATTACTAATGACGGTCATTTCAGCGATTTGGACGCTGTAGATTTTCCGGTAGTGCGGTATATTTCCCTACAGCGATTTTTGGAAATGGTGGAGATCGAGGGTTTGTAAACCAATCTTTCTGACGAAGTAGCAATAGCAAGAATTCGGTAGCTTGTGGTCGACGGCAAATCTTTGGCCCATAGACTACGGCAAAGGACTCGCAACGCCGCAAGGCAAACACGCTTTTGGCGACACTGGCCGTCCAGCGGGGGCGACCGTCGCGGGGCCGGCCATCCGGCGGCCTTTCATTTTCAGTACGGGGTCTCCCTTCGGAAGATATGCGCACAACGCGGTGCGGAAGACTACACCGAACTAGGTAGCCGGAACGTGAAGTGTGTCTTCCAGCAGAATAGCTAGTTCGGCATTGACGCTACGTTTTCCTTTAATAATTTCGTTGAGTTGCGATTTTTGGATCCCAATC